>Ga0315329_10000019_pt1 | contig 69860 bp, 68 predicted proteins | sample M150032315metaG_FD_203459 | JGI IMG/M metagenome (GOLD analysis project Ga0315329, IMG submission 203459) | Ammonia-oxidizing marine archaeal communities from Monterey Bay, California, United States - M1 500m 32315 | ecosystem: Environmental > Aquatic > Marine > Coastal | place: USA: California...
CGCTGCCGCGGGCGCCCCAGTCCATCGCCAACTGCCGGTCGGCGGCGGCTGCTGCCTGCTGGACCTGCTCGATGGTGCAGCCGGCCTCTGCGGTGACGGTGAACCGGGCAGGGTCGACGGAGGTGATTCGGTTGAGGCGGGTGGTGAGCAGCAGCACCGACGGACGGCCGTCGGACAGGTCATCGATCGGTACCGAGCCGCCGGAGAGGCCGGTGTTGCCGCCCTGGGTGACGACGGCGGCACCGTGCCGGGCACACGTGCGCACCACCTCCTGGACGCCGCCGACCGTGTCGGGCCTGGCGACGAGAACCGGCGTACCCGAGTAGGTGCCGCGCCAGCCGGTGAGCGCCGACCCGGCGTCGGCAGGATCGAGCCAACCCCGCGGCCCGAGGGCAGCCTGGATCTCGGCGACGAGCGCTTCGCTCACGTTCGGGTCCCCATGGTTCGCCGAGTGTAGGACGGGACAAGTCAGGCGATCCCGTGACGGCCGGCAGCCGCATCTGGGTCGATCGACCGGCGACGGAAACCTCCCCGCGTACCTTCGGGCATGCTGGGGACATGCCGTCGATCGACTCCGAGGATGCCCGGCAACGGTTCGCTTCGGCGCGGGTGGCGACGCTCGGCACGACGAATCCTGCAGGAGAGGTCGACCTCGTTCCCATCACGTTCGCCGTCGATGGCGATCGGCTGGTGAGCGCCGTCGACCACAAGCCGAAGACGACCGTTCGGCTACAACGCCTGGACAACATCCGGGCGAACCCGCGTGTGACCGTGCTCGCCCACCGGTACGACGAGGAGTGGGACGGACTCTGGTGGGTTCGGGTTCGGGGCGACGCCCGTGTCGTCTCGACCGGCCAGCACCACCGGCAAGCCGTCGACTCGCTGGTGGCGAAGTACCCCCAACTCGTCGACACGCCACCGACCGGGTCGGTGATCATCGTCGAGATCGACGAATGGCTGGCCTGGACGGCCCGGCGATCGGAGCAGGCCGGAGGTTGACGCAGCGCCGTGACCGCCCCCACCTCGTGGAGGGTGCCTCCCTTGGCCCTGATGCCGACATGATGGCGGGATGGAGGACCGTTTCGAGGTTGCCGACGTGGTCGTCGAACGCGGCCGAGGCCTGACGGTCACCTTCGAGGACGGCTACGTGGCCGACTTCGACCTGATGCGGCTACGCCTGTGGTGCCCGTGTGCGTCATGTCGGTCCCTCGGGGAACGCGGCGAGGAGGTCTGGCCGCGCCCCGACAGCCCCATCCCTCTGTCCATCACCGACGCTGCGTTGCACGGCGCCTGGGGCCTGGTCATCACCTGGAACGACGGGCACAGCACGGGCATCTATCCGTTCGAGCAGTTGCGACTCTGGTCCGAGCGGCCCCCCGACCAGCGATAGCCGGCGAAGTCTGCGCCACCGGAGCGGTGGGGGCTCCACGTCCAGGACGTACTCGTCACCGGGAGACGCCGGGCGCCCCGCTGGGCCCGGAGATGCAGCGCTCCATGACAACGACTGAGGGTTCAGCCCTCCAGCCTGGCTTCGACCCTGGCGGCCGCTTCCCGCACCACCAGTTCGATCTCGCTGGTGTCGGCCCCGCCGGGGAAGCGGAAGACGGGGCCGTAGACGGTGAGCGACGCCACCGCCGTTCCGTCGGGGTCGCACACGGCGGCCGCCACGCCGGCGATCTCCTCGGAGAACTCGCCGATCGTCCAGGCAGCGCCCGTGCGGCGAACCTCGCCGATCCGTTGGCGTAGGCCGACGAGCGTGGTGACCGTGCATGGCGTGAACTCCTCGAGGCCGACGTCGGCATAGGCGGCAACGTCGGTGTCCGACCAGCCTCCCATCAGGGCCAGGCCGGCGGCGATGGTGTGGAGCGGGAACCGGTGGCCGGTCCAGTCGGTGACCTGCACGTGGCCGGGGCCCGGCACCTGGTCGACGTAGAGGCCGTCGCGGCCGTCGGGGACGGCGAGGCCGGCGCACTCGCCCAGCCGGTCGGCCAGGCCCAGCAGCTCCGGCCGGGCCATCTCCCGCAGGGATGAGGGCGAGGCCCCCGAACCGGCCAGGGCGACCAGGCCGGCGCCGATCACGAATCTGCCGGAGTCGTCGATCCGCTCGACGATGCCGAGCTCGTCCAGGCTGGCGAGGATGCGCGAGCACGTCGACTTGGCCAGGCCGGTCGCCCGGGCCACCTCCGAGACGCCCACCGAGCCGCCGCCCGCCGAAACGGCGCGCAACACCCCGAACGTTCGCTCGATCGACTGCACCCGGCTAGCATAGATCACCAGTCACCGGAACGTTCCACTCATTGGAACATACCGACCACCCGAGAAAGCAGGAGAGGGGTACGCCGTGCGCGACGAGGCGCAGTGCGTGATCATCGGAGGCGGCGCCATGGGCACCGGCCTCCTCTACCACCTCGCCCACGAAGGCTGGACCGACACCCTCCTCGTCGAAAAGGGCGAACTCACCTCCGGCTCCACCTGGCACGCCGCCGGACTCATCCCGCACTTCATCGGCAGCCTCAACATGGCCAAGGTCCACCTCGACGCCACGAACCTCTACAAGGCCCTCGAAGCCGAGACCGGCCTCTCCCCCGGCTGGCACGGCTGCGGCGCCGTCCGCCTCGCCGTCAACGCAGAACAGGCCGAGTGGTACCGCTACGTCCAGGGCGTCCTCGAACTCATCGGCATCGAGTCGCACCTCATCGGACCCGACGAGATCCGCGAACTGGCCCCGCTCATCGAGGACACCTCCGACGTCGTCCTCGGGTTCCACACCCTCCACGACGGATGGGCCGACCCCACCGGCACCACCAACGCCATGGCCTCCGGCGCCCGCCAACTCGGTGCCGAGGTCGCCCGCCACACGCTCGTCACCGACGTCAACCCCCTGCCCGACGGCCGCTGGGAAGTCGTCACCGACAAGGGCCGGATCGTGGCCGACCACGTCGTCAACGCCGCCGGCCACTACGGACCCCAGGTCGGCGCCATGGTCGGGCTCGACGTCCCGATCGTCTCGATGATCCACCAGTACCTCATCACCGAGTCGCTCCCAGCCATGGCCGCCTGCGAGCACGAGATGCCCGTCGTCCGCGACCCCCGATCGTCGTGCTACTACCGCCGCGAGATCGACAGCCTCCTCGTCGGCCCCTACGAACGGGCCGACGCCGTCACCTACGGCACCGACGGCATCGACTGGGACCTCCACTTCCACCTCACCCCGCCCGACCACGACGTCCTCATGCCGTGGCTCGAACTGGCCGCCGAGCGCATCCCCGTCTTCGGTGAGGCCGGCATCAAGCAGACCATCTCCGGCCCCATCACCCACACCCCCGACGGCGGCTTCCTCATGGGCCCCGCCCCCGGCCTGCGCAACTACTGGATGTGCGTCGGCGCCTCGATCGGCATCACGCAGGGCCCCGGCGCCGGCAAGTACCTCGCCCAGTGGATGGTCCACGGCCAGACCGAAGTCAACGTCCGCGAGATGGACCCCCGCCGCTTCGGCCCCTGGGCCACCCTCGACTACACCATCGACAAGTCCATCGACGAGTACCACGAGATGTACCAGGTGCGCATGCCCGGCGAATACCGCCCCGCCGGCCGCCCGATGCGCATGACGCCCATCTACGACCGACTCGACGCCCTCGGTGCACAGTGGCAGGACGTCTGGGGCTGGGAGCGCCCCCGCTACTTCGGCGAGCCCGAGGACTACTCGTGGCGACGCTCCAACGCCTTCGACACCGTCGCCGCCGAATGCCGGGGCGTGCGCGACGGGGTCGGGATCGTCGACCTGACCGCCTTCGCCAAGTTCTTCGTGGCCGGCGACGACGCCGCCGCACTGCTCGATCGCCTCTCGGCCAACCGGCTGCCGGCCCGCCCGGGGGGCCTGCGCCTCGTCCACATGCTCACCTCGTCGGGCGGCATCGAGGGCGAGATGACGATCACGCGCCTCCACCCCCACGACGGCGAGCCGCGCTTCTACCTCAACTCGGCGGTGGCCGGCGAAACCCACGACGAGGACTGGCTGGTCCAGCACATCGAACCCGGCGAGGACGTCGACGTCCACGACGTCACCGGCTCCTACGGGATCCTTGCCGTCACCGGACCACGGGCACGCGACGTGCTCACCCCGCTCACCGACGCCGACCTCGGCAACGACGCCTTCCCCTGGTTGACCGGCCGCGAGATCGACGTGGCCGGCGTCCCTTGCATCGCCCTGCGGGTCTCGTACGTCGGCGAACTGGGCTGGGAACTCCACCACCCCATCGACCGAATGGCCGAGCTCTACGACGCCCTCGTCGCCGCCGGCGAACCACACTCCATGGTCCACTTCGGCGCCTACGCCATGAACACCATGCGCATCGAGAAGGCCTACAAGGCCTGGGGCAGCGAACTCACCACCGAGATCACGCCCGTCGAAGCCGACCTCGGCCGATTCGTGGACCTCGACCGTGACTTCCTCGGGCGCGACGCCATCCTCGCCCGCCACGCACAGGCCGGCGCCGACAACTCCGGCCTCGACATGATCCTCGTCTACGCCGAGGTCGACACCACCGACTCCGACTGCCGAGGCAACGAACCCTGCTACGGACCCGGGGACAGCGACGTCATGGGCGTCACCACCAGCGGCACCTGGGGCCACACCGTGGGGAAGAGCCTCTGCTTCGCCTACGTGGCACCCGGATACGCCACCGCCGGCTCCACCTTCGAGATCCGGCTCTTCAACGAACGCCACACGGCCACCGTCCTCGACGCACCAGCCCACGACCCAGCCAACAAACGACTCCGGACCTGAGGAGAACGCAATGGGCGACGACCCCACCCCGAAGCGCAGCGGACGGGCCGGCGGACGAGCCGCCCGGGTCGCCGCCCGGGCCGCCGGACCCACTGAAGAGGAGAAGGCCGTCCGCCCCGGCCAGTCCGGCGGCAGGTACAAGCCCCTCACGGACAGCGAGTGCCGCACCGTCTACGACACCGCCCTCACCCTCCTCGAGGAATACGGCATCGGCGGACCCATCCCCGAGTTCATCGACGTCGTCGTCCCCGCCGGCGGCTGGCTCGACGACGACGACCGACTCCACTTCCCCCGCAGCCTCGTCGAGGAGATCATCGGCATGGCCGCCAAGTCCTTCACCTGGCACGGCCTCGACGACAACCGCTCCATCGAGGTCGGCGGCGACCGGGTCCACTTCGGCACCGCCGGCGCCGCCGTCTCCGTCTGGGACCACGAGACCCGGAAGCACCGGCCCTCCGACCTCCGGGACATCTACGACGTGGCCCGACTCGTGGACACCCTCGAGCACATCCACTTCCACGTCCGCACCCTCGTCCCCCGCGACATGGTCGAAGCCCGCGACCTCGACGTGAACACCGCCTACGCCATCGCCATGGGCACCACGAAACCGATCGGCACGTCGTTCTTCCAGCCCGAGCACGTGCACGAGGTCGTCAACATGTACGACACGATCCTCGGCCGCCCCGGTGCCTTCGCCGAACGACCCTTCTGCGTCGCCAACAACACATTCGTCGTGCCACCACTGCGCTACGCCGAGGACGCCGTGCGCTCGATGGTCGCCCAGGTACGGACCGGCATGCCCATCAACCTGCTCTCCGCCGGCCAGGCCGGCGCCACCTCGCCGGCGGCCCTGGCCGGATCGCTGGCCCAGGCACTCGCCGAATGCCTGTCGGCGCTCACCTGCGTCAACCTCATGAGCCCCGGCCACCCGTGCGTCATGGGGCTGTGGCCGTTCGTGTCCGACCTGCGGACCGGCGCCATGACCGGCGGATCCGGCGAGGAGGCCGTGCTCAACGCCGCCGCCGCCCAGATGACCAACTGGCTCGGATTGCCCTCCGGCGTCGCCGCCGGAATGGCCGACTCCAAGGTCCCCGACAACCAGGCAGGCCACGAAAAGGGCCTCACCGTTGCGCTCGCCGGACACGCCGGCGCCAACCTCGTCTACGAATCCGCCGGCATGCTCGCCAGCCTGCTGGCCTGTTCCTACGAGGCGCTCGTCATCGACAACGACATGCTCGGCGCCGTCAACCGCACCGTGCGGGGCATCGAGATCACCCCCGACAAGCTCTCCGTCGAAACCATCGGATCGGTCATCTACGGGGACGGCCACTTCCTCGGCCAGGACCAGACCCTGTCGATCATGCAGTCGGAGTACATCTACCCCGAGGTCGGCGACCGGCTCAGCCCCGCCGACTGGTTCGATGCCGGCGCCACCACGGTCGACGAACGGGCCCGCCTACACGTGCACGACGTCCTGTCGACACACTTCCCGTCGCACATCTCCCCAGAGGTCGACGCCGCCGTACGCGAGCAGTTCGACATCTACCTCCCCGTCGAGGAACTCACCACCCCAAGCCGCCGGTCGACGTGACCCGGTCCGGATGGGGCCGCCGACCGGGCCGGCTGGCAGGCTGATCCCATGGACAGGCCACTCGAGGGGCGTCGCGTGCTCGTCGTCGGCGCCTCGTCGGGCATCGGCGCAGCACTCGCAAGGGCCGTGGCGGCCGGCGGCGGCCAGGTCGCCGTGTCAGCCCGGCGCTCCGACCGCCTCGAAGAACTCGTCGCCCAGATGGGCACCGGCTACGCCGTCCCCGGCGACGCCACCGACCCCGACGACGCCCGCCGAGTGGCCGACGCCGCCGCCACCGCCCTCGGCGGACTCGACCTCATGGTCTACGTCGCCGGCTACGGGGTGCTCCAGCCCCTCGTCGAAACCGACCCCGACACGTGGACCGACGTCTTCCGGGTGAACGTGGTCGGCGCCAACCTGGCCGCCGCCGCAGCGCTCGACCACCTCGGACCCGACGGCATCGCCGCCTTCGTGTCGTCGCGCACCGTCGACGACGCCAACCCGATGTTCGCCACCTACTCGGCCACCAAGGCGGCACTCGACCAGTGCATCCGGGTCTGGCGCCACGAACACCCCGACCGGCGCTTCGTGCGCATCGTCATGGGCAACACCGCACCGACCGAGTTCGCCGACCACATGCGACCCGAGCGCCTGGGCGAAGCACTCGAGGCATGGCAGGGGCTCGGCATCCCCGGCGGGATGATGGACGTCGACGACGTGGGGCGTGCCCTGGCCGAGGCCCTCGCCGTGGCCCTCGACCACCCAGGCATCGACAGTTCGGAAATCAGGTTCGACGCCCGCCCGGACTGAGCCTGCGCTGAGGTCAGTCCTCGACGGCTCCGGCGATCGCCTTCTCGGTCACGCCCACCAGCGGCGCCACGTTCGGGTAGCCGGCGTAGGGCGCCAGGAAGACGAGGGTCTCGCGCAGTTCCTCGACGGACAATTCGCCGTTGGCCAGCGCCGACCGGGCCTGGAGCCCCCAGATGTCCGTCGCCCCGTTCGCCGCAATCACGCCCATCGCCAACAGGCGACGATCGCGAAATGACAGCACGTCACGGTCCCAGACCTCGGCGAACAACGACCGCAGCATCACGTCGTTGAAGGCACTCACGCCCTCGGGAATCTCCCGAACCTCGTCGCCGTAGACCTCGCGCATCTTCGCCAGGCCTCGCTCCCTCGCCGACCGGTCGTCGTGTTCGTCGTGTTCGTCACTCATGGTGTTCCTCCTTGTTCGTCGCCCACCCCGAAGACCTCCGGCATGGCCCGTTCGAGTGCCTCGACCATGCCACGCAGGCCACCGTCGGCGCACAGGTCGACGGCCAGGCGCAGGTCCTTGCGGGCGATGTCGGTGGTCGCCTGCATGCGGTCACGGCTCGCACCGACGAGGTACCCGGCCGGCAGGTCGAGGATCGGCAGGAACTGCTCGGTCAGGGCGCCCAGTTGCCCGACGTGCCGCCAGGCACCCACGAGTGCGTCCGTGTCGACCTCGGCACCCTGCGCCATCTCGAGGGCGGCGGCGCTGGCCGCGAACTGCGCATAGGTCATGACGTTGAACGCCAGTTTCATGGCGGCGCCGGCGCCCACAGGCCCGGCGGCGATGACGAGGCTGCCGTAGTGGCCGAGCAGTGCGGCGGCGGCAGGGTGCAGGTCGTCCCGCCCGCCCACGAAGAGGACGAGTTCTCCGGCCTGGGCAGCGGCGGCGCCACCGGCCACGCACACGTCGTGGAGGTCACCGCCCCATCCGGCCACCTGCTCCCTGGCAGAGGCAACCGCGTCGGGGTGGATGGTCGAGTGGACGAGGACGGTGAGGGGCTCGCCCCGCCCGGCAACGCCGCCGGCCAGGTCCTCGACCACCAACTCGACGTGGTGGGCGTCGGGGACGCAGACGCTGACCACGTCGGCGACGGCGGCCAGTTCGGCGCCGGACGCTGCAGCAGTCGCTCCGGCGGCGACCGCCTCCTCGACCGCCGCCGGGTCGAGGTCGAACACGGTGACCGGCACGCCGACTTCGAGCAGGCGTCCGACCATGGCCGAACCCATCTGGCCCAGGCCCACGTACCCGACGCTCATGCTGTGCCCCTCATGCGGCACCCCCGGGCGTGAACCGGATCGGCAGGCTCGCCCATCCGGTGACGTTGGAACTGTGGAACCGGACCTTGGCGTCGTGGTCGACCTCATAGTCGGGCAGGCGCCGGTGAACCTCCTCGAGCGCCACCCGTCCCTCGAGCCGGGCCAACGCCGCACCCAGGCAGAAGTGGGCGCCATAGCCGAAGGCCAGGTGCCGCTCGGGTCGCCGGTGGAGGTCGAAGTCCTCGGCGGTCGGCCCGAACTCGCGCCCGTCGTGGTTGGCGGCGCCGATCAGCAGCAGCACCGAGTCGCCCTCGTGCATCTGTCCGCCGTGCATCTCGTGGTCACGGGTGACGGTGCGGTGCATGTACTGCGTCGAGTTGTGGAAGCGCAGCACCTCTTCGACCGCACCGGGTGTCAGGCCCGGGTCGGCAACGAGTTCGTCGCGCTGGCCGGGGTGCCGGGACAGGACCTCGACGGCGTTGGACACCAACTTGGTCGTGGTCTCGTGGCCGGCGATCACCAGCAGCACGCAGAAGCCGAGCAACTCGGGCTCGGTGAGCGCACGCCCGTCGACCTCGAGGGCGAGCAGGTCGGTGATGAGGCCCACACCACGGGAGGTGCGTCGCCGATCCAGGTCCTCCTGGAAGTAGCCGACCATCTCGAACATCGCCTCCATCGCCGCCTGGGGCATCTGCATCGACCCGTCCTCGCGCACGAGGACCTGGTCGGCGACGCGGCGCAGGAACGGTCGGTCCGCCTCGGAGATCCCGAGCACGGCCGAGATGACGTCCATCGGGAACGGTGACGTGATGTCTGCGACCAGGTCGGCCTCACCCCGCTCGACGACCGCATCGACGTACCCGGCCACGATGCGGCGGACCTCGTCCTCCATCTCGGCCATGCGTCGGACCGTGAAGACCCGGGACACCAGTTGGCGAAACACCGTGTGGTCGGGTGGGTCCATCTCGATCATCTGCTCGAAGGCCGGCCGCTCGCGGCTGCGGTCCCGGCGGCTCTCGAGGGCCACGCCACCCGTCGACGAGAAGGTCCCGAAGTCGCGGAACGCCTCGAGCACGTCATCGAAGCGGCTCAACGCCCAGAACCGCAGGTCGGGGTTCCAGTAGGCGGGGGCCTCGTCTCGCAGCCGGGCATAGACGGCGTAGGGGTCGTCGTGGACCGCGAAGGCATACGGGTTGTAGACGAGCTCGCCGGGAGGTGTCTGGGCGCTCACGAACGCGACCTTAGTGAGGGCTTCGGGTGTGGCTCCCAACCGGTTGCGTCGGCGCCGGCGGAAGTCGCCGGGTTCGTCGCTTCGGTCCCACCCGCGAAAGCCTGAGGTGCTGATGTCGTCCCAGGGGAAAGGTCCGCCCATGAGTCCACGCTTCGAGGGGCGAGTCGCCATCGTCACCGGCAGCGGTGGAGGGATCGGCGAGGCCTACGCCAGGGCCCTCCACGCCGAGGGCGCCCGGGTCGTCATCGCCGAACTGGACGCCGAACGCGGGCAGGCCGTGGCCGACGACCTGGGCGAGGGCGCCCTGTTCGTGCCGACCGACGTGGGCGATCCCGCCAGCACAGACGCCATGGCCACAGCGACCGTGGACGCCTTCGGGCGCATCGACCACCTCGTCAACAACGCCGCCATCTTCGGCGACATGGAACTGGCCGGGCTCACGACCGTCGACTACGGCTACCTCGACCGGTTCCTGCAGGTGAACATGCTGGGCGCCCTGCACTGCACCCGGTCGACCATGGGACCGATGGGCGAGGTCGGCGGCGGCAGCATCGTGAACCAGTCGTCGACCGCCTCGTGGATGGGGATCGCCGGCTTCTACGGGTTGGCCAAGGCGGGGCTCAACTTCCTCACCTCGTCGCTCGCCCACGAACTGGGCTGGCACAACATCCGGGTCAACGCCATCGCCCCCGGGCCGACCGGGACCGCAGCGTTCGACAGGCAGGTGCCGGAGGCATTCCGCGAGCCACTGGTGGCGAGCCTCGCCATCAAGCGGCTCGGCCAGCCCGACGACCACGTGGGCCCGGTGCTGTTCCTGCTGTCGGACGAGGCCAAGTGGATCACCGGCCACGTCCTCGCCGTCGACGGCGGCCAGGTGACGCGCATCTGAGTCCGGGGCTGGTGCGGGAAACCGCTGCTCCGGCAGCCACTCTCAGGGAGATCGGCGTTCGAGGATCCAGTCGTCGCCGTCGCGTCGGTAGCGGAGGCGGTCGTGCAGCCGATTGGGGCGACCCTGCCAGAACTCCACCAGGTGTGGCCGGACGCGGTAGCCGCCCCAGTGGTCGGGACGCTCGACCCCGCGGCCCGACCAGCGGTCCTCCTCCGCTGCGTACGCCTCATTCAGGACCGACCGGTCGTCGACCACCGCACTCTGGTCGGAGGCCCACGCCCCGATCTGACTACCCCGGGGCCGCGTCAGCCAATAGGCGTCGGACTCGGCGCTGCCGATCCGCTCGGCGCTCCCGGTCACTCGGACCTGCCGGCGCAGCTCGATCCAACTGAAGGTGAGCGCCGCCCGGCCCCAGGTGTCGATCTCCTCGGCCTTGTCGCTCGAGTAGTTCGTGAAGAAGACGAACCCGTCCTCGGCGACCGTCTTCAACAGCACGTTGCGCGCCGATGGCCAGCCGTCGGCGGTCACCGTGCTCACCACGAAGGCGTTGGGCTCCCAGTAGCCCGCCTCCTCGACCTCTGCGAACCAGCGCTGGAACTGGACGATCGGATCGTCGGCCATGTCGGACGCGTCGAGCCCCCGATCCTGGTACTCCTCCCGGCGCCCGCTCAGGTCCACGACCGGAGTCAACACCCCCGCGGCACGCCGGGCAAATGCGCGGTGATGCCTACCCGGTCAGGGCACGAGGTGGGCGATCGGCCCCGAAGGGTCGGCCAGGCCGGCGACCGACGACCAGGGCAGGTCGACCCACGGCGTGCCCGCCACGCCCGGCGCCACCTGGTACTGGTCGAAGCGGAGCACCACGCCCGTCGCAGCGACCGCCAGGTGCCGGAAGTTGGAGGCGTCCGCTGCGAGGCCCTCGGTGAACAACGTGTCGGCTCCCAACTGCGCCTCGAGGTTCGCCCGAGCCGCCGTGGCGAGCTTGTCCAGCCACGGCCCATCGGCCACGAACAGGTCGGCTACGGCGATCTCACGCCCGGTCGACAGGTCGACCAGCAGCGTCGAGGTCTCCTGCTGGGCGGTCGCGGCGTCGTTCCACTCCGTCGTGAAGTCGAACACCACGCTGAGCAGGCGATCGTCGACGAGCAGCACCTTGCCCGTACCGCGCAGCGTGCTGGCACCTGCACCAGCGCCCTCTTCTTCGAGCACCGCCGCCCGAAACGTCGAATAGGCCTTGGCGACGACGGCCTCCAGGGCACCGTTGACGGCATGATCCGCGGGTGACTCCGACACCTGCGGATAGCTGAGGTCGTAGTCGGCCAGCTCCCCGATCTGTCCGGACATCCGGTTGGAGTAGACCTTCGGCGCACCCTCCCGGGTTGCCGTGGCCACCTGGCCATCGTCGGCATCGGCGGTGGTGACCGACCCGCTCCCACCCGAGTCGGCCCTGACCAGCACACCGGCCGTGTCCGACGGATTGGCGCCACTCATCTCCCGGCCGTCACCGGGCGCGCACCCGCCGGCCAACACGCCCGAGAGCGCAACGGCGAGCACCACGGCACGACGCGCCGCCCTTCTCCCCGAAACCTTCTGAACGGCCACACCCGCCCCCGATCCCGCAGCCGACCACATCACGGCCCGCAGGGTACCGACCGCGACGCACCACCCGGATTCGCCCCACGCCACCCCCTCGGGGTTGCTACGGTCGCGCCGATGCCCCGAATGCGCCGAGGAAGCCCACAACGCCGGGACGACACCGCCGAGCCGGACCAACTGCTGCTCGACCTCGTCAACGGCCTCCGCGAACTCGACGAGCGCGTGGCCGCCCTCGAACGGCGCTTCGACGCACTCGGCGAGAGCGCCTCCAGCGACGACGAGGACGCCGTCATGGAGCTCCGTCTCCACGTGGCGCGCCTGTCCGCTGAGTTGACCCGGGCGACCGTCGAGTTGCAGGGGCAGCTCGCCGAACTGGCGGGACGATCCGGCGACGACCTCCCGGAATCACCCGAACTGGTCGGCGACGAGGCCTTCGAGGACCTCACGGTCGACTCGCCGGCACGCGCTCCCGACCGGCGCCACACCAGCGGCTGGCAGCCCGCCGACTAGGACGCACCGACCACGATCCGGATCCGGAAGCCGACCCCTACGACGAAGCGTCGATGAGGGCGTCCAACAACTGTTGTGCCCTTGCCTGGATCTGGCCCCACTCGATCCAGTCCGGCGGATCCTCGGCCAGGGCCTTCGCCGCATCGACCTGGAGTCCGCCGAGTTCGGCCACGATGTCCGCCACCGAGTCGGGAAGGTCGATCGGCTCCGGGTCGGCGCCGGCGCCATCCCCGGTGCTGTCCCCGGTGCTGTCCCCGGTGTTGTCCCCCGACGGCGTCGAAGCACCCGTGGACCCGCCGAAGATGCTGGCAAGGTCGGTGTCCGTCAACACCTCGAGCGCCTCCTGGAGCGAATCGGCCATCACCACGTCCTCGCCGACCGCCACGATCACCCGCTCGAGTTCGGGGACGGTGTTGTCACCCTCGGCCTGCACGTAGAGCGGCCGCACGTAGAGCACCGAGTTCTCGATCGGGACCAGCAGGAGCTCACCGAACAGGACCGTCGACCCACGCTGGCTGAGCAGCGTCTGGAGGGTGGCGACCTCCTCGTCGTTGCGGATCCGCTCCTCGGACAGGGCCGGACCGTCGAAGTTGGAGGTCGGCGGCCGGTAGAGCACCAGTTCGCCGTAGTGCTCGTCGTCGCTGCGGCCGACGATGTACGCCGCCAACTCCTTGCGGGCGTCCTGCTCGTCGAGCGGCACGAAGGCCCGCAGGACCACGAACTCGGTCTCGTCGCCGCCGGGCAGGTCGAGCATCGTCCGGTAGGGAGCCATACGCATGTCGCGGGTTCCGATCCGGATGCCCTGCTCGTCGACGAGCACCAGGTCGCGGGCGCCCTCGCCGGTGCGGCCCGGATCCTGGGAGACCGCCCACTCGGAAGCCCGCTGGTAGAAGTTCTCCGTGTCGTCGACGTGGTAGGCGCCCCACAGTTCGGTCTGGATGCGGAACAGGTCCTCGGCATACCGGAGGTGCTCGACCAGTTCGACGGGCATCTCGGAGATCGGACGGAAGAGACCGTCGAAGGCGCCCTCGTAGGCCCTGATGATCGGATCGTCGGCATCGACCACGTAGAAGGTGACACTGCCGTCGAAGGCGTCGACCACAGCCTTGACCGAGTTGCGAACGTAGTTGAACCCGGTCCTAAGGCCGCTCTGCGACGGAAGTTCCCGCACCGGTGCCCGCTGGGCGTACGGATAGCGGTTGGTCGTCGTGTAGCCGTCGATCACGTAGACGATCCCTCCGTCATGGAGCACCGGGTACGGATCGGCGTCGAAGCGCAGGAAGGGCGCCAACTTCTCGACCCGCTCCCGGACGTCGCGGACGTAGACGACCCGCGAGTCTTCGGTGACGAAGTTCGAGATCAGGGGCTCGAGTTCGCCGAACCGGAGGGAGAACGCTGCCCGCCGCACCAACGAGCCCATCGACACACCGCCCTCGCCACCGATGTCCGCATAGCGAACCTCCAGGGTCTCCTGGTTCTCGTCGGTGTAGTCGACCTCGTCCCGGCTGGCTCCGACAATGGCATAGCCACCGAGCCCCTCGCCGACATAGATCTGCGGCTGATCGATCGTCACACTGATCGACGGATCGATCGAGATGGGCAGGTCGCCGATGAGGAACTCGGGATCGCCGGTCGCCCGAACCCGGCTCACGGGAGCGAGGGCCACGCCGTAGCCATGCGTGAACGCCACGTGCTGGCTCTCCCAAGAGCGGGTCACGTTCGGCTCGAGCTCGCGAGCGCCGATCATCACCTGAGTCGGCTCACCGTCGACCACGTACCGGTCGGAGTCGAGCTCCCGGCTGAAGCGGTAGAACTCGCGCTCGCCCTGGAGTCGGTCGAAGGTCCCCTGGACGACGAGTGGATCCAGAACCCGGATGTTGCGGACCGTGCCCGGGTTGGCGAGGAGGTCCTCGCCGGTGATCACATTGTCCATGCCGTCCAGTTGCAGCACCGTGACGTCGGCGAGGCCGAAGGCCTGACGGGTCGCCTCGATGTTGCGGCCGATGTACTCGGCCTCCTTCTCGGACTCCGCCGGCTCGACCCGAAGGTTCTGGATCACCGCCGGATAGATGTTTCCCATCACCAGGGCCACAAACGCCCACAGGCCGACGGCCAACACCGGCAGCACCCAGCCTCGACGCCGGATGTTGACGATCAGCAGGATGACGGCAAAAAGCGAGATGAGGATCAAGAGGTTGATCGCCGGGAGTTGCGCTTTGACGTCGGTGTAGGTCGCGCCGTGGACGGCACCCCTGGTTGAGGTCGTGAGTTCGTAGCGGGCCAGCCAGTAGTCGGCGGCCTTCACCAGGGCGAGGAGGCCGAGCAGGAGCGAGAGGTGGGCCTTGACCGCCGGCTGGACCCGTTCGCCCACGGTCTGGAGTCGGATGCCGCCGTTGAGGTAGTGGAGCACCGTGGTCACGACCAACGTGACGATCAGGGTGCCGAACAGCCATCCAACCACAAAGCTCGTGAACGGCATCTTGAAGACGTAGAAGCCGATGTCCTTGCCGAACTGGGCGTCCTCGACGCCGAAGTCGCCGCCGTTGGTGAACAGCAGCCACTCCTGCCAGCGGTCCGACACGCCGAAGCCGGCCAGGAGTGCCAGCAGCGCCGATCCGGCGACTCGAACCATCCAGGCCCGGCGGCCCACGGCCACGTGGTACCGAGCCAACAGGTCTTCTTCGGGACCGGGTGGCCGCACGATCGGAGCGAGGCGATCGGCGACGGTCAGGTTGACGAAGCAGATGACGAAGAAGAGGGCAGTGAACAATGCCACCAGCACGACCTGTGCAAGGAGCACAGACCGGAACACGTTGCCGTAGCCGAGTTGGTCGAACCACAGGTAGTCCGTGTAGAAGCTGGCGAGGCCGCGCAGCGACAACATCAGGACGCTGCCGAAGATCAGGAGCCCGAAAGCGATCACCCGGACCCGGCGGGATCCCGGTCTGCGGGTTCGACGGCCGAAGGCCGGGCGCGAGGGCGGGCGCGAGGGCGGGGGTGGGGGTGGGGTTTCCTCGTCCGGCATCGGGAGGGATCCTAACGGCGGGCTCTGTCAAACCCCGGGGGGGGACCGGCCCGCGGCGCCCTCAGGGCAGCGCCAGTTTGTCGGCGTTGCCGCCGAGTTCGGCCAGGACGGCGAGCGCCTCCTCGAGCGTCGCTACTGACTCGACCCGGAGGTCGCCGGCATGCCGGGCAGCGACCTCGTACTCGTTCTCCGGAACCAGGAACAGGTCGACGCCCCCCTCTCGGGCGGCAACCGTCTTCTGCGCCACGCCTCCGATGGGGCCGACCGAGCCGTCGAAGCCGATCGTCCCGGTCGTGGCGACATCCAACCCACCGGTCATCTCGCCGGGGGTGACCATCTCGAGGATCGCCAGGGTCAGTGCCAGGCCCGCCGAGTTCCCCCCGACGGCCCCCGTCTCGATGCGGATGTCGATGGGCAGGCCCTCGACATCGTCCCAACGGGTCTGAACCATCACGCCGAGGAACGCCACCGTGGCATCCTCGGCACGGGCGCCGAGTACCACCTCCACGGTGCGGGCGGACGTTCCGTCGATCGACTCGACGGCGAGCGACACGACCTGGCCGGGAGAACGCCCTCGGATCTCCTCGACCAGTGCCTCAGAGGTGAGGACCGACTTCCCGTCGACGGACACGATCACGTCGTCGGTCGTGAGCAGGCCGGCCGATGGCCCTTCAACGGCGGCCATCCCCACACCCGTGGCCCGGTACGGATCGATCCCGAGGTGGCGGAACGCCACGGCCTCCGCGACCGACTTCGAGACCTTCATGAGTTCGAGGTTGAAATCCCGGTTCTCGTCGCGGCTTCGATCACCGAGGACGGCATCCTCGCCGTACAGGGCGATGCCGTCATCGAAGAAGGCTTCGAGGTACTCCCAGCCGTTGACCGAGGAATCCTGGCGGACGGTCGTGAAGAACACCTCGCCTTCCGGTTCGAAACTCTCGCCGACCGTCACGACGATTCGGTCGGTCAGGGCATTGACGCTCCCGGGCCGGTAGGCGAAGTAGGGCAGCCGCACGAAGGTCAGGACACCAGCCGCCAGCAGGGCCACGAGGAGCGGCACCCAAACACGCGCCCGGAATCGGCGCTTGGCGCCACCGGACACGGCAGGGCCGGACGATAGGGTTTCGACTGCCGTGTCCACGTTGTCGTTCGGTCTCGTCCTCGGTGCCCTGGCGCTCTTCGGCTCCCGGTCGGCGCCGGGCATCCTCCAGCCTGTCACGACACGGGCCCGACGCCGCACCGGCCCGGTGCCCGCGCTCGCCCCCGCGCTCGCCGCTGCACGCTGGCGGCCCGCCCTGATGCACGCCATCCTCGGTCGGCCGCTGCCCCCTTCCGGCAGCACGGAGACCGCCGTCGAGCGGGGCTGGGGCGTGTTCGCTCGCCTGGGCATCGGCCTCCAGCCGCCCCGCAGGGTGCTCACCGGCAAGCAGGCACGCATTCGCTGGTGGCACCGCATCTTCTCGCTCGCCCTACTCCTGGCCATCGTCGTGCTGGTCGGACTGGCTCTCGCCTCGCTCACCGCCGTCCTCATCGTCGCCGGTGGCTTCCTCCTCGAGCAGGCAATCGGCTGACCGGTGGCCGAACGCCACCTCCACGAGGCTCCCCCGCCCGACAGCGAGACCGCCGACCGCCGACGGGCGGCCATCACCGCTGGCCACTCCGCTGATCCCGGAACCGCCCTTCGGCTACTCGACGACCCGGAACCGGTCGTACGTGCCGCCGCGCTCGGAGCGCTCGCCCGACTCGCCACCCTGACCGACGAGGCGCTCGACACGGCCCTCGCAGACCCGGCCTCCGAGGTCCGGCGACGTGCGCTCGAACTCTGCGTCGAAGCCGACCGGAGTGCCACCGCCCTACTCGACGACCCCGACCCGCAGGTCGTAGAGGTCGCCTGCTGGGTGGCCGGCGAGCGGCCCGGAGAGGGCGACCACTCAGTCCACTCCCTCGTCCGCATCGCCACCACCCACGACGACCCGCTCTGCCGAGAGTCCGCCGTGGCCGCCCTCGGAGCGATCGGCCATCCCGACGGACGTGCCGCCGTCCTCGCCGGGCTCGACGACAAGGCACCGATCCGGCGACGTGCGGTCCTGGCCCTTGCTCCGTTCGAGGGTCCCGAGGTCGTCACCGCCCTCGAATGCGCCCTCGAGGACCGCGACTGGCAGGTCCGTCAGGCGGCCGAGGACCTGATACGCCTCATCGGCTAACGGCGGGACTCCATGAACATCACGCGCATCGCCTCGAACGACTCGATGCACTGACCCGCCCCGAGCACGACGCACTCCATCGGCGCATCGACATGGTGCACCGGCACCCCCGTCTCCTCGCTCAGGCGCACGTCCAGGCCGCGCAACAGGCTGCCTCCACCGACTAGGTGGATGCCCTGCACCAGCAGGTCCTGGGCGAGTTCCGGCGGCGCCTGGGACAGGCAGGTCACCACCGACTCGATGATCGTCGACAGCGGCTCCTCGATGGCCCGGCGGATCTCCTGGGGTGTGAGGACCACCGTCTTGGGCAGGCCCGTCATGAGCTCGCGGCCACGCACCTCGGCCCGCATCTCGTTCGGAGTCGGCGCCGCCGACCCGATGGTCATCTTGATCTCCTCCGCCGTGCGCTCGCCGATCGCCAAGCCGTACTCGCGCCGTACAAAAGCCTGGATGTGGGCGTCCAGGTCGAACGAGCCGGTGCGCACGGCCTCCAACGCCACGACGCCACCCAGCGACAACAACGCCGATTCCGACGTGCCGCCACCGATGTCGACGACCATGTTCCCCACTGGCTCGCTGATCGGAAGGTCAGCGCCGATCGCCGCCGCCAACGGCTGCTCGATCAACTGGGCATCCGCCGCACCGGAGCGCCGCGCCGCCTCGGTGACCGCCCGTCGTTCCACGGCCGTGATCGCCGATGGCACGCAGATGAGCACCTTCGGCCGGTTGAAGCGACTCACCCCCACCCGCTCGAGGAGTAACCGCACCATGCGCTGGGTGACGTCGAAGTCGGTGATGGCGCCCTTGCGCAGCGGCCGAACCGCCACGATGTGCGAGGGCGTCCGACCGATCATCTGCCAGGCGTCGCGACCCATGGCTAGGACTTCGTTGTTGCGCTGGTTGATGGCGAGGACCGACGGCTCGGCCAGCACCACCCCCTCACCTCGCATGTAGACGAGCGTGTTGGCCGTCCCGAGGTCGATGGCGAGGTCGCGTGCCACGTCAGCCCCGGCGCTCGTTCCGGTCTTCGCCCCCGCCGGACGAACCACCCCGGTCCTCCTTGGGCAGCATGCGCATGCCGCCCGACCCGGAACTGCCCGTCTGGCGATAGTCGTGGTGTCCACGCGACAGGGACTTGAGGGTGTTGCGGAACTCGTGGGGATCGTTCGTCCGTTCGCGCGGCCGGCTCACGAGCCACACCAGCAAGGACCCAACGGCCGCCAACGCGACCGCACCGGCAAGGAAGAGTGGCGCCGAACTCATGCGGAGCCTCCAGCCGAGTCCGCGTTGAGGTCCTCGAGGTCGACCACGTGTTGTGAGTCGGTGCCCCAGTGCTCGCCCCCGTCCCAGGCCTCACGCTTCCAGATCGGCACGGTGGCCTTCAGGGAGTCGATGCAGAAGCGGTTCGAGGCGTAGGCAGCCTCGCGGTGCGGCGACGACGTCACGATGACGACCGCCGGCTCGCCGATGGCGACGACGCCGGTCCGGTGCAGCAGGGCCACGCAGCGCAGGTCGGGCCAGCGCCTCCGGGCCTCGATGGCGATCCGGTCCATCCTGGGCACCGCCTGCTCCACGTAGGCCTCGTAGGCGAGTTCGGTCACGTCCGGCCGTTCCCGGGAATGGTCGCGGGCCGTCCCCCGGAAGGTGACCACCGCCCCACAGTCCGGACGGCCCGCCCAGCGCGTGGCCTCCTCGGACGGAAGGCCCACCGGGGAGAGGGCGACCCAGGTGTCGCCCTCAGGCGGGCGGAGTGGGGAAGATTCGGCCGTGGGCATCGGCGCAATAGTACGACCCTGCCCGGAGCCCACCACCGGCAGGTCTACGTCGGTCAGTCGTGCCCGTCCACCGGATGGTCGCCAAGCCGGCGCAGCAGCCACACAAGGCCCGACACCAGCCCGACCACGAACACGAGGGCGGCGCCGAGAGACAGGACCTGTCGGCTGCGGGCGTCGAGCTGGTCGAATGTCCCCGGCTCGTGCCCGGCGACGTACGCCTCCTCGTTGGAGTGCCTCGCTTCCCAGCCCAGCTGCCGCAGGCGGTCGTTGGACACCACCCACGGATGGACCGTGTAGGGCTGGATCCCGGGCGGGGCGTCGGTCAGGCCCAGTGTCCAGCGGAGTCGGGCCACGCCGGCGCCCAGCGGCGCCGGCAGCCGCAGCCGCGGGACCGGCCCACCCAGATCGGCCATGAGCGGCGCAGGAATCCAGCCGTCGGGTGCCACGTTCACCGGTCCGAGCGGCCGCCGGTCGACGACGACGACCACGGCCTCGGCCAGGTCGTCGGCGTGGAGGAACTGGCCCATCGGATCGCCTTCCTCACTCCGGATCGCCTTCGCCGAAGCCAGCAGTCGGGCCAAGCCTCCCGGCTTCTCCTCGGCGACCGTCACGGCAGGTCGCAAGATCGTGGTCACCCGCTCCGGTCGGCCTCGCCCCCATTCCTCGGCACGCCGCTCCAGGTCGGCCCGTCGGACCGCGAACCGGAAGTCCGGGCACGGCTGCACCTCAGCCTCCTCGGTGAGCGGCACCGGGTTGTCGGGCCAGGCCCCGTAGACCATCGCCGTCGACAACACGACCAGATGGGTGACCACACTGTCGTCGAGGGCGGCCAGGAGGCGCTGGGCGACGGCAGGGATCGCGTGGCCCGGGTCTGCACCACTCTCCTGGGGCCGCAGTCCGGAAGCCAGGTGGACGACCGTGTCGGCGCCCGTGAAGAGCCGCCGCAGGTCGGTGACCGCCAGATCGGCGGTCACGAGGTCGACGCCGGGTGCAGGCCGGACGCTCGACCGACGGTCGACGCCGACCACCTCATGGCCGGCCTCCGCCAAACGTGCACAGACCCGTCTCCCCACGGCTCCCGTCGAGCCCGTCACCACGACCTTCACGAGCCCGGCTCCCGTCCCGGATCGCTGCTCGACGACCCCACCGGAAACGCCGCCACGCGGACCGTCGCTCGAATCATGACCCTACGATGCCCCCGTGAGCCACGACGATCCACCCGGCGACGACCCGAACGACCCGACTCCGTCGGACCCCTTCTCCGGCCTCCCCTTCCCGGGCGACCTGTTCCGGGCCATGGGCGCGGCCGGCCCGGAAGGCGACCACGGGCGCCAGATCGCGATGTCGTTGGCCACCGGCAACCGGAGCGAGCCGAACGTCGACCCGATGGAGCGCATCGAATGGGAACGCCTCGTACGCGTCGCCGAACTGCAGGTCGCCGATCGCACCGGTCTCGACGTCGTCCGGGGACATGCGCTCACGATCGAGCCCGTCACCCGGGCGGCCTGGGCGTCACGCAGCTTCGACGCCCTGCGCCCCCTCCTGGGGCGCCTCGCCGAGACCCTCAACGAGGGTCCGGCGTTCGACGACGTCCCTATGGGGCTCGAGGACGATCCGACCGCCGCCTGGATGCAGGGGCTGCTCGCCTCGATCAACCCGCTCATCGCCGGGGTGATGACCGGCTCGCTGGTCGGCCGGCTGGCGGTACGCAGCCTCGGCACCTACGACCTCCCGATCCCGCGCTCCGACGACTCTCTCCTCGTGGTCGCCCCGAACGTGGCCGACTTCGGCAGCGAGTGGAACCTCCCGGCCGACGACCTGCGGCTGTGGGTTTGCCTCCACGAGGCGGTGCACCATGCCGTACTCGGCGTGCCGCACGTGCGCTCTGCCCTCACCGATCTCCTCACCCGGCACGCTGGCGCCTTCCGCAACGACCCGGCCTCCCTCCAGGAACTCATGGACGACCTCGACCTGGAACCCCTCCAGGAACTCATGAGTGGCCTCGGCCCGATGGCAGGACCCGAGGCCATGATGCAACTGCAGCAGGTGATGCTGGAACTGCAGCAGGCGATAAGCCCTGATCTCATCCTCGGTGCCGTTAGGTCGCCTGAACAGGAGGCTCTACTCCCCCGGATCGAGGCACTGGTCGCCGTGGTGATCGGCTACTCCGACCACTTCATGGACGAGATCGGCGGACGCCTCGTCACCAACTACCCGATGCTCACCGAGGCACTGCGGCGGCGGCGCGTCCAGACCGACGATGCCGACCGCTTCATCGAACACATCCTCGGCCTGAACCTCAGCCAGGAACAGGTCGACCGGGGCACGGCGTTCGTCGCCGGCGTGGTCGATCGGGCCGGCGACGACGGACTCCGCAGGCTCTGGGCCAACGAACGGCACCTCCCCACGCCCAACGAGGTCGACGCACCCGGACTGTGGCTGGCCCGCATCGACCTCGACGACTGACGGCCGACTACGCGCTTCCGTCGCCCTCCTGGCCACGGTGCCAGAACCCCAGTTGGCCGTCCGGCCGGTCCGAATGCTCCGGCGTCTGGACGCGGAGGATCCGGTCGAACACGCCCCCGTAGACGCCCATCGCCAGCCACATGACCACGAGGACCGAGACATAGCCCATCACGGGTCGCAGCGACAGGACTGTCGGAACGAACGCTCCGACCGCCCAACTCAACTGGAACCGTCCCTCGAATCGGGCGAACGAGCGACCGTGGTTGGCGTTCGGGGCATCACGCTGGACGAGCGAGTCGAACGCCAACTTGGCAGCCAGGGCGCAACCGGCGACGGCGACAGCCATCGACACGGCCCCCTGCACCCCAGAGACCCAGACGGCGAAGGCCGCCGCTGTCATCACCAGGAACAGCGCACCGCCGATGATCCGCTCCTCGGTCAGCCGACGACGGAGGCGCGGCGCCGCAACCGCTCCCACCAGCGCACCGAGGCCGGCGCCGGCGAGGACGGCACCGAAGTGCCAGGCAGGCGCACCCGGCGTGCCGAAGACGTTCTCGCCACGAGCCAGGCCGACGGCGGCGCCCCCCGCCCGGCCCACTCCCTCGAGGGCGACCCCCTCCGCACCGCCACGAAAGGCGAAGGCCAGAAGGAATGTCACGAAGCCGACGGTCGCGCGAAGGACGGCAATGGCCACGGCGCCGTACAGGATCCCGCTCCGCCGAAGGTCGGCCCGTTCACCGGCCGCCATGGGTTCATCGGCGACCGTGACCGCCTTGAGGCCGATCGCAAAGATGGCTGTGACAACGAAGCCCACGCACGCCACCCGGGGTGGCCACTCATGGCCGACGAGCATGGCCAGACCGCCGATGCCAGCGCCGACCATGCTGCTCACGGCACCCATCAGGGCCAGCTTCGAGTTGGCCCCGACGAGCTCGCTTTCGGTCCGAACGAGCCCGGGAACGACGGCACTCTTGGCAACCGAGTAGCCCTTCTGGAGGATGAGGAAGCAGAAGGCCTCGGGAAACAGCAGCAGCCCGTCGATGTGCTCGGACATGAGGTATGCCAGCACCGCCCGGCCCAGGACCGTGAGCACGATCATCAGGCGTCGACCACCCCGGATCCGGTCTACGGCCGGGCCGATAAGCGGCGTCACGACCGCGAAGGGGGCGATCGTGAGCACCAGGTAGAGGGCGACCCGCCAGCGTGCGGCGGCTGGGTCGATGGAGAAGAAGATCGAGCCGGCGAGGGCCACGGCGACCATGGCGTCGCACATGGACGACATGCCGTGCGTCCGCGCCATCTGCGCGAACGGGCTGACGATCCCGCGTGGGTTGTGGGAAAGGGGTGCGGGGGGTTCCACGACGCTCAGGTTAGGAGCCATCGGTCAGCAGCGTTCAGGCCCCCGCAGGCTCGCTGCGTTCGCCCACGCCCCGGATGACGGCGAGCCTCTCGGGCCGGCGTCAACGGTCCCTCCACCACCGCCCGGTCGGCAGGTCAACATCGAGGGCGGTCGGCAGGGTGAGGGCACTCACCGTGGCCCAGCCCTCGCGCAACAACGTCGAGTCGAGGCCCGGGGGGAGGTCGCGCCTGGTCGGGACGAGGTCGATGTCGATGCCGGTCTCATCGCGTCCGGTGACCACCGTTTCGACGCCACCCACGATCGCCAGCCCGGCCTGTCGGAGGCCGAGCACCTCGTCGGGGTCGGCGTTCGGCACGTTCAGGTTGAGCAGCGTCGTTGCCGGCGCATCGAACAACCACTCCAGCAACGGTCGTGCCATCGCCGCTGCCGTCGACCAGCGTTGGGGAACCCCGTCGACCTGGCTGACGGCCAGCCCCGAACGGCCGTGGTAGCCGGCGACGAGTACCGCCGCCACCGTCGCCGAGTGCAGGGTCGACCTCCCGGTGTTCGGGCCGTTGTTGATCCCCGACACCACCAGGTCGGGTGCCTCACCGAAGCCACCCTGCATCGCCAGCATGACGACGAGTGCCGTCGGGGCGTAGACGGCATGGGCGTCCAGGCCGTCCATCGACACCCGCTCGATGCTCACCCTGCCGGGGTCGTCGAGGGGTCCGAGGGCTGCCGCCATGCCACTCTGGTCGTGGGCGGGCGCCGCCACGACGGGTGTGTGGCCGGCCTCGCCGACGAGTTCGGCGAGCGCCGCCAGCCCGGGCGAGTTGATGCCGTCGTCGTTGGTGACCAGAACCCGCATGCAGAGGGTCTACACGGTCTGGCCTGGACGCGTGTGCCCTGTTCTCAGGCGCGTGTCTCGTCGTCCTCGTCGAAATAGTCAAGCCGGTCCACCGGCATGACGACCGCCGAGACGACGTTGAGGGAGTGCGCCGTGACCCGTTTGAGGAACCGGTAGAGCAGGGCTCGGGGAACGGCGACCACGGCCGGCTCGGTGGAGTGCACCAGTTCGTTGATCCGGTCATCGAACTCGCGGCGCAACTCGTCGCCACGGGTGATGTAGGCACGGGCCCCGTCTTCGTCCCGGGTGGTGAGCAACTCGCCCATGAGGGCAATGCGTGACGAGAGCTCGTCGCGGTAGCCGAGCAGGCGGCCGAGGTCCGGCGCCTCGGCCAGGGAGACGCCTTCGTCGGCGAGGTCGAAGATGTTCTTGTTGTAGTCGCCGATGCGCTCGAGGTCCTTCACCATGTGCATGAAGACCAGCACCTCGGGCGTGTCGACACCGCCGTGCACCGAGGCGTGGACGACCAGCTCGCGTCGAATCTCCATCTCGGTGATGTTGATCCGACGGTCGGTTCGTCGAACCTCGTCGGCAACGGTCGCCACCGGCCCCCCGGTCAGGGCGTTCATGGCCAGGTCGAACGTGTGGCGGGCATCGTTGATCATCCCCTGCACCTGGGCGTCAATGTGCTTGAGGCCGCCCTCCTCGGGTTTACGGAAAAAACTCATCACCATGGGTGTCGCCTCCTTGTCGGAATTTCGGTTTCAGGCCTCATCGGAGGATCAGGACGCCGAGCAACGGCACCACCACGAACATACCCACCGTGTAGGCAACAGCCATGCTGCGCCGGTCCATGACGAGGTCCGCCAGGCCCCTCGCCAGGCGAATTGGCACGTTTCGAAGGGCCCTCACGGGATAGAAGACCGCGATCCCACTGAGGTTGAAGAGCGTGTGAACGATCGCCACCGTGACAGCGGCGGGACTCCCCGTGGCGAGCGAGGCCAACAGGGCCGTGACCGTGGTTCCCACGTTGGCGCCCAGGGTCACCGGATAGATGTTCTCGAGGGTCAGCACCCCGGAGGCGGCGAGCGGCACGAGGACGGATGTCGTGATCGAAGATGACTGCACCGAGATTGTGATGACCATGCCGATAAGGATCGCCACCATCCCGGAGCCGGCACCGAGGGCCCGGTTGATGGCGACCTCGACCCGGTCGGCCACCAGGAGCCGCATGTTCCTGGTGATGAAGGCCAGTGCCACGAAGATGAACGCCACCCCGATGCCGATGAGCAGGCCACCCATGACGTCGCCATGTGCGCCGAGTTTCTCCAGCAGGTCCCTGACCCAACCGGCGGGCATCTTGACGGCCTCCTTGAGCGGGCTCTTGAAGCTCGCGCCCGAACTGCCGATGACCTGGTCGGTGATCCAGGTGGCCGTACGGGACAAGAAGCCGGTAGCGATCTCGAACGGCAGGAAGACGGCCACGGCCAGGATGTTGAAGAAGTCATGGACCGTGGCGGCGGCGAAGGCCCGCCGGAACTCCTGGGCGCGTCGCATGTGGGCGAGGGACACCAGCACGGCTGTAACCGTCGTCCCCACGTTGGCGCCCATGACCATCGGCACGGCTTCGTCGACACCGACCACTCCGCTGGCGACCAGGCCGACGATCACCGACGTGGAGACCGACGAGGACTGGACCAGGATGGTCGCCAGGAGGCCGACGAAGAAACCGCCGAGCGGATTCGACACGCCCTCGAAGAGGCCGTCGACGAGGTCCTTTCCGAGGTACTTGAAACCGCCGCCGAGCAGTTCGACGCCGGTCAGGAACAGGTAGAGCAGGGCGAGCACGACGACCGCCCGAACCGGGGTCGAGATTCCGCCTTCGCTCGTTCGCCTGGGAGTCTCGATCACCGAGGTTCCTGTACTGCAGATTCCAACCGAGGCATCAGGCGCAATCTAGGAGACAGCGGAGGCATTGCAAGGAATCCAGTCTGATCAGTGGGAAATAATTGGCACATGCCCCCCGGCGGGGCGCCCATTGTGCAGTCTTTGCACTGCCTTTCGCCCCCTTCTGGCATTAATGGCACCCACAGGGCGGGAGCCGACGAAGTCCCGGGACGAACCCCGGGAAAAGGAGCAACAGATCCAATGCTGGACACACTCTGGATGCAGCGGGCACGATGCCAGGAGATCCCGCCGAACACGTTCTTCCCCAGCGACGGGCTGGGGGTCGAGGTCGCCAAGGCCATCTGCGCCGAGTGCACGGTGAACGACCACTGCCTCGAGTACGCACTCGGACAACGCATCGACCACGGCGTCTGGGGCGGCTGCTCGGAGCGGCAGCGCCGTCGGATCAGGCGGGACCGACGCCGGATCGAGGTGGAGGCCGCCTGAGTTTCGTCCCGCCGACCAGCCGCTGACCACCCACTCCGGCCAATCGCCGGGGGCGGTCCCCTCCCCGCCCCCGACCTGAACGGTCCCGGTGCCCGACTCGGGCGTCGGGGCCGTTGCCGCGTGTGGGCCCGGACCCCCCGGCTGGGCTCACCCGGAAGGGTCAGCCCGCTGGCTATTCCTCGTCGTAGCCGAGGTCCCAGGAGATCTGCACGTTCTCGCGTTCGGCGTCACGGTTGATGCGCTCACGGTTCCGGCGGAACTGGGGGTCGTGCGGCGGCAACAGCATGAGCCGTGCGTTGATCCGGTCGCGGAAGGACTGGACCAGCATCCGATCGCCGAACGTGGACCGGACGTCCCAGTGGGGGGCCACCGGACCGAGGTAGACGACCATCACGTTGCCGACCGGCGGCTGTGGCTCGAGGTTGGTGTCCGTCATGGCCCGGGGCTCCTAGGTCGGTGGTCGGGAGCCGCTGAGTGTACCGATGTCAGTCGGAGGAGTCCTCGGCGCGGTCGGCATCGGCAGCACCCTCGGCGCGGTCGGCATCGGCGGCACCCTCGGCCATGCCCTTCTGGAGTTCCTTCTGGGCACGGCCCAGGTTGCGGGCCAACTTCGGGAGCTGGCTGCCGCCGAACACCACGAGAGCCAGGATGACGACCAACGTCAGTTCTTGGGGGCCGAGGAATGCGAGGAGTGACATGCCGAGAGCGTAACCCGACAGACGGGGAGTGGCGTCCTCAGGCCGTGTCTGCTTCGGCCGCCGCCCTGGCCAGGGCCCGCTGACGCCGGATGCGCCGGCGTTCACGCTCGCTCATGCCGCCCCAGATACCGAACTTCTCACCGTTCTGGAGGGCGTACTCGAGGCAGTCCTCGCGGACCACGCAGCCGCGACAGACCTCCTTGGCTTCCCGGGTGCTGGCACCCCGCTCGGGGAAGAACAGGTCGGGATCCACACCGAGGCAGTTCGAGAACTCCTGCCACGACATGTCGAGATCAGGTTTCGCATAGATGCCCATGTGGGTGAGCCTCCCGACCACCGGCCGCGCGTTGAGCGTGGCGGGGGCCTGTGGGGGTTACAGCAATGTAATTACACCACTGCAACGACCCAAAAAGCAAGGGAAATCCCGATTTTCACAGGTTTCGAGGGCCGGAACCCGTTGCCTAGCGCGATGTGCGCAGTGTCCGGCGTTGGTCCACGAAGTCAACCAGGACGTAGTCGCCGAGGTTCTGGTTCGTGGTGAAGAAGGCTCGGCCGCCGTTCATCTTCGTCACCGTCTCGATGAACCGGGTCAGGTACGGGGTGGCGTCGAGCATGAACACGTTGATCCGGATGCCGTCCCGGGTGCAGCGGCGCACCTCGGTGAGTGTCCGATCCACGGTCTCCTGCGACGGCGGATAGTTGAACTGCGGGTAGCCCTGGTCGGTGATGTGGGCGGTGGGCTCACCATCGGTGACCATGATGATCTGACGCGTACCGGTCTGGCGGGCCAGCATCTGGCGTGCCAGGACGAGGCCGTGCTGCATGTTGGTGCCGTAGACGTAGTCCCAGGAGACCTCCGGGATTCGCTCCGGCTTGATCTCGCGTGCAACCTCGCTGAAGGTCACCACGCCGAGGTAGTCACGGGGGAACTGGGTCGAGATCAGCGAGTGCAACGCCATGGATACCTTCTTGGCAGGCAGGAAGTTGTCGCGCATCGGCATCGAGAGGGACAGGTCCAACATCAGTACCGTGGCGGCCTGCACGGTGGACTCGGTGCGCTCGACCTCGAAGTCGTCGGGCGTGAGCTTCACCGGCGTGCCAACGCCCCCACGGGTGACCGCATTGCGCAGGGTGCGCTCGATGTGGAGGTTAAAGGGATCGCCGAACTCGTAGGTCTTGGTTGTGTACTCGCGCTCGTGGCCGACTCCGGACCGCTCCAGGTCGTGGCGGCCCGCCCGGTCGCGCAGGAGACGCCGGTAGAGGTCGCCCAGGGCGTTCTGGCCGAGGCGGCGGATGGCCCGGGGCGTCAGGCTCAGCTGGCCCTCGTGGTTGTCGACGAGGCCCGCCTCCTCGAGCATCCGTGCGAGCTCGGACAGCCGTTCGAGGCTCTCGGCGGATTCGTCGCCCAGCAGATCGCGCACCCGGTCGATGTCGACCTCGGCGAGCGCACCCGGACTCGACGCCCCCCGCAGCATCTGCTCCAACTGGTCCAGGTCGGCCAACTCGTCGAAAATGTCCATGGCCTCACCCATGTCGAGCGGGTCCTGGCCGGTGAAATTGCGTGACTGCTCCCACCCCATCTGCGGGAACAACTCGCGCAGGTGGTCGCCCAGTTGGTCCATCTGCCACTGCAGGTCCATGTCCCCGAGCAACTGCTCGGACAGTTCCTGGAGTTGGGCCCGCTGCTCGGGCGTCATGGAGTTGAGCATCTGCTGCATCGCCGCCATCCGCCGGGCCATCACCTCGAGCAGTTCGTCGAGGGTCTGCGGGTTCTCGGGGAAGAAGTCGCCGTAGCGCTCCATGAACCCCTCGAAGTCGGGTACCTCGCCGGCCCGGCGCTGTTCGAGCATCTGGTTCAACTCGGCAAGCATGTCCTTCATCCGGGCGAGGTCTTCGGGCGAGAGGTCCTGCATGGCACCCGCCATCTGGTCGACCGCCTGCTGCATCAACTGCCGACGGAGTTCCTCGAGGAGTTCCTCGAAGCGTTCGGCGGCCTCGGTGGAGGTGAAGTCGTAGTCCGTCAGGCCGCTGACCTGGCCGGCCAGGTTCTCGTGCCCGATCAGGTCGAGTTGCTCACGACGGCGCCGCGTCGACTCGGCGACGACGTCATCGCCGACTTCCTCGAGGCCGTCGAGCGAACCGCGCTCGGTCTCCATGACCTCGCCGAGTGCATCGCGAATCTCGTCGTAGACACCGCCCAGGTCGTGCTGTTCGAGCATCTCCTGACGCTGCTGGCGCAGGCGCTCGAGCATCTCCCGCAGGCCCTGGAGTCGTTCGCCATCGACCTCGAGCCCGCCGTGGAGGATGCGGCGCAGGGCGGCGTTGGGGTCGCCGTGCTCGATCAGCTCGTCGCCCATGGCCTGGAGCAGGGCGTCGGCGTCGAGGTCCACCACGGACTGGGTGCCGTCCCAACTCGAGTAGGTGAAGCGCCTCGACTCCCGGCGACGTCGCCGCCTGCCCCTCAGTCGCATGACGCGACCGTAGGCCGAATCGGAGGACGGGCCTCACCAGTCGGCGCCCGCGTCGGCCAGGCGGCGGGCCCGGGCAATCAGGTCGAGCACCAACTGGGCGATGAACTCGCTGGCCTCGCGGGTCGGGTCCTCGGACTGCCGCACGTAGACGCCTTCGAGCATGCAGGCCAGCTTGAAGGTGCTCATGGCGGCGTACCAGCCGAGGGCCTCGGGCTGGCGGCCGGAGCGCTCCGACCAGCGGGCCACCGCCTCGGCGCGCTTCGGCAGGTCCGGGTCGTCGTCGGACCAGCCCGCCAGCAGGTAGCCCAGGTCCATCAGTGGGTCCCCGACGGTGGCGTTCTCCCAGTCGAGCACCGCCAGCAGCCGGGTCGGGACCTCCCGGGCGAACAGCATGTTGTGGCGGTTGAAATCGCCGTGCATGACCCCCGGGACCGTCGTGGAGGGCCGATTGGCGGCCAGCCATTCGGTGACCTCGTCGACGCCGGGCAACTCCCGTTGGCGATACGACTCGAGTTGCCCCCGCCAGCGGTCGACCTGACGCTCGAGGAACCCCTCCGGTCGCCCCAGGTCCGCTATCCCCGCCACCTCGTGGTCGACGGCCGCCAGGGCGCCGAGTGCGTCGAGCATCTCTTCGGCGATCCGCCTCGTCGCCGACGGTCCGCCCAACTCGACGGGCACCGGTTCGCCGGCAACGAGGCCGTCGACGAACTCCATGACGTAGAAGACCGCTCCCGTCACGTCGATATCGGTGCACAGGGCGACCGGCTCGGCATGGGGCACACCGGTGCCGGCCAGCGCCCGCTGGAACCGGAACTCACGCTCCATGATCCGGTTGGCACCGTCGACCGACAACGGCACCGCCGCCGGCCGCCGCAGCACCCATCGCTCATCGCCCCGGTGCGCCACGAACACCTCGTTGGACTCGCCCATGGCGATGCGCTCGAAGCGCAGGTCCGCGCCCCTGCCCAGGTCGGACGCGTCGAACCAGTGACGCAGTGATCCGATGCGCAGGAGTGCCGGGAACGGGTCGGTATCGGTGGTGCCGTCGGACTCGCTCACGACGCGCACCGTAGCGACGGCCGGGCACCGGTTTCCGGTTGGCCGTCGCGACACCACGCCCCATAGCGTCCTCGGACACGCCAGAACCCGAGACCGGGAGCCCCCAATGCCAATCAACCCCGATGCTGCCGGATCCACCGGCGAGCCCAGCGAGTTCTCCTGGACCTCGAAGGACAGCCTGCTCTACGCCCTCGGCGTTGGTGCTGGTTCTTCCGACCCCACCGGGTTCGAACTCGAGTTCACGACCGAGAACAGCAACGGCATCACGCAGACGGCGCTTCCCACGCAGGTGGTCGTCATGGGCGGCGGACGCACGCCGGGCTTCGGCGACTTCAACCCCATGTTCCTGCTGCACGCCGAACAGCGCATCACCCTGCACCAACCACTCCCGGCAGAGGGAACCGCCGTCGCCACCGGCAAGGTCGGCGAGATCTACGACAAGGGCAAGGCGGCGCTGGTCTACCTCGAGACCGACGTGGCCGACGCCGACGGCAACCCGATGTGGAGCACCAGGTCCGGACTGTTCATCTCCGGTGAGGGCGGCTGGGGTGGCGACCGCGGCCCGTCCAACACATGGGAACTCCCCGACCGCGACGCCGATCAGGTGGTCTCGTACCCGACCCGTACCGACCAGGCGCTGCTCTACCGGCTCAACGGCGACCGCAATCCGCTGCACTCCGACCCGACGTTCGCCGCCGGCGCCGGCTTCGACACGCCGATCCTCCACGGCCTGTGCACCTACGGGTTCACCGGACGGGCGCTGCTACACGCCGCCTGCGACTCGGACCCGGCCCGGTTCGCCGGCATGGGCGGCCGGTTCAAATCGCCCGTGATGCCCGGCGAGGTCCTCGAGGTGCACATCTGGGACCAGGGCGACGAGGTCCTGTTCCAGACCCGTGCCACCGGCGACCGCGTGGTGTTCGACGGCGGCGTGCTCACCCGGCACTGAGCCGGGGACGGCGTCGATGGCGCTGCCCGACGACTTCCGCTGGGGCGCCACCGCCTCGTCGGTCTCGACCGACGGCGTGGCCCCCACCGCCGACTGGTCAACCTGGGAACGCGACGGCCTGGCACCCCGCTCCGGCGCCGGTGGCGGTTTCACCAGTGACTACGCCGACGACCTCAAGCTGGCGGCCCAGATCGGATTGACCGACATCCGGGTCACCGTCGAATGGGCCCGGGTCGAACCACGACCTGGGGTCGTGGACTCGGGCGTGGTCGACCACTACCGCGAGGTACTGGGCGCTGCCCGCGAGGCGCGCCTCGCACCGTGGATCACGCTGCACCACACGTCGCTGCCCGGCTGGTTCGCCGAGGACGAGCGGGGCTTCCGGGACGCCTCCTCCCGCACCCGCTTCTGGTCCCGCCACGTGGACCGCACCGCCGAGCAGTTCGACGACCTGGCCGCCGGCTGGGCACCCATCGAGGACCCGATCGGCTGGGCCCTCCGGGGCTTCCTCCTCGGCACCCGCCCGCCCGGCGGGCATGACCCGGAGCGGGCACGGGAGGCGGTCGAAGGCGTCGTCGAGGCGACCTTCGACGCCTGGCGCCTACTGTCCTCGGGTCGCCAACCGGTCATGACGGTACTCGGCCTGCCAAGCGTGGTGCCGGTCGATGCCGAAGCACGCGACGAGGCCCGACTGTGGGAGTCCGTGCTCTGGGACACGTGGCTGCGGGCACTCGGTGACGGCGAGTTCGCCCTCCCCTGGAAGGCAGCGGTCGACCGACCCGACCTGCAGGGCGTCGTCGACCTGGTCGGCATCGCCGCCGACCACCCCGTCGGCATCGACCGGCACGGGGCGTTCCACCCGCACCCGGTCGACGGCCGCGCTGACGGCAGCGGGTTCTGCCCGGTGCCCGAGGAACTGGGCGTGGTGCTGCGCCGGGTCCACGAGGCACTGCCCGACCATGACCTCGTGGTCGCCGCCACGGGAGTCGGCACCACCGACGACGACTGGAGGGACGAACTCCTCACGGCCACCGTCGACCAGGTCGAGTTGGCGATCACCGACGGCGTTCCCGTCACCGGCCTCTTCCACGACTCGCTGGTCGACGGCTACGAGTGGACCCGCGGCTTCGACGCCCCCCGTGGCCTCGTCACGAGGGACCGCCGCCTCAAGGAGAGCGGGCGCAACCTCAGCCAACGCATCACCGGCCATCCCCCGGACGCGTCGCTGAGCTAGCAGGACCGGTTGGGTCAGGTGCGGGCCTGGTATCTGGCCCTCGGACCGGCGGCGTGCTTGTTGAGGCGCTTGGAGAGGTGCAGGCCCTCGAGGATCAGCTCGACGGCGCTGGCCACCACGGCCGGGCCGGTGTCGTCCTCGTCGGCGAGCAGGGCGTCGATGGCCGGCTGGAGCGCAGGGATCTCATCGGCCACCAGCACCGCATAGGCGGCCGACCCCATGTCCTCGCCGGTGGAGACCCCCTCGTGCTCGTCGAACGCCTCGACGATCGCCCGGTGCGTCCCACCCGGGACCTGCTCCCGGAACACCGACAGGACCGCCGACGCCACGATGCGCTGGAGGATCTCGGCGTCACGGTCCTCGTCGAGGCTCTCGACCTCGACCTTGCCCGACATCGAGGCGGCTACGGCGGCGAGGTCGGACACCCGCGGCACCGCCACCGTCTCCTCGGAGCGCAGCGCCCGGCGGATGGCGTTCGCCACGACCGCCTCGAGGTTCGTGATGCTCAGCCGCACCGAGACCCCGGACCGCTGGTTGAGGTGCGGGCTGCTGCGGGCCTCCTGGCTGATCGTGGAGACCACCCGGGCCATGAAGTCAGGTATCGAGACGGTGAGGTCGGCCACGGTCGGGATCTTCGCCTCCTGCTCGACGATGTCCATCTCGACCTCGACGTCGAGCGGATAGTGGGTACGGATCTGGGACCCGAAGCGGTCCTTGAGCGGCGTGATGATGCGGCCCCGGTTCGTGTAGTCCTCGGGGTTCGCCGAAGCGAACATGACCACGTCGAGCGGCAGGCGGATCTTGTAGCCACGGACCTGGACGTCGCGTTCCTCGAGCACGTTGAGCAGGCCCACCTGGATCCGCTCGGCCAGGTCCGGCAGTTCGTTGATGGCGAAGATGCCCCGGTTGGTGCGCGGCACCAGCCCGTAGTGGAGCGTGAGCTCGTCGGACAGGTAGCGGCCCTCCGCCACCTTGATCGGGTCGACCTCGCCGATCAGGTCGGCGATCGACGTGTCGGGGGTGGCCAACTTCTCGCCGTAACGGGCATCGCGGTGCACCCAGTCCAACGGCGTGTCGTCACCATGTTCGGCGACCAGGTCGACGGCGTGACGAGACACCGGATGGTACGGGTCGTCGTTGATCTCGGAGCCGGCCACGATCGGTATCCACTCGTCGAGCAGGCCGGTCAGGCTGCGGATGAGGCGGGTCTTGGCCTGGCCCCGCTCGCCCAGGAAGATCACGTCGTGCCCAGCCAGCAGGGCGTTCTCGAGTTGCGGCAGGACGGTGTTCTCGAAGCCCAGCACCTCGGGGAACAGCGGCTCGCCCGCCCGGAGGCGGGCCACGGCGTTGCACCGCAACTCCTCCTTGACCGGCACCGACTCCCAGCCGGCCGCTCGGAGTTCACCAAGGGTCGTGGGCTGCGTCGACGCGGCACGTTCGGCATTCATGCCCCTGAAGGCGGCGAGGAACCTCGTCGAGGCACCGGCCCGGACTTCGCCAGCGGTCATTGGACGGCTCACAATTTTACGCTACCCAACACCGACTCTCTACTCCTAGTCGTGGGGGGCCGGGGCTGCACGGCCGGTACGGTCCCCGCCGATGGACCTGACCGGGCCTTGGCTCGCCCAACCCGCCGACGACGCCCTCCGGCGCACCTTCCCCGACGCCGACCTCGACGACGGTGGCTGGCCCGAGGTCCCGGTGCCCGGGCACTGGCGCCAGCACCCCGACTTCGCCGACGAGGACGGTCCGCTCCTCTACCGCACCCACTTCGAGGCCGAGGCGCCGGACGAGGGCCGTCGCACGTGGCTGGAGATGGACGGCGTCTTCACCCTCGGCGACGTCTGGCTGGACGGCTCCTACCTCGGCGCCACCGAGGGCTACTTCTTCACGCACGCACTCGAGGTGACGCGCCAACTCCGGAACCGGTCCGAGCACCTGCTGGCCGTCGAGGTCACCAGCCCGCCGACGCTGGGCCGCACCGAGCAGCGGACCCTGACCGGCGCCGCCCAGGGTGACTGGAACCCCGGCGGCATCTGGCAGCCGGTGCGCCTTCGGGAGACCGGCCCCGTGCCCCTGCGCCACTTGAGGGTGGTCTGCACCGATGCCTCGCCCACCGTCGCCACGCTGGCCCTACGCGCCGTGGTCGACACCGACCGGCCCCGGGAGGTCGTGTTCCACACCACGGTGCTGGGCGTCGACCACCGCCACCAGCAGCCGCTGGCCGCCGGCGAGAACCGCGTCGAGTGGACCGTGCGCGTACCCCGCCCCCAACTTTGGTGGCCGCACGAACTCGGCGACCAGCCCCTGTTCGAAGTGACCCTCACCATCACCACCGAGGACAGCGTGGTGAGCGACCGGGCCACACGCCGCATCGGGTTCCGCTCGGTCCGGATGCGCGACCACATCTGGCGGATCAACGGCGAGCGGCTGTTCCTGCGCGGCGGCATCGTCCCGCCGCTGCGGCTCGACCTGGCCCAGGTCACCCCCGAGTCCGCCACAGCGGACGTGGCCCACGCCCGCGACACCGGCCTCAACCTGCTGCGCCTCGCCGCCCACGTCTCGCACCCGGCCCTCTACGACGCCGCCGACGAGGCCGGAATGCTCGTCTGGCAGGACCTACCGATGCGGGGCGGGTACCACCGCTCGATCCGCGGCCAGGCCATGCGCCAGGCCCGCGAGATGGTCGACCTCCTCGGCCACCACCCCTCCATCATCGTCTGGTGCGGCCACGACGCCCCCGACCAGGCCGACACCACCCGCCCGGCGCCCAGCCTGCTCGAACAGCAGCGACCCAACTGGAACCGCACCGTGCTCGACCGCTCGATCCGACGGGCACTACGCCGCACCGACTCCTCCCGACCGGTCATCGCCCACACCGGAGTCCTCCCCAGCCCGCCCGTCGTCGAGGACGCCGCCACCCACCTCCGGTTCGGCTGGTATGGCGGTCGGGCCGACGACCTCACCGAGTTCCTCCGCCGCTCCCCCCGGGCCGGCGGGTTCGTGGCCGCCTTCGGCGCCCACTCGGTTCCCGACATCGACCCGGAACTCCTGGGCCTCGATCCCACCCGGTGGCCACGGCCCGACTGGAGCCGGCTCACCGGCGACCCCGACGGCGAACTCGAAGTGCTCCTGGGGCTCTTCCCGCCGGACGATCACCCCGACCTCGCCACCTGGGCCGACGCCACCCGGTCCCACCAGGCCGAGGTGCTGCGCATCCAGATCGAGGCCATGCGACGCCGCAAGTACCAGCCCTGCGGCGGCTTCGCCCTCGACCGCCTGCTTGACGCAGAACCGTGCATCAGCGGCTCGCTCCTCGACCACGACCGCCAGCCCAAGCCGGCCCACGCTGCCGTCACCACCGCCTGTGCCACGACGATCGTCGTCGCCGACCCGCTGCCCCGGCGCCTCCGTCAGGGCGCCACGCTGCTCACCGACGTCGCCGTCGTCCATGACGGCCGGGAGGACCTCGGCCTGACGCGCATCGACGCCCACCTGGACATCGCCGGCGAGACCCTCACCTGGGCATGGGAGGGCGAGATCGGCGCCGACTCATCCGTCCACGTGGGCCGCATCGAATGGCCGACCGGAAACGCACAGGGGGGCATCGAACTCGCACTGGTACTCTCGGCAGGCGGCGTCACCGCCGCCAACCGGTACGCCTCCACCGTCGCGGGCGTCTGACAACCCGGCGCCCATGGGTAGCCCGCCCCCGACAGGGCCACTACCTTCTCGGCAGCGCCGTACCACCCGGCAACCGCTATCTGGAGGAATCCATGGCACAGACCACCGGCGAGCGCTACCGCGTCGCCCCGGTCCACCGCCGCAGCAGGGAATGGCCGTTCCCGCTGAACCTCTACCAGACCGCCGTCGGCCGCAAATGGGTGATGGCCCTCACCGGCATCGGGCTGATCGGCTTCGTCCTGGCCCACATGGTCGGCAACCTGCACGTGTACGAGGGCCCGGCCCGCATGCACGAATACGCCGAATCGCTGCGCACCATCGGCGGCGGCCTCGTGCCGAAGAGCGCCGTGCTCTGGCTGCTGCGCCTCGGGTTGCTCTCCATGTTCGTCCTGCACCTGCACTCGGCGATCAGCCTCAGCCGCATGAGCCGGGCCTCGAGCGAGGACGCCGGCCTCGTCAGCGGCGCCAAGAGGTACACCGGCGGCCGCGAGCACGTCGCCGCCACCTACGCCAGTCGCACCATGCGCTGGACCGGCCCGATCATCGCCCTGTTCATCCTCTACCACCTGGCCGACCTGACCTGGGGCTGGTGGCTGGGCGACGACTTCGTCGCCGGCGACCCGTACCACAACGTCTCCACGTCGCTGTCGGCCCTACCCGTGGCGATCCTCTACATCGTCGCCAACGTGGCGCTGGCCTTCCACATCTTCCACGGCGCCTGGTCGATGTTCCAGAGCCTCGGCATCAACAATCCCCGCTACAACCACCTGCGCCGCGGCCTCGCCACGCTGCTCGCCGGCCTGATCCTGGTCGGCAACCTCTCGTTCCCGATCCTCACCCAGGCAGGCCTCATCGACGAAGACAACCGGACCTGCCCCATCGGCGAGGTCGAGGGCAATACATGCCTCGCTGAAGAGGCCGAAGGGCACCAGGGGTGACCATGGGCATCCTCGAGAGCAAGGTCCCCGAGGGGACACTGGCCGACAAGTGGGAGAACCACAAGTTCTCCATGAATCTCGTCAACCCCAACAACAAGCGCAAGTTCGACATCATCGTCGTCGGCACGGGCCTGGCGGGCGCCTCCGCCGCCGCGACGCTCGGCGAACTCGGCTACCGGGTGAAGGCCTTCACCTTCCACGACAGCCCCCGTCGGGCCCACAGCATCGCCGCCCAGGGCGGCATCAACGCCGCCAAGAACTACACCAACGACGGCGACTCGGTCCACCGACTCTTCTACGACACCGTCAAGGGCGGTGACTACCGCTCCCGCGAAGCCAACGTCCACCGCCTGGCCGAAGTCTCGGTCAACATCATCGACCAGGCCACCGCCCAGGGCGTCCCGTTCGCCCGCGACTACGGCGGCCTCCTCGACAACCGCTCGTTCGGCGGCGCCCAGGTGTCGCGCACCTTCTACGCCCGTGGCCAGACCGGCCAGCAGTTGCTCATCGGCGCCTACTCGGCACTCATGCGCCAGGTGGCCGCCGGCACCGTCGAACTCCACACCCGAGCCGAACTGCTCGACGTCGTCAAGAAAGACGGCCGTGCCTGCGGCATCGTCGTCCGCGACCTCCTCTCCGGCGAGGTCACCCCCCATTCGGCGCACGCCGTCGTGCTCGCCACAGGCGGCTACAGCAACGTCTACTTCCTGTCCACCAACGCCATGATGTGCAACGTCACGGCGGCCTGGCGGGCCCACAAGCGGGGCGCCTACTTCGCAAATCCGTGCTACACCCAGATCCACCCCACCTGCATCCCCGCCAGCGACGACTTCCAGTCGAAGCTCACGCTCATGTCCGAATCGCTTCGCAACGACGGACGCATCTGGGTGCCCTCCGCCTTCGACGACGCCCGGCCGGCCGGCGACATCCCCGAGGGCGACCGCGACTACTACCTCGAGCGCAAGTACCCGGCCTTCGGCAACCTCGTCCCCCGCGACGTGGCCTCCCGTAATGCCAAGACCGTCTGCGACGAGGGCCACGGCGTCGGCCCACTCAAGAACGGCGTCTACCTCGACTTCGCCGCCGCCATTACCCGCAACGGCCTCGACGCCATCTCGGAGAAGTACGGGAACCTCTTCGACATGTACCAGCGCATCACCGGCGAGAACCCGTACGAACAGCCCATGCGCATCTACCCGGCGATCCACTACACGATGGGCGGCCTCTGGGTCGACTACCACCTCATGACCACGGTCCCGGGCCTCTACTCGATCGGCGAGGCCAACTTCTCCGACCACGGAGCCAACCGGCTCGGCGCCAGTGCCCTCATGCAGGGACTCGCCGACGGCTACTTCGTCCTCCCGTACACAATCGGCGACGACCTGGCCGGCCAACTCGGCAACCCCGTCGTCCCCGTCGACGACCCGGTCTTCACCACGGCCGTCGCCGGCATCGAGGACGAGGCCCACCGCTGGCTCTCCATCAACGGCACCCGCTCGGTCGACCACTTCCACCGCGAGCTCGGACGCATCGTCTGGAACCGCATCGGCATGGCCCGCAACGGACCAGGCCTCGAGAAGGGCCTCTCCGAGATCTCCGCCCTGCGTTCCGAGTTCCACAGCGACGTGCGGGTGCTCGGCAGCGCCGACACGCTCAACCAGTCGCTCGAGAAGGCCGGCCGGGTTGCCGACTTCTTCGAGTTGGCCGAGCTCATGGCCCGCGACGCCCTCGAACGTTCGGAATCCTGCGGCGGCCACTTCCGCGAGGAGCACCAGACCCCCGAGGGCGAGGCCCAGCGGGACGACGACAACTTTGCCCATGTGGCGGCCTGGGAATGGAACGGCGAGGGCACCGTCCAGACCCGACACCGCGAGGAACTGACCTTCGAGACGGTGGCGCTGTCGCAGCGCTCCTACAAGTAGGGCGAGGGGCCGACATGTCCGGATCGCACGGTGAGACCATCAACGTCACCCTCAAGGTGTGGCGCCAGACCTCCGCCAACGCCCCCGGCGGCTTCGAGACCCACCAGCAGGCCATCAGCACCGACGCCTCGTTCCTCGAGATGCTCGACCTCCTCAACGAGGAGCTCAACGCCGCCGGCAAGGAGCCCATCGCCTTCGAGAGCGACTGCCGCGAGGGCATCTGCGGCACCTGCGGCGTGATGATCAACGGCCGCGCCCACGGTCCCCAGAAGGCCACCGCCACCTGCCAGCTCCACATGCGCGAGTTCGCCGACGACGACGAGATCGTGATCGAGCCGTTCCGGGCCACCGGGTTCCCCGTCATCCGCGACCTCGCCGTCGACCGGTCACCGCTCGACGCCATCATCGAGGCCGGCGGCTACATCTCGGTCAACACCGGCGCCGCCTCCGATGCCAACCTCACCCCCGTCCCCAAGGTCGCCGCCGACCAGGCGTTCGACGCCGCCGCCTGCATCGGCTGCGGCGCCTGCGTCGCCGCCTGCCCCAACTCGGCCGCCCAACTGTTCACCTCCGCCAAGATCGGCCATCTGGGCCTTCTGCCCCAGGGCCAGGCCGAACGCTGGAGCCGAACCGAGGCAATGGTCGAGACCATGGAGGAGTTCTTCGGGTCGTGCACAAACCACGGCGAATGCACCGAGGCCTGCCCCAAGGAGATCAGCCTCGACTTCATCGCCCTGATGAACCGTGACTACATGAAGGCCAAGGTCAAGAACCGGGGCCTCGCCGGCCAGCACTAGTTCTCCTTCCCCCCGGCTGGCGCCGTTTCGCGTGTGCGCTCCCGTCAGCCCGCCAGGTGGGCGAGGACCTTCGGCAGCAACTCGGCCGCGCAGGCGTCCGGGACCTCGTGGCCGAGGCCCTCCACCAGCCAGAGGTTGGCGCCGGGAATGCCCTCTGCGAGGACAATGCCGTGCTCGACCGGAAACACCGGGTCGGCGGTGCCGTGGACGACGAGGGTCCGGACCCCGATGTCACCCAGCCGGTCGAGGCGCGATGGCGACGAATTGACGGCGGGGCCATGCCCGGTCTCGGGGAACCAGCAGCGGGTCACATCGGCATCGGCGACGAGCGCCCCCACCACTTCGTCGAACGGGTAGCGGGGACCGGCGAAAAGCCGGTCGAGGCCGACGATCCACGCCACCCTCTCGGCGTGGCCAACGGGCGGTGCCGAGAAGAGCCGTTCGGTGATCTGGTCGATCAACCGCTCCTCCGGAGGTGGGAGGCGCTCATCACCGAGTCCGGGCGTGGAACACAACAGCGTCATCGAAAGCACCCGGTCGGCGTGGTCGAGGGCCATGACCTGGGCGACCATCCCGCCCATCGAGCGGCCAACCAGGTGTGCGGCGTCGACGCCCTCGCAATCGAGCACACGGCAGGCGTCGGCCGCCAGGTCGTCGAGCGTGTAGCCGACGTCCGAGGGCAGCTTGGTGGAGAGGCCGCAGTCGCGGGTGTCGAATCGCACCACCCGATGGCCGGCTTCGACGAGCGGATCCACGAAAGCAGGGGTCCACCGGGTGCACTGGGCGTCGGCACCCGACAGCAGCAGTACCGGGTCGCCGTCGTCCGGCCCGAAGGCCTCGACGTGCAACTCGATCGACGTCCCGTCACCCATAGGTCGGGAGGGTAGCCACGCCAACCCGCCGGGACGAGGGCTAGCGTCCTCCCGATGCCCGAGTGCCACCGACACCCCGTCAAGGTCCGCTTCTACGAACTCGACCCCTACGGTCACCTCAACCACTCCGTGTACGTGCAGCTCTTCGAGACCGGCCGCATCGAGTTGCTCGACTCAGTGGGGCTCGGGCTCCACGACCTCGAGGAGCAGGGCTACCGGTTCGTCGTCTCCCGCATCGAGACCCGGTTCCTCGCCTCGGCCGTGGGCGGCGACTCCCTCGTCATCGAGACCGGGGTGGTCGAGAACCGGCGGGCCTCCTCCCGGTGGGGCCAGCGGATCCTGCGAGGCGACAAGGTACTCGCCACCCAGGAGGTGCTCGCTGCGGTGACCGACACCGGTGGCAGGCCGGTGCGCCCCCCCGCCTTCATCGGCGAGGCGCTCGCCTCCTTCACGATCGGGCAGGACGGAGCATCCTGATGCCCGCAAGCGGAAACCCGGCGACCCGGGTCGCCCAGGGCGCCCTCATGGGTGCAGCCAACATCGTGCCGGGCGTCTCGGGCGGGACCCTCGCCCTCATGTTCGGGATCTACGAACGCCTCATCACAGCCATCAGCGACGGGGCCAGGTCCGTGGTCAGGTTCGCCCGCGGCGACGTCCGGGGCGGCATCGACCGCCTGAAGTCGATCGAGTGGGGGCTCCTGCTGCCGCTGGCGGGCGGCGCACTCGTCACCGTCGTCCTGCTCGCCGGCCTCCTCGAATCCGGGCTGGAGGACCACCCCGAGGCGATGGCCGGGCTGTTCCTCGGCCTCGTGGTGGCGTCGATCGTGGTGTCGTGGCGGCTCCCGAACTGGGACGGACCCCGGCTGGCCCTGATGGCGGCCGTCGGCGTGGTCCTGTTCACCGCCCTCGGCTGGCAGGCCGGCCCGGTCGCCGACCCGTCGCCGCTCGTACTGTTCGTGGCCGGGGCGGTCGCCATCTGCGCCATGATCCTGCCCGGCTTGTCCGGCTCCTTCCTCCTGCTCATGTTCGGCATGTACGAGACCATCCTGGCCGTGATCGACGACCGGATGATCGGCGACGCCGTCGTCTTCGGCGTGGGTGCCGTGCTCGGGCTGGCGCTGTTCGCCTCGCTGCTCACCCGACTCCTCGAGCGGCACCACGACACGATGCTGGCGGTGCTCATCGGCCTCATGATCGGATCGCTACGGGTGCTGTGGCCCTGGCCCAACGGCGTGGGCGTCATCGGCGACACCGCCGACACCTCGATCCCGGGCACCGGCCTCGAATGGCCCCCGGCAGGCGACCTCCCGGTGCCCCTACTCCTGGCCGCAGCAGCGTTCGCCGTCGTTCTGGCCGTCGACCGCCTCGCCCACAACCGCCCCTGACGGGGGTCAGTGGGTCGGGGGCTGGTTGAGTTCCAGCCAGGCGTGACCGGTGCGGCCGTCGTCGGCCCTCACTGAAACAAGTCCGCGGGGGAACCGCGACTGCCGACCGTCGTCCGGGTGGGTGAGCAGCAGCGGCGCCCACGCAACGGGCTCGTAGTCGAGCCGCAGGTCGCCCAACTCCACCGAACCCGACACCGGAATGCCCTCGGGTCCGAGGTTCGGCACCGACGCCACCCGGTACTCGGCGGCCAGGCCGTCCGGCGACGACCGGTAGCCGATGCCGCCGTCCCGGCCGACCACCTGCACGGCGTGGAACCTCTCTCCGTCCTCCAACCGCCCCGAGAACCAGGTCCAGCCGTCGGCCCACCAATCGCGAACGCCCCACGAGTGGTCCCTCTGACCCCACCCGTCGAGTTCGATGCGACGGTCACCCACGAGCACCTCGCCCACCACCCGGCAGGGAATCTCGTAGCGGCTGGCCACCCCGTAGTGGAAGGCCCACGGCCCACCCGATGGGTCGCCGTCGGTCTCCCACCCGAGGTCGAGTCCCACGGGGACCCGGTCGCCCCGCAGCCCACCGGGTCCAGCCCGGTAGGCCTCGGTCGGGTCGTCGACCGCAACGCCGAAGGCCTCGACGCCAACGCTGAAGTGGTCGAGTGGCGCCTCGATGATCAGATCGGCCCACAGGCCCGAGGCGCGGATCTCGAGGCCCGGCTTCAGCGGTAGCGGGGCCTCGTGTTCGACCACGAAGACCGTCGGACCACCTTCCTCGACCAGGCAGCACCAGAACCACGAGACCCCCAGTTCCGGGTAGAGGCCGAGACGCACGTAGCCGCCGGCCCGGCCTTCGGGGTCGAACCAGTCGAGATAGTACGACTCGTTCCAGAGTCGCTGCCCGTCCGACTCGTGCCAGCGCTCGTCGGCGGGGGCGGCCTCGTGCATCGGCTCAGTTCCCGCCGGGGGGACCGTCGGGCGGGCCGTACAGGGGGAACGGGTCGGCATCCAGGTCGCGCTCCGGGGGCTCGACGTCGGCGGTAACCAGCGGGTACAGGTCGGCCGGCGTGTCCCGGGGACAGGTCCAGTCGATCTCGTCGGCCACGCCGGCGATCTGGGCGAAGGGTCGCAGGAACGTGAAGTACACGTAGGCGCCGCAGGCGATCTGTTCGTCACGGTCCATCCCGACGATGGCCCGGTAGTGCACCTTCTGGGCGGCCCTGGCGGCGGCGGCGGTCGCCACGAGTTCATCGTCGGCCACCGGTTCCAGGCGCCCACCGTCGGTCGTGTAGAGGGCGAACGCCGTGAGGTGCTCGAGGTAGTCCTCCGGGTCCGACACCGTGGTCCCGTAGTCGGTGATGCTCAACTCGACCCCCTCGTCGATGACCAGCGCCGCCGTGAGCCCCGAATAGGGCACGGCAGCGGCGACGTCCGACCACCAGAAGTCACTGCGCCCCAACCGGAAGAAGTCGCGCACGATCATCTGTCGGCCGTCCGCCAGGCGGTAGGGACCGGTATCGCCGTGGCCGACCCGAGTGTCGAAGTAGAGCAGGAACAGGTGGTTGACCAGGGTGGCGTTCGCCCGCCTGAGCACGGCCCGCCGCTGGTCGTCGACCGGCGCCACCCCGGCGGTCAGGTCGGCCAGCGTCGCCTCGTCGAAGGCGTCGATCCGGTTGCCACCGTCGGCAGCGTGGAGCAGGCCGCCACCGCGGTACGACCGCGAGACCCGGGACCAGAAGTCCAGCACCGTGTCGGTCCGCTCGACCGTGTCGAGCGCCGGATCCACCATCCCCATGATGTTTCGGCCGATCAGGAAGAAGTTGGCGATGCCCCACAGGAACACCGAATCCGCCTGGCAGCCCGGCCGACGGATCCTGGCGCCGAGCTCCTCGGGCGACATCGCGGCCGTGATCACCTCGATGGCCTCCGGATAGCGGAGGAACGCCTCGATGCACGACACGGTCACGTACTGCTGCACCGGGATCAGTTGCGAGGCGTAGGAGGTGCGCTCCCGCATCAGCACCTTGGACACGGCGTTGACCTCGGCAATCAGGCCGTTGACCCGCGCCCGCGGCCCAGAGTTCACCCGTCGATCCGGTGGATCACGCCGCTGGCGTCCAACTCGACCTCGACACCGTCGGCGGGCTCGTCGTCGATGACGGCGGCGGCCACACCGGGAACCTGGAACTCGCGGCTCACGATGCCGATGTGGCTCCGGATCGTGCCCCCGGTGCACACCACCCCCGCCAACTCGTCGAAGATCGGGGAGAGGAAGGTCGCCCCGGCGTCCCGGATCACCGCCACGATCCCCTCGGCGCCGGTGTCCATCAGGTCGAGCACGTCGCCGGGCCCCTCGAGGCGGCGCCAGGTGCCCCGCGTCGGACGGAAGTCGAACGTCGGGTCGCCGCGGCCAATCACCTGCACGGCCGGGACCGTAGCCCCGGCGCCCTCGGAGGGGCACACCCGTCCGACTCCCTAGGCTGCCGCGGTGGCCGAGCTCCCCCCGCTCTCCGATGCGTGGATCGCCGCCCTGGATGATGTCGCACGCAGGCACGACGGACTCCTCGGCATGGCCTCCACGGTCACCCTGAGCGTCGAGTACCGGGTCGCCGACGGCCCCACCTGGCACATCGCACTCGGCGACGGCGAGGCACGTGTTCGGCCCGGACCGGCGGAGGCGCCCGACGTGACGTTCTCGACAGATCGGGCCACGGCCACGGGCCTGATGGCCGGTGCCATCGACCCCCTCGATGCGGTGATCACCGGCAACCTCTCGATCGGGGGCGACCCCCGGAGCCTGGTCGGGCACCACGGCCTGCTGGCGACCCTGGGCGACGTGTTCGCCGAAGTCCGGGCCGCCACCGAAGTGGGAACCTGAGCGGACTACGGTCCCGGAACATGGCTGAAGCCGGAACCCTCCTGAACGTGTGGATCAAGCCCGCCCGGGGTGAGCCCATGGCCGCGGTCGAAACCGCCAAGGTTTTTGCCGACTCGGGCCTCGTCGGCAACTCCGACCAGGGCGGAAGCCGCCAGATCACCGTCCTCTCCGCCGAGCGCTGGGCGGACGTCGAAGCGGACCTGGGTCGGACCGTCGAGCCCTCGGCCCGTCGGGCGAACCTGCTTGTCGACGGCGTGGAACTCGCCGACACCACCGGCCGGACCCTACGGGTGGGCGACGCCCGGATCGAGATCCGTGGCGAGACCCGACCCTGCTTCCAGATGGACGCTGAACTCGACGGCCTCCAGGATGCCCTCGATGCCGACTGGCGCGGCGGCGCCTACGGCGTGGTGCTGGGCGATGCCACGATCAACGTCGGAGACGCTGTCTCCTGGGAATAGCGGGTTCCCGAGGGACCTAGATCAGGCCCAGTTCCCGAACGGTGTCGCGCTCTGCGGCCAGTTCGGCCACCGAGGTGTCGATGCGGCCGCGGGAGAACTCGTCGATCTCGAGCCCCTGCACGATCGACCACCCACCACCCGAACAGGTGGTCGGGAACGACGAGATGAGGCCCTCCGGCACGCCGTAACTGCCGTCCGACGGCACCGCCATCGAGACCCAGTCATCGTCCGGGGTGCCGAGCACCCAGTCGTGGACGTGGTCGATGGCGGCGTTGGCCGCCGAGGCAGCGCTGGATGCGCCACGCGCCTCGATGATGGCGGCGCCACGCTGCTGCACGGTCGGGATGAACTCGCCCTCCAGCCACGCCTGGTCGTCAATCGCCGCTGCAGCGGTCTGTGCGCCCACCTCGCAGTGGAAAAGGTCGGGATACTGGGTGGCCGAGTGGTTGCCCCAGATCGTCATCCTCCGGACCTCGGAGAGCGGCACACCGAGCCGCCGGGCCACCTGGGAGAGGGCCCGGTTGTGGTCGAGTCGGGTCATGGCGGTGAACCGCTCGTTGGGCACGTCCGGGGCGTTGTGCATGGCAATCAACGAGTTGGTGTTGGCCGGGTTGCCGACCACGAGGACGCGCAGGTCATCGGAGGCGTGCTCGTTGAGCGCCCGACCCTGCACCGTGAAGATGGCACCATTGGCCTCGAGCAGGTCCTTGCGCTCCATGCCCTTGCTGCGGGGCCGCGAGCCGACCAGAAGCGCCACGTCGGTGCCGTCGAACGCCATGTTCGGGTCATCGCTGAGCACCATCGAGTCGACGAGGGGGAACGCACAGTCGTCGACCTCCATCGCCACGCCCTCGAGGGCGCCCATGGCGGGCGGGATCTCGAGCAGTTGCAGGACCACCGGTTGGTCGGGGCCGAGCAGTTGGCCGCTGGCGATGCGGAAGACGAGGGCGTAGCCGATCTGGCCTGCGGCGCCGGTGACGGCGACTCGAACGGGGGTGGGGCTCACGTGGGCTCCTGAGACTCGGACACGTTGACCCGGCAAGGCTACCGACGGGCTAACAGGCGATCCCATCCGGCAGGCGGTGACATCCGTCCCCTCACCGGTCGCGGATGCTCCCCAGCCACGATTCGTGGAGGCCCGAGTAGACGCCGCCTGCAGCGGCCAGGTCGGCGTGCCGGCCACGCTCGACCACGTGTCCGTCGTCGAAGACGAAGACCAGGTCGGCCCGCTCGGCCGTCGAGAGGCGGTGGGCGATGCTGATCGTGGTGCGGCCCTCCGAGAGCCTGGCCAATGCCTGCTCGAGCGCCTGCTCGGTCTCGGGATCCACCGCCGACGTGGCCTCGTCCAGGATCAGCAGGCCCGGATCGGCCAGGTGGGCACGGGCCAGGGCGACCAGTTGCCGTTCGCCCACCGACAACGACTCACCCCGCTCGCCGACCGGGGTGTCGATCCCTGCAGGAAGCGACGCCACCCATTCGTCCAACCCGAGCGAGACGAAGGCGGCGACGGCATCCACCGCCGTCGCTCCGGGTCGGCCGTAGCGGACGTTCTCGCAGACGGTGGCGTCGAACAGGAAGCCGTCCTGAGGAACCATGCGCACCGCCGAGCGACGGTCGGCGGCTTTCACCTGGCGCAGGTCGACCCCGCCGACGAGCAACCGGCCCGCCGTCGGATCGGCCAGCCGGGCGACCAGCTTGGCGAACGTCGTCTTGCCCGAACCGGTCTCGCCCACCACGGCAACCGAGGCGCCGGGCGGAATCACGACGTCGATGCCGTGCAGGACCAGGCCACCTTCCCGGTAGCGGAACTCGAGGCCCTCGGCACGAACCCCCAGCGAACCCTCCGGCAGCGGGAGCCCCTGCCCGGGGTCCACCAGGTCCGGCTCGGTGTCGAGCACGTCGAGGATCTTCCACCAACCCGCCAGCGCTGTCTGTGTCTGGTCGAGCACCTCCCCCAACTGGGTGATCGGCGCCACGAACAGGTTGGCGAGGAACATGAAGGCGACGAGCTCTCCGGCACTCACGCCCCAGGCGTCACCCCACCAGACGCCGGTGGCGATCACGGTCGCGATGGCGGCCATCCCGACGACGTCGGTGAGCGGCAGGACCAGGGAGAAGTAGCGCATGGCGCGCATCTGCTGTCGGTACTGCTGGTCGACTGCCTCGTGCAGGTCGCCACGGTTCACCTCGCGCTGCCCGTAGGCCCGGATGACGTCCATGCCGAGCACCGACTCGGAGACCCGGGCCAGCGTCTCGGAGACGCGAGTCCGCAACCGGTCGTAGGCCCGGAGTTGGCCGCGCTGGACGCTGCGCAGGACCGGCAGCAGCGGCACGTGGACCAACAGCGTGACCAGGGCCAACTGCCACGAGAACACCAGCATGATCACCAGGACCGCCACGATCTGGACGGCACTGATGATCCAGGCGACCGCTCCCCATTGGGCGAACTTGTTGAGCGCCTCCACATCACTCGTGACGCGGGCCGTGAGGACGCCCGTCCGAGAGGCTGTGTGCTCGGCGAGGCTCAACCGGTGGAGGTGGGCGAAGGTCCGGACTCGGAGGCCGTAGAGAACGTCCTCGGCGGTGCGTGTCAGGCGCAGGTAGGTGATCCGCTCGAGCGAGATGCCGATCGCGACGAGACCCGCTGCAACCCCGGTGAGTGCGACCACTACGCCCATCTGGATGTCACCGTCGAACACCCCTCGGTCGAGGACCATCTGGATCGTGAGCGGGATGAGCAGCTTCCCTGCCGCCACCGCCAGCGCCATCGCCGCCGTCAACAGCAGTCCGGAGCGGAGTTCCGGCGACGCCGCCAGCCCCCGCCGGAGCACCGCCAGCGATCCGACACCCTCGATCCCGGCGAGCGACTGGGCGTCGTGTTCCCCCCACGGGCCGACGACATCTGCGCCCTCGAGTGCCTCGACGGCAGCACCCACGTCCTCTCCGGGGATGTGCGTGCTCATCTGACCGCTCCCTCATAGGCCCGCACCAACGCCGCATAGGCGGGAACGGCCAGGAGTTCGCCATGGGGGCCCTCGGCGGCGATACGGCCGTCCTCGAGGAACAGGACCCGGTCGGCGAGTCGGATTGTGGCCAGGCGGTGGGCGACCACGATCAGCGTGTGCCCACCCTCGGCTCGAAGGTTGGCGAGGATGGCCGCCTCGACCACCGGATCGACGGCGGACGTGGCATCGTCGAGCAGGAGCACCCGGGGTCGTCGCAGGAGCGCCCTCGCCAGGGCGAGACGCTGGCGCTGACCGCCTGAAAGCGTGATGCCGCGCTCGCCGACCACGGTTTCGAGTCCAGCCGGGAGGGCGCCGACAAAGCCGTCGGCCGCCACAAGCCGCAGCACACGTGCGAGTTCGTCGTCGGTGACCTCCCGGTCGAGGACCAGGTTGCGCCGGACGGTGTCGGCGAACAGGTACGTCTCCTGGAAGACCGGTGCGACCACGGCGGGAATGCCGTCGGGGCCGAGTTCGGCGACATCGACGCCCCCCAGTGTGATGCGCCCGCCGGTCGCCGGCATCAGCCCGGAGAGGAGGTCGAAGAAGGTGCTCTTGCCCGAGCCGGTCGCTCCGACCAGGGCGACCGACTCGCCGGCACCGACCAGGGCGGTCAGGCCGTCGAGTACCGGGGAGCCGTCGTCGAAGGCGAACGAGACGCCCTCGAACGCCACCTCCACGGCTGCCGGAACGGGCGGTGGATCGGTCGGCCGGTCCTCGAGCCCGGTCGAGAAAACCCCGTCCAGGCGGTCCATGGACACCACCGACCGGGGCATCTCCTGGAAGAGGAAGCCCAGGATTTCCATCGGGACCGCCAGCAGGTTGAACAGGGCCATCGAGCGGACGACGTCCCCCACCGATGCGGAGCCCTGGTCGACCAGCCAGGAGCCGAGGAGCAACACGACCAGGATCCCGAGGTTCGGCAGGGCGTAGATGAACGGCAGGTACACCGCCCGCAACCGGCCGATCTCGACCCGCTCGATGCGGAGGATGTCGGAGGCCTCGGCCAGTCGCTCGACCTCGTCGTCCTCGCGGCCGAGCGTCTTCACGACGAGGACGCCGTCGAGGCTCTCGTGGGCGATCCCCGACACGACGCCGACGGCCTCCTGGGCCCGGGCGGCCGGTGCCTCGACCGACCGGGTGTAGCGCTGGTTGAGCACCGCCAGCACCGGGAACAGGACGAGTGCCACGAGGGCGAAGAGCGGATGGACTACCAGCAGGCTCACGAGCGACACCACGACGAGTGCAGCCACGGACATCGAGTACGCCAGGGGCATCAGCATCGAGGCAGCGGTCTCGACGTCGGCGTCGGCGTGGGCGAGGAGTTGCCCGGCGGGGCGGGAACGGTGGAACGACAACGGAGCGTCGAGGTAGTGGTCGAGGATGGCGAGGCGCCAGGTGCGCTGGGTCCGTGCAACGGCCGTGAAGTTGAAGAACCGCCGCACCATCATCGAGACGCCCCGTACCACGCCGACCGCAGCGACTGCGGCCGCACCGGCGAGTGCCGTGTCCCGGTCGACGCCACCGCCGTCGAGGCCCGGGAGGATCAGTTCGTCGGTGACGCGCCCCAACACGATCGTGTAGCCGACGACAGCCACGGCGAAGACGTTTGCCCCGGCGATGCCGAGGAGGTGCGGCAGGGGGTGCGCACGGAAGGACCGCAGTACGAGGCGGCCACCGCGCCGGAAGATGCCATCCCCCGGGGCCGGCGCCGGACCGGGGGCGTCAGAGTCGGTCAACGAGCGCCTGGGCGAACTCCGAGCACTTCACCTCGGTGGCCCCGTCCATGAGCCGGGCGAAGTCGTAGGTGACCACCTTGTCGCCGATGGCCGACTCGAGCGCCCGCACGATGTCGTCGGCGGCACCCTGCCAGCCGATGTGCTCGAACATGAGCACGCCGGACAGGAGAACCGACGACGGGTTGACCTTGTCCTGGCCGGCGTACTTGGGTGCCGTGCCGTGGGTCGCCTCGAAGATGCCATGGCCGGTGACGTAGTTGGCGTTGCCGCCCGGAGCGATGCCGATGCCACCGACCTGCGCCGCGAGTGCGTCGGAGAGGTAGTCGCCGTTGAGGTTCATGGTGGCGATCACGTCGAATTCGGCCGGCCGGGTGAGAACCTGCTGGAGGGCGATGTCGGCGATGGCGTCCTGGACGAGGACGCGGTCGCCCGGGTCGCCGTCGCAGTCGGCCCAGCCCACGGCGACGTCGGAGAATTCCTCGCGGACGAGTTCGTAGCCCCACCGCTGGAAGGCACCCTCGGTGAACTTCATGATGTTGCCCTTGTGCACCCAGTGGATCCGGGGACGCCCGTGGTCGACGGCATACTGGATGGCGGCCCGTTGGAGTCGCTGCGAGCCCGTCTTGGAGATGGTCTTGATGCCGATGCCGGCGTCCTCGCGGATCCGCCACCCGAAGGCGTCCTCGAGCAGTTGGCGCAACTTCAGCGCATCGGGGGTCATGGCCTCGACCTCGAGGCCGGCGTAGATGTCTTCGGTGTTCTCGCGGAAGATCACCATGTCGACCAGTTCGGGGTGCTTGACCGGCGACGGCACGCCCTCGAACCACCGGATGGGACGCAGGCACACGTACAGGTCGAGGATCTGGCGCAGGGCCACGTTGAGGCTGCGGAAGCCGCCACCTACCGGTGTCGTGAGCGGGCCCTTGATCCCGATCAGGTACTCGGTGAAAACCTCGACGGTCTCCTGGGGGAGCCATTCGCCGGTCTCGCGGTAGGCCTTCTCACCGGCGAGCACCTCCTTCCACTCGATGGAGTGGCCGTGCTTCGAGGCCGCGGCATCGAGCACGAGGCGGGCGGCCGGCCAGATGTCGACGCCCGTGCCGTCGCCCTCGATGAAGGGGATGATCGGATCGGTCGGTACCTGCAGGCCTGCGTCGGCGTCCATCGTGATCTTCTCACCCATGGGTTCGACCCTATCGACCGTGCGTTCCGGCTGGACGGGCGGAAAGTCAGACGAGTGAACGCTCGGCGGCCTCGACGGTGTTGCGGAGCAACATCGCCACCGTCGTCGGCCCCACGCCGCCCAGCCGGGGCGTGATCCACGACGCCACCTCTCCGACCGACTCGTCGACGTCGGCAAGGAGCTTCTTGCCCTCCCAGGAGAGTCCACCGCTCACGACGACGGCACCGGGCTTCACCATGTCGGGTGTGACGAAGCCCGGGATCCCCACCGCTGCAACGACGATGTCGGCCTCCCGGGTGTGGTCGGCCAGGTCGGGGACGGCCGAGTGCACGACCGTGACGGCTGCATTGGCGCCTGGGGCCTTGGTGGTGAGCAGCAGCGCCAGCGGGCGGCCCAGCGTCGGTCCTCGACCGATGACCACGATGTGCTTCCCGGACACCTCGATGCCGTAGTGCACGAAAATGGCCTGGATGCCGGCCGGGGTGCACGGCACCGGCCCTTCCTCCTGGAGGACCAGCTTGCCGAGGTTCGTGGGGTGGAGGCCGTCGGCGTCCTTGCCCGGGTCCATGGCGAACAGGGCGGCGTTGAAGTCGAAGCCCGACGGAACCGGATGCTGGATGATGTACCCGTCGACCGCGGGGTCCTCGTTGAAGGTGGCAACGGCCTCGTCCAACGCCGCCGGCGAGGCATCGACGGGCACGCTGATGTGCTGCGACGTGAACCCGACGCTCTCGCAGGTCTCGTGCTTCTTGCGGACGTAGCCGGCGCTGGCGCCGTCGTCACCCACGAGGATCGTGCCGAGTCCCGGCGTGACCCCCCTGGCGGCGAGCGCTTCGACCCGGGAGCGGACATCATCGAGCACGGCCTCGGCGACCGGCCCACCAGCGAGCAGTTGTGCAGTCATGGCGGGGCACGCTATCCCTCGATGGCCCCCGGCGGGTCGGTCCGACGACGCGTGTCGCTCAGTGGCGGAAGTGGCGCTCCCCGGTCAGGACCATCGCCATCCCGGCTCCATCCGCGGCGGCGATGACCTCGTCGTCGCGCATCGCTCCGCCCGGCTGGATGACCGCCGTGACACCGGCGTCGATGGCGGCATCGAGGCCGTCGCGGAACGGGAAGAAGGCGTCGCTGGCGCAAGCGCCGCCGACGGCCCGGCCCGCGGCCTTCTCGGCGGCGAGACGGCCGGCGTCGCGCCGATTCTGCTGGCCGGCGCCTATCCCGACGGCCCGGCGGTCCTTGACGAGGACAATCGTGTTGGAGGTGACCCGTGCGGCCACGCGCCAGGCGAACTCCAGATCGGCCCACTCGGCGTCGGTGGGCTCCCGTTCGGTGACGATCCGCCAACCGGACCGGTCGAGTCCGCCGGCAGCGTCAAGCGCCAACCCATCGGTGGTCTGGACGAGCAGGCCGCCGTCGATGCTGCGGACCTCGAGTTCGGGCCACGACGGAACCGGGGCCTCGAGGATCCGCAGGTTCTGCTTCTCCTGCAACCTGGCCAGCGCCTCCGGCTCGTATGCGGGGGCCACGACAACCTCGGTGAAGACCTCGGAAAGCGCCTCGGCCATGGCGAGGGTGACGGGCCGGTTGACGGCGACGATTCCGCCGAAGGCCGACACCGTGTCGCACTCGTGGGCCGCCAGGTAGGCGGCGGCGATGTCGGCACCCACGGCTGCCCCGCAGGGATTCGCGTGCTTCATGACGACCGCAGTGGGCTCGTCGCCGAGGCAGTGGACCAGGCGCCAGGCGGCCTCGGTGTCGACCAGGTTGAGGTACGACATGGCCTTACCGCCGTGGACGACTGCCTCGTCCCACCAGCCGGCCTGCCCCGACTCGCGGTAGCGGGCACCCTCCTGATGGGGGTTCTCGCCGTAGCGCAGCGTGCCGGTCCGTTCTAGGGACAGGTGCAGCGTCGGTGGCAGGGGCCCTGCGCCGTCATCGAGCGTGTCGAGCCAATGCACGATGGCGGTGTCATAGGCGGCCGTGTGGGCAAAGGCGGCACGGGCCAGCCGGCGCCTGGTGGCGTCGGAGAGTCTGCCGTCGGCACGTAGCTCGTCGAGCACCGGGCCGTAGTCGACAGGATCGACCACGACACCGACGTGGGCGTGGTTCTTGGCGGCGGCCCGGACCATCGTGGGACCACCGATGTCGATGAGCTCGACGTCCGGGTCCGAGGTGAACGGGTAGAGGTTCCCGACGACCAGGTCGATCGGAGCGATCCCCCGGGACTCCAGGTCGGCCACGTGGTCGGGGTCGGACCGGTCGGCGAGGATCCCGCCGTGGATCGCCGGGTGGAGTGTCTTGACCCGTCCGCCCAGCATCTCGGGAGCGCCGGTGACCTGGGCGACCTCGGTGACGGGCACGCCCTCGTCGGCCAGCAGCGAGGCGGTGCCCCCACTGGATACGACCTCCCAGCCGAGGTCGACGAGGCCACGGGCCAGGTCGACGATGCCGGCCTTGTCGTGGACGGAAAGCAGGGCGCGGGGACTCACTCGGTTGCTCCCACGGCCTGTGGGGCTTCGAGCAATCGTCGGATCGTGTCGATGTAGAGCCGACGCTCGACCGCCTTGATGCGCTCGTGCAGGCTCGCCACGTCGTCGTCCTCCAGGACTGACACGGTCTCCTGGGCGAGGATCGGCCCGGAGTCGACCTCGAGTTCGGCGTAGTGGACGGTGCAGCCGGTCACCTGCACCCCGTGGGCGAGGGCCTCGTCGACGGCGCGCCACCCGGGGAACGCCGGCAACAGCGATGGGTGGGTGTTGAGGATCCGGCCGGCGAAACGCTCGTAGATGGGCTGTTCGAGGATCGTGCCGAACCCGGCCATGGCGATCAGGTCGATGTCGGCAGCCTCGAGTTCGGCAGTGAGCTTCTCGGTGTAGGCGGTGCGGTCGAAGTCGTCGCCGAACGAGTCACGCTCGACGACCGAGGCGGGGATGCCGTGCCCTTCGGCGACCTCGATCGCCCGGCAGGGGCGGTCGGCGACGACGAACGAGACCGGCAGGCCGGCGTCGGCCATGGCGTCGAGGATCGTCCCCGTGCCCGAGACCAGTACCGCGAGGCGCATACCGGCGACCGTACCAGCGGGGGTCGGCACGGCAATCCCGGAAATGGCAGTGGTTCTCAGAGTTCCGCGACGATCTCCGCCATCAGCTCACCGGCTTCGGTGGGGTTCAGCCCGACCCTGACGCCGGCCTCCCGCAGGGCCTCCATCTTGGCGGCGGCGGTGCCCTTGCCTCCCGAGACGATGGCTCCGGCATGGCCCATCTTCTTGCCCGGAGGGGCCGTCACGCCGGCCACGTAGGCGGACACCGGCTTGGTCATGTGGTCCCGGATGAAGGCCGCCGCCTCCTCCTCGGCCGAGCCGCCGATCTCGCCGATCATCATGACGGCCCTGGTGTCGGGATCGGCCTCGAACGCCTCGAGGCAGTCGATGAACGTCGTACCGGGTACGGGATCGCCACCGATCCCGACGCAGGTCGTACATCCAATGCCCTTCTCCTTGAGTTCGTAGAGCGCCTGGTAGGTGAGGGTGCCGGATCGACTCACGATGCCGACCGGGCCGCCGGCGAGGGCGATGTGGCCGGCGGTGATGCCGATGTTGCAGCGTCCCGGAGAGATGATCCCGGGGCAGTTGGGGCCCAGCATCCGGACGTCGGGGAAGTCGCGCTTCAGCCGGTTGTAGAAGAGGGCCTCGTCGTGGGCCGGCACGCCCTCGGTGATGCCGACGATGAACTCGACGCCCCCCTCGGCGGCCTCGATGACGGCATCGTGGACGCCGGGTGCGGGGATGAAGATGCACGAGGCGGTGGCACCTGTGGCCTCGACGGCTTCGCCGACCGTGGCGAACACGGGCACCCCGTCGACATCGGTGCCCGCCTTTCTCGGATTGGTGCCGGCGACCACCTGTGTGCCGTAGTCGCGGTTGAGGAGGCCGTAGTAGCGGCCCTGGCTGCCGGTCAGGCCCTGGTAGACGACCTTGGTGGTCTCGTCGACAAAGATGGTCACAAGGCCACCCCCCGACTCGTCCCGGCCAGGGCGACGGCCTGTCGGGCCGCATCGAGCATCGTCGGCGCCATGTGCATCGACTCCGAGAGGTGCGGTTCGAGGATCGCCCGTCCTTCGTCGGCGTTCGTGCCGTCGAGGCGGATGACGATCGGCGACCGCATGTCGACCCGGCCGATGGCCTCGACGATGCCGTTGGCGACCTCGTCGCCCCGGGTGATCCCGCCGAAGATGTTGATGAAGATGGACCGGACAGCCGGGTCGTTGTTGATGACCTCGAGCGCCCCGGCCATGACGTCAGCGTTGGCGCCACCACCGATGTCGAGGAAGTTGGCCGGGCTGCCCCCCACCTGGTTGACGACGTCGACCGTCGACATGGCGAGGCCGGCACCGTTGGCGATCACCCCGACGGACCCGTCGAGTCCGACGTACTGGAGGCCCTTGGCGTGGGCGGCGGTCTCGCGCTCATCGCGGGTCTGGGTCCCGTCGAACTCCGCATACGACTCGTGCCGGAACACCGAGTTGGCGTCGAGGGTGACCTTGGCGTCGAGGACGTGGACCCGGCCGTCGTCGGTGAGGATCAGTGGGTTGATCTCGACGAGGTCGGCGTCGCCGTCCACATACGACTCGTAGAGCCTGCCGAGGATGTCGACGGCGCCCTCCACGGCGGCCTCGGGCAGGCCGGCAGCCGTCACCCAGTCTCGTGTCGTGGCCTCGTCGAGGCCGTCGACGGGGTCGACCCAGATCTTGGCGATGGCGTCGGGGTTCTCGTCGGCGACCGCCTCGATCTCGACGCCACCTTCGACGGAGAGCATCCCGAGGTGCTTCTTGGCGGACCGGTCGAGGGTGAACGAGGCGTAGTACTCCTCGGCGATGTCGGAGGCCTGCTCGATCCAGACCCGACCGACGACGTGGCCCGAGATGTCGAGGCCGAGGATGTTGCCGGCGTGTTCGCGGACGTCGTCGAGGGTTGCGGCGAACTTGACTCCGCCGGCCTTGCCCCTGCCGCCGGTGTGGACCTGGGCCTTGACCATGACGGGCGTGCCGAGCCGCTCGGCGGCCGCCACAGCCTCGTCAACGGTGAAGGCGACCTCCCCCGGCGAGATGGGCATGCCGTACCCGGCGAAGAACTGCTTGCCCTGGTATTCGAAGAGGTCCACCCGTGTCTCCCGTGGTCGTGAAGTCCGGGCGTAGCCCGCCCCGCCGTTGCGGCGATACTAGGCAGGCGCTGCATCGGCCCCTCCACCCGGATGTCGTTGCAGCCGTCACACCCGCCCAGCATCGGAGGAGCCGTGCCCGTCGCCCAAGGCGTCACGATCGACACCCGACGAGCCGTCATCGTCGGGCTGGCGGGCATCGCCTCGGCGATCGGCATCCTGGTGCTGATGCTCTGGATGGCCGGCACCAACGATGTCATCGACGTGCGCCTCGGCGACAGCGACTTTCGGGGCATCGACGCCGCCAACCTGTCGACCGAGATCGCCGACAACGGGCCGGTGGCGTTCCCCGACCTGGTCGGCCGGGACCGCCCGATCTGGGTGGTGCACGAAGGCACCGACCCGGCGACCGGCTGGTCCTCCTTCTTCGCCCGGGTTCCCGCAAAGAGCGCCGACTGCCTGGTGCAGTGGGACACGAATCGGAACGTCTTCGTCGACTCGTGCGACGCCACCACCTTCCCGCCCGATGGGGACGGCCTCGAGCAGTTGGCCTGGCGGGTCCTCGACGGTGAGTTGCGCATCTTGATCAACACCCCGGAGGACGGCTCATGACGGAACGGCTCTACCTGCGCGACGCCGACCTGAGGTCCTTCGAGGCCACGGTCGTCTCCGTCGACGACGACCGCGTCGAGTTGGACCGCACCGCCTTCTACGCCACCAGTGGCGGCCAGCCCCACGACACCGGACACCTGGTGTGGGCCACCGGCGCCGCTGCCGTGCTCGACGTGCGCTCCGACGGGGACCGGGTGCTCCACACGCTCGCCGGACCGATCCCAGAGGTCGGCACGACCGTGACGGGCGAAGTCGACGACGGGCGCCGACGCCACATGATGCGCACCCACACCGCAATGCACATCCTGTGCGGGGTCATCTGGCGGGACTGGCTGCGGGTGGTGACCGGAGGGAACATGGATGCCCTGTCCGGTCGGATGGACTTCGAGTTCGTCGAGTTGCCCGAGGGGTTCGCCGAACGTCTCGAGGAACTCTGCAGCGCCGAGATCGCCGCCGACCGTCCGGTCGAGGTCTCGTTCCTCGACCGGGGCGAAGCGGTCCTAGACCGCGACCTCATCCGCACCAAGGTGAACCTGATCCCCGACTACGTCACCGAGATCCGCGTCGTGGACATCGTCGGACTCGACAAGCAGGCTGACGGCGGCACGCACGTCTCGTCGACCGGCCAGGTGGGACGCCTCGAGGTCACCAAGACCGAGTCGAAGGGCAAGGGTTTCAAGAGGGTGCGCTTCGTCCTCCACGACGAGTGAACGCAGGCCCCCACGGGGCCAGGGTGACATGCTGTGGGTTGGCCGCGACCCCCAAAGGAGATCCGCAATGAGCAGCGCCACATTCGAATGCACAAAGTGCCGCCACCGGGAGGCCGAGACCGGTGAGATCCGTACCACCGGTGGCGGAGCGTCCCGGTACCTGAACGTCCAGAACCAGAAGTTCGGCTACGCGGCCTGTGCGTCGTGTGGCTTCACCGAGTTCTACAGAATGGACGGTGGCGGTAAGGGAAGAATGATCCTCGACGCCTTGACCAACTGATCAGACCCCGCCGATGCCTGATTTCGACTTCGGGCTCCAGGAGGCGAACCCGTCCGGATCTGGGCCGGCGCGTCGTTGGCACGACCTCGACGCCCTGCGGGGCTTCGCCATGCTGCTCGGCATCGGCCTGCACGCTGCGCTGGCCTTCTTCCCCTCGTTCTGGCCCGCACAGGACAGGGGCGCCACCGACGGTGGTGGGTTCGACTGGTTCCTGTACGCCGTCCACGGCTTCCGGATGCCTGTGTTCTTCCTGCTCAGCGGATTCTTCACGGCGATGCTCTGGCGGCGGCGCGGAACAGTGGCGCTTGTGGCCCATCGGGCGCGGAGGATCGTCCTGCCCCTGGCCCTGGGCATGATCACGATCGTCCCAGCCGTGGATTGGGTCTCCGAACGAGCGACGCAGGGGAGCATCGACAACTGGGCAATGGGCGCCGCAAAGGAGGGCGACATCTGGTTGCCGGTCCTGTTGGGCCAACCTGACGCGGTCCCGGTGGCGGTTGCCAACGGCGCCGACGTGGACGTTCGCGGCGACGACGAGGGCAGGCCGCTGCACCTCGCGGCCTTCATGGACCTGCCCGACGTGACGCAGGAACTGTTGGATGCCGGGGCCGACTACCGCCTGACGAACAAGGACGGCTCCACCCCACTGGTGGTCGCCGTATGGGTCGGCTCGGAGCGGGTTGCCGACGTGCTCGTGACGGGCGGTGCCGCCGACATCCGGGCCGACGACCAGCAGTGGCAGGACATCGAGTGGTTCGGCCAGGGCGCCCTGTTCAAGCAGTTGGTCCTGGAACCCGAAGTCGAAGACGAAACCGGCCTCGACTCGTGGATCGACCAGTTCCACCACCTGTGGTTCCTCTGGTTCCTCTGCTGGCTGGTGGCCGGCTTCGCCCTGATCGCACCGCTGGCCAACGAGGTGGGCAAGGGCATCGCATCGGCGAAGGTGCGGCGGCGCCTGCTCTGGATCGCATTCCCGTTGACGCTGGCCCTCCAGGCCCGGATGGGGGACTCGGGCGCCTACGAGGCCTTTGGCCCGGACACCTCGACGGGCCTCCTTCCCGCAGCCCACGTGCTCCTCTACTACGCGGTGTTCTTCGGCTACGGCGCCACAGCGTTTGGCGCCCGCACCGATGACGGGGAACCGCTGATCGATCGTCTCGGCCAGCACTGGCGGATCGTTCTTCCGGCGACCGTGGTGATATTCCTGATGGCGATTGACGCCACCTTCGGCGACGAGCCGAACCGTTGGGGCTCCGTAGTCCTCCAGGTGCTCTACGTCTGGGGTATGACGTTCGGCCTGATCGGCCTGTTCCGTCGGCTCCTCTCCGGCGAGCGCTACTGGGTGCGCTACCTGTCGGACGCCTCCTACTGGATGTACCTCCTCCACCTGCCGCTCGTGATCCTCGCCCAGGACTGGATCCGCGACTGGGACATCCCCCGGATCCCGAAGTTCCTTGCGATCTGCTGGGGCGTGAGCGGCCTGCTCCTGCTCACCTACCGCTACCTGGTGCGCTACACCCCCATCGGCACCCTCCTGAACGGCCCCCGGACGCGTCCGGAGCCGAGCCCGTCCGTTGCAGGAACGATTGACGGCTCCTGACCTGTAACGCGTCGAGGTGTGCCAAGATCGCCGGATGGCCGACGACGGACGACTCCGGGGCAAGGTTGCGCTGATCACCGGCGGGGCACAGGGCATCGGGCGTGAGAGTGCCCTGCTGTTCGCTTCCGAGGGGGCGCAGGTCGCCGTCGTCGACCTGAACCTCGACGGCGCCGCCGCCGTGGCCGGCGAGATCACGGCAGCCGGCGGCGAAGCGATCGCAATCGGTGCAGACGTCTCGGTGGATGCAGACGTCGCAGCCATGGTCGCCGGAACGGAGGAGGCCTTCGGCGCCCTCCACGTCCTGTTCAACAACGCCGGGATCATGCACCACGACGATGGCGACGCCCAACAGACGACCGACGAGGTCTGGCAGCGGACCATCGACGTCAACCTGAAGGGGGTCTGGCTGGGTTGCCGGCATGGCATCCCCGCACTCCGGCGGGCAGGCGGCGGCTCCGTCATCAACACGGCCAGCTTCGTCGCCATCGTCGGAGCTGCCACGCCACAGATCGCCTACACGGCGTCGAAGGGCGGCGTCCTGGCGATGACCCGCGAACTGGCAGTCGTCCACGCCCGGGAGGGCATCCGCGTCAACGCCCTCTGCCCCGGCCCGTTGCGCACCGAACTCCTCATGTCGTTCCTCGACACCGAGGAGAAGAGGCAGCGACGCCTGGTACACGTCCCGATGGGTCGGTTCGGCGAGGCCGGCGAGATGGCTCAGGCCGCCCTGTGGCTGGCCTCCGACGAGTCCTCCTACACCACTGGTGCGGACTTCGTGGTCGACGGCGGACTGACCGCCGCCTACGTCACGCCCGAGGGCTGACGGGCGGATCCCCGGCCTACGCGGAGCCGGGCAGGTCCAGGAACAACGCCTGCAACAGGAGCGCTTCGTTGGGATTCCGGACCAACTCGCCGCCGACCCGGGTGATCCGTGCCGTGGCATCCATCGCCGAAGACCGACCACCGACCGCCAGGTCCCGGTAGCGGCGGGCCAGCGTCGCCAGGCCGAAGCGGAACTCGTCGTCGCGGAAGCGACGAACCTCGCGTCGCTGCCGCTCCTCGAGTTGGCGTCGGCCCGACCCCCGGGTCCCGAAGGCCTTCTCCTGCTCGGCCATGTCGGCGGCCTCAAGCTCGTGGCGGGTGGTGAGGGATCGCTGGCCATCATCGATCATCGAACGCAGCTCCTCCACCAGGACCGCGACGGCGGCCCCGGTGCCGTCGATCCGGTCGGGCACCGACCACCAGGCGTCGCGACGATCCTGCAGGGTCGGGTCGTCGGCGAGGAGGCGGGCCCGGTCGAGGCTGCCGGCCGAGGCGACCGCCAGGTGGGCTGCACGCTCCGAATCCACGCCATCGGCGACGAGGACGGCGACGACCGCCTCGTCGGCCAAGGGTGGCAGGTCCACGCGCACACAGCGCGAGGCGATCGTGATGTGCTCCGCCGGAACCTCCTCGGCCAGCAGGACGAAAACCACCGTGACCGGCGGCTCCTCGATCGTCTTGAGGAGGCTGGCAGCGCATTCGGGTTCTGCGGTGTCGAAGCGGTCGATGACCATCACCTTCCGATCGGCCTCGATCGGCGACCGGGAGGACTCGACGGTGATTCCCTCGGCGTCGGCCACCAGGAGTGCCCGACCGGGCGGAGACACCCAGACCAGGTCGGGATGCCGGCCGGCGCCGGCCAGGCGGCGGTGCCGATCGGCGTCGTCGCCCTCCGTCCCCCTGGCGAGGATCGAGCCGGCGAACGCCCGGGCTGCCGTGGCACGACCCGCTCCCGGTGGCCCGACGAACAGGTAGGCGTGCACGGGTGAGGCAGCGGCGGAGCGTAGGAAGCCGACCGCCTCCGCCTGTCCGACGACGGTCGCCCAGAGTTCCTCGTCGGTCATGCCAGCCGTTCGGCGACCGACGCCTGCAGGCATCGGGCGACCTCGTCGATCGAGCCTCTGCCGTCAACGACGAGCCAGCGCTGCGGGTCGGCAGCGGCAAGGTCCCGGTACGCCGCAGCCACCCGGGCGTGGAACTCCTCACCCGCCTGTTCGATCCGGTCGAGGGAACGCTCCAGCCTCGACGCGGCGGAGGCAACATCGACGTCGAGCAACACGACGAGGTCGGCTTCGACACCATCGACTGCGAATGCCGACACGGCGGCAACGGCTGCGACGCCCAGGCCGCGGCCGGCGCCCTGGTAGGCGAGTGAGGACCCGATGTAGCGGTCGGTGACGACGTCGTTTCCCCCGGCGAGTGCCGGGGCGACGACCCGGTCGACGTGCTGGGCGCGGGCTGCGGCCATGAGCAGCGCTTCGGCCCGATCGCACGGAGCATCCCCGTCGGTTCCCAGGAGGAGGTCGCGGATCTGCTCTCCCAGGGGGGTCCCGCCCGGCTCCCGGGTGAACACGGCGCCGAGGGACTCGGCCAGCATCTGGGCCTGAGTGGTTTTTCCGGACCCCTCGCTCCCTTCGATGGCGATCAGGCGACCCGTCATGTGCGCTCCTCGGACAGGTCGCCGGCCCGCAGCGACGCCACCGCCACGACCCCGGCGACCAGGATGATGGCGGAGGCCAGCCAGAGGGTCAGCCGCACGCCGGGTACGTAGATGTCCAGGCCGAACACTTCGATGTTCCGCTCCCAGAACCGCTTCGACAACCGGTCGAGGGTCTCCTCGAGCAACGGCCCGAGGGCCAGGGCGAACAGCACGCAGGTACGGACGAGGGTGTAGAGGGTCGCGAAGATACGGCCGCGCATGTCGTCGCCGACGTTTTCGTGGAGCAGCGTGAACCCCAGGACGTAGACGGTCCCGGCACAGATTCCGATCCCGAAGACCATGGTCACCGTGACGTGGATCCGGATGAACGACGCAGAGGCGGCGAGGAAGAAGGCAGCGGCGACCAGCGCCCACGTGAAGACCCGGGTCTTGTTCAGGCGGCGCTGACTGAACGAGATGATCCCCACACCCGTCGCCACTCCAAGGCCGAGTGCGGTGATGAAGTAGCCGTACCCCGACTCGCCGGCATCGAGGAGGTCGGTCGCGTAGATGGCTCCGAGCGGAACGAGCATGCCACCGCCGATCAGCCCGGTGGCCAGGCCCATGTTGACCGTCCGCACGACGGGGTTCTGGAAGGCGAACCTAAAGCCCTCGCGGAGTTCGTCGACCGGGTGGGCCAGTTTCCGGCCCTGCGAACTGGCCGCTTCCCGTTCGTCCTTGGATCGGGCGGGAAGCGGCAACGTGAAGATCAGGAAGGCGGCGACGAGGAAGGTGAGCGAGTTGGCGTAGAACGCCAGGCCCTCCTCATCGAGCCTGAGGCCATCGGCCCAGGCCGAACTGAAGAGGGCGGTGGAGAGTCGGCCGAACACCACCATCAGGGCGGCGCCCAACGGGAACGTGCCGTAGGCCGCCACCACAGACAGGGAGTTGGCGGTGGTGAGGTTCTCCTCGGGAACGAGGTTCGGAACCGAAGCCTCCTTTGCAGGCGACCACAGCATCGTGAACGCCTCGAGCACCAGCGAAGCCAGGACCAGGCCCCAGATCGTGTCGACGAACGGCAGCGAGATCATCACCAGTGCCCGACACACGTCGCAGGTCACCATCACCCGCTTGCGGTTCCAGCGATCGACGAGCACGCCGGCGATCGGACCGAAGAAGAAGCCCGGAATGATCCGGGCCGCCAGCACCATGCTCAGGGCGGCACCCTCGGACCCGGAACCGACCCGGATGGCGAGCAGGCTGATCGCAAGGAGGCCCAGCCAGTCTCCGGTGGCCGACACCACCTGAGCCAACCAGAGCCGGAAGAACTCGGGGGATCCGAACATCCGAACGTGGAGCGCCTCGCGGACGACCTCCTCGGGCTCGGTCAGGTCCGCACGGAACCTCGATCTCCGTCGCTTCCCGGGTTCAAGCGTGGCAGATCCGCCGGTCTCATCGGTCACACCAGCACTCTAGATGAGGCTCGGTGTGTGCTCCCGAAAGCTGCTCGACGACTCAGGATTTCCGCCGCGGTGGCTTCCTGGCCGGGCCCTTCGCCCGGCGCTCGGCAAGGAGTTCGGCGGCCCGTCCGTCGCTGAGTTCCTCGACGGAATCCCCCCGCCGCAACGAGGCGTTGGTCTCGCCGTCGGTGACGTAGGGCCCGAACTGCCCGTCCTTCAGGAGGATCGGCTTCCCGCTGTGGGGATCGGTGCCGAGTTCACGCAGCGGCGGCTTGGCCCTGGCACGCCCGTACTTCTTGGGTTGGGCGAGGATGACCAGACACTCCTCGAGGGTGATCGTAAGCAATTGTTCCTCGTTGTCGAGGCTGCGGCTGTCGGACCCCTTCTTGAGGTACGGACCAAACCTGCCGTTCTGCACGGTGACCTCGACCCCGTCGGCCGGATCGACGCCGACGGTGCGCGGCAGGCTCAGCAGTTCGAGCGCCTGATCGAGGGTGATGCGCTCGAGCGTCATCGTCTGGAAGAGCGAGGCGGTCCTTGGCTTGGGCTGGGACTCCAGCTCGGCGATCCGGTCCAACTCTGCGACCGCCTCGTCGACGGACGCGAACTCGTCCAACACCGTGAACAACGCCTCGAGGTTCTCGATGCGGTCCTCCTCGTCGGCGTCCCGCAACCCTTCGAGGTAGCCGGATGCCTCGAGGGAGGCCCGAAGGACGGCGGAGGCACCTTCACCGGCCCGACCACGCATCTCTTCTCGCAGTGTGAGGAAGGACCGGATCCCCTTCACCGCTGCGCCGGTCACGCCGGCCTCCTCTGCCCGCTCGAAGGCCGCGGCGAGGCCGATCCCGTGCTTCGCGGCGAAGTCGTCGAGGCACTCGAGGGCGCCCTTGCCGACGCCCCGCTTCGGCGTAACGACGGCACGTCGGACGGCCTCGTCGTCGGGCTCGGCGGCAATGGCCCCCGCGTAGGCGAGGGCGACGCGCAGTTCCTTCTTGTGGAGCGGCTGGGCGAGGAGGCGGCCCCCCGGCGAGGATGGCGACGGCCACGTGGGGAACCGGCCCAGCGAGACGTACGGCCCGAACTTCCCGGCCTTGGCGATCACCGGGAGGCCGGTCTCAGGGTCGTCGCCCAGGACCTGCTCGGTCGGCGTGTCGAGGAACTGGATCGCCCGCTCGACGCTGAGCTCGTCGGGAGCGAGGTCGTCGGGGATCGACGCCGTCCGGTCACCCACTTCCACGTAGGCGCCGAACTTGCCGTAGCAGGCGATCACTGGCACGCCCTCGTCCGTGGTGCCCAGCGGTACGGTGCTCACGCCCTTGGGGTCGATGTCGCCCAGTCGGGTGGTGACCTTGGCCTTGAGGCCGATGTCTCCTTCCGAGCCGAAGTAGAAGGCGTGCAGCCACGGCACGACCTCTGCGGCTCCGTTGGCGATCTCGTCGAGGTCGGCCTCCATCGTGGCCGTGAAGTCGTAGTCGATGAGCCGGGGGAAGTGCTGCTCGAGCAGTGTGGTCACGGCGAACGCGCTGAGCGTCGGCACCAGCGCCGAGCCCTTCCGCCACACGTAGTCCCGATTCTGGATGGTCTCCATGGTCGAGGCGTAGGTGGACGGGCGACCGACCCCGAGTTCCTCTAGACGCTTCACGAGTGACGCCTCGGTGAATCGGGCCGGGGGCTGCGTGGTGTGCCCGTCGGGGGCTGCGTCGGTGACGGAGACCGCATCGCCGGTCGCCAGTTCGGGGAGCACCGACTCCTGGCCGCCTTCGTCCGATGACCCGTCCCGGGTCTCCTCGGCGGACTCGACGTAGACCCGGCGAAAGCCCTGGTGCGTGATCATGGTGCCGCTGGCACCGAGGAGCACCTGTCGGGCACCCGCTGCTCCCGAGAAGCGCACCTGAACGGTCTCGCCCACCGTGTCGGTCATCTGCGAGGCGACCGTGCGCTGCCAGATCATCTCGTAGACGCGGGCTTCGGTGGAAGGGAGTTCGGCGGCCACATCGTCGGGGTGTCGGAAGCGGTCACCGGCCGGCCGGATCGCCTCGTGGGCCTCCTGTGCGCTGCGAACCTTCTTGACGTAGGTACGCGGCGCGTCGGGAAGGAACGCCCGGCCGAACCGCTCGGCGACCTCCGCCCGCGCAGCCCGTAGTGCGGTGTCCGAGAGCGTCGTGCTGTCGGTCCGCATGTAGGTGATGTAGCCCTTCTGGTAAAGACCCTGGGCGGCGTGCATGGCGAGCGACGACGACAACCTGAGCCTGCGGCCCGCCTCCTGCTGGAGCGTCGACGTGATGAACGGCGCGGCGGGGCGTCGCCGGTACGGCTTCGACTCGACCGAGGTGACCTCGACCGAGGCGCCGCCAAGGCCATCGGCCAGTTCGGCGGCCGTCGCCTCGTCGAGCACGACGACCTCGTTCTTCAGGAGGCCGTCGTCAGCGAAGTCACGGCCTACGGCGACACGCCGACCGTCGACCTCGGCGAGGGACGCCCCGAACGTGGTTCCATCGCCGGCGGTGAGCGTCAGGTCCAGGTCCCAGTAGCCGGCGGCCACGAAGGCCATGCGCTCCCGTTCGCGCTCGACCACGATCCTCGTGGCGACGGACTGCACCCGCCCAGCCGAGAGGCCCGTGGTGATCTTCCGCCAGAGCACCGGCGAGATCTCGTAGCCATAGAGACGGTCGAGGATGCGGCGGGCTTCCTGGGCGTCGACGAGTTGCCGGTCGATCTCACGGGTCTCCTGCAGCGCACGCTTGATCGCCCCCGGGGTGATCTCGTGGAACACCATTCTCCTGACCGGTACCTTCGGGTCGAGCACCTCGAGGAGATGCCAGGCGATCGCCTCGCCCTCACGGTCCTCGTCCGTGGCGAGGAAGAGTTCGTCGGCGTCGGCGAGGAGCTTCTTCAGCTTCCCGATCTGGTCCTTCTTCCGCGGGCTGATGACATAGAGCGGCTTGAAGTCGTTGTCGACGTCGATGCCGAGGCTGGCCCAGGGCTCGCCCTTGTAGGCGGCCGGGACATCGGCGGCCCGCACCGGCAGGTCGCGGATGTGTCCGATCGACGACTCGACGACGTATCCCTTGCCCAGGTAATCGGCGATCGTCTTCGCCTTGGCGGGCGATTCGACGATGACGAGTGCGTAGCTCATGGCGTGGGTTCCGGTGTGGTCATGGAGATCATCCTGGTCACGTCCCCGGTGGCGGGCGGTCGACATCGGCGGCGGGCTGGATGGACGCCGGACTCGACCGGTAGAGGACCACGGATCCGATGACTGCCGCAACCACCGAAGCGAAGAGCACGCCGATCTTGGCCTCGTCCTGGAGCATGACGGTGTCGTAGGCGAGGCCTGTGACGAACAACGAGACCGTGAAGCCGATGCCGGCTATGGCGGAGATGCCGAAGATGTGGCGCGGCGCAGCACCTGCCGGCAGTGCGCTGAGGCCCAGTCGGACTGCGAGCAGCGTGAACAGGGCGATGCCGGTGATCTTGCCGACGACGAGGCCGAACACGACGCCGAGGGTGACCGCCGAACCGGCGGCATCGCCCAGTGAGTCGCCGCTGATCTCGATGCCCGCATTCGCCAGGGCGAACACGGGGATGATGACGAGACTCGTCAGAGGGTGCAGCAGGTGTTCGATGCGCTCGGCGACCGACACCGACTCGCCGAGCAGAAATCCGGCCCGGCGCACGGACTCAGCGTCGACGTCACCGTCGACGATCGGCCGCACCGCTTCAGCGGCGTGATCGGGGCCGGTCAGCGGCCGGGCGGGCGCCAGGAGGCCCATCGCCACACCGGCGAGGGTGGCGTGGATGCCCGACTCGAACGTGGCATACCAGAGCACGAGGCCGAGCCCGACGTAGACCGGCGTGAACCACACCCTCAACTTGGTCAGCGCCCGCACGGCGACGAGGACTGCTAAGGCGAGGAACAGCCATTCGGTGGCGAGCTCGCCGGTGTAGAAGATGGCGATCACGACGATGGCGCCGATGTCGTCGACGATCGCAAGGGTCAGGAGGAACACCTTCAGCGGCGTCGGAACGCGGCTCCCCAGCAGTGAAAGGACGCCGACGGCGAAGGCGATGTCGGTCGCCATGGGGATGCCCCATCCGGAGGAGGCATCGCCGCTCGAGTTGAAGGCGAGGAAGATGAGTGCGGGCACGACCATGCCACCGAGTGCAGCCACGGCGGGGAGGAGCGCAGCCCGCCGCTCACGCAGCTCGCCCGCGACCAGCTCCCGCTTGATCTCGAGGCCGACCACGAAGAAGAAGAGGACCATCAGGACGTCGTTCACGAAGTCGACGAGCGTCAGCGGACGACCATCGTGCTCGAGCGAGAACCACTCGCCCACCGAGAATTCGATCTCGGAGTGCCAGAAGGCCTGGTAGCCGGCCGACCAGGGGGAGTTGGCCCACGCCAGGGCGACGACCGTCGCTACGACGAGGACGATGCCGCCGGCCGCCTCGATGCCGAGGAAGCGCAGCATCGGTCGCCCGATGACCCGGGCGAGCGGTCGATCGCTTCCGAGCCAGGTCAGCGAAGTGGGTGGAGTGCGTCGGGCCATAGTTGATTCGGGTCGTCTTGGGGTGGTGAGCGTCGGGCACCGTAGTGGTCGTGGCGCGCGGTGCCACCGATCAGGTCTCGTCCCCGGTGGCGAGGAAGCGGACGACGAGGCGCACGACGGTGCCGTCGACGCTCGTCTCGATGGTGGTCTCGTCGGCCAGCCGGCGCATCAGCGAGATGCCCAGGCCCGACTCGTGCTCGAGGCGTTTCGGCGATTCGGCGGCGGGAAGGGAGCGGACCTCGTCGGGATCGAAGCCGGCGCCACGGTCGTTCACCTCAATCTCGATCTGCTCGGCCGCCAGGTTGCAACGAACGACGATCCGGTCCTCGACCCCCGCAGCGGCCTGGGCATAGATGGCGTTGGTCGCCGCCTCCGAGACCACCAGGCGGAGGTCGGCGATCCGTTCGGCGTCGAGGCTGGAATCGACCGCCGCCGCCTCGCCGACGACGGTGCGAACCAACTGGAGGTACTCCGCCCGTGCGGGGATCAGGAGTTCGACGATGCCCTTCGCCGTCACGCCGACGCACCCACCGCAGCGTCCACGGACCCGTGCAACTCGAACACCCGGTCCAGGTCGCACATCTCGAAGACCCGCTGGAGCCTGGGTTCCGGGCACACCAGGACCAGCTCGCCATCGTGGCTCCGGACCCGACGCAGGGCGCCGATCACCGCTCCCAGGCCGGTGGAGTCGATGAAGTCGACGGCGGCAAGGTCGAGCACGAGCCGGGCGTCGCCGGCGGCGACCAATTGCGCCACCTCCTGGCGGAGCCTGGGGGCACCGGCCATGTCGAGGTCGCCTCGGAGCACCAGAACGGTCCATGGATTCCGCGAGATGCGATGGAACTCGAGGTGCACGTGGATCCCTCCGCCTCGGTGCTGCACGATGGTCGAGGCCCACGTTACCGAACGGGTGCTCCCGCCCGAGGCCACGCCCGGCGTCCTTCTAGGCTCGCCCACATGGAAGCTGCCTTCTTCGACCTGGACCGGACGGTCATCGCCCGTGCATCGTTGGCGGCCTACGGCCCCGTGCTGCGTAAGGAGGGCTACCTCAGCGTGCCGA
>Ga0315329_10000020_pt1 | contig 68871 bp, 70 predicted proteins | sample M150032315metaG_FD_203459 | JGI IMG/M metagenome (GOLD analysis project Ga0315329, IMG submission 203459) | Ammonia-oxidizing marine archaeal communities from Monterey Bay, California, United States - M1 500m 32315 | ecosystem: Environmental > Aquatic > Marine > Coastal | place: USA: California...
CATCGGCGGCAGCCTCGGTGTCGTCGGCGACCGCTTCATCGGCGGCAGCCTCGGTGTCGTCGGCGACCGCTTCATCGGCGGCAGCCTCGGTGTCGTCGGCGACCGCTTCATCGGCGGCAGCCTCGGTGTCGTCGGCGACCGCTTCATCGGCGGCAGCCTCGGTCGCATCTTCCTCGGCGGGGGCGACCACTCCACCCCGTTCTTCGATCAGTGCCTTCAGGGCGTAGGCCATGTTCTGCGGCAGCGCCTGCAGGAGGCCGGCGAACTGCTGCATCGGGGCCGCAATGGCTCCCGCCAAATGGGCCAGCAGGACCTCGCGCGGGGCGATCTGCGCCAGGGTGTCGATCTCTTCGGAGCTCAGGCGCTTGCCCTCGAGCAGGCCGCCCTTGATGAGAAGGTCGGCGTGGTCCTTGGCGAACTCTCGGAGTGCCCTGGCCACGGAGACAGGGTCGCCGGCCGTACCGTCCTCGCGCTCGCCCACGAAGGCCATCGCGGTCGGCCCGACGAGCAGGTCCTCGAGGTCGAGGCCCAACTCCTGGACGGCGAACCGCACCAGGGTGTTCTTGTAGATCTTGTACTCACCGCCGGCATCGCGCAGCGCACGGCGCAATTCGGCGAGTGCGGGTACGTCCAGACCGCGGTATTCGGTCAGCACGACCGCTTCGGTCGACGACAGTCGTTCACGGACCTCGTCGACGACCGCGACCTTCCCGGCCCGGGATTCCTTCTCGTCCGACACTCTCGCTCACTTCCTCGGAACTGGTCCTGTTGATGGGTCCGATGCCGCCGCGGCGGATCGGATTCGCACACCGAGGACCAGCGACGGACACGACGGTCCGGACCGATTCCGAGGCTCTCCTGCTCCGGCGGTCACGCCCCCTGGTGGTCAGGGGCCGGGACTCGTTCTGTGCCGCCTGGGCACAACCGCGAGGTCTTCGGTGAACGATTCGATTGTGGCGGGCAGGCTACCGGCGCCTCGTGGTGGCCCAACCCGAAGGCTGCTACTCGTCTACGAGCACCGGGTCGATGCGGACGCCCGGACCCATCGTCGACGACACGGAGACCTTCCTGACGAAGCGACCCTTCGAGGCCGACGGCTTGCGCCGCACCAATTCGTCAACGACGGCCCGAAGATTGGCGTGGACGGCATCGACCTCGAAGCCGACCTTGCCGATCGGGACATGGACGTTGCCGTAGCGATCGGTGCGGAACTCGACCTTGCCACCCTTGAACTCCTCGACAGCCTTCGCCACATCGTCGGTGACGGTTCCCGTCTTGGGGTTGGGCATCAGGCCGCGGGGGCCGAGCACCCGACCCAACTTGCCGACCGTGGGCATCATCTCAGGCGAGGCGATGGCCACGTCGAAGTCGAGCATGCCGCCCTCGACCTCGGCAGCGAGTTCGTCACCGCCGACGTAGTCGGCGCCGGCATCACGGGCGGCCGTGGCAGCGGCGCCCTGGGCGAAGACCGCGATGCGGACGTCCTTGCCGGTTCCGGACGGCAACGCCACCGTGCCGCGAATCATCTCCTCGGGCTTGCGGGGGTCGACGCCCAGGCGGATCGCCACGTCGATGCTCTCATCGAACTTGGCGCCCGAGAAGCCCTTCACCAGTTCGAGGGCCTCATGGGCCGAATGCTGGTGCTCCTGGTCGAATCGTACGACGGCATCCGTGTACCGCTTTCCCTTCACCATGTCGCCATTCCTCCTGGCTCCCTCGGTGTCGCGGTTGTCTCCGGCGGAGCGAGGTCCTCTCCCGTCCCGGAACCATCCGTTCGGATGGCCGCTGCGTTTGGTTTTCGAGTGGGACGTGCAGTCGGTCAGACGACCGCGATGCCCATACTGCGGGCGGTACCAGCAACCTGCAATCTGGCACCCTCGACGTCAATGGCGTTGAGGTCGGGCATCTTGACCTCGGCGATCTCGGCCACCTGGGACCAGGTGATCGAACCGGCCTCCTCGCGCCCCGGGTTCTCGGAGCCCTTGTCGACGCCGGCCGCCTGGCGCACCAGGAACGATGTGGGTGGTGTCTTGGTCACGAACGAGAAGGAGCGGTCCTCGTAGATCGTGATCTCGACCGGGATGATCTGGCCGCGCTTGGCCTCGGTCCGGGCGTTGTACTCCTTGCAGAAGTCCATGATCGCCACGCCGTGGGGGCCGAGGGCGGTACCCACGGGTGGGGCGGGAGACGCCGCACCGGCGGGGATCTGGATCTTGACGACTGCGGCGATGGGCTTGGTCTTCGCCATGTTCCTGGACTCGCTTCGGGATTCGGGGATCGGTACCGACGTGGGACCACGCCGGCTCATGAGAACGGCCAAGTCTGGGCGGAACCCGGGGCTTTACCAACCCGCGGCCCGACCACCCTGGCGGCCGTCTGGGGACGCCTAGAGCTGGGCCACCTGGGAGAACGAGAGCTCGACCGGGGTCTCCCGGCCGAAGATGTTGACCAGCACCTTGACCTTGAGCTGGTCTTCGTTGATCTCGATGATCTCGCCGGAGAAGCCGCCGAACGGGCCTTCCTTGACCCGCACGGTCTCGCCCTCGTCGAAGCCGAAGCGGGCCCGGGACTTTCGGGGGCTCTCGAGATTGTCCTCGTCGGGCGCCTGGAGGAGGTTCTCGACCTCCTGCTTCCCGAGGGGCAGGGGCTTGCCCCCGGAACCCACGAAGTTGACGATGCCCGGAGTGTCGCGGACAGCAGCCCAGCTGATGTCGTCCAGGTGGCACCGGACGAGCAGGTAGCCGGGGAACATCTTCTTGGAGACGGTCGCCTTGCGGCCGTTGCGGAACTCGACGACGTCCTCCATCGGAATGACGACCTCGTGGATCCGCTCCTCGAGGTGCATCGAGGCGATGCGGGACTCGAGGTTCTGGCGAACCTTCTTCTCATAGCCCGACTGGGTGTGTACGACGAACCACTTTCCGGGGCGGTCGTAGGGACTCTCCACCGGTGCCCGAGCCTCAACCTCCTCGTCGAAGAGTTCGTCCTCGCCGACGACGACGGGTGCCTCCTCGACTACCGGGGCGTCTTGGCCGACCGGGTCGGCGACCGGCTCGAAGCTGGTCGGGTCGGCCTCGGCCACCGCCGGGTCGACCGTGCCGGTGGGCAGCAGGTCGGCGACGTCCTGGACGGTGAGTTCGGTTTCTTCGTTGATGCTCATCAGACGTCAAACAGTTCGAGGATGGAATTGGAGAACAGCCAGTCGAGGCCGGCAACCAGGACCGTCACGATGGTGATGGTGATCACGACGACGATCGTGTAGTTGAGGGTCTCGGAGCGGGTCGGCCAAGCCACCTTGCGCAGTTCGGCCCGGCACTCCCGGAAGAACTGGAGTGGGCTGGTGCGCTCCTCCTTCGACCGCTGCTGGGGGGCTTCGCGGCGGGTCCGGATCGGCTCTCCGTCGGCGTCGACCTCGCCCTGGCGCTGCATCATGCGCCTCTGTTCACGGTTCATGGACATGGCGTGGGCCTTCAGGGGGTGGAGAGGATGGGTCGGTCGGTCAGCCTAGGGGCGGTTCCGGCCGCGCACTCCCCGCGTAGACGTCGCGAGACGGACGCCGTCGGGGACTTCGCAGGGCAGGAGGGACTCGAACCCTCAACCGCCGGTTTTGGAGACCGGTGCTCTGCCAATTGAGCCACTGCCCTTCTCGTTCGGCTCCTGTCCGGTGGACAGGAGCTGAACCGGCCACAGGGTACCAGCCACCCCCTTTTCCCGGCCGAGGGTTTGACCGAGGATTCTGGTGTCCTCCGGCTCGGCGAGGGAGCGTCAGCGGGTCTCCTTGTGGGGTACATGGGTGCGACACCAGCGGCAGTACTTCTTGATCTCGATGCGCTCTCGGGTGTTGACCTTGGACTTGGTGGTGATGTAGTTGCGCCGCTTGCACTCCTGGCATTCCAGGGTTACGGACACTCGCTTGTCGGACGCCATGAGGTGGTCTCCGGGACTCGTTGTGGGGATCTGTGGGATAGGGAATGGATGTCGGGGGCGGACCCCGGTGCTGGATTCGGTAGCGACGGACAGATTCGAACTGTCGACCTCCCGATTATGAGTCGGGCGCTCTTACCAGCTGAGCTACGTCGCCAGCGAGCTCCCTGACAGAATCGAACTGTCGACCTTCTCCTTACCATGGAGACGCTCTGCCGACTGAGCTAAGGGAGCCCGACCGCCCACCGCGGCCGTCACAAAGGATGCCACGGCGGGTCGTGTTCGCCAACGTAGCGACCGCCTTCCCCCGCCCGTTCTGTTTCCGTCATGCGCAGGGCCGACGCCCCGTCGGTACATTCACGGCCATGCAGGTTCGCCTCGCCCAACCCGACGACGCCGAGGCGGTCCGGTCGATCTACAACCACGAGGTCCTGCACTCGACGGCCACGTTCGACCTCGTCGAGCGATCGGCCGAAGACCAGTCGACCTGGCTGGAGGCGCGTTCGGGGGCCTTCAGCGTGCTCGTCGCCGAACTCGACGGCGAGATCGTGGGCTTCGCCTCCCTCTCGCCGTTCAGAGAGCGGGCCGCCTACCGGACCTCGGTCGAGAACTCGGTGTACGTCGCCGAGGGCCACCGGGGGTGCGGGGTCGCCGACCGGCTGCTGGGCGAACTCCTGGCCACCGCCCGCGACAGCGGATTCCACAGCGTGGTCGCACGCATCGGTGGTGGCAACGAAGCGAGCGTGGCGTTGCACGTGAAGCACGGCTTCGCCCTGGTCGGAGTCGAACGCGAGGTCGGCCGCAAGTTCGGCCGCTGGCAGGACGTGACCGTTATGCAGGCACTCTTCGACTGACGTGGATCGGACCCGCACGAGGCGGGCCCGATCGACGAGCAGAGCGTGGGCCGGGGAGGATTTGAACCTCCGAAGGCAATGCCGACGGGTTTACAGCCCGTTCCCTTTGGCCACTCGGGCACCGACCCGGGAGACGCGGAGGATAGCGGCGGGCGGGGCGGGTCCGGCGTGGCCCCGACGGTAGCGTGCCAGCCATGTCCTCCTTCGACGTGGTTTCCGAGATCGACCTCCAGGAGGTCCGCAACGCCGTCGACCAGGCGGCCCGCGAGGCGGCCACCCGGTTCGACTTCAAGGGCACCGACTCGGTGGTCGAGTTGTCCAGCGACGACATCAAGCTCGAGTCCTCCACCGAGGACCGCCTGGCCGCCCTCGTCGTGGTGCTCGAGGAGAAGCTGGTCCGCCGCAAGGTCTCGCTCAAGGTCCTCGACTGGGGCAACGTCGAGCAGGCCGGTGGTGGCAGGTCACGTCAGGTCGCCGGCCTGAAGGCCGGAATCTCGGGCGACGACGCCCGCACGATCAACAAGTTGGTCAAGGGCCTGGGCCTCAAGGGCATCCAGTCCCAGACCCAGGGCGACCAGCTCCGGGTGTCGGGCAAGAAGCGCGATGCCCTGCAGGAGGTCATCGCCGCCATCAAAGAGGCAAACCTCGACCTGCCCCTGCAGTTCACCAACTTCCGGGACTGAGACCAGGCCGCCGCTCCCTAGGAGATGGGCCCGCCCTGGATGGTTCCGCCCCGCCAGTTGCCCTCACGCAGGCGGGTGACCCGATCGGCCGTCGCCGGATGCGTCGAGAACAGCCTCGGGCCGCCTCGGCCACGGCGGGCGTCGGCCCGGAGCGGATTCACGATGTAGGCGGAGGCCTGGTTCGGGTCGACCCCCGACGGAATGCGGACGGCGGCGTGCTCGAGTTTCTCGAGTGCCTGGGCCAGCGGCTCACCGTCGCCGATCAGCCGGGCTGCGGAGGCATCGGCGTGGAACTCACGGCTACGGCTGATGGCGGACTGGATCATCAGGGCGGCGATCGGGGCGAGGATGGCGAAGGCGATCTGGCCGAACGGGTTGCTGTTGCGGTTGCGGCCACCCCCGCCGAACATCGTGGCGAACATCGCCATGCGGGCAATCATCGTGATGCCCATGCCGATGACAGCGGCGACCGAGCCGACGAGGATGTCGCGGTTGCGGACGTGCATGAGTTCGTGGGCCAGCACGCCGCGGATCTCGTACCAGGAGAGGTTGTCGATGAGCCCCTGGGTGATGGCGACCGCTGCGTGGTCGGGGTTGCGACCCGTGGCGAAGGCATTGGGCTGCGGGTTGGGCGACACGTAGAGCTTCGGCATCGGCATACCGGCCGCCTGCGTGAGTTCAGTCATGACCCGGTGGTAGTCGGGGTGCTGGGACGGGTCGGCGGGCGTGGCCTTGGCTGATGCGATGGCGACCTTGTCGCTGAACCAGTAGGCGCCGCCCACGAAGACGAGGCCCAGCCCCAGCCCGAGCACCAGCCCACCGGATCCGCCAATGGCCCCGCCGACCACAACGAAGAGCCCGCCCAGCAGGGCGAGGAGAGCGAAGGTCTTCATCCCGTTGATCATGCGTGCGGTGGTGCTCCTTGGTTCATGGGGTAGCCCAATCGTACGGCCCGCAACAAGTCAGTTGGCATCGCCGCCCCGGTGGTCTGCCCAGCCCGGATCGCCGGCAAGGCGCTCACCCCACGGAGAGGTTCGGCTCGGAACCCCACCGACACAGCATGCCTCCACGGAACGAGGCATGGGGGACTCGGATCGTGTTCCTCCTCACCCCGAGGCCGGACGACTGGCAGATCAGTCGTAGTAGCCAGAATACAGGTACACCGTGGAGACGCCCTCGCAGCGGTACATGACGAGGTTGCGGGGGTCGTCGTCCACGGCCAGCACCGGCTCGTAGCCGTCGGCGCGAAGGTCGGCGAGGAGCGCCCGCTTCACGTCGGGGGAGCTGCCCCGGTCGCCGTCGCGGCGCATGGCGAGCAGGTCCCACCGGATGCCGTGCCTTTCCAGCCACGCCAGCGTGGTGTCGGCGAGCCCTGCCGGGCGTGCGGTCAGCAGGACGACGGTCCGGCCATCACACAGCCGTTCGACGAGTCGGATGCCCTCGGGGATCGGCGGGTCGTCGACCGAGGCCTCGAAGAACGCCGACCAGTCGCGCTCTGCACCGTGGAGGTGGTACTGGCGCCCGGAGGCGTCCGAGAGCACCCCGTCGACGTCGACGATGACGACCGGGCCGGGGGCCGGCGCTCCATCGCGCTCGATGCGGATCCCAGACGAGGCTCAGTCCTCCTCGGGGGACTCGGCGGCCCGGTCCCTGATCTCGGCGACCACACCGGCGTCGGCGAGCGTGGTGGTATCGCCCAGGTCACGGCCTTCGGCGACATCGCGCAGCAGCCGACGCATGATCTTGCCGCTACGGGTCTTGGGCAGGTCCGGCACGAGGAAGACGGCCTTCGGCCGGGCGATCGGACCGAGCTTGGTGGCCACGTGGCCCCGGACCTCCTCGCCCAGTTCGAGGGTCGCCTCGTTGCCGCCGCGCAGGATGACGTAGCCGATGATGGCCTGGCCGGTGGTGGCATCGGTGGCGCCGACCACGGCGGCCTCGGCGACGGCGGGATGGTCGACGAGCGCTGACTCCACCTCAGCGGTGGAAATGCGATGGCCCGAGACGTTCATGACGTCGTCAACACGGCCGAGCAGCCACAGGTAGCCGTCGTCGTCGATCTTGGCGCCGTCACCGGCGAAGTAGCGGCCCTCGAAGCGCGACCAGTAGGTGTCGTGGTACCGCTCGGGGTCGCCCCAGATGCCGCGCAGCATCGACGGCCACGGGCGGGTGATGGTGAGGTAGCCGCCGCCCCGCTCGACCGGATTGCCCGCATCGTCGACGAGTTCGGCGAAGACGCCGGGGATGGCGTGGCAGGCCGATCCGGGCTTGGTGGTGGTCACACCCGGCATCGGCGAGACCATGTGACCGCCCGTTTCGGTCTGCCACCAGGTGTCGACGATCGGGCACGATCCCCCGCCGATGTACTCGTGGTACCACATCCACGCCTCGGGGTTGATGGGCTCGCCGACCGTGCCGAGCACCCGCAGCGACGAGAGGTCGTGGCGCTCGGGTTCCTGGTCGCCCCACTTCATGAAGGTGCGGATGGCGGTGGGCGCCGTGTAGAGCTGGGTGACGCCGTAGCGCTCGATGATGTCCCAGAGCCGATCCTTGGGCCAGTCGGCCCGGTCGCCGGTGCGGTGCTCGGGCAGCGGGGTGTCGGGGGTGCCCTCGTACATGACCGAGGTGCAGCCGTTGGCGAGCGGCCCGTAGACGATGTAGCTGTGGCCGGTGACCCAGCCGATGTCGGCGGCGCACCAGTAGACGTCCTCGTTGCGGCGCACGTCGAAGACGTACTTGTGGGTATACGCCACCTGGGTGAGGTAGCCGCCGGTGGTGTGCATGATGCCCTTGGGCTTGGCCGTGGTGCCCGACGTGTAGAGCAGGTACAGGAGCTGCTCGCTGTCCATCGGCTCGGCGGGGCAGTCGGGAGAGGCGTCGGCCATGAGGTCGTGCCACCAGTGGTCGCGGCCCTCGGCCATGGTGACCTCGGTGTCGCAGCGGTTCACGACGACGACGTGCTCGACGCTGGGTGCCCCGATGTCGAGTGCGTCGTCGACGTTGACCTTCAGCGCCGAGGGGGCGCCGCGGCGATATCCGGCATCTGCGGTGATGACGAGACGGGCCTCGGCATCCTCGCAGCGGTCGACGATCGAGTCGGGTGAGAAGCCACCGAAGATGACGCTGTGGGCGACCCCGATGCGCGTGCAGGCCAGCATGGCAATCGGCAGTTCGAGGATCATCGGCAGGTAGATGGCGATGCGGTCGCCACGCTCGAGGCCGAGTCCCTTGAGCACGTTGGCAAAGCGGCTGACCTCGTCGAGGAGTTCAGCGTAGGTGACCGTGCGGGTGTCGCCGGGCTCGCCCTCCCAGAAGTAGGCGATGCGGTCGCCGTGGCCGGCGGCGACGTGGCGATCGAGGCAGTTGGTCGACAGGTTCAGCTTGCCGCCGACGAACCACTCCGCATAGGGGAGGTTCCATTGGAGGGTGGTGTGGAAGTCCTCGTCCCAGGTGAGGAGCTCGCGGGCCTGGCGGGCCCAGAAGGCCTCGTAGTCGGCGGCGGCCTCGTCGTGGTGCGAACGGTCGGACAGGTGGGCGGCGGCGACGAACTCCGGCGACGGCGGGAAGGTGCGGTTCTCGACGTAGTAGTCCTCGATGGTGGGCTCATCCATGGCGCGGCCTGCTCTCTCTTCTCGACGCTGCGACCCGCCGACCCTAGCGAACGCGTCGGAGCAGTTCAGGAGCCGAGGCGACCCTCCGTCCACTCCATGGCCGTGAACCCTCCGAGGCCGGATTCGTCGAGGAGGGCCTCGGATTCGGCGATGCGACTGCGGGCCCCGAGGGCGGCCAGGTCGCCTCTGGCAGCGCCGGCCTCCCAGAGGCGGCGGCCCTCGTCGACGAGGTCGCCGATGCCGTGTGCCCGCAGGAACGCCGCCTGCGTGGTGGCGGTCGGGGTGCCGGGGATCCGGTCGAAGGCCACCTCGACGGTCACGTCCTGCGTGCCGGGGGCATCGAGCGGATGGCCGCCGCGTTCGTGGCCCCGGTAGGTGCGCAGCCACTCATCCCACGGGCGACTGGCCATGTCGGCAGTCGTCGAGGCGTAGTCGAACACCAGGACAGCGCCCCGGTCGAGCAGGCCGAGGGCACGGTTGACCCATGCGGCGGCTTCGTCCTGCAACGGGATCCGGGCTCCTCCAACCGGCTCGGGAAGGCCCGGAAGGTCGACCGCCTCCCCCACCACCTCGACGAGGTCGTCACCACCGACACCGACCCGGACCTCGTGCCAGGCTCCGTCGCCTGCTTCGAGCAGGCGGAAGGCCAGGTTGTCGAGCAACTCGTTGGCCACGACCACGCCGGTGAGCGGCCCGTCCGGCAAGTCGGTCGCCGACTCGACTCCGGCTGGATGATCGGAGCGCAGGGCATCGGACCGCTCGACGGCCACATAGCGTCCGCCGGCCAGGCACGCTGGTGCAGCGGCCAGCACGGAGCGGGCCAGGGTGCCGTGTCCCGCGCCCGCCTCGACCACGGTGAAGCCGTCGGGCCGGCCCAGCCGCTCCCACACCCCGTCCATCCATCGAGCCAGCACGGCACCGAACAGCGGCCCTACCTCGGGGCTCGTGATGAAGTCGCCCCGACGACCGGCGGCACCGCCGGACGCATAGAAGCCCCCGGCCGGATCGTAGAGGCAGGCCTCGACGTACTCGTCGAAGCGGAGTGGGCCCAGCCCGCGGATCAGCGCCCGCAACCGGTCGGACAGACCGGCGATGTCAGCCCCCGAGAGCCAGCAGGCTGACGTGGGTGAAGCGGGCCACGACCTGGGGCACGACGCCGAACAGCAGCGTGACGGCGCCGCAGATGGCGAGCGCCGAGACCAGCGACGGGGTGAACGGCACCGGGAGGTGCTCACCCTCGGGTGCATCCTCGGCCCACATCTTCAGGAGCACGGCGGCGTAGTAGTAGAGGGCGATCACGGCATTGACAGCTGCGACAACGGCGAGGACGTAGCCCCACGGCTCCCCGGCGGTCGCCAGCACCCGGAAGACCTCGAACTTGGCGAACCAGCCACCCAGCGGCGGGATCCCGGCCAGGGAGCCGAAGAAGATCGTCATGGCGACCGTCATCGCCGGGGCGTAGTGGAAGGCGCCCGAGAACGACTCGATCTCGGCGGATCCGCTGCGGCGGGCCAGCGTGATGATGACGGCGAAGGCGCCCAGGTTCATGGCGGCGTAGACCGCCAGGTAGGTGAGCACCGCCGAGAGCGCCTGGTCGCCGATGGCCCCGTCGTGCCCGGCAACCGCCAGCGGGGCGATGATGAAGCCCGTCTGGGCGACGCCGGAATAGGCCATCAGGCGCACCAGGTTGGTCTGGCGCAGGGCGATCAGGTTGCCGACCGTCATGGACAAGGCGGCGAGGATCCAGACCAGCGGCTCGAACACCTCGGGCCTCGCATAGAAGCCGACGTAGACGAGTTGCAACAGGGCGACGAAGCCGGCGGCCTTCGAGGCCACCGCCAGGAACGCCGTCACCGGGGTGGGAGCACCCACGTAGACGTCGGGCGCCCAGGTGTGGAACGGCGCCGCCGAGACCTTGAAGGCGAACCCGACGACGACGAAGACGATGCCCATGGTGATGACTGCCACCGACGAACCGGCACCGTTCAGCGCTTCGGCGATCTGGGTGAGTTGCGTCGAGCCGGCAACCCCGAACAGCAGCGACATCCCGTAGAGCATCACCGCCGAGGCGAACACGCCCATCAGGTAGTACTTGAGGCCCGCTTCGTTGGACCGCAGGTCGCGCTTGCGCCAGGCCACCATCAGGTAGACCGGGATCGAGAGCAGTTCGAGCGCCACGAAGATGGAGATGAGGTCGCGTGACGACGCCATCATCACCATGCCCATGAGCGAGGCCAGCAACAGGCCGTAGTACTCGTTCTCCCAATAGTCACCCTCCGCCACGTAGTTGGTCGACAGCAGGATCACGACGTAGCCGGACAGGAGGAAGATGACCTTGGTCACGAGCGCGAAGTCGTCGACCACGTAGGCCCCGCCGAACATGGTGCGGTCGGCGCCGTCGAGTGCGAGCGTCAGGATCGGGATGAGCGTGGCCAACACCCCCAGCCCCGCCAGTGCTGCCGTGTAGGGCCGGGCCTTCTCGAGGAAGACGATGTCGACCAGCGTGATCAGGGCACCGACACAGAGCAGCGTGATCTCGGGCGCGAAGGCGTGCCAGTCGATCGGCGGGCGCTCGAACGCCAGGGTCAGCAGTTCAACGGACACGTGCTAGCCCCCAACCGCCGCGTGGTCGGCATCGCCACCGTGACCGTCGCCGACGGAGATGTTGTAGACGTCGGCACAACCCAGCGCCTCGGCCTGGTCCGCCGTCAGCTCCGAAGCGTTGACCTTGAGGCACTCGTGCAGAGAGGCATCGACGGCACCGGCGGACAGCCGAAACACCAGGTTCGGGTAGACGCCGATGGCAACGATCAGCACCAGCATCGGCGCCCAGGCCATCCACTCCTCACGCGAGGCGTCGGTGATGTGCGGATCGTCCGCGAACTCCTCCGGCGGCGTGCCGAAAGCGGCCCGCTGGAGCAGCCAGAGCAGGTAGCCCGCGGCCAGCACCGTGCCGACTGCGGCGATGACCATGAAGGTGCGGAAGGTCTCGACCGGCACGCCGTTGGCCGGGCTGTAGGCCGACAGGATCGCCGGGAACTCTCCCCAGAAGCCGGCCAGGCCGGGCAGCCCCAGCGATGCCATGACGCACAGGCCGAAGACCCAGCCCATGCGGGGCGCCTGGACGAGCAGACCGCCCAGCCGGCTGATCTCGAGCGTGTGGTAGCGCTCCTTCACCGAACCGGCGAGGAAGAAGAGCATGCCGGTGATGAGGCCGTGGGCGACCATGCCCATGACGGCGGCATTGATGCCGAAGTCGGTGAGAGTGGAGATGCCGAGCATCACGAAGCCCATGTGCGCCACCGACGAGAAGGCGATGAGGCGCTTCATATCGGTCTGGGCGAGGCAGGCGAGGGCGCCGTAGATGATGCCGATGACCGCCAACATTCCGATCCAGGGCGCCCACTCGACGGCGGCCTCCGGGAGGATCGGAATGGCGATGCGGATGAACCCGTAGGTGCCGAGCTTCAACAGCACGGCGGCCAGGATCACCGAGCCGACGGTCGGAGCCTCGGTGTGGGCGTCGGGCAGCCAGGTGTGGAACGGGAACATCGGCACCTTGATGCCGAAGCCGAGCATCATCCCGCCAAAGATCCAGAGTTGGGCCGTGCGCGACACGCCATGGGCCGCCACAGCGTCGGCGAGGTCGGTGAAGACGAACGACTCGGCTCCCGTCAGGAAGAACAAGGCGAGGAAGCTCACGAGCATCAGCGCCGAGCCGAACAGCGTGAACAGGAAGAACTTGAGCGAGGCGTAGCGCCGGTTCGGGCCGCCCCAGACGGCAATCATGAAGAACATCGGCAGGAGCACGAGTTCGAAGAACACGAAGAACAGCACCAGGTCCTGGGCTACGAAGGTGCCGACCATCCCGGTCTCGAGGACCAGGATCAGGATCAGGAAGGCCTTGGGGTTGTGGGGCTCCGGGAAGTGGTTCCAGCTGTAGACGATGCACAGCGGCACGATCAGGACCGTCAGCAGGATGAGCGGCAGCGACATGCCGTCGATGCCGAGCGAGTAGTGGCTCGAGATGACGTCGATCCAGACCTTGTCGACCGCGAACTGCAGCCGGTCGGTGTGGCCGATGTCGAACTCGATGAGGAGCAGCACGCTGACCAGCGCCACCCACAGCGAGGTGACGAGGGCGACCAGCTTGTGCCGGTCCTCCTGGTCCCGGGGAATGAGAAGCATGACCGCCACGCCCACCATCGGTGAGAACGTGGCGACCGTGAGGCCCCAACCGTCGAGCAGATTTTCCATTTCAGCCGTCTCCTAGACGATGACGATGAGTACGCCGGCGAGGACCACTGCAGCGGCGAAGAGAATCGCCGCGTAGTCCTGGACCTTGCCGGTCTGGATTTTTCGAAGTTCCCCGCCAGCGCTCGAAGAGGCCCGGCCAGAGGTGTTGACGATGCCGTCGACGACCAGTTGGTCGAAGCGGTGGTACACGAGGTTGCCCGCCTTGACGGCGTTCTCCCCGACAGCGTCGACGACGCCGTCGATGACTCCCTGGTCGACCTTGTAGGCGGCCGCCGCAACCGGGCCCTTGGTGCCGCCGGCAATGACGTCGGTGTAGAGGTGGTCGAGGTAGTACTTCTGGACGAGGAGGGTGTGGCCCATCCGAGCAAGCGGGTACTTCGTGGTCAGGCCGTCCGGGAGCTCGGTGAGACTCTCGCCGGCGGCCTTCGAGGCCGCTTCGACCTTGACGAAGTAGTACCAGCCCGCCACGGTGACGCCGGACAGGACGACCAGGGTCGAGGCGATCGCAAGCGACCAGCTGGGGGTGGCGTGCGTGATCGACGGGAAGTAGGAGGCAACCGGCTCGACGAAATGGCCGAACCGTTCCTGGAACGACTCGGGCACCAGCGGGAAGCCCTTCGGGAGGTTCCCGAACCCGGCCACGATGGCGAGCCCGGCGAGGATCCAGAGCGGCACGACGATGCGAGGACCCGACTCGTGCGGCGTGCCGTGGCCGCGGAACTCGCCGAAGAAGGTGAGGTAGATGCAACGGGTCATGTAGGCGGCCGTTAGGGCGGCGGTGATCACGCCCATGATCAGCATGAACGTGTAGGCACCGTTGCCACCGGTGCCGCCGAACAGGCCCCATCCGCCCGTGCCGACGAGGATCTCGTCCTTCGACCAGAAGCCGGCCAGAGGCGGTAGGCCGGCCAGGGCGACCGACCCGATCACGAACGTCCGGTAAGTGTGGGGCATGGCCTTGCGGAGTCCGCCCATGTCGGACTTCATGTCGAACGAGTGCACGGCGTGGGCGGCCGAGCCCGACCCGAGGAACAGGCAGGCCTTGAAGAAGGCGTGCGTGAAGAGGTGGAACAGGGCCGCCGTCCATGCACCCACTCCCAGGGCCATGACCATGTAGCCCAGCTGCGAGATGGTCGAGTAGGCGAGCACCTTCTTGATGTCGCGCTGCACGAACGCCAGACAGGCGCCGATCAGGGTCGTGGTGCCGCCGATCAGGGCCATGAGGTTGATCGAGCTGCCGCCGATCGAGAAGCCCTCGAAGAACACGCCGTACATGCGGGCGATCATGAACACGCCGGCCACGACCATGGTGGCGGCGTGGATGAGCGCCGAGACGGGCGTGGGGCCGGCCATGGCGTCGGGCAGCCAGGTGTGCAGGAGGAACTGGCCGGACTTCGACATGACGGCGGCCATCAGGCAGCAGGACGCCACCAGCAGTGCCGTGTGCGAGAGCTGGCCGGCGCCGGCGAGGGCGTTGGTCTCGGCGATCGAGAACGAGCCGAACTGGCCGGGCAGCGCCGAGCCAACCGTGAAGAACAGGATCGTTACGCCGACGATGAGGCCCATGTCGCCTACCCGGTTGGTAAGGAACGCCTTGAGCGCTGCGTCGCTGTTGGGCTTCTCCTCCCACCAGTGGCCGATCAACACGAAGGAGCAGACGCCCACCAGTTCCCACGAAACCAGCAGTTGCAGCGTGTTCTCGGACACGACGAGCAACAGCATCGAGGCACTGAACAGGGAGAGGAAGGCGAAGAAGTGCGTGTAGCGCCGGTCTCCGGCGACGTATTCGGTGGAGTACACGTGCACCAGCAGCGAGACGAGGGTGACGACCACCAGCATCATCACGGCCGGCCCGTCGACGAGGGTGCCGACGGTGAAGGCGACGTCGTTCATCTCGAACCAGGTGACGGTGTTGTGGACGCCGAGCGAGGGGTGGCCGTGCGCCTCGGCATGCGCCTCGACGTGGTCGTCGCCGTGCTCGGCGACGGCGACGGCCCGGTGGACCTCTTCGCCCTCGAAGTTGTCGCGGTGGTCGATCCAGGCGGCGGCGGTCAGGAGCGACAGCACGAAGGCAATGCCGACGAGGGCGATGCCGAGCTCGGATCCACCCCTCGGCATTCGCTTGCCGAAGAAGAGGATGCCGACGAAAGACAGCGCCGGCAGCAGCGGGATGAGCCAGACGTTGCGCAGCAGCCAGGTGCCGCCCTCGGTGATCCCGAGGGGCAGGCCAGGTGCCGTGGAGGCGGCGAGGGTGAGCAGTTCGGTCACGTCATCAGCCCCTCAACTGGTCGATCTCTGTGAGGTCGATGCTGCGGCGATTGCGGTACAGCAGCAGCACCATGGCCAGGCCCACGCCGACCTCGGCGGCAGCCACGGCGATGATGAAGAGGGCGAAGACCTCGCCGCCCACGGTCTCCCGGACCGCCGAGAACGCCACCAGGTTGATGTTGACGGCGTTGAGGATCAGCTCGATCGACATGAGGACGAGCACGCCGTTGCGGCGGGCCAGCACGCCGTAGACGCCGATGGCGAAGAGGACGGCCGCAAGGAGGAGGAACTGGTTGAGCAGCACGACTCAGTCCTGCCTCGCCACGACGATCGCCCCGATGAGGGCGGCCAGCAGCAGGACCGACACGGCCTCGAACGGGACGATGTACTGGCTGAAGATGGTGTCACCGATCTCCGCGGTGAGGCTCGGGGCGCTGCGGTTCACGGCGGCGTCGCCGAACGAGTCGAGGACGGCTCCGCCGGTGACGACCAGCACCAGCACGCCGACCAGGGCGGCCATGCGACGCTTCTCGGTGTTGGCCTCCTCGTCCTCGCCCAGGGCGCCACGGGTGAGCATGATGCCGAACAGGAAGAGGACGACGATCGCCCCGATGTAGACGAGCACCTGTGTGACGCCGACAAACTCGGCACCCAGCAGGATGAAGATCCCGGCCGCGCCGGCCAGCACGATCACGAGGTAGAGGGCGGCGTGGACGACGTTGCGGGTGGTGACCATGCGCAGGGCGGCCACCACCATCACGACGGACAGGATCCCGAACGCGATGTTCTGGGCGACGACGGTGTCGCCGCTCGTCAGCGAGTCGAAGCCCTCGAGTGCGGCCGGCACGTTCATCGCGGCACCTCGAGCTTCTTGGCCTCGCTGCCGGCCTCGTAGTCCGTAAATTCGGGCACCGTCTCCATCCACTGCCCCAGCAGGTTCTTGTCGTGTAGCAGGTCGGCGATCTTGGGCTCCGAGTACTCGAACTCCGGTGTCCAGAACAGAGCCTCGAACGGGCACACCTCGACGCAGATGCCGCAGTACATGCAGAGCGCGTAGTCGATGTCGAAGCGGTCGAGGGCGTTCTTCTTGCGGGGCTTGCCGCCGGGCCGCCGCGGAGGCGCCAGGTACTTGTGGCCCTCGATGTAGATGCACCAGTCGGGGCACTCGCGGACACACAGCATGCACGAGGTGCAGTTCTCCTCGTGGAGGGCGATGACGCCACGAGCCCGGGGCGTTGGCGCCTCCTTGACCTTCGGATACTGGACGGTGTGGGAGCCCTTGGTGAGGGTGCGCAGCATCGTCTTCATCGTGACGCCGAGGCCCTTGATGAGGCCGGGGACCTTGGGGTTAGGCATCAGAACACCACCTTCAGCACGCCGGTTACGACGATGTTGACGAGCGACAACGGGATGAGCACCTTCCAGGCCAGCGTCTGGAGCTGGTCCTCGCGGAACCGGGGGTAGGTGAACCGGAACCAGAAGATGAGGAAGGCGACCAGGATCACCTTGCCCATCAGGACCATCGGACCGATGACGTTGAACAGATTGTCGGTCGGGTCGAGCCCCGGCACGTACCAGCCGCCGAGGAACAGCGTTGCCGCCAGGGCCGAGAAGATGCCGGCCGTGGCGAACTCGCCGATGAAGAACATCAGGAACCGCATGCCGGAGTACTCGGTGAGGTAGCCGGTCACGAGCTCGGACTCGGCGACCGGCATGTCGAACGGCGGCTGGGTGAGTTCAGCCTGGACGGCGACCAGGAAGATCGCGAACCCCAGGAACTGCGTGATGATGAAGGGGCTGCCGATGCCTCCGAAACCGAAGATCTCGCCCTGGGCCTGCGCCATCACGATGCCCTGCATGTTGAGGGTGCCGGCCTGGATGACGACGCCCATGACCGCCAGCACCAGCGGCAACTCGTAGGCGATGAGCTGGCCGGTAGCCCGAAGGGCACCCAGCAGCGAGTACTTGGAGGCCGACGCCCAGCCGGCCATGAGGATCCCGATCACCGAGATCGACGAGACCGCCAGGGCCAGGAAGATGCCGGTGTCGACGTCGATGAACACCAGGTCCGGTCCGCCGGGGATGACGAGCACCAGCAGGAACGTGGAGACCAGCACCACGAACGGTGCCGCCTTGAACACGACCCGGTCGGCCTTGGCGGGGACGATGTCCTCCTTCTGGAGGAACTTGCCGACCTCGGCGAGGAGTTGCAGCGAGCCGTAGGGGCCAGCCTCCATGGGACCGAGGCGGCTCTGCATGAAACTCATCATCTTGAACAGGAACAGGTAGACGAGCGTCCCGGCGGGGAGCAGTACGGCCACCAGGCCGACGACCGCCCGAATCGAGGTCTGCTGCCAGTAGGCCAGCTCGGCGGCGAGGGTGAGGGTGCTCATGCGGGCAACCCGTCCATGGACAGGCGAGACGTGCTCATCGGTCGATGTCGCCGAGGATGAAGTAGAGGCTGGCGAGGATCGAGATCACGTCGGGGACGTAGACCCCCTCGAGCAGCCACGGCGTGATCGAGACGTTGTTGAACGACGCCGAGCGGATCTTCACCCGGTACGGCACCAGCTCGCCCTTGGAGACGATGTAGTAGCCCATGACGCCGAGCGGGTTCTCGGTCTCGACGTAGGCCTCGCCGGCAGGCACCTTGATGATGCGGGGCACCTTGGCCATGACCGGACCGGAGGGAATGCCCTCGAGGCACTGCTCGACGATGGTGCAGGCCTCGCGTACCTCCTGGAGGCGCACCCAGTAGCGGGCGAACGAGTCGCCGTCGGGGTGGGTCCAGACCTTCCAGTCCAGTTCACGGTGGACGAGGCCCATCTCGCTGTCGCGCCGCAGGTCCCAGTCGACCCCGCTGGCACGGATGTTGGCACCGGACATGCCGTACGACAGCCCGACGTCGGCGGGGATCACCCCGATGCCCCGGGTCCGGGCCTGGAAGATCTCGTTGCCGGCGACGAGGTCCTCCATCTCGTCGCAGAAGGTCCGGATGCGGTCGAGGACACCCAGGGTCTCGACGATCCAGCCCTTGGGGAGGTCGTCCTTGAGGCCGCCGATGCGATCGAAGTTGGGGTGGAAGCGGCCGCCGGTGACAGCCTCGATCTGGTTCAGCACGAACTCGCGGTCGCGGAAGGCGAAGAAGACCGGCGTGATGGCCCCCAGTTGGACGCCCATGTCGCCGAGGAACAGCACGACGTTGGCGATGCGGGAGAGTTCGAACAGGGCGGTGCGGATCCATTGGGCACGGGGCGGGGCCTCGACCTCCATGAGCCGCTCTGCGGCCAGGATGAACGGGACCTCGTTGGCGAAGCTGCCCAGCCAGTCGATGCGGTTGACCAACGTGGTGACCTGCGGATAGGTGCGGACCTCGACCAGCTTCTCGTAGCCGCGGTGCATGTAGCCCATGACCGGCTCGGCGGCAATCACCCGCTCGCCGTCGAGGCGGACGATGATGCGCAGGGTGCCGTGGGTGGCCGGATGCTGCGGGCCGATGTTGAGGGTCATGCCCTCGGTCTCGAGTTCGACGTTCACGCGGGCGTCGGCGGCCTGGCCGGCGATGTAGGCGAGCTGCTGGGCGTCGGTCGTGGCGGTCATGCGTCGTCGCCCTCGCCATCATCCGCCGAATCGTCGTCACCCGGCATGAGTTCGACGTCGACGATGCCCGGCCACGGCTTGATGCGCCTGGCCAGCAGCGGGTAGTCCTTGCGCAGCGGGTTCCCCTCGAAGGCGCCGGGCAGGTACAGGTGCACCTGGTTCGGGTGGCCTCGGAAGTCGACGCCGAACATCTCCCAGGCCTCCCGCTCGTGCCAGTTGGCACCCGCGTAGGCGGGGATCCACGAGTCGACCTCGGGCCGGTCGCCCGGAAGGTCGGCCTTGACGGTGACGCCGAGGCCGGTCGTCGGGTTGTGCACGCGGGCCAGCAACTGGAACCGGGCCTCTCCGCCGGTGGTGCCCCACTCCATTGGCCCCGGGTCGTTCGCCTCGGGACCATCGACCTGGGAGTCCATGTCGCGCCCGAAGGGCGAGGGCTGCCAGTCGATGGCCGAGAGGAAGTTGAAGTACGACATGCCGCAGCGATCGCGCAGGGCGACGCCGGCAGCCAGCCACGAGTCGGCAGCCACCCGCACCCAGACGTCGACGCCGGGCTGCACCTCGCTGGCGACAAGTCCGTCGCCGAGGGCCTCGGCCAGCGTGGCCACGAGGGCGTCACGCGCCTCGTCGGCGGGTCCGGCCTCGGCGACCGTGTCCACGGTGTCCTCAGGAGACGACAATGGGGTCTCCATTCCAACGTTCGCCCATGTCCTCGGACCGGATGCGCTCCTGGAGCAACACGATGCCCTCGAGCAGTGCCTCGGGGCGTGGTGGGCAGCCGGGCACGTACACGTCCACGGGGATGATCTGGTCGACCCCCTTGGTGACCGAGTAGGAGTCCCAGTAGGGGCCGCCACAGTTGGCGCACGAGCCCATCGAGATCACGTACTTGGGGTCGGGCATCTGCTCATAGAGGCGCTTCACCGCCGGTGCCATCTTGTCGGTGACGGTGCCGGAGACGACGACGAGGTCGGCCTGGCGGGGCGACGCCGGGAACGGGATCACGCCGAGGCGCATCACGTCGTAGCGGGGTGAGCCAAAGGCGGCTCCCATCTCGATGGCGCAGCAGGCGAGGCCCCACTGGTACACCCAGAGTGAGTACTTGCGGCTGATGTTGAGCAGAGCGGTGAGTGGCTTCGGCAGCTTGCCGTTCTCGACGAGTCCCATGGTCAGTTCGTTGCCTCGTCCCTCAGATCCAACGCAGCAGTCGCTTGCGCCAGGCGTAGAAGAGGCCCAGGGCGAGGATGAAGATGAAGATTGCCATCTCGACGAGGCCGAACACGCCGTAGGCCTCGAGCCGGGCGGCCCACGGGAAGATGAACACGGCCTCGACGTCGAAGAGCACGAACATGAGGGCGAACACGTAGTAGCGGATGTTCGACTGGCTCCAGCGGTCGCCCTGCGGGTCGACGCCACTCTCGTAGTTCATGACCTTCTGCTCGGTCTCCCGCTTGGGACGGAGCAGCCTGCCGAGTCCGAGGAAGATGCCGACCAGCAGGACGGCGAGGCCGCCGAACACCACGACGACCAGCCAGCTGCGGAGGAACTCGGACACGAGGGGTGAACCTAACGGATTTCGGGAAAATGGGCGGGCGTGAGGAGCACCGGACGGCGGCGTCGCAGCACTGCAGGGAGGTTAGCGGTCGGCACCGCCTTCACTCTGGGGAGCGGCTGCAATTGAGCAGCGTTGCGGATCATCTCAACCACCCACCAGGACGGGCACGGCGTCCTTGGCCAGGTCGACGAGTGGGCCGGGGACGACGCCCAGGAACAGCACCAGGGAGACCGACACGGCGATGACGATTCGAGGTCCCCACGGGACCGGATCGACGTCGGGAACATCGGACCCGTCGTCGAGGTACATCGCCACGAGGATCCTCAGGTAGACGAAGGCGGCCACGGAGGCAGCCAGCATGGCGACCCCGGCGAGGGCATAGGAGCGGCCCTCGGCTGCGGCGGCGATCACGCCGAACTTGGCGACGAAGCCGGCGGTGAACGGCACACCGGCCTGTCCCAGCAACAGCACGGCGAAGGCGCCGGCCAGCCAGGGGCGGCTGGCGCCGAGGCCCCGGTAGGCGTCGAGGCCGTGGCGGTCGTCCCCGGCACCACCGACGACGGTGACCACGGCGAAGCTGCCGCAGGCCAGCAGCGTGTAGGCGCCGAGGTAGGCGAGCACGGCGGCCGTGCCCCGATCGGAGGAGGCCTGCACGCCGACCAGCAGGAACCCGGCGTGGGCGATCGACGAGTACGCCAGCATCCGCTTGACATCGGTCTGCACGACGGCAACGACCGAGCCGCCCAGCACGGTGAGGATGGCGAGGCCCCACACGGCGGGCCTCCACTCCCCCGACCATGACCCGAACGTCAGGACGAAGACCCGCAGCAGGGCGGCGAACCCGGCGGCCTTGACGCCGGCGGCCATCCAGGCCACCACCGGGGTCGGGGCTCCCTGATAGACGTCGGGGGCCCAGGCATGGAATGGAACGGCGGCGACCTTGAAGCCCAGGCCCACGAGCAGCAGGCCGAAGCCGGCCAACAACATGCCGTCCTCGAGCAGGACGGAGGTCGACAGGTAGTCGGCGATCCGGGCGAGGCCCGTGGACCCGGTGGCGCCGTACACCAGGGCGATCCCGTAGAGGAAGAACGCCGAGGCGAACGCCCCCAGTACGAAGTACTTGAGAGCCGCCTCCTGCGACTGGATGCGGCGCAGGTGCAGGGCGGCCATGACGTAGACGGCGATCGACAGAAGTTCGAGGCCGAGGAACAGCACGATCAGGTCGTTGGCCGAGGCCATGACCACGCCGCCTGCGGCCGAAAGCAGCAGCAGCACGTAGAGCTCGACGCCCGGCAGGTCCTCGCGGGTGAGGTAGGCCCGGGAGAGCAGCGCCGTGGCGACCACGGCGACGGCGAGCAGGGCGGTCACGAAAAGTGTTGAACCGTCGATCCCTACGGCGCCGGCCAGGAACGAACGGGCGCCTTCGTCCTGCACCTCACTCCAGAGCGGGACGACCGACACCAGCACGGCCAGGCCGGCCACGACCGTCCAGGTGGCCGGCAGCCACTCGGGCAGCCGCCGCACCAGTGAGGCAACGGTCAAGAGCAGCACGGCCGCACCGGCGAGGATCAGCAGCGGGACGAGTGCCCACCAGAGCACCTCGGGCGTGGACACGGTTCCGGCCTGGGCGAGCATCAGTGGCCCTCTTCCGAGTCCGCGGCGCCCTCAGGAGACACGCCGCTGCCCATTTGGCTGGTCGGCTCGTGGAAGCCGTCGACGTGACGTTCGATGTGCTCGACGAGGGCGTCCACCGCCGGCTCCATGCGCTCGATGACCGGCTTCGGATAGACGCCGAGCACCACGATGAGCGCCAACAACGGGGCGAGGACCAGGCCCTCACGTAGTCGCAGGTCGGGCACGTCGGCGTTGTCGCCCTCGGCGGGGCCGTGGAACACCCGCTGATAGGCCCACAGCAGGTAGAGGGAGGCCAGCACCACTCCGCCGGTGGCCACCACGGCGTACCAGCGGTGGGCATTGAAGGTTCCGACCAGCACGAGGAACTCGCCGACGAAGCCGTTCAGGCCGGGCAGCCCGATCGACGACAGCATCACGACGGTGAAGACGCCCGCCAGGAGCGGAGCCGACTTCTGGAGGCCGCCCAACTCGGCGATCTGGCGCGTGTGGCGCCGTTCGTAGATCATCCCGACCAGCAGGAACAGGGCGCCGGTCGAGATGCCGTGGTTGACCATCTGGAGCAGGCCGCCCTCGATGCCTTCTGTGTTGAGGGCGAACGTGCCCAGGATGATGAAACCGAGGTGCGCCACCGACGAGTAGGCGACCAGGCGCTTGAGGTCCTTCTGCATGGTGGCGACGACCGCCCCGTAGACGATGCCGACCACGCCGAGCACGAGGAACACCGGGGCGAAGTGGTGGGTGGCCTCCGGGAACAGGTACAGGCCGAAGCGCAGGAACCCGTAGGTGCCCAGCTTCAGGAGCACGCCGGCGAGGATCACCGAACCGGCCGTGGGCGCCTCGGTGTGGGCATCGGGCAGCCAGGTGTGCAGCGGGAAGATCGGCACCTTCACGGCGAAGGCGAGTGCGAACGTGAGGAACACCCAGCGGGCGGTCTCGACGCCGAGGCTCTGCGCCTCGGCGATGGCGACCAGGTCGAATGTGACCGCCCCGCCGGTGGCATCGGCGTGCAGGAACGCCAAGGACAGGATGCCGACGAGCATCAGCGCCGAACCGGCCATCGTGAACAGGAAAAACTTGGTGGCGGCATAGGTGCGGTTGTCGTGCCCCCAGCGGCCGATGAGGAAGTACATCGGCACGAGCACGGCCTCGAAGCACAGGAAGAACACGACCAGGTCGAGGCTGGCGAACACGCCCATGACGCCGCCCTCGAGGACCAGCAGCCAGGCGTAGTAGGCGCGGCCGTCGTGTTCCGGGTCGGTGGCCAGGATGGCGATCGGGAACAGGATCCCCGTCAGGACGACGAGGAACAGCGAGATTCCGTCGACTCCGAACAGCCACGACACACCGAGGTCTCCGAGCCAGACGTGGCGGCTGGCGAACTGGAAGCCGTCGACTCCGGTGTCGAAGGCGAACAACAGCCACAGCGAGAGCGCTCCGGTCGCCATCGTGGCGAGCACGGCCACCAGTTTCAACAATTCCGGGCGGCGGCGGGGCACGATGATGACCAGCAGGGCACCGAGCAGCGGCACGACGATCAGCGCCGGGAGCACCGGAAAGGTGGGCGAGGCGGAGGCGAGCACGGCAGTCACCAGCTGGCCCTCGAGAGGAACCACAGCAGCAGGGCCACCGCACCGATGGCGGCACCGGCGGCATAGGTGCGCACCAGGCCGTTCTGGAACCGCCGCAGCACGCCGGCCAGGTGACGGACCAACGAGCCGACCCCGTTGACGGCTCCGTCGACGACGCGCTCGTCGAAGGTGGTGGTGGCCTCGAAGCCTGCGCGGCCGGGACCGCCCATGAAGTCGCCCACCTTCCGGTCGATGGCCCAGGCATCTGCCAGCAGCGGCTGTTCGAAGACCCGGTGGTCGATGCGGCGGCGCTCGTAGGCGGCGACGGCGACGGCGATTCCGACGAGGCCGCCGGCGACGGCAACGGCGGCCAGCACCCAGAGCATCCCCGCACCGAGGCCGAGGTGGACCTCGTTGCCGAACAGCGAGGGCTCGAGCCACTGCTCGAGGAACTTGAGCGACGGTGCGAACGGGAGCTGCATGAGCCCGCCAACGACCGACAGGATCGCCAGGACGACCAACGGAAGGGTCATCGTCCACGGCGACTCGTGCGGATGGTGGCCAGCACGTGCGGCCACAGCCTCGGGCAGGTGATCGGTGATGTCGTCGGTGTCGGGTGCGGCGTCGAGGGCGAGTGAGGGAACCCCGTCACGTTCCCCTTCGGCGGCGACGACGACAGCCTGGTCGGCGGCAGCGACGGCACGCGACGACCTCGCGACGGCCAGTGACTCCTCGGCTGACCCGACCGCTGTGTCTGCGGCGACCACGGCGTCCTCGGCGGCGAGCACCGCCTCGGCGAGCGCCTCGGGGTCGGCTGCCTCGTCCGTCGATCCCCCGGACGTCGCAGTGCGGGCGGCCTCGATGGCCGAGGCATGTGTGGTCTCGGCCCCGGTACGGGCGGCGACCGCTGCCTCGAGGCCGGCGCGAGCCTCATCGACCGCTGCCGCCGCCGCCTCAAGGTCGGCTGCGACACTGGCGAGACGGGCGTCCCATGCGGCGTCGACCTCGTCGGGGCGGGCGTCGGCGTAGCGGTGGCGGCCGAAGAAGGTGAGCACCACCTGGCGGGTCATGTAGAAGGCGGTCAGGACGGCGGTCACGAGGCCGACCGCCCACAGGGCGGGGCTCTCGTTCCAGGCATACGCCAGGATCTCGTCCTTCGACCAGAAACCGGCGAACGGCGGCACGCCGGCGATGGCCAACCAGCCGATGATGAACGTGGAGGCGGTGACCGGCATCCACTTCCGGAGGCCGCCGTAGTGGCGCAGGTCCTGGTCGCCGTCCATGCCGTGGATGACCGAGCCCGAGCCGAGGAACAGCAGCGCCTTGAAGAAGGCGTGGGTGACCATGTGGAAGATGGCCGGCACGTAGGCACCGCAGCCCACGGCCAGGAACATGTAGCCGAGCTGGCTGACGGTCGAGTACGCCAACACCTTCTTGATGTCGGTCTGCGCCATGGCGATGGTCGCAGCGAACAGCGCCGTGCCCACCCCCACCCAGGCGATGAGCGAGGGGACCCAGGCCGCGGCGTCGGCGATGATCGGGTTGACGCGGGTCAGAAGGTAGATGCCCGAGGTCACCATCGTGGCGGCGTGGATCAGGGCCGAAACCGGCGTGGGGCCGGCCATGGCATCAGGCAGCCACAGGTACAGCGGGAACTGCGCCGACTTGCCGATCGCCCCGACGAAGAGCATCACGGCGATGAAGGTGGCCGTCGACTCGGCGACCTGTCCAGCATCGGTTGCGTCGAGTACCTCGACATACGAGAGCGACCCGAACGTGAAGAACGTCAGGCACATGGCGACGATGACGCCCCAGTCGCCGATGCGGTTCGTGACGAAGGCCTTCTTCCCGGCGGAGGCGTTGGCCGGGTCGGTGAACCAGAAGGAGATGAGCAGGTACGAACACGCCCCGACGCCCTCCCAACCGAGGAACGTGAACAGCATGTTGTCGGCCAGGACGAGGACGAGCATCGAGAAGGCGAACAGGTTCAGGTAGGTGAAGAAACGGCCGAAGCCGGCGTCGCCGTGCATGTACCCGATCGAGTACAGGTGGATGAGGGCACCGACCCCGGTGATGAAGAGGCACATCGTCAGCGACAGCGGATCGGCGAGGAAACCGACGTCCACGGAGAGGTCGCCGGCCGGCACCCAGGAGAACAGGGTGGTGACCGAGCGGCGGTGGTGCTCGTCACGCGACAACAGGTCGACGACCACGCCGATCGTGGCGGCGAACGACCCGAACATGGCGACGGTCGCCACCCAGCCGGCGTTCGGCTCGCCGAGGCGGCGGCCAGCCACCAGCAGCACGGCGAACCCGACCAGCGGGAACGCGGGGATCAGCCAGACCAGGTCGAGCACGGTCTAGCCCCTCGGCTTCGATGGAAGGCGCAGCATGCCCTAGCCCCTCAGTACCGAGAGGTCGTCGGCGGTCGCCCCGACGCGTCGACGCATGATCGCCACGACGATCCCCAGGCCGACAACGACCTCGGCAGCGGCCACCACCAGCACGAAGAACACCGACACCTGTCCGCTCAGGTCGCCCAACGCGTCGCCGAGGCTCACGAACGTGAGGTTCACGGCGTTGAGCATCAGTTCGACGCACATGAACATCACGAGCGGGTTGCGACGGACCAGCAGGCCGACGGCGCCCAACGTGAACAGGACGGCCCCCAACGTCAGGTACCAGGCGACGGTGACCTCCATCAGGCGTCACCCCCCTGTCCGGCTTCCCCGGCTTCACCATCCGGGCCGGTGGACTCCGGCGACTCGGGCTTCGACGCCACGGCCTCTGCCGGTAGGGGCTGGAGTGGGCCTCGGAGGCGACGGACCAGCACGACGGCGCCGACCACGGCGACCGTGAGCAGCAGGGCGGTGAGTTCGACGGCGAAGACGTGGTCGGTGAACAGCACCTCGCCCAGGCGCTTGGCATTGTCACCGGCGTCGCCCAGCGGTGCGTTGGCCGTCGGCGCACCGGTCGGTCCACCGACCGCCACGAGTAGGGCCGTGAGGGTCGTTCCCAGGATCCCGGCGCCGATCACGACGGCGAGCGGCCGCTGTCCGGCGATGGGCTCGACGTCGAGGTCATCGACCCGGTCGACACCGAGCAGCATGATCACGAACAGGAACAGGATGACGATGGCGCCCGCGTAGACGATCACCTGGACGGCGGCGAGGAAGGTGGCCTCCAGCAGCAGGAACAGCACGGCCACGCCGAAGACGGACTGGACGAGGAAGAGGGCGGCGTGCACCGGATTGCGGGCCAGGAGCACTCCGAAGGCGCCCGACAGCACCATCACGGCGCAGACGGTGAAGACGGCAGCGTCCATCAGACGTCGCCTACCTCGTCGGCCCCGTCCTCGTCGGCCCCTCCACCCGACTGGCCCCGCTCCGGGGCGCGGATTCCGTAGCCGAGTTCACCCGACCAGGCGACCCGTCCGGCGTAGGCGGCAGAACCCGAAGACGACGTGGCACGCATCCAGCCCGAAGTGCCGGCATCCTCGCCCTCGCGCCAGTCCTCCCACGGCAGTTGCTGTGGCCGACCCGTCTCGCCGTCCACGAGGAGTTCGTCCTTGGTGTAGATGGCATCGGGCCGATTGGTGAACGAGAACTCGAAGAGCTTCGACTCGGTGATGGCCTCGGTCGGACAGGCCTCGACGCAGAGGTCGCAGTGAATGCACCGCAGGTAGTTGATCTCGAAGACGAAGCCGAAGCGCTCCCCCGGCGACACCGGGTCGTCGGGCGGGTTGTCGGCACCGCGTACGTAGATGCAGTCGGCGGGGCACACGCCCGCGCAGAGTTCGCAGCCGATGCACTTCTCCATGCCGTCCTCGTAGCGGTTGAGGACGTGGCGGCCATGGAGGCGCTCGGGCTTGTCGCGCTTCTGCTCGGGGTACGGGATGGTGACCCGCTTCTCCCAGAGCTTGCGGAACGTGACGGCGAAGCCGCGGAAGTAGCCCATCAGGCACCATCCCCGGCGTCGAGCACCTCGTCGGACTCGAACTCGAGGGCGAGCCTCTCGGCACGGGCCTTGCGGACGGCGCCACCCAGCATGGCGGCGCCCGCCCACAGCACGGCAACGCTGGCGAACACGACGACCAGTGGCGACCAACCCCGGTCGCGGCCCACGTTGAGCGTCGCGAGCAGGAGGAACCAGCCGAGTGCCAGCGGGATCAGGACCTTCCAGCCCAGGTCCATGAGCTGGTCGTACCGGATCCGCGGCAGGGTCGCCCGCAGCCACACGAAGGTGAAGAGGAAGGCCAGGACCTTGAGGGAGAACCACAGGGTCGGCCAGACCCAGGCGACCTGCTCCACGAGGATCGGACCGTCGGGGCCACCCAGAAAGAGGGTGACGGCGATCGCCGACATGGTGATCACGTTCATGAACTCGGCGAGGAAGAACAGGGCGAACCGGATCGAGCTGTACTCGGTGTGGAACCCGCCGACCAGTTCCTGTTCGGCCTCGACCAGGTCGAACGGCGGCCGGTTCAACTCGGCGGTGCCGGCCACGAGGAAGACGAGGAACGGGACGACGCCGGTGGTGACGACGTTCCAGTTCCAGCCGGACTGGCTGGACACGATCTCGTGGGTCGACAGGGAGCCACCGGTCAGGAAGACAGTGGCGATGGCGAGGCCCAGCGCCGCCTCGTAGCTGATCATCTGGGCCGACGCCCGGACCGAGCCGAGCAGCGGGTACTTCGAGCCCGACGACCAGCCGGCCAGCATCACGCCGTAGACGGCGACCGAGGAGAGGGCGAGGAACAACAGGATGCCCATCGGCGGATCGGCGACCTGGAGGAACGTGCGGTGCCCGAACAAGCCCACGGTTCCGTCTCCGGTGCGGAAGTCACCGCCCACCGGCACGATGGCGAACACGAGGAAGGCCGGCACCAGCGACAGGTACGGCGCCAACTTGAACACCGGGCGGTCGGCATTCTCCGGGATCAGGTCCTCCTTGAAGAACAACTTGATGCCGTCGGCGAGCGTCTGGAGGATGCCCCATGGGCCGGCGACGTCCGGGCCGATGCGGTTCTGCATGTCGCTGATGAGCTTCCGCTCGAACCAGACCATCAGCATCACCGACACCATCAGCAGGACGAACGACACGACTACCTTGAGCAGGACGATCAGGACGATCTCGAGGCCGACGGGGCCGAGGAGGAGCGGATCGGCGGCGATGACCATCAGACCGGTACCACCGTCAGGTCGATCACCGCAGCGGCGGCGTCGATGAGGTCGCCGGCGGACACACCCTGCTGGTTGAACAGCACGTGGGCGGTGCCCTTGGCGACCCGGGCATCGGGGCCGACGACGACGCTGGCATTGCCCTTCGGGCCCCGGACCTCGATGCTGCCCCCCTCCGGCACCCCGAGCGAGGCGAAGTCGGTGGGCTCGAAGGCAAGTCGGGTCACGGGCGCGAGGCCGGCCAACGATGGGCTGTGGGCGGTGAGCACGCCACGGTCGTACATCGAGCGGGTGACGACCAGGCGGAAGGAGTTCTTGTCGTGGCTGGGCACCTCGAGGGGTGCCGGCCGGGCCAGCGCCGGGCCTCCCCGGACGAGAATGCCCTCCCGGGTCGCTTCGGCCAGCGCCTCGGGATCGATGTGGGCATGGATCGGCGACACGGTGGCGAGTTCGGCCCAGACGTCGTCGGGGGAGGCGATTCCGAGGTCGGTCCCCAACCGCCGAGCCAGGTCGACGGCGATCATCCAGTCGGGGCGGGCGGTTCCCGGCGAGGTCACCTTGCGGGCCACGACGCTCACCCTGCCCTCGAGGTTGGTGACCGTGCCGTCGGTCTCGGTCGGGGCGGTGGCCGGCAGGACGACGTCGGCGGTGGCCACGGTCGAGGTGGCGAACAGGTCGAGGGCGATGACCGTGCCTGCCCCTTCGAGCCCGCGGCGGGCCAGGTCGTTGTCAGGGACGTCGACCAGGACGTCGGCGCCAAGCAGGACCAGGACGTCGACAGCACCGTCTGCAGCGGCCTGCAGGGTGGCGAACGCATCCCGACCCCGTGTGGTCGGGCTGGTCGGCCAGGCATCGGTGAACCGGGAGCGGCCCTCGTCGAGGCCGACCCGGCCGGGGAGGAGCCCCGGGGCAAGTCCGAAGTCGAGGGCACCGTGGACGTTGCCGCGTCGCAGCATCGACAGGAAGCGGACATCGGCGATCCGGTCGTGCAGGATGAGCGAGGCATCCATGATCGTGCCGGGTGCCTCGGCCAACGACTGTCGGCCCACGAGCACCGTGACCGGCCGGCTCTGCCCGAACGTCGCCCCGGAGATGAGCGCTCCGACGGCCTGTGCCTCCTCGATCTCCACGCTGCCGATGGGTGCGGTACCGCCCTCTCCGAACATGGCTCGGACGACTTCGGCGGCCTCTCCGGGACGTACCCGCAACGAGTGGGTGGCGAACGGCGTGAGGCCCGTGGACCGGGGTGACAGTTCGACCAGCGTGGCGCCGTCGTGGACGACCGCGTGGCGCAGCCGGAGGTAGAGGGCACCCAGCTCCTCCTTGGGGTCGGGTCCGAGCAGCACGATGACGCCACCGGGGGTGCAGGCCTCGTCGATGGTCGCCCGGGGCAGGCCGAGGACGAACTCGGCGGGCAGCCCGTCGCCCAGCTGGGCGTCGACGTGGTCGGTGCCCAGCACGCCCTTGGCGAACTTGGCCCAGGCGTACTGCGACTCGTTGGTGAGGCGCGCCCCACCCAGGACGGCGATCCGGTCGGGGTCGGCGTCGGACAGTGCCGCGGCGGCGGCAGAGAGCGCATCACCCCAGCCGGCCGGGACCAGGTCGCCGGCGTCGTCGCGAAGCAGCGGTGTCCGGAGGCGGTCCTCGTGGTCATAGGCCTCGAAGACGAACCGCTCCTTGTCGGAGAGCCATCCCCAGTTGACGGCGTCGGCGTCGACCCCCTGGAAGCGCAGCACGCGGTCGCGCGAGGACTGCACCGAGATGCGGCTCCCGACGCTGTCGACCACGCTCGTGGACTCGACCTCCTCGAGGTCCCAGGGCCGGGCCTTGAACCGGTAGGGCGCTGCCGTCAGTGCGCCGACCGGGCAGACCTGCACGGTGTTGCCGCTGAAGTAGGAACTGAAGGGCTCGTCGGGGAAGGTGTTGACCTCGGTGTTCGAGCCCCGCCCCTGGAAGTGGATCAGGGCGTCGCCGGCAACTTCGGCGGCGAAGCGGGTGCAGCGGTCGCAGAGGATGCAGCGCTCCCGGTCGAGGAAGACGTTGTCGTTGACCGGGATGGGCTTCTCGAAGTGGCGCTTCTCCTCGACGAACCGGCTCTCGCCCGGTCCGAAAGCCATCGTCTGGTCCTGGAGCGGGCACTCGCCGCCCTTGTCGCAGACGGGGCAGTCGAGCGGGTGGTTGACGAGCAGGAACTCGAGGACGCCGTCCTGGGCCTTGCGGGTGCGTTCGGATTCGGTGTCGACCTGCATGCCGGGGGCGCACTCGAGCATGCACGAGGCCTGCAAGGCCGGACCCCGTCCGGTGTCGACCTCGACGAGGCACGCCCGGCACATCCCGACCGGCTGCATCCGCGGATGGTGGCAGAAGCGCGGGATGTAGGTACCGGTGCGTTCGCAGACGTCGATCAGCAACTCCCCCGGGTTCGCCGCGACGGTCCGGCCATCGACGGTGATCTCCACGGTCTGCCCGTCGTCGCTCATGCCGGGGCCCCCTCGGCGACCGGAGCCGCCTGGACGGACAGGCTGTCACGGCGCGTGATCCTGGCCTCGAACTCGGAACGGAAGCGGCGCAGCGCCGACGTGATCGGCGCCACCGATGACGGGCCCAGTGGGCAGATGGTGGTCTGCCGGGGTGGGAACGGCACGGCGTCGAGGCCCTCGGACCCATGTGCGGCGACGGGGTACGGGCCGGGGCTGATGTTCTCACCGATATCGAGCAGCAGGTCGAGGTCGGCCGGCCGTCCGTGGCCGTCGAGGATGCGCTCGAGGATCTTCTCCTCCCAACTGGTGCCCTCCCGACAGGGCGAGCACTTGCCGCACGACTCGCGGGCGAAGAACCGCACGACCCGCAGGCAGGCCTTCACGATGTCGGTGGTGTGGTCCATGACGACCATCGCCCCGGAGCCGAGCATCGACCCGGCGGCACCGACGTCACGGGCCTCGAGGGGCAGGTCGAGCTGTTCTTCGAAGAACCACGGCGCCGACGCTCCTCCGGGGATGAACGCCTTGAGGTCGTTGCCGTCCCGGATGCCGCGGCAGAAGTTGTCGCCGTAGAAGAGGTCGCGGAACGTGGTGACGCCCTGCTCGACCTCGTACACGCCCGGCCTCACGACATGGCCCGAGATGGCGAAGAGGCGGGTGCCGGGCGATGCCTCGGAGCCGTAGCCCTTGTAGGCGGCGGCGCCGTGTTCAAGGATCCACGGCAGGTTGGCGAGGGTCTCGACGTTATTGACGATCGTGGGCTTGCCATACAGGCCGATGGCGGCCGGGAAGTACGGCGGCTTGAGGCGGGGCATCCCCCGGTTGCCTTCGAGGCTCTCGATGAGAGCCGTCTCCTCGCCGACGATGTAGGCGCCGGCGCCCCAGTGGAGGGTGATGTCCACGGAGAAGTCGGTGTCGCAGACGTTGCGCCCGACGTAGCCGGCTGCGTAGGCGTCGTTGAGTGCTGTAGCCAGCCGCTCCTGGGCGAGTGCCATCTCGCCGCGCACGTAGAGGAAGCACTGCGACAGGCCGAGGGCGTAGCAGGCAATGAGGCAGCCCTCGATGAGTTGGTGCGGATCGCGTTCCATGAGGAGTCGGTCCTTGTAGGTGCCGGGCTCGCTCTCGTCGCCGTTGACGACGAGGTAGCGGGGCCACACGCCCTCGGGGCAGAACCCCCACTTGACGCCGGCGGGGAAGCCGGCGCCACCGCGGCCCAGCAGGGTGGCCTCGCGGACCTCAGCATGCACGTCGTCCGGAGCCCGGCCGAGTGCGGACTTCAGGCCGACATAGGCGCCTGTGGCGAGGGCGCGGTCGAGGGTGTAGGAGTCCTCGTACGGGAAGCGACTGGTGAGCAACTTCGGCCCCTCGTTGGCGACGAAGCCTGCCGCGTGCGGCACGTAGTCCATCCCGGCCGGGTGCACGGTCGTCGGCTCAGCCATCGGAGTCTCCTGCCGTGGCGGGTGCAGGCCGCAGCCACACGGGTGCCTCGCCGGCCTCCTCGGGGGGCACGACTCCGGCACGGCGGTCGTCCGGGACGTGCTGGCGGAGGCGGCCGAGGGTGCCGTGTGCCGGCACGTGCCCGTCGTCGCCCTGTGCGCCCCGTGCCAGCGGGCTGCGGCCGGAGCGCAGGTCGTCGACGACGGCGTCGAAGGTGTCGGGGTCCGCCCGGTGGAAGTAGCGGTAGTTGACGGTGAAGCACGGTGCCTCGGTGCAGGCGGCGACGCACTCGACGTCCTCGACGGTGAACATCCCGTCGTCGGTGGTGCCCCCGGCGTGGACGCCCAGGGACTCCTCGACGTGGTGCAGCAACTCTTCACCACCGAGCAGTTGGCAGGAGATGTTGGTGCACACGTTGACGACGTAGCGGCCGACCGGGTGGAACTTGAACATCTCGTAGAACGAGCCTGTTCCGAGGATCTCGGCGGGCGTGGCGCCGGTGAGTTCGGCGATCTCGACCATGGCGTCGCGGGTTACCCAACCCTCCTGCTCCTGCGCAAGGTGCAGAAGCGGGATGATGGCCGACCTGGGGCGCGGGTAGTTGGCGATGACCTCCGCCGCCGTTCGGGCATTGGCCTCCGTGAAGTACGTCATCAGCGGTCCACCTCGCCCATGATCGGGTCGACCGATGAGATGACGGCGACGGCGTCGGCGACGAGGCGGCCGTGCATGAGGTGGGGCAGCGTCTGGAGGTTGGCAAAGCTCGGGCCGCGGATGTGCATGCGGTACGGCTTCGGTCCGCCGTCGGACACGAGGTAGCAGCCCAACTCGCCTCGAGGCGACTCCACCGCTGCGTAGACCTCGCCCTCGGGGACGTGGAAGCCCTCGGTGAAGATCTTGAAGTGGTGGATCAGCGCCTCCATCGACTCGTCGATGCGGGCGCGCGGAGGCGGGGTGACCTTCTTGTCCTGGGTCCGGTAGTCACCGTCGGGCAGGAGGTCGAGGATCTGTTCGACGATGTGCAGCGACTGCCGGATCTCCTCGAGGCGGACGGCGAAGCGGTCGAAGGCGTCGCCGCACGTGCCGACGACGACGTCGAAGTCGACCCGGTCGTAGGCGAGGTACGGCTCGTCACGGCGCAGGTCCCAGTCATAGCCGGTGGCCCGCAGGATCGGACCGGTCGCCGACAGTGCCAGGGCCTCGGCGGGCGCGAGGACGCCCACGCCCTGGAGGCGGGCACGGAAGATGGGCTGGTCGTTGAGCAGCACCTCGTACTCGTCGAGTCGGGGTGGGATGATGTCGAGCAGGTGCCGGACGTCGTCCTGCCAGCCGTCAGAGAGGTCGGCAGCGACGCCTCCGGGGCGGATGTAGTTGTGGTTCATCCGCAGGCCGGTGACCTTCTCGAAGAAGCGCAGCACCTCCTCCCGTTCTCGCCAGCCGTAGATCATCATCGAGACGGCGCCGAGGTCCATGCCGTTGGTGGCCTGGAAGAGCAGGTGGGAGGCGACCCGGTTGAGCTCGCACATGAGCATCCGGATCCAGGTGGCGCGCTCCGGGACCTCGATGCCGAGAAGTTGCTCGGTCGCCAACGCGAACACCAGTTCCGAGAACAGCGGCGAGGCGTAGTCCATGCGGGTGACGTTGGTGGGGCCCTGGAGGAAGGTGAGGTTCTCGCCCGTCTTCTCCATGCCGGTGTGCAGGTAGCCGATGATCGGCTTCGAACGCAGGACGGTCTCGCCCTCCATCTCGAGCAGCAGCCGGAGCACGCCGTGGGTCGACGGGTGTGCAGGGCCCATGTTGAGGATCATGCGCTCGTCGGCCCGTTCGCCGGTGACCGGATCGCTGGGGTCGAGGACCAGGTCGGCGGCCTCGACCTCGGTCATCCGGAGGACGGCGCTGCCGTCCCGACGCCGAACCCGTTCATCGTCACCGAGGTCGAGCCGTACGGCCGCCACCGTTGCCTCCTCGGCGCTCACCGTCGGTCCGATGCGGACTTGAACTGGACGGGAATGGCACCGATCCCCTCGTCCTTACGCAGTGGATGCCCCACCCAGTCCTCGGGGAGCAGGATCCGGCTGTGGTCGGGGTGGCCCTCGAAGGACACGCCGAAGAGGTCCCAGGCCTCGCGTTCCATCGCCTCGGTGCCGGGAAAGAGGTCAAACAGCGAAGGTACGGTCGGGTCGTCGGCGGGCACCTGGATGCGGAGGCGGACGCGTTCACGGCGGGCATGGTCGAACAGGCCGACCACCACCTCGAAACGCTCGGGCTGGACCCCGCCGGGGAGGCCGCTGCGGCCGGGGTGGGTCAGGTAGTCGACGATGGTGAGGTCGGTGGCGGTGCAGTAGCCCTCGTCGCGCAGGGATTCGACCGTGGCGAGGTAGGCGCCACGGTCGGGGTACAGCACGGCCTGTCCGAACAGAGCCGTCGAGGCGACCGGTGCATCCTCGTGCGCCTCCGTGGCGACGTCGGTCTCGCTCACGGAGCCTCCTCCGGTTCGGGGGCGGGCGGTTCGGGAGCGGGAAAGTCGGCGAGGTCGAAGCCGGCGCCGGCACCGGTCTGCTCACGACGGCTCGTGAGCTCGCCGGTGAGGATCTTGTCGTGCAGGGTGAGGATGGCGTGCATCAGGGTCTCGGGGCCGGGCGGGCAGCCCGGGGCGTAGACGTCGACCGGCACCACCTGGTCGACGCCCTGCACGATGGCATAATTGTTGAACATGCCGCCGCTCGATGCGCAGACGCCCATCGAGATGACCCACTTGGGCTCCATCATCTGGTCATAGATCTGGCGCAGCACCGGGGCCATCTTCTGGGAGACGCGTCCGGCGACGATCATGAGGTCGGCCTGTCGGGGAGAGGCCCGGAAGACCTCCATGCCGTAGCGGGCCAGGTCGTAGTGGGCGGCGCCGGTGGCCATCATCTCGATGGCGCAGCAGGCCAGGCCGAAGGTGGCCGGCCAGCAACTGCGAGCCCGGGACCACTTGACGAGGTCCTCGATGCGGGCGGTGACGAAATTGTGCTCGAGACCCTCGAGGCCTTCGTCGAGGACGCCGGAGATGTCGCCGAGAATCGGGACTCGGGCCATCAGGCGGCGCTCCTGTCCGTCGGACCATCGACCTTGCGGCCCTCGAGGCCGACCTGGCGCACGCCCGGTCGAACCACATCGCTCCCAAGGCGACGGGACGCCGCCTTGCGGACCTCGGCGATCGGACCCCACTCGAGGGCCCCGTTGCCGATGAGGTACACGAACGACTCGAACACGGCGACCGAGAACACCAGCACTGCGACCAGGCCGAAGAGCCCGATATCCCGGTGGGCCACGGCCCACGGATAGAAGAAGATGATCTCGATGTCGAACACGATGAAGATCATCGCCACGAGGTAGAAGCGCACCGGGAACCGCTCTGGCGCCTCCCGGGACGGGATGATCCCGCACTCGTAGGGGGCGAGCTTCCTGTCGTGGGGCCGCCGCGGCGCCAGGAGCCTGGACGCCCCGAAGCTGAGCGCCGCGAAGAGGACGGCGAGGACGAGCAGTGCCATGACCGGCAGGTACTGACCCAACACGTCAGACACCCACCCTGTTGGCGAGGCTCGAGAGGGTGATCACTGAAGTCACCGGATCAGGCCCTTGCTACTTCGAACTCCTTGCGGCGTGCCATGTCTTCCTTGTCCCGGACGTGGAGCCAGTAGCACAGGGCAAGGAAGACCATCAGGGAGCCGACCATGACGAGTGCCGGCCGCAGTCGGACGGACCCGAGGTCGCGGACCATGATGACTGACACGACGGGCTCGGCCTCGTCGACGATCGGACGGGGTGGAGCCTCGCCGGCGATCGTCGGCTGGTAGAGCACCCGCTGGAGTTGGACGACCGAGTAGCGGGTCGGGTGCGTGACGCGGGCCGAGTTGGCGATCCAGTGGGTGATCCGGTCGATCCGGCCGGGATCCTCGCCGAGGCGGGGCTTGCCGCCGGTGGTGTAGACGTCGAGCAACTTGAAGTCTGCGGAACTCACGAATCCGAGGTCGGGGTGAGCCAGGATGTCGGCGACCGCCTGGGCCTGGGAATCGCCGGCCTGGGTGGTGGGCAACAGTCGCCATCCGTTGAGGTCGTCCCAGCCGGCGGCGTCGGCGAGACCAGGGGACACGGTGGCCAGTTCCGAACGGGTCACGGACTCGTTGCGGACCTGGCGGTCGGCCTGCAGGGCAGCGAGGTCGTCGGCGCTGAGGTCGGGGTTGTCGGCGGCGGTGGGAAGAGTGTCGTACTCGGCCGTCGCCCGTGCGTTGCCCGAAAGGACCACCAGTTCGTAGCCGGTGTTCAGCTCGTCGGGGTTCGGCAGCTCCCGTGCCCTGGGAAGGCCGCTGGCGCCGAGGTCGCCCACGTTGATGTCGACCGTCTGCCACGAGGGGCTGTCGCCCTGCCAGCCCTTGCCGTACATCCACCAGGTCGTGCTCATGACGAACATCCACCCGAAGAACGCTGCGAACGCGATCAGGGTGCCGACGCGGATGCCGGAATTGGAGGCGACGAGGAACCAGACCGAGCCCATCAGGACGACAACGCCGGTGAGCACGGCCAGCGTGCCTGCGATGTTCGGGTCCCAGGCGATGCCGGCGAGCGTGGTGGACATGCCCATCACCGGCTCCTCTCGTAGGCCACGACGGCTGCGATCTGTTCAGGCGTCAGGATGCGGCTGTAGATGGCGTCGCCTCCCGTGTCGTAGTCGACGACGTCGGGGTCCACGCGTCCGCCGAAGCCGGGCATCATGCCGGTGCCGCTGCGGGCGTTGCCGAAACCAACCCCCACCTCGGATCCGATGCGGACGAACTCTTCCTGCCTCGCCGCTGTCGGGAAGTGGGCAGCGACGCCTTCGAGGCTCGGGCCGACGTGTCCTTGTGCCGGTTGCCAGCCGGTGAGGATTCCGGACTCGACCAGTTTGGGCCAGTTCTCGATCAGTTCTGCCGTCGTGGCCTCGTCCACTGCGCCGAACGAGGATCCGGGCGTGTGGCAGCGGGCGCACGAGTTGGCGCCCTGGGCGGCCGGGTTGTTGAAGATCAACTCGCCGTAGCGGAGGTAGTCGTCGCTGGTCGGGTCGGATGCCTGTGCCAGCCAGGCCTCGGCGGCGGCTTCGATATCGGTGGCGTCGGTGAGTTCAGCGTCGGCTGCGGTGACGATGGTCCTAGCACCTGCGGCGATGCCGGACTTGATCTGGGCTGTGGCTGTTTCCTGGTCGAGTTGGATCGACCGCAGGTAGACGATCAATTGTTCGACCTGTTGGGAGGTCATCGGGCCACCGCCGGGCAGTCCCCATGCGGGCATCGGCGTGCCGGGCCGGCCGTAGTCGAGGACGTGCTGGACCTCGGCCTCGTCGAAACGCGACAGCACCGTGGTGAGGGCGGGTGCCTTCCACTCGACCTGTGCGACGAAGGCACCTTCGGTGTCGACCAGTGTGAAGGCGGCGACGCCGCCGACGCCGGCGGGTCCGTGGCAGGAGGAACAGGCGTCCTCGAAGTTCCGGGCGCCGCGCTTTTCGAAGCGCTGAACCCAGTCGACGATGGCGTTCTCCTGGCGGGTGGGCTCCATGAGCCAGTACACGGGCAGGATCATCGAAACGGCGGTGAGGGTCACGAGGGACCAGACCAGCGCCCGGTCGAGGCGGAAGGTCTCGAGTTCGTCGTCGTCGAAGTACGGCTTGCGGTTGGCGGCTAGTTCGACCTCGGAGCCCAGCTCCCTCTTGCCGATCCGGAAGCTGAACAGCAGGTACACGAGGAACCCGACTATGACGACGACGGCGAGGACCCAGCCGATCGTGCGCTGGGTGCTCGCTGCGAGGATCATCGGAAGCATCTCGGTCTCAGGTCTCCTACCGGGGGGCTAGTGCCCGCCCGCCTCGCCGATACAGTTCGGGCCCTCGGCCTCCTGGCCGGTGGTGTTGGTGCCGATGGGCGGGCCCTGGACAATGGTGCCGGTGTCGACGACGAGGACGCCGCCGTCGACGGAGACGGCGAAGCGGTCCATGCCACGGGGGGCGGGGCCACCCCGCTTCTCGCCGACCTGGTTGTACTGCGAGCCGTGGCAGGGGCACTCGAACCATTGGGACGACACGCAGTTCGGGACCCGGCAGCCGAGGTGGGGGCACTTCTGGTAGAGCGCCATGACACCGGAGTCGAAGCCCTGTTCGACGCCTGCGGTCATGCCGGCCAGTTCGGCCGGCGAGTACGCGGCCCGGGCCTTCTCGACGGAGCCGTTGGGGTAGGCGGTGATCCACATGCGGCCCTCGGGCTTGTAGAGGAAGCCATTGTTAGTCTCGATGTCGGCGAGTACCTCGACGAGGTTGCCGACCCTGATCTTGGAGCCGAAGCCGCTGACGCCCTGGGGCCACAGGAACGCCAGGCAGGCTCCACCGAATCCCGACAGGCCGAAGCCCATCATCCCGACGATGCTGCGGTTGAAGAACTGGCGGCGGGTGACGCCGAGGGTGGACGGGTCGGGAGCGACGAAGGGTACGGGCGGGGCCGACTCGACGACGGCCACCTCGTTGCTTGAGCGGGCAGCCGCCGCTGCGGCCTCGACCTCACGGCCTGAAGGGTCCTCGTCCGACCCGGTGGCGAGCACGGGGTTGGAGCGGTCGCGCCTGCGGGCCTCGCGGGACAGCCCGGCTGCACCGCTGTCGCGGCGGCGGGAGGCACCTACCAGCACGACGGCTGCCAGGACGACCAGCACGATGACGGAGACGACGACGGCCACGGCTCAGCTTTCGGGGTCAGCGAGGGGACGGACGGCAGTTACGGGAGAAAGCGACATGGCGATCACAGCTCGAAGAACAGGCCGCTGTTCCACGGGAAGACGAAGTTGAACCCGGGGCCACGGAAGAACGAGCCGATCATGACGAGCACGGCCCAGAACATGAGGTGCACGGTCATGAGCGAGATGGCGAACTTGCGGTCCTCGGGCTTCCGGGAGGGATTCTTGTCGATGAAGGGCGCCATCACCAGCAGGAAGAGGCCGATGCCGGGAATGGTCACGCCGGCCACCATCGGGTGGAACATGGTGAGGAGTTCCTGGAGTCCGAGGAAGTACCAGGGGGCCTTCGAGGGGTTCGGCGTCTTGTTGAAGTCGGCCAACTCGAGGAGCGGAGCGTTCACGAAGATCGAGAAGAGCGTCGTGAACAGGGTGATGATGATCGCCGACAGAAACTCGGCGACCAGCAGGTGCGGCCAAACGTGGACCTTGTCCGTCGGCATGGCCTTGGTGTCCTGGATGGAACCGGACTTGACGACGGTCAGCAGCCGTTGGTTGTGGCCTTCGGGGCCGGAGCCCTGTGCCGGACCGGACGGCACGACCGCCGCGCCCTCGGGCGGCGTCGACGCCGGGGTGTCGCGGTCGAGGAGTTCGGCGGGAACCTTCTCGCCGGCATCGTCTCCGCCTGGTGCGGGGACGTCACCACCTGCCTTGGCCGCTGCGGCCTTGGCCCGAGCCTCTTCGGCCCGCTTGCGGAGGTGTTCAGGGATCTCGGTCATCGTGTGCCCCCTGCCTACAGCGGCCCGGAGATGCCGCCGTCCTTGCGGACCCGCCAGAAGTGGATCGCCAAGAAGATGACGAGCACGAACGGCAGCATCAGGACGTGGAGTACATACCAGCGCAGCAGGGTGTCGGTGCCGATCTCCACGCCGCCCAACAGGACGAAGCGGACCTGGTCACCGAAGACGGGCGTGAAGCCCATCATGTTGGTACCGACCGTCACCGCCCAGAGCGACAACTGGTCCCACGGCAGCAGGTAGCCGGTGAACGACAACAGCAGGGTGAGTTGCAGCAGCATGACGCCGATCACCCAGTTGAACTCGCGGGGCGGCTTGTAGGCCCCGTGGTAGAAGACGCGGGCCATGTGCAGGAAGACGGATAGCACCATGAGGTGCGCCGCCCACCGGTGCATGTTTCGCACGATGAGGCCGAAGCCGACGGCGGTCTGGAGTGCCTGCATGTCGTCCCAGGCCTGGGCGGCGGTGGGTCGGTAGAAGAACATCAGGAAGATGCCGGTGACCGTAAGAAGGATGAAGAGGAAGAAGCTCAGGCCACCGAGGCAGAGGGTGTAGCTGACCTTCACGGCGTGCCGCTTCACCTTCACCGGGTGGAGGTGGTAGAGCACGCTGTTCATGATCACGTAGGAGCGGTTCCGGGGGCTGTCGCTGTAGCCCTTGCGGAAAATCGAGCCGGGTCGGAAGATCGACGACCAGGCCTGCGAGTTCTTCATCTGGTCTCCCACCTGGCCCAGCCGCTCCTGAAGCGCCTGACCCGCGGGCTTCCTGCCGTTGTCGTCGGCCACCGTCGTCTCTCCCTATCCCTGTCGCTCGTCGTGTCCGGTGTGCCCGTGCCTACGCAAGACGCATGCCGTAGCCGTAGCCGTGGCTGTTCGTGCGCTGGTGGCTGTCGCCGTCGGCCGGTGGTTCGACCATCTTGCCGAGGATGATGACGCCGGTCGGGCAGCGATCCACGCAGAGTGCACACCGGGTGCACACGTCGTCGTCGATCGTGAAGATCACGTGGTCGCTCGGGTCGATGCCCAACTGTTCGGTGCCGACCGATTCGGCAATGGCATCGGGGCGCACCATGTGGATGCACTTCCACGGGCAGATGTCGACACAGCCCTCGCACATGATGCACTCGGACTGGTCGATGTGGATGAACTGCTTCAACTTGCTGGACTTGGCCATCCAGTCGAGGTCGACCTCGTGGAGTACGTAGTCGTCGATGAACGTGGGATGCGGGGGATTGGCGTCGGTGACGCTCATGCTCCGACCCCCTCCTTGACGAGTGGGCGTCCGTACTCGGAGGTCGGCACCGGGGCCGTCGTCTCCTTGTCGCGCTCCTGCCACTGCCTCCACATGACGACGTTTCCGCCCAGGGCGACGCCGTAGATGCCAACAGCGACGAAGTCCCTGAGGACGCGGTAGCTGAGGGTGAAGGGAAGGGCCCATTCGACGACCCCCTGGTCGCCGGTCCAGGCCAGTCGTGGACCCACGAAGAAGCGGTCGGGGCGCCAGTTCAGTTCGCTGTCCGCCCACTGCAGCCACTGGTGGGGGACGACGCCGTAGACCCAGAAGAAGATGAAGAAAACGTAGGTCGCGAACAGCATCGCCTCGCCCCACGTGAACTCGTGGTCGACGCGTGTGCGGTCCTGGTACCAGCGAATACCCCGGAGGAGTACGACGGTGGCGATGACCGATGCGACGAACGCAACCATGTCGTCCTGTGTCTCCTCGTCGGGCTGCTCGCGGTTGGTCTTGGACCGCTGTGCTACTTCGTGAAATTCTGCACAAGCGCGATCGGGCACCATCGTAACCGACTGTCGCCGGTCTCGGTACGTGTGTCGGACCGGCCCCTGTCTGGTGTCGCTTTCTATCATGCGGTCCGGCCGGACAGGTCGCCTCGGCCAAGGCATGGTCGGCCGCTGCGGCGCCCTCCACCCGAAACAGGAGGGCATTCCCTAACAGCGATCCTTCGCCCCATCCGGGTCTGCCCCACCGCACCGGAGCGCCTACAGTGACCGCTAACCTGCCCGCCAGACTGAACGGTGTTCCGGGACAGGGGCGTCCAACGCCGTTACAACCCGCCCACGACACTGCCGACATTGCCGTCTCCGGAGGCCGCGTTGACCGAGATACCCGAGCACCTCCTCAAGCGAGCGGCGGCGGCCCGCGCCGCCAAGTCTGGCGAGGCTCCTCCTGCAGACACCCCGGCCGAGGCAACGGCCGCCACCACCCCGGCCGAAGCGCCCGTCGTGGCCGCACCCGCCCCGGTCGTCGAGGCCGTACCCGAGCCCGTGGCGCCCTACGTCGCCGCCCACCACGCCCGCCGCAAGGTCCCCTGGTGGGCGGCATCGGCACTCCTGCTGCTCCCCCTCTGGGCATTCACCTATGTCGGCACGCTCGAGCGTCCACCGCAGGAGTCCACCGGAGTCCTCGCCGAGGGTGACCACGTCTACGGCGCCCGCTGTGCCAGCTGCCACGGCGCCACCGGCGACGGCGGCAGCGGCCAGCCCCTCGCCGACGGCGAGGTCCTCGTCACGTTCCCGTCGATCGCCGACCATGTCGTCTGGGTGGTGCAGGGCTCCGAGACCGTCGGGCTGGGCAACGCCTACGGCGATCCCGGCCGAGGTCGGACGGTCGCCGGTGGCATGCCCGGCTGGGGCGACGTCCTCACAAAGGAGGAACTCCTCGGTGCCGTGCTCCACGAGCGGGCCCGCCTGAGCGGCTCCGATGACGACGTCGCTCTCGCCGAGGCGATCGACGCCGCCGTCCACGGAGGCACGCTCGACCTCGGCGGCCACTTCGACCCGGTGACCATCACGACGCAGGAGATCGACGACCTGCTGGCGTCGGCCTCGGGCGACGACCACTAGACAGCCGTGCCGGGTGTGCCGACCAGGCGCTCCCCCCACCGTCCATGACCGCCCACCTCCACGACCTCCTCGTCGTCGGTGGCGGTCCCGCCGGTGCCGCCACCGCCTACTGGGCGGCCCGCTCCGGGCTGGACGTCGTCGTCGTCGAGAAGAAGGCGTTCCCCCGCGACAAGACCTGCGGTGACGGGCTCACCCCACGGGGAGTCCACCAGCTCGTGGAGATGGGGCTGGCGGATTCGCTCGAGCCGTTCCACCGGTTCGGGGGCCTGCGCACGATCGCCCACGGCCGCACCATCGAGATGTCGTGGCCCGACCATCCCGTCTACCCGGACTACGGGTATGTGGTCCGCCGCTGCGACCTCGACACCATCGTCGCCGAGCACGCCGTCTCCGCCGGTGCAACCCTGCTCCAATCCACCGAAGCTCTTCGACCGGTCGAGGGCGAGGGCGGTCGGATCGACGGGGCGGTGGTCGTTCACAAGGACGGCATCCGGACCACGGAGGGTGACGCAGAGTCGACGATCCTCGCCCGGCACGTGGTCGTCGCCGACGGTGCCAACTCGCGGTTCGGCCGGGAGCTCGGCACTGCTCGCGACCGGGGCTACCCGATGGGCATGGCCATCCGCACCTACTACGAGAGCCCGGCGCACGACGACCCCTGGATCGAGAGCGCCCTCGACGTGCGGGACCGGCAGGGCAACGCCATGCCCGGCTATGGATGGGTCTTCCCGGTCGGCAACGGGACGATCAACGTCGGGGTCGGGCTGCTGTCGACCTTCCGGGACTACAAGGACGTCAACACCTCCTTCCTGATGGAGGAGTTCGCCCACTCCCTGCCGGACCACTGGGGAATCGACCCGACGAAGCCTGTCCAGCCGCCGACCGGCGGACGCCTGCCGATGGCCGGCTCGGTCGGCCCGAAGGCCGGCCCCAACTGGCTGGTCGTCGGCGACGCCGCCGGCGCCGTCAACCCATTCAACGGCGAGGGCATCGACTACGCCTACGAGACCGGACGACTGGCCGCCGGCCTGATCGCCGAGGCGGTGGCCCGAGGCGACGACGCCGTGCTCGCCCGGTACCCGGGGATGCTCGAGGAGGAGTACGGCCTCTACTTCAAGGTGGCCAGCCTCTTCGCCAAGGTGATCGGCAACCCGGCCCTCATCCGGGAGCTCACCAGAGTGGGGATGCGGTCGAAGCCCCTCATGGAGTGGGCTCTCCGGGTCATGGCGAACCTGCTGCGCGACGAGGAGAGGGGCGCCGCCGAGGCCGCCTACGGAGCCATCGCAGCGGTCGTCCGGCTGGTGCCCGACCGCCTCACCAAGGTGGGGGCGGCATAGCCCAGTTCCGGCCTTCGGACGAATTGGCACCGCTCGGCCGCTCCCTGCGGAGAGAATGGCGACCATGACCTCCGGATCCCCTCCGAGCAGTGCCCCGGCGTGGGCGGCGTTGGCCGACATCGCCGCCCGTGTGGCCGACGTCTCGCTCCGGGACCGGTTCGCCATCGACCCCTCTCGGTCGGAGCGCTTCGCCGGCGCGGTCGGCGACCTCTGGGTCGACTGGTCGCGGCATCCGATCGACGACGAGACCCTGGGACTCCTGGTCGACCTGGCCGACCAGCGTGACGTGCCGGGGTTCTGCTCCCGAATGTTGGCCGGTGACGTGGTCAACGCGACGGAGGGGAGGCCCGCCGGGCACACGGCGCTCCGGGCACCGGACGCCGACGACGGGGTCGCCGGGACCCTCGGGCGGATGGCCGACCTGGCCGATCGGATCCGCGGGGGCTCTTTCACGGGAGCCACCGGAGAACCCGTCCGGGCCGTCGTGAGCCTCGGGATCGGCGGCTCACACCTCGGTCCAGCAATGGCGCACGAGGCGCTCACCCACCTGGCCCACCCCGACGTGACCGTGCGCTTCTCGTCGAGCCTCGACGCTGCCGACCTGACCGCCGCCCTCGCCGGCCTCGAGCCCGCCACCACCCTCGTGGTCGTCTGCTCGAAGTCGTTCACCACGACCGAGACCATGGTCGCCGCCGACACCGCTACGGCCTGGCTGAGTGAGGGCGTCGGCGACGTCTCCCGGCACCTTGCCGCAGCCACCGCCGCGCCACAGCGTGCGTCCGCCCGTGGCATCGACCCCGACCTCGTGTTCGCCATCCCCGAGTCGGTGGGCGGCCGCTTCTCGCTGTCGTCGGCGATGGGGCTGGCCCTCATGGTCGCCATCGGACCCGAGGCGTTCCACGAACTGTTGGCGGGGATGCACGCCGTCGACCGACACCTGGGCGAGGAGCCCGTCGACGGCAACGTGCCGATGCTGCTCGGCCTGATCGACGTGTGGCAGCGCTCGTTCCTCGGGGCGACGAGCCTCGCCGTGGTCCCCTACAGCCACGCGCTCCGCCGCCTCCCCGACCATCTCCAGCAGTTGATGATGGAGAGCCTCGGCAAGCGGGTGACGGCAGACGGCTCTCCGACGGCCGGCCCGACCGGACCCGTGGTGTTCGGCGCCGGCGGCACCGACTCCCAGCACGCCTTCTTCCAGCTGCTCCACCAGGGAACCGATGTGGTGCCGGTCGACCTGATCGGGGTGGCCCGGCCCGTGACCGATCCTCGGGGCGCACACCACGACGGGCTGATGGCCAACCTCCTGGCCCAGGCTGAGTCCCTGGCGTTCGGCCGCACCGACACGGAAGCCGCTGCGCTCGGCGTCGCTCCCGACCTGGTCGCCCACCAGGAGTTCCCCGGCAACCGGCCCTCGACCGTGGTCCTCCTCCCCGAACTCTCGCCGTCCACGCTCGGCCAACTGGTGGCCCTCTACGAGCACCGCACAGTCGTGCAGGCGGCAGTGTGGGGGATCAATCCGTTCGACCAGTGGGGGGTCGAGCTCGGCAAGCAGTTGACGACCCGGTTCCACGACCGGCTGACAGATGGCGTCGACACGGGTCGGGAGGAGCCGTCCTCCGGGCTGATCCGCCGCTACCGGGGGTTGCGCGGCCGGGACTGAGCCGGCGCCGCTCGGGTCAGGCCACCACTGCCGCTGCTGCGTCTGCTGCAGCCGAGATGGTGGCCTCGACGACCTCGTCGTCGTGGGCCAGGCTCGGGAACAACGCCTCGTAGGCACCAGGCGCCAGGGCCACGCCCCGCTCGAGGAGCGCGTGGAACACCTTCGGGTAGGCGCCGTTCTCGGCGAGCGCTTCTGCCTCGTCGAAGTTCGTCGGTGCGGTCGGGCCGAAGAACACGCCGAGCAGCGGGCCGACCCGCGGCAGGATCGCCGTCAGCCCGGCGCCGGCGAAGGCGTCGGCGAGGCCATCGGCCAGCCGGGTGGCCGTGGCGGTCAGTCGGGCGTGGGCGCCTCCGTCGAGCAGTTCGAGGGTGGCCAGGCCGGCGGCCATGGCCAGCGGGTTCCCCGACAGGGTGCCCGCCTGGTAGACGCCGCCCAGCGGCGCGAGGTGCTCCATGACGTCCCATCGTCCGCCGAAGGCACCGACCGGGAGCCCGCCGCCGATGACCTTGCCGAAGCACCACAGATCGGGGGTGACGCCGAAGTGCTCGGCGGCTCCACCGGGAGCCAGGCGGAATCCGGTGATCACCTCGTCGAAAACGAGGAGGGCTCCGGCGGCGTCGCAGGCGGTCCGGAGCCCTTCGAGGAATCCGGGTGCCGGGGCAACGAGTCCCATGTTGGCGGCAACCGGTTCGACGATGACGGCGGCCACAGTGTCGTCGAGTTCGGGCACCCGGTTGTAGGGGGCGACGACGGTGTCGGCGACCGCTCCGTCGGTGACGCCGTCGCAGCCGGAGAGCCCCTGGCTGGCGACGCCGCTGCCGCCGCCGGCGAGGAGGGCGTCGGCGTGGCCGTGGTAGCAGCCGGCGAACTTGACGATCCGGTCGCGTCCGGTGGCGCCCCGGGCCAGCCGGATGGCGGACATGGTGGCTTCGGTGCCACTGGAGACGAACCGCACCGACTCGAGCCCTGCGATCCGGTCGACGACCGTCTCGGCCAGGACGACCTCGGACTCTGTGGGGGCACCGTAGGTCGTGCCTGCGGCGGCGGCACTGGTGACGGCCTCGACGACCTTGGGGTGGGCGTGGCCGAGGATGCCGGGCCCGTACGACTGGACGTAGTCGATGTAGCGGCGGCCGTCGGCGTCGTAGACGTAGGGGCCCTCGGCCCGTTCCACGAAGTAGGGGGTGCCTCCGACGGACCGGAAGGACCGGACCGGCGAGTTCACGCCCCCCGGGATGACCTGCTGGGCCCTGGCGAAGAGGTTGGCGCTACTCACCCGGCGAGCGCCTCGGCCGCCCGCCGGGCCAGGTAGGTGAGGATGAAGTCGGCACCGGCGCGCCTGATCGCCAGCAGGTGCTCCATGGCGACGGCGTCTCCGTCGATCCAGCCGTTGGCGGCGGCGGCTTCGACCATGGCGTACTCGCCGCTCACGTGGTAGGCGGCAAGTGGAACGTCGATCTCGTCGCGGACGCGGGCAATCACGTCGAGGTAGGCGAGCGCGGGCTTGACCATCACCATGTCGGCGCCCTCGGCGAGGTCGGTCCGGATCTCCTCGAGCGCCTCGCGGACGTTGGGGGGGTCCTGCTGGTAGCCCCTGCGGTCTCCCCCGCCGACGATCTGCACGTCGACGGCATCGCGGAAGGGCCCGTAGAGCGCCGAGGCGTACTTGGCGGAGTAGGCGAGGATCGCCGTGTCGGCGTGGTCCGATTCGTCGAGGGCGGCCCGGATGGCGGCAACCTGGCCGTCCATCATCCCGGAGGGTGCACACACGTCGGCGCCGGCATCCGCCTGGGCGACGGCAGCCCGCCGGTAGAGCTCGAGTGTGGCGTCGTTGTCGACGCTGCCGTGACCGTCGAGGATGCCGCAGTGGCCGTGGTCGGTGTACTCGTCGACGCACAGGTCGGCCATGAGGACGACGTCGTCGCCGACTTCGTCACGCAGGTCGCGCAGCGCCACCTGGACGACGCCGTCCGGGTTCCATGCCTCGGAGCCCTCCGGGTCCTTGGCTGAGGGGATGCCGAAGAGGATCACAGCCGGCACGCCGAGGTCGCGCAGGGCCGCCACCTCGGTGCGGAGGCTGGAGCGGGTGTGTTGGACGACGCCGGGGAGCGACGCCACCGGCTGTGGCTCGTTAATGCCCTCGCGTACGAACAGGGGCGCCACGAGGTCGTCCACGCCGAGGCGGGTCTCGGCAACGAGGCGACGCAGGGATGCGGTGCGGCGCAGGCGGCGCAGGCGACGCTCGGGAAACATCACGACCAGAGCCTACGGAGGGGCGTGGGGCGGTCCCTCAGCGAGACGCCCAGGCGCAGGCGGCGGCAACGAGCCCCTCGACCGAGTGGGGATCGGCCTCGACGACCCGGTAGCCGAGTTGGCGCGCCACCCCGGCGCTGACGGGTCCGATGCACACCGCGTCGGCCGGCGTGGGCCCTCCGGCGAGCGCGGTGTAGCGGCGGACGGTGGATTCGGCGGTGAAGACGACGGCATCGGATCCTCGTGCGGCGGCCAGGGTCTCGGGGTCGGAGTCGGGCTCGACGTTGCGATAGGCGACCACGACGTCGACGTCCCAACCCGCTGCCCGGAGGCCTTCGGGGAGGACTTCGCGGGCCACCTCGGCACAGGCCAGGAGGACCCTCCCGGCGCCGTCCGGCGGCGACGGGAACTCCTCGAGGAGGCCCTCGGCGACCGCCCGACTGGGGATGAGGTCGACGGCGAGGCCGGCGGCCAGCAACGGCACAGCGGTCCTGGGTCCGATCGCGGCGAACCGCGTGTCGGACGGAACCATCCCACCGAGCCGGTCGGCGACCCGCCGGGCCCCGTTGGGAGAGGTCACGACCACCCAGTCGTAGGCCGCCACGCCGGCGACGGCTGAGGCGAGGGCGGCTCCCCCGTCGACCGGGTCGGCCACGGCGATGACGGGGAGCTCGACGACCTGCGCACCTCGAGCCGCCAGGGCGGCGGAGAGGGTCCCGGCCTGGTCGGTGGCCCGGGTGACGACGAGGGTCCGGCCGACCAGCGGCAGGCCGGCGCTCACGGTCGACCCAGCAGGGCGGCGCCGCCCCGCTCACCGAGGAGGTGGCGGGCCACCGAACGTCCGAGCGCCCCGGGGTCGGCGCCCCGGCGTGTCTCGAGCAGGAGCGTGCCGCCGTCGTACGAGGAGAGGGCACCGGTCAGTTCGACGGCGCCGTCGAGCGCCCGGGCATGTGCAGCCACCGGCAGGTCGCACCCGGCACCGAGTTCGGCGAGGAACCCCCGCTCGGCATCGACGGCCCGTCGGGCGACCGGGTCCTCGATCCCGGCAAGGAGGTTCGTCGTGGCGGCATCGTCGGATCGGCACTCGACGGCGAGGGCGCCCTGGGCCACCTGGGGCAGCAGGATCCCCGGGTCGAGCGGGTCGACGACAGCTGGGGTGAGGCCCAAGCGGTCGAGGGCGGCCTGGGCGATGACGATCGCGTCGAAGTCGGCGGCCTTCGCGAGACGGGTGGCGATGTTTCCGCGCAGCGGTTCGAAGTGCAGGTCGGGGCGCCGATAGGCGAGGTGGGCTCGGCGGCGGATGGAACCGGTGGCGACCCTGGCCCCGTCGGGCAGGTCGAGGAAGCAGCAGCCGACGAGGGCGTCGCGGGGATCGCCGCGCTCGGGGACGGCGGCGAGGACCAGGCCGTCGGGGGTGAGGGCGGGGAGGTCCTTGGCCGAGTGGACGGCGACGTCGGCCCGGCCGTCGAGCACCGCTGCCTGCACCTCCTTCACGAAGACGCCCTGGCCGCCCAGTTGCTCGAGGGGCGTGGTGCGATCGAGGTCGCCGGTGGTTGCGACGACGACGAATTCGACGTCGATGTCCGGGTCGACGGTTCGCAACAGGTCGGCGACGCGCTCGGCCTGCCAGCGGGCGAGGGGGCTGCCCCGGGTTGCGATCCGGATGCGCATTCCCTGTCCCCCGGCCACCGGGCCCCGTGGCCTAGAGGTCGAAGAGGTCGCGCAGGGCCTCTGCGAGGCGCTCCCCGCGGGCGGTGCCGGCGGCGTCCTTGAGCCGCACGGTCGGCTCGTGGAGGAGCTTGCCGACGATGCCGGCGGCCAGGGCCTCGACGACCTCGCGCTGGCGATCGTCGAGTTCGCCGAGGCGGCCGACAAGGCGGTCGAACTCACCGGACCGCACCTCGTTGCCCCGGGCACGAAGTGCAGCGACGATCGGCGCCACCGAGCGGGCGGTGGACTCGTCGACGTAGCGGTCGAGCTCGGCATCGACGATGGCCTGGACGGCGGTGATCTCCCGGCGGCGTTCGGCAAGGCCGACCTCGGCGAACGCCCGCAGGTCGTCCATGTCGAGCAGGGTGATGCCGTCGATCCCGGCGGCGGCGGGATCGACGTCGCGCGGCACGGCGATGTCGACGATCAGGAGGTCGCGGCCGCCACGAAGGCCGGTGACGGTATCCAGGTCGCCGTGTTCGAGGATCACGGACGAGGCACCGGTCGAGGTGAGGAGCACGTCGACCTCGGCCAGGTGCCGGGGAAGTTCGTCGAGGCGAACGGCCGTGCCGGAGAGGCGGGCCGCCACGTCGACGGCCCGATCCCAGGTTCGGTTGGCGACGAGAATCTCGGAGACGCCACCGCCGTGCAGCGCACGGGCGAGGCCCTCCCCCATCTCGCCGGCGCCGACGACGAGTACTCGACGGCCCTCGAGCCCGTCGAGGCGCTCCTTGGCCATGGCGACGGCGGCCTGCGAGACGGACGTGATGTTGCGGGAGATGGCGGTCTCGGTGCGGACACGCTTGCCAACCTCGAGGGCGTGGCGGAACAGCGGGTTGAGGACGGGGCCGACCGCTCCCTCGGCGGCGCCGGTCTCCCAGGAGGACCGGACCTGGCCGAGGATCTCGTGCTCGCCGATGACCGCCGAGTCGAGGCCGGACGCCACGGCGAACAGGTGGCGGGCCGCATCGGCGTCGTAGAGGCAGGTGAGGTGGTCGCTGAACTCCTCGGGCGGGACATGGGAGGTGTCCTCGAAGAACTCCCGGATGTCCTGGTAGCCACCGTGGAACTTCTCGGCGAAGGCGTAGACCTCGATGCGGTTGCAGGTCGAGAGCACCACCGCCTCGGTGATGTGCTCACGCGAGGTCAGGTCGGCAAGCGCCTTGGGGAGGAGCGACTCGGCGACCGTCATGCGCTCGAAAAGGTCGAGCGGAACGGTGCGGTGGTTCAGTCCGACGACGACGACTGACACGGGTCAGGGTCTCCTGCGATTGGGTGGATTGGTCGACGGTGCGCCGGAACGCCCCGTCGGGGCACCAGCATTCCCGCCCGGGCGACGGATTGACAACCCTGCGGCGGCGATCGGACGGTTCACCCGGTGGCCCGATTCGCACCCCGCCGGTGCTCGTAGTAGCCGAGGATGTGGAGTTCGGTGGCGAGGTCGACCTTGCGCAGGCCGACGTCGTCGGGAACCGTCACCACTGTGGGGGCGAAGTTGAGGATCGACCGGACGCCGGCGCTCACGAGACGGTCGACGGCTCCCTGGGCGGCGGCGGCCGGGGTGGCGACGATGCCGACCTGGCAGCCCGCCTCTCCCACGACCCTGTGGAGGTCGTCGACGTGCCGGACGGTGACGCCGGCGACCTTGCGGCCGACGACCGCCGGGTCGGCATCGACGATGGCCACCACCGGGAAGCCGCTGGCACCGAAGCCGTCGTAGCGGCTGAGGGCCTTGCCGAGGTTGCCGGCACCGACGATGACGACGGGGGCGGGCTCGCTGCCACCGAGGATGCGCCCGATCTGGAGCATGAGGAAGCCGACGTCGTAGCCGACGCCGCGGGTGCCGTAGGAGCCGAGGTAGGAGAGGTCCTTGCGGACCTTGGCGGCGTTGACGCCGGCCAGTTCGGCGAGTTGCTGGGATGCGACGGTGGTCACGCCTTCCTCGGCGAGTTCGACGAGGCCCCGGAAGTAGACGGGGAGTCGGACGACTGTGGCCTCGGGGAGCGAGCCGGCCGACGCGGCGGACACATGGTCGCTGGGAGGTTCCATGCCCCCAACCTAGACGCTCGTGAAGAAATTCACATGGCATTCCGGTTGGGGTCCCGGATCGGTGCCGCCACCTTCTCCGACCCGGTCAGTCGGCCAACAGGACGAACTGGATGACGGCGGCGCCGAGGAGGGCGAGCAGCAGTAACGCCACGGCGATGGTGGTGCCGAATCGCATCAGCCGGCCCTGCTCCGGCCCAGTTCGACGGGTGTGGTGACGCCGGATTCCGTACCGTCAAGGTCGGCCAGCACCACGGCGTCACCGCCGGCAATGCCCAGTTCGGCGGCCGCCGAGGATCGGGCGACGACCAGCGACACGAGTCCGGCCGAGTCGACCAGCAGGCCGAGTCCGCCCGGTGGGACCTCGTCGAAGGCGGTCACGAGTTCGGCGGCGCGGACCCGCTCTCCGATCCGGACCTGCACCCGGCCAGCGGGAAGGTCGGCGGGATCGACGTTGAGTTGCACGTTGCCGAAGCGGTCGACCCAGAGCACCTCGGCGTGGAGGCCGTCGGGCTCCCGGGCCGAGACGGGCACGACGCCCGGCACGAGGAGCCCCGGGTCGAGCGCCTCGCCCAGGTCGGCCAGGTCGACCCCGTTGCAGAGGTGGGCGGCCACCGGGGCGAACACGTCGCGTCCGTCGAAGGTGGTGCCGGGACCGTCGAGGTGGAACCCGGCGTCCGTCAGCGACACCGCACGGTCGGCACCGCCGACCATCGCCACGGCCGGCGCCAGGAGGCCGTTGTCGGGGCCGACCAGCACGGACTCCCCACCACCGACCTCGACGGCGACCGCGCGCCGCTCACCACCCACCCCCGGGTCGACGACGGCGAGCACCACGCCTGGGCAAAGGTAGGGGGCACTGCGAGCGAGGGCCAGCGAGCCGGCCCGCACGTCGTGGGCCGGGATGCCGTGGGTGATGTCGACGACCTCGACCCCCGGAGCGTGGCCCATCACGACCGAGCGCACGACGCCGACGAATTCGTCCCCGAGTCCGTAGTCGGAGAGGAACGAGACCGTGCCGTAGCGGAGGGTGACGTCGCCGGAGGCCATGTCAGCCGGCCCCCAGCTCCCTGGACCGCTCGGTCGCCGCGGCGACGACGCCACACACGAGGTCGCGGAAGCCGCCTTCTTCGAATACGGCCAGGCCGGCGGCGGTGGTGCCGCCCTTGGAGGTGACGTTCTGGCGCAGTGTCGACGGGGGGTCGTCGCTCCGGTGCAGGAGGGTGGCGGCCCCGAGGAGCGTCTGCTCGGTGAGAGCGACAGCGGTCTCGCGGGGAAGGCCGGCGGCCTCACCGGCGTCCATGAGCGCCTCGGCAAGGAGGAAGACGTAGGCCGGACCGGAGCCGGACAGGCCGGTGACGGCGTCGAGCAGCAACTCGTCGACGACCTGCACGGTGCCGACCGCCGAGAGGATGCCGGCCGCCCAGTCGAGGTCGTCGGGACCGGCCGCAGAGCCGGCAGCGATGGCTGCGGCGCCGACGCCGACCAGCGACGGTGTGTTGGGCATCGCCCGCACGACCGGGACCCCGTCGCCCAGGATCGACTCGAAGGTGGCGAGCCGCACACCAGCGGCGATCGAGAGCACCCGGGTCACGCCAAGTACGACGAGGGCCTCACAGACCGCCGGGACCACGTCGGGCTTGACCGCGATGAGCGTGTCGGTGCCCGCAACCGGATCAGGGCCGACGGAGAGGCCGGGAACGGCGGCGTGCAGGTCCTCGCGTCGTGGGGCGTCAGGCTCGGCGACGTGGAGTTGGTCGGCCGTCGCCCAGCCGTCGGCGACGAGGCCCCGGAGGAGGGCCTCGCCCATCTTCCCGCCACCGACCACCTGGAGCTTTGTCGTCACGTCGCGAACCTACCGGGTGGCTGCCTCAGCCGGTCTCGATCACCCGGCTGACGGCAACGATTCCTGCAAGGGCGAACACCCCGAACCCGACGAGGAAGAAGACGACCTGGCCCGACCAGAGCCCGAGGGCGAATCCGGCGGCGAGGGGGCCGGAGGTCTGGCCCAGGCGCAGCACCCCGGTCGACATCGCCATCACGGCACCCCGGACATGTTCTGGCGCCCATTCGGCGACGAGGTCCTGGAGCGTCGGGATCGTGAGGCCCTCGGCGAGTCCGTAGACGGCGGCTCCGACCACGAGAAGCCACAGTGGGCCGATCCCCATGAGGAGGAAGGTGAGGCCGAACACGGCGATGCCTACCTGCACCAGTCGGGCGGCGGAGAACCGGCGGCGGGCGCTGGCCACCAGGAGGGCCGAGATCGTGGAGGTGATGGCCGGAGCGGCGGCGACGAGGCCTCGCTGGGTCGGGCCGAGGCCGAACGCCTCGTCGAGGTAGATCGGCATGACGGTCAGGAACAGGCCGAACATGACGAAGAAGATCACCCCGTCCAGGAAGACGACGCTGGCCATCGCCGGGCGGCGGACCTCGGACCAGGCCCCGCGCAGCTGCATGCCGACGGTGACCGGTCGCGGCTCCCAGGAGTCGACCAGGCGGACGGCGACGACGGCGGCCACGACGAGCGCCATCGCGTAGAAGCCGAACATCCACCTCCAACCCACGAGGTCGGTGGTGATGCCGCCGATGAGCGGGAACACGGCGAGGCAGGCGGTGATGACCGCCGAGTTGTGCCCGATGAGGCGGGCCCGGTCGAGCCCACTCCAGTGGTCGGAGAGGATGACGACGGCGAGGTTGATGAGGCCGGCTGAGCCGATGCCCTGGCAGACCCGTGCGGCCAACAGCCAGCCCAGCGAAGGTGCCAGTCCACCGAGCGCCCCGAAGACTCCGAACACGACGAGGCACGGGATGAGCACCCGCTTGCGGCCGTGCCGGTCGGCCAGGAAGCCCATGGCCGGCGCCGCCACGATCCCGGTCACGGTGCCACAGCCGATGAGCAGTCCGGCCCGGGACGTGGGCGCCCCGAAGGTCTCGAGGATCTCGGGGGTCGAACTCATCAGCAGCGCGTTGTTGAGCAGCCCCATCGCCGTGACCGAGAAGATCAGCGACCGGGCCGGACGGCGGGTGGTCACGGTCGACCCACCCCTCGTCGTGTGTCGGCCCGGTGGCCGGTCCATCCGGGATCGCACTTCCCCGATCGATCCCCGACGTACCGGCCACCGGGCCTGAAGACGAGGGTAGATCGAAATAACATGAAATACAACAGAAGGGGTCAGTCGGTGAACCGGGAGGCGAACCCAATCCGCACCGCCGAACCGAAGCACTGCTCGACCGCCGCCCACAGCGTTCCGAGCAACCGGTCCAGTTCGGCATCGTCGACCGACCGGGCCGGCACGGCCCCCACGAGGAACACGGCGTCCTCCTCGCCGATGCAGAAGGTGGCCCCGACCAGCCTCCGGTTCCGGCGCAGGAGGTGCTCGAAGAAGGCGCCGTGGTTCTCCTCGGGTGCAGGCATCACATAGGTCTCGTAGTGGAGCATCCGCTGGCGCAGCGTGAACCGCAGGGTGAAGGTGTCCTTCTCTTCCCCCAGCACCCGCAGGTGCCAACACCGCTCCGTCGGGCCGACGTCGGGATCCCGGTCGACGGAGGCGAGCACCGGGTTCTGCGCCAGCTGGCGGCCGAGCCAGGCGTCGATCAGTGCGTCCGACCGATCCAGTTCGTCGGCGGAGAGCGGTGGCGATTCGTCCATCGGGCGCACGCTAGTTCGGTGTCCCGGAGGGCCGACCGCCGGGGACAGCGGAAAATCGTCCGTCAGGAGCAGTCGACCAGCGCCCGCAGCGACAGGTCGTCGCAGACCCGTCGCAGGCGGGCCGCGGTGGCCGCCCACGTGTACGACCAGGAGTGCTCTGCCGCACAGAGTGCCATCTCGGTTGCACCGGCGAAGTCGTCGAACAGTGCGGACACGCGGGTCGCATAGTCGACGGGCTGGCGGCCCTCGACGAGGTAGCCGGTACGGCCGTGGTGCACGAGGGTGCGGAGGCCGCCGACCGCGGCGGCGACGACCGGGACGCCACAGGCCGCTGCCTCGAGTGCGACCAGCCCGAACGACTCGGACCGGCTGGGCATGACGACGACGTCGGATGCCCGGTACCAGGTCGCCAACCGGTCGTGGGGCTGCGGGGGGACGAAGAGCACGCGCTCGCCGAGGCCGAGTTGGTCGACCAGACGCCGGACCCGGCGTTCCTCGGCCGGGCCCTCGACGCCGCTGGCCCCACCGACGACGACGAGGCGGGAATCGGGCCGATCGAGTTCGGCAAGGGTGCGGACGGCCACGTCGACGCCCTTCAGGGGCTGGATGCGGCCCACGAAGAGCAGCACCTCACCGGGGCCGATGCCAAGAGAGTCGCGGGCGTCGTCCTGGAAGCCGGGCGAGAAGGAGGAGTGGTCGACACCGGGTGGCACAACCTCGATCCGGGACTCGACTGCGCCGTAGTGGTGCGTGAGTTGGCGGGCCTCCTCGACGCTGTTGGCGAGGATCACGTCGGAGCACCGGATCACCTCTGCTTCGGCGTCCATGCGCCTCTTCGGCTCGAAGTCGCCGGTCTCCGCCTTGACCCGGGCCAGCGTGTGGAAGACCGTGATGAGGGGCAGGTCGAGTTCGTGCTTGAGTCGGTGGCCCGCCTGGCCGCTCAACCAGTAGTTGGCGAGCAGACCGTCGAAGCCACCGTCGACGAGGTGTTCGGAGACCCGGTCGGCGAACTCGTCGACGATCTCCGGGAGTCGCTCCTTCGGGAGGTCGTGGCGGCCGGCGTCGACCTGCACGACCCGGAATCCCGGTTCGACCTCGACAACCCCGGGGGTCCGGTCGTCGGTCCGGCGGGTGAACACGGTGGCCTGCCCACCCGCCCGGGCCAGTGCGGACACGACCTCGCGGACGTAGACGGTCATTCCGCCGCCGTCTCCGGCGCCCGGTTGGACCAGCGGCGAGGTGTGCAGCGAGAGGACGGCCAGGTGGCGCATCAGCAGCCTCCGGACACCGGCGGCAGGATCGCCACCTCGTCGTCGTCGACGACCGGGTCGTCGCCGCCGGCGGGATCGCCGTTGAGCCAGACGCGACAGTTCTGCACGAGGCCGGCAAACTCGTCGCCGAAGCGGTCGCATGCGGCCCCCACGACCTGTCCGACGGTGGATCCGGGGACTTCGGCCTCGCCGGTTCCGGCGGCGACGCGCACGGAGGCGAAGAGACGAAGGACGGCCATGCCGTCGAGTGTACGGGGGTGTCCTCTGCGCTCCCAAGGCCGATACGGTCGGCATCCGTGCCACGCCTGCTCCTCATCCGCCACGGCGAGTCCGAATGGAACGCCGTCGGCCGCTGGCAGGGGCAGGCGGACCCGCCTCTCAGCGAGCGGGGCCTGCAGCAGGCGGAGGCCGCCGCCCGGATGCTGGGAACGTTCGAATCGGTGACCGCATCACCGCTGCGGCGGGCCGCCGACACCGCCGTGATCATCGCCGCCGAACTCGGCGTCGGCCCGGTGCCGACGGACCCCGACCTGATGGAACGCGATGCCGGGCCGTGGCAGGGACTCACCCGCGACGAGATCGAGGCCGGCTGGCCGGGGCACCTCGACTCGGGGACGCGACCCGAGGGCTACGAGGACGACGTCGCCCTGATGGGTCGGGTGGGTGCGGGGTTGGGCCGGGTCGTGGCCCGGACCGAGGGTGAGGCCCTGGTCGTCACCCACGGAGGCGTGATCTATGCACTGGAGAAGGCGTGCGGTGAGCCGTGGACCCGGATCGCCAACCTGGCGGGCCGGTGGATTGAATGGTTAGACGGCGGGCTGGCCCTCGGACCCCGCATCGAGCCCATCACCGACGGCACCGTCCCCGACCTGCTCTGACGGGTCGGCGTCGAGGTCGGCAGTGACCTCCTCGTAGCCGTCGAGGTCGCCGCTGTCGACCTTCTCCATGGCGACCTCGATCACGGCGACATCGGCTTCGAGCGCATCGAGTTCGACATCGTCCTGAGGGTCATCCGGCGTCTGGTCGCTCATAGCGCCGAGGGTAGTAGTCGGGTCGCCCTCACAATGCTCACACCCTGGATTCGTGACCATGGCCGGGGCCTCACTCCTGTCGGGCTTCGTCAACGCCCGCATCACCGACACGGTGACGTCGATGTCGGTGGCCTACGTCGTGTTCGGGTCGTTGGCCCTCGTGTCCACGCTCCTCGCCGGAGCGGGTCAGGCCACCGGGCCGAGCACCCGGTCCAGGTAGTCGTTCGAGAACCGCCCGTCCGGGTCCAGTCGGGCACGTGCGGAGCGGAACGCCTCCCAGCCCGGGTAGCGATCGGCAAGCGTCGCTGCCGACTGGAAGTGGAGCTTGCCCCAGTGGGGCCGGCCGCCATAGTCGTCCATGACCGCCTCGACCCCGCGGAAGTAGTCCTCGTACCGGGTACCGCGGAAGACGTGCACGGCGATGTAGGCGGTGTCGCGTCCCGACGCCGTCGAAAGCGGGATGTCGTCGCCGCCGAGGATGCGGAACTCGACGGGGAACGTGATCGGTCGGCCGAGGCCGTCGACGACCTCCTGCACCCGCCGGAACGCCTCGAGGCCGTGCTCTCGTGGCACGGCGTACTCCATCTCGTAGAACCGCACCCGGCGGGGGCTGGCGAACACTTCGTAGCTGGTGGTGAGGTATTCGGCCCGCCCCTCGCCGGCGACCAGGCCGTTGAGGCGCGGGACCAGCGACGGCCGCAGCCGGCCGAGGTGGTTGAGGGCACCGAACACGGCGTTCTCCATCAGTTCCTTGTTCTTGAAGCGCTTCCACCGGCGGCGCAACGCATGGCGACGGTTGCGTGGAGGCGGCGGCGCTTCGGTGGTCCGCGTGTTGCGCTTGAGCAGTGCCCGGCCGGTGTGTGGCATCCAGAAGAACTCGGTGTGGTCGGTGGCCTCGGCGAACCCATCGAAGCGGTCGAGCACCTCGTCGATGGGCAGGACCTCCTCGATTGCGTGGAGGTTGAAGGCCGGGACGCATCGGAGCGTCACCTCGGTCACGATCCCGAGTGCGCCGAGTCCGACGCGGGCCACGTGCAGCAGGTCGGCGTTCTGGCCACCGTCACAGGCCAGGACGAAGCCGTCGCCGGTCACGAGGCGCAGGCCGACGACCCCGTCGGCGATGCTCCGGAATCCGAGGCCCGTGCCGTGCGTCGAGGTCGAGATCGCCCCGGCCACCGACTGGTAGGCGATGTCGCCCAGGTTGGGCATCGCCAGACCGGCGGCGTGGAGCAGCGGGTTCAGGGCAGTCAGGCGGATCCCGGCCTGGACCCTCACGAGCCCCGTCTCCCGGTCGATGTCGACCACGGCGGCGAGGTCGTCGAGGGTGACGAGCACGTCGTCGGTGACGGCGATCGCCGTGAACGAGTGTCCGGCGCCGACCACCCGGACCTGTCGGCCCTCGGCGGCAGCACGACGCACCAGTGCCGACACCTCTTCCTCCGTGCGCGGCCGCTCGACACGGGCCGGGTGGGCCACCTGATTGCCGGCCCAGTTACGCCAGGTGCCGTCGGACCGGAATCCCCCCATCGCCCCTACCAGCCCCGCAGGTCGACCGGCCAGGACTCCACCACGTCGGCGTCCGCTCCGGCCGACATGTCGTCGACGAGGTGGAGGGTGTCGTGCTTGGCGATCGTCGGGTCGATGTGCGCAGGTCGCAGGCCGACCCTCTCGCCCACGGTGAACGCGCCGGTGACGGTCGTGTGCTCGTCCGAACAAAAGAGCACCTCTCCGTCGCCGACGAGGACCGGGTCGCCGCTGTCCATCGCCAGGGCCTTGAGGCCGCCGTCGAGGGCCGCCCACCCTCGGGCGCTCACCGACACGGCGGTCGTGAGGAGCACGAGGCCCTCCCGGAACGGCAAGCCCAGCCTGGCGTAGGCACCGTCCATCAGCACGTAGGAGCCGGCCTGGAGTTCGGTCACCAGGTGGTTGCAGTCCCACGACCCGGTCCCGCCGCCGGACACCACGTCGCCGCCGACCTCGGCGTGGGCGCCGGCCAGCACCTCCATCGCCTCCGCCACGGCGCCTGCGCGACGTTCGGCCTTCGGGTCGTGCATCAGGTGGCCCTCGTAGCCCATCACGCCGCGCACCGACAGCCCGACGGCGCGGGCATCGTCGGCCAGTCGGCCGGCGTCGACCGGGTCGCAACCACAGCGGGGCATGCCGACGTCCACGTCGACGAGCACCTCGCGCACGCCGCCGGCGACAGCGGCCGCGATCGTCTCCGGTGAGTCCACGGCGACCGTCACCCGGGCGGCGCCCGACGCCACGAGGGCTCCCAGGCGGCGGGTGCCGAGCACCTCGTTGGCGAGCAGCAGGTCGTCGCCCAGGCCGGCGGCAGCCATGCCCTCGACCTCGCGCACGGTGGCGCAGCAGAAGCCGGTGTGGCCGGCGTCGGCCAGGAGGCCGGCCAGCGCCGTGCACTTGAACGCCTTGACATGGGGGCGCAGCGCCGACCCCGGGCGCTGGGCGGACATCGCCGCCACGTTGTGGTCGAGCACCCCCGCGTCGGCCAGCAGGGCTGGGGTGGTGAGGTCCCCTGCCCGCACGGAATCAGCCCCTCGATGCTGTCCGGGCTTCGGCCCAGGACTTCCCGGACTCCACGTCGATGTCGCGGGGGAGGCCGAGCACCCGCTCGCCGATGATGTTGCGCTGCACGGCGAAGGTTCCGCCGCCGAGTGTGAGCGCCGGCGAGAAGATGAACCCGTAGTGCCAGATCGAGGACACGTCCGGGAACTGGCGGGTGCGAAGGAGGTTGTCGGTGAAACTCTCCTCGAGCACCGGACGGAGCACCCCCTTCGGGCCGGAGCCGACGAGCATCCCGGAGGTACCGGCGAGTTCCTTGGCCAGTTCCATGACGTGTTGGCCGTGGTCGTCGGCCATCGCCTTCTGGATCGACGCCTCGACGCCCGGCGTGCGCCCGGCCAACTTCGCCGAGAGTGTCCGCAGCCGGTTGAGGCGCAGCACCTCGGCCTCGCACTTGAGGGACGCCATCTTCTGGCGCAGGACCAGGTCGTCACAGCCGCCGGCGCGGCGGACCAGTTCGAGCAGGTCCTCGGCCGAGGGGCCGGCACCCCAGAGCGAGCCGGCCGACGACAACGACACCCGTTCGTTGGCGAGCGTCACCCGGGCGAGGCGCCAGCCGTCGCCCTCGGCGCCGACGAGCAGGTCGGCGGGGATCCGCACGTCGTCGAAGAACACCTGGTTGAAGGAGTGGGCGGTGGTGGCGTCGATGATCGGCGTCATCGAGATGCCCGGCAGGTCCGTCGGGCAGATGAAGTAGGAGATGCCCTTGTGCTTCGGCACGTCCGGGTCGGTCCGGGCGATGAGGATGCCGAACTTCGCCAGGTGGCCACCACTGGTCCAGATCTTGGACCCGTTGACGATGTACTCGTCTCCGTCGCGGACGGCCCGGGTGCCCAGGCTGGCGAGGTCCGAGCCGGCATCGGGCTCGGAAAACATCTGGCACCAGAACTCCTCGCCGGTGAAGATCGGCCGCAGGTACCGCTGCTTCTGCTCCTCGGTTCCGGCCAGCTGGATCGTGGGTGCTGCCCAACCGATGCCGATCGCGTTGTCGGGCCGTCGCACGCCGGCCCTACGCAACTCCTCGTCGATGACGATCTGGTGCATCGGATCGGCCTCGATCCCCCAGGGGGCCGGCCAGTGCGGCACGGTGTAGCCGGCGTCGAGGAGTTCGTCCGGGGTGGGCTCCGGGTTGGCCTCGAGCCACGCCCGCACCTCGAGGCGTCGTGGTTCGTCGTCCGGTGGAAGGTCGAAGTCCATCGCTCCCGAGTCTGTCCCATACCTGCCCTCGGCACCGACGCGGGCCTCTCCTGCCGGGGCTAACGCTGGGCGTCGTAACGGGGTGAGACCCGTGCGGTGCGACGGAAAACGACCTGGAAGAGCTGGAGGTTCCGGACGCGGAATGAGGCGGCGGAGGACAGCAGGTAGTAGCGCCACGTCCTGCGGAAGCGCTCCTCATAGTGCGGGATTTCGTGCCAGCGGGCCTCGATGTTGTCGTGCCAGGCCAGCAGCGTCCGATCGTAGTCGGGGCCCAGGTTCTGGACGTCCTCGACAGTCCAGTGCGGCTGGGAGGAGCCGGCCAACTGGTGCAGGGACGGGACCACGCCGCCGGGGAAGATGTACCGGTCGAACCAGGCGTCCGTGTGGCCCTTCGACTCGTTGGACCCGATCGTGTGGTGGAGCATCAGCCCGTCAGGGACGAGCAGTTGGCGGCACGTGTCGAAGAAGGTGCCGAAGTTGCGAGGCCCGACGTGTTCCATCATGCCGATGCTGACAATCCGGTCGAAGTCGCCGTCGACGTCCCGGTAGTCATTCTGCAGGAACTCGACGGACAGGTCGCCGGCACGCCGCCTCGCCTCGTCGATCTGCTCGCCGGCGGGGCTGATGCCCGTGACGTGGACGCCGTAGTGGCTCGCAGCGTGGCGGGCGAAGGCACCCCATCCGCAGCCGATGTCGAGCACCCGCATCCCCGGCCCGAGCCCGAGTTTGCGACAGACCAGGTCCAATTTCGCGGCCTGGGCGGCGGCCAGGACGTCGGCGTCCTTCCAGTAGGCGCAGCTGTAGACCATCTCGTCGCCGAGCATTCGCAGGTACAGGTCGTTGCCGATGTCGTAGTGGGCCTGGGCGTTGCGTGCCGCCCGGGCGGTGGTCTGGCGGTTCATGATCCGTGCCCGGGCGACGTTCCATACGAGCGACGGGCTGGACCTGACCGAAGCCCGCAGGTCGGCGGTCAGCACGCGCACCAGGAACTCGTCGAGGCGGTCGGCATCCCACCAGCCGTCCTGGTAGGCCTCGCCCAGGCCCAGCTCGCGGTCGCGCAGCACCCGCTCCCAGAAGCGGTCGTCGTGGACCCGGATGTCGTGGGGCCGGTCGCCCCCGACGGCCACGTCTGCCACGGCCAGCAGTTCGGTGCCCTGCTGTTCGGCGCTGGCCACGTGCTCCTCCCTCTGCTCGGCGGCCCGGTCACGGATTCTAGTTCTGGGCTCGGCTCCGCCGGCCCGTGTTCGTTCCCCTCAGCCCACCGGTCCCGGCGAGGAGCGCACGATCAGCTCGGTTGGGGCCTCGACGTGTCTACCCGGCGAGCCCGACCTCTCATGACCGGTCCATCCAGATGGCGGCCTCATGGGCCGTCAGGGTCAGCCGCTTCCCACCGTCGGCCTTGGCGCCATGCGTGGCATAAACGACGGACGCCCCGGCTGGTAGGTCCACGTGATGCAGGTCGGACGAGGTGTTGGCGGCCACGCCTACCGGTCCACGCTGGTAGGCGACGACTGGGCCGTGGCCGCCGTCGGTCCAGACAACCGGTTGGCCGACCAGGTCGGGCAGGGTCCTGCGGGCGGCCAGCAGATCCGCGTAGCGGGTGTGCCACGAGTTGGGGGCGCCGACCTGGGCACGGGCGGTCTCTTCGTCGGCCCGGGGGTCGGAGCGCAGCCACGCCTCTCCCGTGGTGAAGCCGTTTCCCGGTCCGGGCGTCCACGGCATGGGGGTCCGACAACCGTCGCGGCCGTTGTCCACCGGGTCGAGCACCGCCTCTGCGGGTACCCGGCCGTCGACCAGGCCCAGTTCCTCGCCCTGGTAGAGGACCGGCACGCCGGGCAGGCAGGAGAACAGCACGTTGAGGACCAGGGTGCGTTCCCGGCCGAGGTCGCCGCCGCCGAACCGGGAGGGCGACCTCGGCACGTCGTGGCTGCCGGCCGCCCAGAGGAGCCGCTCACCGAGCAGGTCGACGGGTGCGGCCAGCACCCGGCGAAGCTTGTCGACGTTCCAGTCGACGTGCATCGGTGCGAACCAGAATCCACTGTGCATCCCGTCGCCGGGCACCAGTTCGGCCAGGCCCTGTGGATCGGGGTGGTAGGTCTCGCCGAGGAGGTAGGCGTCGTACTCGTCGCAGATGGCACGCCACCGGCGAAACACATCGTGGCTCCCGGGTTGAAAAACGTCGTGGCGGTGGTCGAAGGCCAGCCACTGTTCATACCGGCCGGCGGTCGGGTCCCACGGTCCGATCTGGGGGTTGGAGCGCAGCAGGTCGTCCTTGACCAGGGCACCGGCCACGTCGATCCGGAAGCCACCGACCCCGCGGTCCAACCAGAAGCGCAGGATCCGGTCGAACTCGTCAGCCACCGCGGGGTTGCGCCAGTTGAGGTCGGGTTGCTCAGGCAGGAACAGGTGCATGTAGTACTGACCGGAGGCCGGGTCCATCGTCCAGGCCGGACCGCCAAAGTAGGCAACCCAGTTGTTCGGTGGGCCACCGTCGGGGCTCGGATCGGCCCAGATGTAGTAGTCGCGATGGTCGCTATCGGGACCGGTGATGGCATCGCGAAACCAGGGGTGGGCGTCGCTGGAATGATTGGGCACCAGGTCCACCAGGATCCTCAGTCCCAGCCGGTGTGCGCCGTCGATCAGGGTGTCGAAGTCGTCGAGAGTGCCGAAACGGGGGTCGACGTCGCAGTAGTCGGCGACGTCGTAGCCCCAGTCGGCCATGGGCGACGGGTAGAACGGAGTGACCCAGACGAAGTCGACGCCCAGGTCTGCCAGGTAGTCGAGACGGCCGTGGATCCCAACCAGGTCACCGATGCCGTCACCGTTCGAGTCGGCGAACGATCGGAGGTACACCTGATAGCCCACCGTGCCGTGCCACCAGCGTTTCGTGTCCAGTCCTACCTCTGCCACAGGCACTTCGCTCACAGGTTGCTCCCCCCCAACTGTCGCTCTAGTTGCTACCTGGTCACCTGAACACGGGCCAACCCAAATGGAACCGTTTGCAGAGCTAGCAAGTCCACCGCCACGGTCGTTCTCCCAACTCCGGGGGCGAACTGAGCCGCCAGCGCTTGACACCGTCGGACAAAAGGGTGGCACACTTGGTCCTGAGGGAGGTACCGATGACACGACGCACTGCCAGTCCGATGATCCTTCTCGCCGCCTTGCTGTTGGCGGCCGGTTGCGGGGACGGCGAGTCCACCACGACCCCGACCACCACGACGGCGGCTCCTACCACCACCACGACGGCGGCTCCTACCACCACCACGACGGCGGCTCCTACCACCACCACGACCACGACCACCACCACGACCCCAACCACCACCACGACCCCAACCACCACCACGGCGGCTCCGACCACCACCACGACGACGGCTCCGACCACCACCACGACCACGACCACGACCACGACCACGACCACGACCACGACGATCGTGCTGACGGACTCGTTCCGGGGCGTCACCGCCGAGGCCATCGAGGTCGGCCTCACCGCCATCAACTTCGAGGGCCTGAACCGGGACTTCGGTCTGTCGCTCACCTACGCCAACTACCGCCCCTTCTTCGAGGCACTGGTCGCCGACCTCAACGAGCGCGGCGGGATCCACGGTCGGAGGGTCAACCTGACGACGCGGACCTACATCCCGGTGGGCCCGGTCACGGCCGACGCCACCTGCGTCGAGTTGACCGAGGACGATCAGGTGTTCGTCGTCCTGAACGGCTTCTCCGGCCCCGGAGCAGAGACCGTCAACGAGTGCTTCACTGACATCCACGCGACGAACCTCATCGGCGGCGCCCCAGCGCCCGAGGAGCTCGAACGGGCCCAGGCCACCTGGGTCACCTACAACATCAGCTTCAGCCGGCGCGGTCTCGCCTTCATCAACCTGCTCCGGGATACCGGTTGGCTCGACGACCTCGGCCCCTACATGCTCTACGGATCGCATCCGGACTACCAACTGGTCCTCGACGACATGAAGGCCGGCCTGGAGGCGGAGGGACAGTCCGTTCCCATCGTCGCCGTCAACGAGGCGACCGGTGACGAGATCGCAACGACCGCGTACCTCGAGGTCCTGATGGAGAGGGCGCGATCGGAGGGCGTCGCCAGCTTCGTGCTGGTTGGTGAGGGCGTCTACAGCGCCGAGTACGTCATCGGTCTGGGTGACGAGTTCAACCTGCTGGTCCACAACGGCGACTCCATCGGCGCCTGGCCGCAGGAGCCGCCGCCCGGGATCGAGGACTCCGGGCTGATCCTCACCAACAGGAACTTCCCTTCCCGCGACGACCCATCATGGGGTCGTTGCCTCGAGATCGCCGACGCCGTCGCCGAGACGGAGGTCAGGCCACCCGACGATCTGGTCGGCGACGAGACGAACTACTGGGCGTCCATGGCCAACGGCTGCCAGTCGATGGCGCTGTTCGAGATGATCGCCACCGCGGCGGGCCCCGACCTGACCAACGAGTCGTTCGCCGCAGCCGCTGCTTCACTAGGCAGCATCGAACTCCCGGGATTTAGGTTCGCTTCACTGGGACCGGGCAAGTCCGACGCTCGGGATTCCCTGACGCTCACCCGCTGGAACAATGATTTCATGGGCTTCGAGGCGATCTCCGAGCCGACCGACGTAAGCAACTGACGGGGATCGGCAGGGCGACATGGCCGACCCAGTTTTTGCGGCCGACGTCGAGTCGTTCCGGCGGTTCCACGCCGTCGACCTCCCGGAGCGGATCGCGGCCGGAAACGGCGCCCTCGCCTGGGCCGACGTCGAACCGCTGGGCTGTCTCGGCCTGCGCACCCCGGCTGGCAGTTGGACCTTCGTGCCCCGCGACGGCACCGTCGACCTGGTCGAGGGCGAGGAGTCGGCCGACACGGTCGTCGGCATCGACCTCGAGTCGTGGCTGGGGCTGATCTCCGACCTCGACACGCCGCCGGCAATGCTCTACACAGACCGACTGGAGGCCGTCAGGGGCAACCCGATGCGCTTCATGCGCTGGGAACCGGGGCTGCGTGCCCTGTTCCACGGTCGCCCGGTCTACGACCCCGACGCCGTCGACCTCCGCGGACTCGACGGCCAGCCTCTCGACACCGACCATGGGTTCACCCTCGACGAACTCGAAGGCGAGGCCACCGATGTCCGGCACTTCCTCCGCACCGCTGGCTACCTCTACCTACGGGGTGCCTTCGCCCCCGACGAGGTGGCGTCGATGCTCGACGACGCGGCCGTCCTCGCCGACGAGGCCGTGCCCGGTGACCAGGAGTCCTGGTGGGGACGCAACGCTGCTGGCGACGAGATCCTGACCCGGGTCCTGCGGGCGGCCAGCCGACCCCGCCTGGCCGCCCTTCACGATGACCTACGCGTCCTACGACTCGTCTCTATGGCGGACCAGCCTTTGGCCGCCGAGGTCGACCAGGGCCCGGACCGGGTCACGGTGCTCTGGAAGCATCCCGAGATGGTCGACGGTCTGGGCGACCTGCCGTGGCACCGGGACTGCGGCATGGGCGGGCACGCCCTCAACTGCCCGTCGGTCGTGGTCACGATCTGCCTCACGACAGGATCCCCCGAGGCGGGTGAGTTGCGGTTCCTGCCCGGTTCGCACCGGGCGTCCTTTCCGTTCATCGACGGCACCGACGTGGCGGCCCCGGAGGGTGCGTCCCTGCCGATTACCGCCGGCGACATGACCGTGCACTACTCCGACGTCATGCACGCATCGCTACCGCCGACCTCCGTCGACGGCCCCCATCGCATCTCGGTCCTGATGGGGTTCCGTCCGGAATCGTCCGGCCACCACCGCGGCGGGCGCCACTACAACGACGCCCTCCTCGGCGCCGACGACGGCCAAGTCGAGAACATCGGCCGGCGCCTGGCCACCTGAAGTCGACCCTCCAACACCACAACCCATCACGAGACCCTTGACGGCCCCTAACCGTCACCTAACACACCGCATCCAGAATTCCCCGTAGTGTTGGACTGAAGGATCCCGACCTGGGACAAGGGAGCATCGGAACAGATGACGATCAAAAGCGGAAACGACAAAGAAATGACCGCTTCGTGGATTCGCGCCAAGGCAGGCACGATCGCAATCGTGGTGTTGCTGGTTGGCGTCGTCACAGCAGCGGCGGTCACTGCAACTCCCGGATCACGACCCGAGGTCGAGGACAACGAGCGCACCGAGGCCACCGAGCAAGCCAGTAAGCCCTCCAAGGCCGACCTCGCCGAGCGCAAGGCCGCCTTCCTCGAAGACCTCACCGCCAAAGTCAAAGCAGGCGAACTCACCCGGGCCGAAGCCGGCGAGATGATCGCCGGCCTGAAAGCCCGCATCGCCGAGCACGCCAAGGGCGGCGACCGTGACGGCAAGCCCTCCAAGGCCGACCTCGCCGAGCGCAAGGCCGCCTTCCTCGAAGACCTCACCGCCAAAGTCAAAGCAGGCGAACTCACCCGGGCCGAAGCCGGCGAGATGATCGCCGGCCTGAAAGCCCGCATCGCCGAGCACGCCAAGTAGATCGACAGGCTCTCAAAGGCGGCCTAGCCCGATCGGGCCGGAGAGGTTCTCCTCTGGTGTCGCGATGAACACGGCGAGTGTGCAGCCATTCATGGTCCGGGAGTTGTGCCGGGTGCCGCGGCGCAGCAGAACAAGGTCGCCGGGGCCGTAGGCGAAGCCGTCGTGGTCAACGAGGTCACCGTCGAGCACCAGGTACTGCTCGTCGC
>Ga0315329_10000021_pt1 | contig 67958 bp, 64 predicted proteins | sample M150032315metaG_FD_203459 | JGI IMG/M metagenome (GOLD analysis project Ga0315329, IMG submission 203459) | Ammonia-oxidizing marine archaeal communities from Monterey Bay, California, United States - M1 500m 32315 | ecosystem: Environmental > Aquatic > Marine > Coastal | place: USA: California...
ACGAATGCGTCGCCAACACCACCGAAGGCACCAACACCGCTACCACAACAAACCCCGCCAACAACCGGTTTCGCACCAAACGCCCCATCACAACACCCATCCCCACAAGTCACGCGATCATCACGCCAACCCAACACCATAAACCAAACCCGCACCCCACCCCCCCCCTCGGGGAGAGAGAGAAGGGGTTAGGTAGGGGTGCTGGTGAACACGCCTCGAGAAAAAGGGGGGCCCGCCTCAAACCGGTGACCGCGACAAGGTGTCCTGCAGACACGAAACAAACCGTGCGACCGGCGAGTCCGCGTTGCGCGACGCCACGCTGGTTGGGTACCCGCAGTGGCACTAGCCAACGTTGCGTAAACAGTATGCAGACCGCAATGCGCGGGCCTGACGTCGGTTCCTGGGGTCGGGGGGGTCAACGGAGCCGGGTCAGCTCCATATGTCCAGGCCTCGCGGAAGTGCTTGGACGGCAAATTCGCGAAGGTCCCGGGCTAGTGGCCGTGACCGATAAGTGATTCGCCGTCTAGTTCGTGCAGCAGTGCCTCGGCGATCGCTTGAGCGGGTGCGGGACGGGTGAAGTAGTAGCCCTGACCGAGTCGACAGCCCATGGTCAGCAGGCGACGGTGCTGATCAGGCACCTCGATCCCTTCGGCGACGGTCTGTGCGCCCATGGATTCGGCGATCGACAGCACAGTGGCAACGATCGCCGATTCTTCATGATCTTCGAGTCGAGCGACGAAGGTCTGGTCGATCTTCAAGATGTCGGCTGCGAACTCTTCGGCGTACTTCAGTGTGGCGTAGCCGGTGCCAAAGTCGTCGATCGCCACACGAAGACCGGCATGGCGCAAGGCGTCGATTCGAGACACTATGAGGTCGAAGTCGTTGATGAGTGCGGACTCGGTCAGTTCGAGGACGACGGCATGGCGGTCGAGACCAGCGTTGTCTACAATGTCGAGAATCTCGGTGACGATACCGTCGCGATGAAGTTGGATCGGCGATACGTTGACGCTGGCGTAGATATCGTGGCCTTCCTTGCGCCACATGGCAACCTGGCGGGCGGCTTTGTCGAGGACGTACTTGCCGAGGGGTACGATCAGGCCGTTTTTCTCGGCGATCGGAATGAAAGATTCAGGTGAGATCATTCCCCGGTTGGGGTGATTCCAGCGCACAAGCGCTTCGACGCCGGCCGTACGGCCAGTGTTGAGATCGACGATTGGCTGGTAGTAGACCATCAACTCTTCGTTCTCAATCGCCGCACCGAGGGTGTTGGAAATCTCGAAACGCTCGATCGTCTGGTCGGCCATGCTCGACTCGAACATCTCCCAGCGATCCTTGCCTTGTTGTTTCGCCTCGTACATTGCGACATCGGCAGACCGGATGAGATCTTCAGCAGAGACGACGCCGTCCTTGTCGATGGCAATGCCGACGCTGACGCTCATACGAACCTCTTGGCCGTGCAACGTAACCGGCTGTGAAAGTTCTTCGATGATTCGGTCGGCGACTCTAACTATGTCAGATTCGCCGTACACGTCGTTTAGGACAACGGCGAACTCATCGCCACCGAACCGGGCGGCACGGTCGCGGAGACGGAGCTTGTTTTGGAGCCGGGAAGAGATCTCGACGAGGACCTGATCGCCTGCGGCATGACCAAGCGAGTCATTGATGTTCTTGAAGTCGTCGATATCGATGAAGAGAGCGGCGACCATGCTGCCGGCGTGTCGCGCCGGACCGAGTGCCCTCGCCAGTTGGTTCGAGAACTGCAATCTGTTTCCGAGCCCGGTGAGATCGTCATGTAAGACCTGGTGCCGGAGGTCGTCCTCAAGTTTCTTGCGGTCGGTGATGTCGCGAATGTTCAACACGAGACCGTTCACGGAGGGGTCGTTGCTGAGGTCTGTGATTGTCACTTCGGCCGTGCGGCGGGTCTTATCTGGCCGCTCTAGGGCAAGTTCGAGATTGCGTTCACCACGGGGGTGCGAATGACGGGTGGCTCGACGCAGGCTGTCGAGCCCATCAAGGTCGTCCTGGGGGAGAAGCTCGGAGAAACTCCGGCCTCGGAGATGTTCTGGACGGAAGCCGAACAGGTCTTCGGCCGCCGGGCTTGCATAGGTGAAGACACCGGCCTCATCGAGCACAGCGATGACGTCTGAACTGTGTTGAACCAGACCGCGGAACCACTGTTCGGATCGTTTCAGGCCAATCTTGGCTGTGCGTTCCTCGGTGACATCGCGTGCGGTCACGACGATGCCGCCGACTTCAGGGTCGTCGGTGAAGTCTCGCGCCGAAATATCAAACCATCGGTAGTCGTCGGTCGCGATAGAGATTCGGGCTTCCATCGCCACCGATCGGCTGATACCCGGAGTTGCGTTGTCGAGAACCCGGGCGACTGCGTCGCGATCATCGGCGTGGACCAGGTTGAGGTACATGGTCTCAACCAGTTGGGTTGAGTTTCTCCCGACGATCCGTTGGGCATTGGGTGAGATGAAGGTGATCTTTCCGGCTACGACAACTGTCACGAGATCGGCAGACTGCTCGACGAGAGCCGTGACTTGATGCGCCAAGCGATGACGCATCTGGCTTTCGCGCATCTGAATTCCGGTGATCGCCGACAAGAGTTGGGCGTCGAGGCCTTGAAGTGCGATCGTTTGGGCATCATCGAGTGGCGCGGTCGCAACGATGGCGATCTCCTGTGGAGCCTTGCCGATAATGAGCTCACACGTGGTCGGTTCGTCTTGGCTGCAGGCAAAGCCGGAGTCGCCGAGGATCTCATTGGCGGTGCTGATGGCGACGTCGACTGCTTCGTTGGGATGTCTCGCTGACGCGAGTGCGGTGTTCGAGAGGCGTAGAGATGTCTCGTGTTGTGCAACGCGTTCGTTCGCTGCGAACAGGAGCCAGATGCGGTACAGGGTGAGGGCCCCGAGGACCAAGGCACCCACCATGATGATCAGCAGGCTCGAATCCCGACCGGTGATCAGGGATATTGACAGAGACAGTGGGATGATGAGAATCGCTATGCCGATCATGAGCAGTCGGCCTGCTGAGAACGATGGCGGTTTCGCTGAGGCGGTAACTGACATCCGTGCGGCATCAGGGTGCATGATTGCAGCCGTCCCGCATATGAATGCGGCGACTGCAGTTCCCCCGGCCGGTCGAGCTGCCCAAGGATTTCCAGTGGTATGGAGAAGGAGCAAAATATCGCTGATGATGATCAGGCCGCTGCCGATGGCCAGGAGACGCCACGAGCGGTTTCGGACTCCGCTCCCCACAGCGAGCGTGGCCACGTGGCCTACGAGAACGATCGTCAGGACCGAGTACCCCACGTTGGCGAGTCGGCCACCGAGGTCGATCGTGTCATCAAGGATATAGGGCGACAGGATGCTGGCGAAGATGACGATGGCGACCGCGACCGCGACGATTACGCCGTCGATGGCGGCTTCTCTTCGCCATCGGGGGTGGCGATGGCCGTGGGCGCGGATGAAAAGCCAGACGCAGGAGATGATGCCGATGTACCCGACATACCCACCGGCATCGGCGGGCGATGGGAACGGCGCCTCTTGACTCGCAATCGCTCCATGAATGCCTCGTGCCAGAACGGAGGCGAAGAGCGAGCCGATGCCGATGAGGAGTGCAATCCAGGGACGCCGGACCTTGCGGTCGAGTTGTGGCAAGCGGATCCAGGCCGCAGCGATGTAGCTGCCAGCCCCAGCGAGGTAGAGGGCAGGCGCGAGCGCGGGAAAGATGACGGCCGTGATGGTCGCCGCTGCGGCAATTGAAGTTGCCGTCGTTGCTTTCGTCATTCGCAAGAGTTGTTTGGTCGGCAGTTTTGGATCGGAGTTGAGGTCCGCCACATTGTTTGATGTCGCTCTACAGTGGGGGTTCCATGTCGCTCGTCTCTCATGTGTTCTGCTATCTCGTCGTCCACATGTCGTTGTTGTGAGCGATTCTTCGTCTGGGTCAAACCCCCACGCCTTGTTTTGGTGGATCGCCACGATCGCCATGTTGGTTGTCGTCGACGACCTCACGTATGGCCCCATCTCCTGGCTACTTGTGGGACTTTTCGGCCGGATTGCCGTCGTTGCGGTGTTCGTCATCTACTTCTTCGCTCAGCTGTACCTGGTCAACCACGGCATCAGGGATTCGCCCGGTCGGATGGCGGCTTGGTTCCTCGATCGACTCCAACTCTCGCGGCGATCGCACCAGGTTGCGGACCGCGAAACCCATATCCATGAGCATGTGACCGGTGTAGTTTTCGCATGCGTCTTTTCGATTTTGATCGGAGGGATCTTGCCTCCGCTTCTTCTGTGGCGCCGAGGATGGTCACGCAGCGCTGTGCAGAGGGTCGCAGTGGTGACGAGCGCCATCTATGCAGTTGAGTTCGCTATATTGCACGGCTTGATTCCGAGCCGGATCCTGTAGCCCTTCGAACTGCCTGTGGATAACTTCTGCACCATGTCCTAGACTTCGCCGCTATGACATGCGTCAGGTATCGCAATGAGATATCACTTCCGGCCAGGGAAGTTCGCTATTGCGTATGGTGCAGCCGCGTCGACGATGCTGCTTTGGAGTGGTCATGAGCGATGCAAACTGGCAACCCGTGATCGAGACTCCTCCACGTATACGGGTTGCTCCCGAACTTCGCGAGGTTGTTGCTGAGAAGGCAGTCCAACTCGATGATGTTGACGCGGCATTTCGTATTGAGCGCGAGGTCTTCGAGGAGTGTGGCTACGGCCAGATGCCCGTCGAGTTAGACGTCCAATCAACGTTCTACATTGCGCGCCTCGCCTCCACTGGTGAGATCTTGGGTGTGCTCAGGATGATCCTGGGGACGCCTGTGCCCCTTCCGTTCCTGAAGCTTCCGTTGCGCGACAGTTGGCGCGACGTGTATGCCGCGATTCCGGGTGATCGGTTGATCGAGTACGGCGCCCTAGCGGTTCCCCAAGCGAACCAAGAGGAGTTCGGTCTCTCGGTCAGTAAGGCGTTGTATCGAGCCGGATGGGAATATTCGATTGAGGTTGATGCCGGTTACTCCGGCATGGTCATGGAGCCTCGGCGCGCGAGGGTCCTGGCGCGATGGCACGGATTGGTCTTCGAACAAGTTGGAGACACGACGTTCTATATGGGTGGCGATGTTGCGGCATTTGTCGCGACTCCGGTGGGGCTACTCTCCGATCTCAAGCGTCTCAACCCAGACTTCGCTGAATACGTCACGACGAGATACGACCCGATTCTCGACGTCATCGACCTGCGAGACTCGCAAGACGCCTAGTAGATCTGCGAGACATTCGTGTAAGAGCGCGTAGTTGCTCCCGTAATTCGCGGACGCGTTGGATCTCATTGTCGTAGCCGAAAATATTGAGGGCGACCAACGAGTCATGGGGATGCTGGAGGGGCCGGGACCGCACCGGCGAACTCGTGCGGGTCTCGCCGGTCTCAGCGGTCTCAGCGGTTGGCTAGTCTCAAATCCCGTAGGCTGGTCAGATGGCGAAGCGCAAGCGAAAGCAGACTCGACCGGCTGTGGGTGTCGAACCGTCCTATCCTCCGGTTCAGGCGGGGTTGTTGAGCCCTACGCGACGGGTCCCTGCGGAGATCCGGAGGCCGCCGTACGCACTGCATGGAGATCCTGGGCCAAGCGTCTCCTCGCTCACCCGGACCCCCGACGAGCTCGCCGCTATGCGCCGTACAGGCCAAGACGCAGCAGAGATCCTTCTGATGGCGGGCACGCTCGTGAAGCCAGGCATCACCACCGATGAAATTGACCGCGCCGTGCACGAAGCTTCCATTGATAAGGGTGGTTACCCCAGCCCCCTCAACTATCGCGGTTTTCCCAAGTCTGTCTGTACGTCCGTTAACGAAGTGATCTGCCATGGGATCCCGGACAGTCGTCCGCTTGCCGATGGGGACATCATCAACATCGACGTCACTCTCTGGAAGGACGGTGTCCACGGCGATACGTCGGCCACGTTCCTTGTGGGCGAGGTCGACGATCTCTCGCTCACATTGGTGCGTGAGACGGCGCGCTCGCTTGACCTTGGCATCGCAGCGGTCACACCTGGTGGTCTTGTCAGCGATATCGGCAAGGCCATTGAGGGCCACGCGCTGAAGCATCGTCTTGGCGTGGTTCGGGAGTTCATTGGGCACGGGGTGGGCACCGAGTTTCACTCCAATCTCCAGATTCCTCACTATCACGAGCGTCGGTTGGCGACGCGCCTCGAGCTCGGTACCTCGTTCACGATTGAGCCGATGCTCACGCTCGGCGCGCCGGATGCGGTGGTATGGGATGACGACTGGACCGCCTCAACCATTGATGGAAGCCGTACGGCGCAGTTCGAGCACACGCTGGTCGTGGGCGAGTCCGAGGCTGAGCGCCTCACTGTGACGGGCGCCGGCGAGTGTGCCCACGATCTTGTCGCTGCGTCACTCGCTTAGGCCAGTCGGCGTCTAGTCAGATCTCACGTACATAGCGTCAAAATGGCTTTTGGAGCACGACGTTTCTGAGTCGCCTAGCGCCAAAACCGTAGATCAGTGACCGTGGGCAGAGGAGAGCAACGATGGCGGCCATCGAAACAATTGAAGGTATCGGGGTCAAGTATGGCAAGTCCCTGCGTAAGGCAGGGGTCTGATCTGCGGCCGAGGTCGAATGCTGGGTCACTCACGCAAAGCAACTCGTAGTCATGGTCTCGCACTGAGATAGCTCTGACGTCTTGCTAGACAACTACAAAGTTGACTCGACGTTCACCGGGATCGGCAGCGACGAGCCGAACGGCGATCTCGCTGCCAAGTTTTATTGGTTTCCCACCAACTGAACGGGTGTTGATCTTGGCCACTACCGCTGGTTCGCGCAGTTGAATCCGGATCTGTTCGCGATCATTGTCGACGTTGGTCACCACGGCGGCAAAAGTCTCGCCGATCAATGGGGTGAGCACGGTGGCTTCCATGAAGTCGACCATCGCCCTCTCAAGGTTCCGATCCCGATTCTTTGCAGAGCCCATGAGGCTCGGGAGTTCACCCAATGCCTCGATCGCCCACGATGGGGGCGCGTGACCGGCACACTGTGCCAACACGACCTCGTTGGCGAACCGGTCGCACAATCGGCGAAGAGGCGCAGTGACATGGGAATAGGTCGACGCGATGGCTGAATGACGGGGGTCAGATGGTGGGTCGTGATCGGTGAATGCGACGTATCCAGCCCCCCGCAAACCTCGTGCGGCCTGGCTCAACATCGCGGCAGTCTCGGGAGTGTCGGGGCGTAGTGATCGAACACGATCGGCGTAGCTCTGCTGGCGGGGCCATTCGATTCCGAGCGCATTCGCAGTCCGGCGAAGTTGATCGAGTGTGCGATCGTCGGGTTCAGGAAGGGTGCGAAGGATGCCGACACCAGCGTCCAGCATGATGCGGCTGGCGGCGATCCCTGTCAGCAGCGAAATCTGGGCGTTCCACCCTTCGATTGGTAGCGACTCGTCGAACAAGACGGCGAACGACCCATCCGACTGATATATGACCTCTTGAGAGGGGAGAGCCAGGCTCACTGCTCCTCGATGGCGTTCCTGAGCTTGTCGTAGCTCGCCGATCTCTTGAAGCAGGGTGAGCGCAGCGTCGGGGCCAGCGGTGTCCATTTCGACTTGGGCAGATCGGTAGGACAACTGGTGACGCGTGCGAATATCAGCGCGCTCGAGTCGGGCGTCGCCCAGCACACCCTCGCCATCCACCTCGATGGTCCAGAGCAGGGCTCGGCGCTGTTGCCCCTCGAGCAGACTGCCGCCATCTTCGTTGATCGACTCCGGATGCAGCGATGTCCGCAGGTCAGGGCTGTAGAGCGTCAGACCGCGGTCCCTCGCCTCGAGATCGACGGGGCTGCCAGGAGCGATGAACGATGCCACATCGGCGATGGCGTAGAAGACGGTGTATCCGTCGCCGTGTCGGCGAGCGAAGAAGGCCTGGTCGAGATCTGTGGATCCCGGCGGATCGATGGCGATGAACGGCAGGTCTTTGGCATCGACAACCGTGGAAGCTGCACCGGGCGGAATCCGTGGACCGGCGACGACTGCATCGGCGGCGGACTGGAGCACAGCGTCGGGGAACGCGGTGGGGATGTTCAACTCTGTGCGGATGCGGTCGAAACCGGCGATCATGACCGGGTCGGGGCGGCACCGAACTATTGGGCGCGGCACGAAAGCTCAGTTGACCGTGGCGGATTCTTGGCGAGGCATCTCGATCCAACTCTGGCCCGGGAGCACCGTGATGAAGTTGCCGCTGTTGTCGACATATTCGAAGACATCGAGCAATTCGTTTCGACGCCACACCGCAGGCACGACCTGGCCATCGGTGAAGATCCAGGCTTGTCCTTGACCGAGTGTGATTGCTTCGGGTGATTCGGCGTCGGCGGCCGAAGACACATATACGGTGAACTGGACGATCACTGTGGCGGGCTTGGCTCGGACTCCCGCGGTGTCCACAGTGGGGGAATTATCTTGGGAACGGGCCCAGCCCGACCCGTCCCACGCGTATTCGACGGTGGTGTGGCCGTAGTTGATCGTCACACCGTTGGCTGGTCGCGGATCACCAGGGATCGGGTCACCGGGTTCACGGAACCGAAGGACCGGTGAGGGCGAGCCGGTCTCATAGTCTTCTCCCGAGCCAACTGACCAAAGGTTGGCGGGGTTGGTGAAAAGGTTGTGCGGAGCGGAGCGACCAGTGCGGTAGAACAGGGCACCGTGGGTCGCCGCACCAATATCGACCAACGTCGAGTTGCCCAGCGCCTCCCGCGACCCCCGATTCCCGCCTGATGTAGCGAAGAGCGGCGAGTTGAACTGGGCGAGCAGGTCGAAGTCGCCGGTGCGCATCGAACGAACCGGGCCAACTTCGTTTGGCGTCTCCGAGTGGAAGATGGCGGCGAGTCGAGTGAGGCCGCCCTCGACCTCTTCGACAAAGATCATGTCGGCATCATTGATCCCGGCTTGGGGTCGAGCGGCGACGACGTTGTCGATCTTGATGGCCAGGACAGGCCGATTCACGACGTCGAACGTAACCTCACCAGTAAGCAAAACTTTGCCTTGCAGCGAGAGTAAAAGAGCGATTCGACGTTCGGTTTCATCAAGCTCGACGGCGAGCTTGGCTCGCTGCGACCCGGTTTCACCATGGAGGGTTTCGGTGGCGGTTTGCTCGGCCTGGGCGGTCTCTAGCGTGGCGCGGACATCCGTCATCTTCGCAGCGAGGAAGCGAAGCTGGTCGTCGAACATTTCCAGTCGACGGCGAGCGTCTTCGATGACCGCCTCGTAGAGCTCGCGGCGGCGAGAGGGCTCATCGTCGCGTTGGAGGACCCGGACCTCATCGAGGAGAGCGGTGGAACGTGGGTCGCCCGAGGTGAAGCCAACGAGGGCGATGGTGAGACGGGTGTGTTCAGGCCCGCGCCGCGCATTCACAGTTCGTTCGAGTTCATCGGCCACCAACTCGATCGCGGCTTCGCGAACGTCGATTTCGTTGTCGATCCGTTCCAGATTGTCATCAAGAACGCCGAGCTCTGCGTCGAGCTGACCGAGTTCGACGGTGATCTCGTCGCGGCGGCGCTCAAGATCGCTGATCTCCGCTGTGCTGCCCTGGCTGGACGCGGGCATATTGCCGGCAAGCGAGGCGACGGCCACGGCGGCAACAAAAACAGGAGTGAAACGTGACGTCCGCAACGTCTCCACACCGTAGCGGGTCGGGTTGGCTCCGTGGAGTCGCTACGGTCGCCAGATGGCGTTCGAGACCGAGGCTGTTGAGTTTCACCGAGACGAGAGCGAGCCAGTGGTTGCGGCCATGGTCGAGCTGGCGGAGCGGGGCGACGGCGAAGGCTGGATCAATATCGGCCCGCTCCTCGACGAAGACCAACAGTGGCGCGTCCCTGAGCGCTCGGGTCTTGCTGCCTGGTTCTCAGGTCGTGGCCCTGCGGTTTCTCTGGCCACATGGACGCCGGCTGCGGTTGGGCGCAAGCCGAGGTTGGCTCAACTCGGCGTTGCGCACGGCACGGGGCCCAATGCTCTGAAGCGTCTTGACGAGCTTGGCTTGGGGCTTCCGTCAGGTTGGGTGAAGCGGCAGGATCACGCCAAACACGGAATCGTGGTTGATCTGCCGCGTAGCGCTGACCCGACCTCCGTTGTTCGCTGGCTGATTACGGCGTCGACGGCGCTGCGCACGAGTGTTGAACCCGGCACCACGTGGGGCGCCGAGATTCATCGGCCTCGTAGTAGTTGACGGTGAGATCCGGTCGCTAGCGGGCTTACGCCTCCTGAGCGAGCGCCGGATCGAAGCTGAGTTCGACCCGTAGGTCAGTCGATGCGCTGGGGGCATGGCCGTCGCAACACTCGAGCATCACGCCTCCATTGGCGAGTTCGACGGTGCGGATCTCGGCGTTACCGAGCAGTCCGTGTGTCGCTCCGTTATCTCTCCACACATTCCACACGATGAGTGAACCGGCAGGCACGCAGACCGTCACCGCCGTGGGCGCAGTGGTCGACCAGAGGACTAGTTCTTTGGCCGAGATGTCGCCTACCCTCATCGCTCGATGGTGGTGGAGCAAGATTCCCTGCTCACGGCGATCGCTGTGGATTTCGCGCCGTACGGTGACGTTGGTCGGGAGTGCGAGGCTGAACTCGACCGAGTGCTGGGTTATCGAGCTCATGTGGTGTCACCGAATGGATCGACGGCCGCCGACTTCCAATAGGGCCGGGCACTGATCTGATCGACGCTGGCCGTTTCGACCCTGCCGGTCGCAGGATTCGTGCGGCGCGGAGGTTTGCCTTGCCGCATCCGGTCCTGGTTTTGAGCGCCCCAGAAATGCTCATTTGCATGGTTCTTCCACACCCGACTTCGAACGGTTGCTGCGGTGGGTGAGACCCCTGCAGTGCTCAACATGAGTGGGTTGAGTCCGAGGTGCCAACGTCCTCGAGGCAAGATCGCTTCGGGGATCTGAATCGGCTGCGATTGGTTGTACGTGGCGAGCACGGGTTCCGAGGGCACAATCAGCTCCTCGGGTCCAAGCTCTGGGAGACGGACGAAGCGCCCGCGCTTCTGCGTCGGTGTGGGAGCAGGGCGGTTCCTGACAAGGAGATCGTCGGAGTTGAGAACTCGAGCTTCGCGATCGCGGCTCCATCCGGCCTGGAGACTGGAGACGCCGTAGGCGTCACGCAGTGTCGTGCGGACTGCAGCGTCGTCCTCTTGAACCTTGCGACGCCGAGCGGCGCGACCTTCGCGCCAGGTACCCGGGTAGCGCTCGCCCTTTGGCCGGAACGCGCCGCGGCTTGGATTCCCGAGCCAATCCAGCACAACCCAGATGCTGCCCGCCACGATCCAGGCGAGGACAAAGGTGTAAATCACGCGATCTCCGTCGAGATAGTCGAGGAACGGGTCCATGCGTCGGTATCGCCTGCTCTAGTCCTGGACCTGCAGGTCGATCACGGCATCAACGATCTCGGTGACTACCTGATCGGCTTGAGCGTCGAAGAGTACATGTGCGTTGGCTGGTCGTTCGTCGGTGCCGTCACGCCCGCCGACTCGTTGGTCCACCACGGTCATGCCCCGTGTGAGCGAGCCGTTGACCTCAACGGCGACCGAGTGGGACCGACCCTCGAACAGGTCGGGTCGTAGGGCAGCCATGACCGCTGAGGCATCGTGAATTGGCGCACCGGCCCAGCCGCGTATCTCGCTTGCGACGGTGACTGCATGGTCGAGTAACCCGGCGGCGAGCAGCGCCGCAGGCGTGCCCGCGGCGTGCATCCGGTCACGCTCTGCCGGCCCGAGCAGAACTTTGTGCGTGACATCGAGCCCGACCATGGTGAGCATGGGGAACTCGTTGAAGACCATGGCTGCAGCCTCGGGGTCGGCCCACACATTGAACTCGGCGGTGGCGGTGACGTTGCCGGGGCCAGCGGCGCCGCCCATGATCGTGAATCCACCGAGACGCTGAGGCAGTGTCGGGTCTCGTCGCAGAGCCAAGGCGATGTTGGTGAACGGGCCAACGGCCACGAGATGCAGATTGTCGACGCTGCGCGCCATGTCCAAGATGAAGCCGACAGCATCATCGCTATCGATGTCTCGAGAGAGGGCAGGAAGCTCGACCGCCCCGAGTCCTGTAGCTCCGTGGACATAGGCGGCATCAATCGTTGGGGCGAGCAGCGGTCGAGCGGCACCGCGATGAATCTGCACATCGGCACCGGCGATTTGTGCAATCGCAAGGGCGTTGTGAGTCGTGTGCTCGATCCCGACGTTGCCGTTCACAGTCGTGATACCGACGAGATTGGCTCGAGACATCGCTGTGAGAAGCGCGATGGCGTCGTCGATCCCAGGGTCGCAGTCGATCAGCATCGGGATAGGCATCTCCCGATGCTAGGGCCGGAGCAGGGACTCGACCTCGTCACGGGTGGGGAGCGAGGGTTGGGCCCCCTGGCGCTGGGTTGTGGCGGCGCCGACGCGTACCGCCCATTCGGCGGCCTCGACGATGCTCGCTCCGCCAACGAGAGCGTCGGCCAGGGCTCCACAGAAGGAATCGCCTGCGGCGGTCGTGTCAACCGGCTCGACGGCAGGAGCCTTTACACGAGTTGCCACACCGTTGACGACGACGAGAGCTCCCTGCGCCCCAAGGGTGATGACAACGGCGGGTGAAGGCAGGAGTCCGGCTAGCTCGGCTGCAACAGTGGCGTCAATCGGTCCGTGGTGACCTGTCAGCGTTGCGAACTCAGTCTGGTTGGGGACGAGCACATCGATATTGCGAAGCAAAGAGTCGGGCAAGGGCTCGGGTGGGGCCGGTGCAGGGTTGAGGATCACGGTTCCTGCGGCGGTATTGGCTGCCGCTTCGACGGTCTCCAGAGGAACCTCAAGTTGAAGGAGCGTGACGGTAGCGGTCGCGAGCACAGCGCTGGCTGCCATGATGTCGGCGGGGGAAAGCCGAGCGTTAGCTCCTGGGCTTACCACGATTGCATTGTCGCCCCCGCTGTCGACAGAGATCAGGGCAACGCCGTTGGGGGCGCCGTCGGTAGTGAGTAAATGAGATGTGTCGACGGCGTCGGATTCCAAGGCAGCGCGCAAGATCGCTCCGCCTTCGTCGTTCCCTAGGCGGCCGATCATCGCCACGCTTCGGCCGAGTCGCGCGGCGGCAACGGCCTGATTGGCGCCCTTGCCACCCGGGTAGCGGTGAAGGTCGCCCCCCATGACGGTTTCGCCGACAAGGGGGATCTGGCTGACGTCGACAACGAGGTCAAGGTTGGCGCTCCCGACGACGGCGATCTCGTGGCTCAGCGGACGACGCCTTCTTCGAGGTTGCGTCCAGGTTTGATGTTGATCGACGTCCCGAATGAAGCGAGCTTCCTCAGCTGTTTTGAGCGGAGCTCCGAGAAGAGTTCGGTGACAGCGAGTTGTTCCAGAATTGGAGACATGGCTGGTTTCTATCAGTACCCAACTTGAACGTCCACGATGCCTTCTAACGGCTCTCCGCTCCGAAAGTGGTCGTAGTTGGTCCGAAGCAGGGCCATCATCGTGTTCAGAGCACCAGGCCCCATCCAACTTGTGTGCGGTGTGAGGTGGATTTGCGGATGATCGTAAAGCCAATGATCGGCCGGGAGCGGTTCGGGATCGGTGACGTCAAGCGAGGCTCGAGCCACCCGTTGATCGTCAAGAGCGATTCGAAGTGCGTCCTGATCGACGAGCGTGCCGCGGGCGATGTTCACGAGATGGAGCCCGGGCTTTACCCGAGCGAGCATCGACGTGTCGATGAGGTGACGTGTCTCGGCGGTTGCGGGGGCGGCGAGAACGAGATGATCGGCCTCACCAATGACCTCGCTCAGGTCGTTGACGACCGTCATCTCGTCGAACGGGCTGACATTGCCCCGTCGACGAACACCGATCACGGTCATGTCGAGGGCCAGGCTGAGGCGGGCGACTTCGGTGCCGATCCCTCCTACTCCAACGATTATCACCGTGGCGCCTCGGAGTGAACCGATTCGCCTGTCGATCCCCCAACTCTCGGGAGCATCACCAATGAAGACTTCAGGCATGGCCTTGGCGAAGGAGAGCATCTGAGCGAAAACCCACTCGCCGATCGGAAGCCCGCTTGCGCCCCGTGAACAGGTGAGGGTCTGCCCGTCGAGTACGTCGAACGGAAAGTGGTCGACACCGGTACCGATCGTGTGAACCCAATCGACGCCGCAGGCGAGAATCTCGGCCAGGTTGCCACTGCCTTCGGTCGTGGTGACGACGACGTCGCCGGTTAGATCACCCGGTACGTCATCCTCGGCGGTCACTTCGACAACGCGGACCCCGGGCCATTCGAAGACTGCTGATGGGAACCGGTATCCGCTGTTGTTGATGATGATGGTCTCTGTCGGTGCATCGGTCACAGTCGGGAGCGTACCCGCGGGCGAACCTTTCAAAAAGCGAACTACGATGGTCCCGTGATACGGGTATGACAGGTCTCTATATCTTCTTCCTTGCGGTAGGAGCGCCGTTGCTGGTTTGGTTCGCGTTTGCGGGCGATGCTGATGCCGATGGATTTGGCGGCGGCGACGCCGATAGCCCCTTTTCGATAATTCCGCTGTCCACCCTTGCATTCATAATGACGTTCTTCGGACTGACCGGACTATTGAGCGACATCGGCGGGTCGAGCGCTCTCTTCGGGTTCGTGCTTGCTGTGATTGTCGGTGTTGTCGCGGGCGGTCTCAATAGCGCAGCATTCTCCTGGCTTCGCCGGAACTCGACGTCGAGCGAGGTCATGGATTCCGAACTCGAGGGTCAGATTGCACGTGTGGCGCTCCCCGTGAGCGAAAAACATCGCGGAAAGATCGTGCTGGAGATCGCGGGCGCCCGAGAGCAGATGACTGCTGCCCCGGCCGACGCCTCAACTATCGATATTGGCAAGCCCGTTGTTGTCGTTCGGGTCGAGGGCGGTGTGGCCTACGTGGCTCCACTCGACCCCGACCTCGAACTCGACTAGTCAACGGATGGACAAAAGGAGAAGCACATGGGATTTCTGATAGCAGGTCTCGCCATCGCAATGGCTTTGATCTTCATCGTCTTGATCGTCAGTTCGTTGATCATCATCTGTCCACCCAACCGGGTCGCCGTGATCTCTGGGCGCAGCCGTGTCTTGAGCGATGGCCGTTCCGTCGGGTATCGGATCTTGAAGGGTGGGCGAACGCTTCGGATTCCGCTGATCGAGAAGGTGGCGTGGATGGATCTCAACATCATCCCGCTGGAAGTATCGGTGACCAACGCGTACTCGGCTGGCGCTATCCCGCTCAACGTCCAGGGAATCGCCAACGTGAAGGTGTCGTCGCGTGAGGGGCTGCTGGAAAACGCTGCAGAGCGGTTCCTTGGCGTGCCGACCGTCACCATCGGCCAGATCGCCAAGGAAACCCTGGAGGCGAACCTCCGCGGTGTGCTTGCGACGATGTCGCCTGAGGAGGTCAATGAGGATCGCTTGAAGTTCTCCAGGCAGTTGATCGATGAGGCCGATGACGACATCAAGACGTTAGGTCTTGAACTCGACGTGATGAAGATCCAAAACGTCACCGACGACAACCAGTACTTGGAGTCTGTCGGCCGGCGACTTACGGCCGAAGTAGTGAAGGAAGCCCGCGTCGCGGAAGCCAATCGAACGGCTGAGTCCGAGGAGGCTGAGGCAACAGGTCGTGAACGAGCCCAGATCGCCGGCGTCCAGGCCGACAAGAACATCGTCGAGGAGCGAAATATGCTTCGTGTCCGTACCGCTGAACTCGACGCCATTGCTCGGGCTAAAGAAGAGGAAGCCGCGGTTGCCGGTGACATCGCCAGGGCTACGGCTGAGCAGGAGCTAGAGCAGACCCGTATCGAGTTGGAGCGTCGTCGACTGGAAGCCGACGTCGTAACCCCGGCTCGCGCCAACCTCGAAGCCAAGCAGCTTCAGGCGCAGGCTGAGGCGGCCAAGATCATCGAGGACGGCAAGGCCCAGGTTGAGGTCTTCCGGCGTCTGACTGAGCAGTACCAGGCTGCTGGCGATGACGGTCAGCGCATCTTCGTGTTGAACATGCTGCCCGACCTCGTCGACAAGATCGTCTCCACCGTCAGCGGTGTTTCGATCGACCGTGTAGCGGTGATCGACAATGGCGGCGGCAATGGCGGATCGGGCGGTATTCCGGCGCTCATGAGCCAGCTCCCGGCCGCCGTGGTCAGCATGTCTGAGCAAATCGAGGCCGCTACCGGCGTCGACATTCTCAGCAGCATGCGCGACTCTGATACCGGGTCGTCAGCTCTCGCTCCGCCCCCGCCTCCACCCGAGGAGTAAGTCATCGAATTCGTGGACGCCCATGCCGCTGTAAGCGGATGGCGTTGCACGAATTCGGCCAACCAGAGCGTTAGTGCCCGAGTTTGCGGACGAGTTCGCGGTCGATGACTTCGATGCGGCCGCGTCCGATACGTACGGCGCCTTTGGCTTCTGCGGCCTTGAGTGGACGATTCGCAGTCTGGCGGCGGGTCCCTGCCATGGCGGCAATATCTTCCTGACGCACACGGATAACGATGGGCATCTGTCCGTCATCGAACGCTGTGGCCAGGCGGTCGACAACGCGAAGCACACGTGAGTCGACGGGTACGAAGAGGACTTCCATCAGTTGGGCTATCGTCTCGGCCAACTTCTCGGCAAGGAGTTCCACGAGATAGCGATCGATGCTGGCGTCGGTGGTGCGAAGGTCTTCAAGCATCCCTTGGGTGAGGCTCAGCGTCTCGGTTGGTTCAAGCGCGGTGACGCTTGCGGTGCGGCGTCCGTTGCCGACCAACGCCAATTCGCCAATTACTTCGCCGGGTCCACGCACCGAAAGCGCGGCGATATCACCGATGCTTGTGGTGATCTCCACGAGCACCCGACCCTTATCGATCACATGCAGGGTGTCGCCTGGGTCGCCTTCGTTAAAAACGGTCTCGTTGCGCCCATAGCGCCGCCTCCGCATCTTCGCCCGCCAGTGAGATGCTTCAGGGCCGAGGATGTCAAGGAATCCGCCGATCACAGAACCCGATGCTACCGTCGATTCGACGTAGCAACGGTCATCCGTCACACTTCTGAGTATGGGTCAGGAAGGATCCCCACGGTCCACGGGACAGGAGAAGCGGCGCCAGCAGGTTTTGGCAGCCGCAATGCACCTGGGCGCAGAAGGAGGGTATGACGCCGTCCAGATGCGAGGAGTCGCCGACCGATCCGGTGTCGCCCTTGGCACTATCTATCGCTACTTCTCGAGTAAGGACGACCTGCTGATCGCCGGACTTGCGGGCTGGATTCGGCGTACTCGAATGCGACTTGAGAAAGAAGAGGTTCGCTGTGACTCACCGCATGAACGTCTCACGGTCCTGCTTGCCGGAGTCGCCCGGTCAACTGAGGCATCACCGATGTTGATGCAGGCACTGGTGCGTGCACATGGTTCGACATCTCCGGCATCGGGGCCTCATAAGCTTGATGTCGAGACCGAACAGCAGGCGTTAATTGTCACTGCGATTGGCGATTCCTATCCGAACTCGTCCGAGATCGCCCGCGTCTTTGGGCATGTTTGGCAGTCGGCCTCAACTCGTTGGGTCACCGGCCTTGCCCCGAATGGTTCACTCGAGGCTGAGTTCCGCAATGCCATCGATTTGCTCGTTCCCGCTAGGTCAGCGGGGTGAGGACCTCGTCGAATGCTTCGGGCGACTGGGGTTGCGAGAAGTAGAAACCAAGGGCCTGGTCGCAGTCGAGTTCTGTCAGGACGTCAAGTTGCTGGCGCGTCTCGACCCCCTCAGCGATCACGATCAACCCAAGGGCATGAGCGAGATCGATGATTGCGGCCACGATTGTGGTGGCGCTCTTCTCTGCGCCAAGGCCAGAGACAAATGATCGGTCGATCTTCAAGACGTCGAGTGGTAGCCGTTGCAGGTAGCCGAACTGGGACCAACCGATGCCGAAGTCGTCGATGCCGAGGCTGATACCGAGTCGACGGAGCTCATCGAGTTGCTCAGTCGCTGTCTCCGCATCACCCATGAGGGCGGACTCCGTGATTTCGAGGCAGATCTCGTCGGTGGTGATGCCGGCGTCATCGATGGCGCTCTGGACGTAGTTGAGCAATTCCGGGTCGCCGAGTTGACGGGCGGAAAGGTTGACCCAGATTCGTACTGGTTCTTGGTCCGGCGTGCGATGAACGCGCCAGGTGGCGGCTTGGCGACAGGCCTCGCCTATCACCCACTTGCCGATATCGACGATGAGGCCGCTCTCCTCGGCCAGAGGAATGAAGTCGTCAGGGAGAATCAGCTGGCCACCGGGACGTTGCCAACGCACAAGCGCCTCGAAGCCGACGATGTAGTTCGAGTTGAGATCGAGTTCGGGCTGATAGTGCAGCCGTAGCTCGTTGTTCTCGACGGCTCGGCGGAGTGCTTCTTCGGTGCTGAGCCGTTCCAACGCGAGATTTTGATCGGCCGCATTGTGGATGGCGAAGCGTCCGCGGCCCTCGCGTTTCGCCTCGAACATCGCGGTGTCGGCGTTGTCGAGCACGCGGGTTGGGTCGTTGTCGCCAACGGCGGTGGCAATACCGACAGAAACACCCAGGTAGACTTCGCGTCCGTCGAGTACAAATGGTTGCTCGAAGGCATCGATGATTCGCCGTGCCACCACGGTAGCTCCGCGTGCGCCGTCGGTGCCGGCGCACAGCATCACGAACTCGTCGCTGTCGATTCGGGCGAGGGTGTCGCCAGGCCGCACGATTGCCGTCAGTCGTTCAGCAACTCTTGTGAGTGTGGTAATACCGATCTCATGACCGAGCGTGTCATTGGTTGTTTTGAAGCCATCGAGGTCGATGAGAAGGACGCCAATGGGTTGCTGCGTTCGCTCCGATGCTGCAAAGGCTTGCGTCATCCGGTCAATGAGGAGCGCCTTGTTGGGTAGACCGGTGAGCTCGTCGTGGAAGGCATTCTTGAGCAGACTCTGTTCGGTCTCTCGCTGCTTGGCGATGTCGCGGCTTGATGACTGGAGCTGGTGTAGTGCGCCGTCGGTATCGCGGATCGGTGTGATCGACGTTTCGAACCAGCGATAGCTCCCGTCGCGGTGGCGGAGGCGCTGCCTGAATCGGGTGGGCTCTGCGCCTCGTCTGGATGTGTCCTGGAGTGCCTGCTCGAGCGCGCTGAGCGTATCGGAATGAGCCAAGTCGACCGGATGGCTCCCAACGACAGCGTTCGCATCGAGGTCGAGTAAGCGCTTCACCGATGGCGAAACATAGGTAAACGTGCCATCTGGTTCGTGAAGACAGACGAGGTCGCTCGTGTATTCGGCGACGGCGCGGAAGATGTCTTCTGCAGCGGCCAGCTTCTGCGCGGTTGCGGCGATGATCGCGTCGGTCTCGTGCCGATCCGTGAGCGGATGAAGTTCGGCCAGAAGCAAGGAAACACTGGGCTTACCGTCGGTACTGCTCGGATAGAAAATGGGTGTGGTCTCTATCCGGAGCGGACGCGGTTCGAGCATTCCAATATCGATTGTGCGCGAATCGGTGCGGCCGTCCAAGCAGGACTCGATCAGCGGGGAAAGAACCGCGTGGGCATCGGCATTATGCCAAACCGATGGTGCCCAAAGCGGTCGGCCTCGCAGATCGTCGCGCTTGATGGCAAGGCTTGCAGCGGCATCGTTTGCGTCGAGCACGGTGCCGTCAAGGTCGAGCGCCAACGCTGGTCCATTGATCTCGTTGAGAGTGACCCGCATCTGAAGACCACGAGTGAGATCGTCAAGGTTGGGATCAGCGAGGGATGCGAGTCGCATGAGGGCGTCGGCGCGCGTCAGATCGATTGCTCTAGTGCTCTGCTCGCGCGCTTCAATCAACGGGACTCCCGAGACGACGGGTGGATACCCAGGCACGAAGATACTGAAGCCGCTGCTCCATACGGGGGATAGTTACTCGGAGTGGCGAAATGACCACTTGACGCGGTCGGGCCAGGGCCACTGAATCAGCCATAGCAGCATGGGAAGCTTTGGCTCCAACGGGGTGGTCTGTCAGAGTTTGGGCCGTCGAGACGGTTCGACTCTGAGCCGATGGCTAAGAATTCTGCTAAGGGTAGGACATGAGAATCCTGATCTCGGGCCGTGTCAGCCTCACGAAACTGCCGGTGGCGTTCCTTTCTCTGGCGCTCTTCGCAGGCGCATGCAGCGGGGGAGACGATGGCGGAGCATCCGACGCCGCCGGCTCCGATGACGCCGCCGACGCCGAGGACTCTGCGGGCACTGCAGTCGTCCCCACCGTCACCACGACGCAGGGTCCGGTAATCGAGGGAGGAATTACCCCCGGTGGCACGCTACGTGTCGGACTCGGAGCCGAAGTCGATGGCCTGAACCCGGGCGCCAACAGCCTGGCGACCTCCGCGTACCTCATCAACTTCAGCATGCTCGAGCCGCTGGCGTACTTCGACGCAGAAGGCAACTGGTTCCCCTGGCTCGCCGAGTCGTTCGAGAAGATCGAGGGCAGCCCGAGTTGGCGAATGACGCTGCGCGACGGAATCACCTTCCATGACGGTTCTGACCTCGACGCCGACGACGTCATCGCGTTGTTCAACGTCCAACTCAAGGATCCGCTGATCGGGCTTGCGTTGCAGCCCTCCTACCCCTTCGCCTTCGAAGGGCCTGCGGTCGAGAAGATCGACAATCTCACGGTGCAGTTCAATCCACTCGGTGAGAGCGCCCACTTCCCCGTCAATCTCACATCCCAACTCGGGATGATCGTGCCCAGCGAGTACACCGAGGCCACACAGGCGAACTCGCGTAAGAACCAGACCCTCATCGGTACCGGGCCGTTCATATTCGAGAGCCGGGTCCAGGACGATCGCACGATCGTTGTGAAGAACCCCAACTGGTGGGGCGGCGAGGTGTACCTGGACAGGATCGAGTTCATCATTCAGACCGACACGGCAATTGCCGCAGACCGACTGGCGGCCGGCGATCTTGATGTCGTGATCACCTCGAACCCGGACGCCATTCTCACAATGCGCGAGGCCGAGAGCGTGAGAACGATCGAGAATCTCTTGTCGAGCGATAACAACTTGATGATGAACACCAGCCGGCCACCCTTCGACGATATTCGTGTCCGTCAGGCGCTGACGTATGCGACAGACCGTGATGGGTTCTCCGCCCTGATCGCTCAGGGCACGTCACCGATGGCTGACTCGATGTTCCATCCTGATCTGATTTGGAGCAACCCGGACGTCGTCCAAGAAGGCAACACACCCGAACTCGCTCAACCACTAGTCGACGACTATTGCGCTGATGTTCCCGACGACTGCACCGACGGCAAGATCAACATGGAGTTCCAGCACTCTGGCCCTTCGGTTGTGCAGACACGAGTAGCCGATTTACTCACCTCTGGATGGCAAGAATTCTTCAATGTCACCGTCAGCGAGGTCCTCCAAGATCAACTCATCCCCAATGTTGCAATCGGCGAGTGGCAGGTCGTTGCGTGGCGCCAGTTCGGATCCATCGACCCTGATAACGAGGTCATCTGGCTGCAGTGTGCAACTGCGGACAAGTTCATTGCGCTCAACTGGGTGCGATATTGCGATGAAGATCGTGATGCGCTGATGGTTGAGCAACGCCAAACGGCAGACCTCGATCATCGCGTTGAAATCTGGCGTGACATCCAGGTCAACATGAATGAGTCCTACGCGTACATCTTCATGACTCACGCCAACTGGACGATCGGCAGTCACACTCGCGTTCAGAACATCTGTCCCCAGTTCGCTCCGACCGGTGAGGAGATCTTCTGCAGCAATGGCGGGGTCACCTTCTTCCACGACACGTGGATTGCCGAGTAGGGCGACCTCGACGCGGTCGTTCGGTGGAGTTGAGATGAGGACGCTCATCCTGAGTCGCCTTTCGCAACTGGTTCTGGTTTTGCTCGCGGTGACGTTCCTTTCGTTCAGCGCGATGAACGTTCTGGGTGACCCGCTCTTCAACATCATTGGGCCGCTTGCCGAACTCGACTGCGATGCGGTCGCCCGCGGCGAGATCGAATCGACGTCGTCGAGCCTTGACGCCACTCGCACTGATTGCGAGATCGTCGCAGAAGTAAAGGCAGAGTTCCGACTCGATGAGCCCCTGCTGAAACGTTATGTCCTCTGGTTGGGTGATTCGGTGCGCGGTGATTTCGGCACGTCGTTTGCTAGCGAAGGGGTGCCCGTTTCGGAGATCCTGAAGGCAAAGTTCCCGGCGTCGATCAAGCTCATGGTCTACGCCGAGGTGATCGCGCTTGGTCTGGCGATCCCGCTTGGCGTCTATGGCGCGTATCGGGCGAACCGACGACCCGACCGAATCCTGTCGGTTGTGTCGTTCGGCGCGTTGGCCATCCCGAATTTTGCACTCGGGGTCGTGCTCCTCTATGTCTTCGCTCTGAAGACCGGCGTCTTCCCGTCGAGCTATGACAAATCCAGTGTCTGGAGCGAGGTGAAGTCGTTGTTCCTGCCAGCGTTCACCCTCGGGAGTGGGCTCGCGGCCGGTTACCAGCGACTCCTTCGTACAGATCTGGTCACCACGCTCCAAGAGGACTTCGTCCATATGGCCCGGGCCAAGGGAATGACGGATCGTCACATCATGTTCCGTCACGCACTACGGCCTTCGCTGTTCTCTGTGATCACGGTGTTCGGGGTCCAGACCGGTGCGCTGATCGGTGGCTCGCTTGTGGTCGAGCAGATCTACCTGATCCCGGGTGTTGGGCGTGAGCTCGTCACCGCAGTGGTTCGTGACGACTTCCCGGTTGTCTTGGCTGGAGTCACGGTCATCGCCACGGCGTTTGTCGTCATCAACTTTGCGGTGGATCTGCTCTACGGCTGGCTCGACCCGAGAGTGAGAGCGCAGTGACGAAGGCCGGAGTGCTTCGACAGCCAGATGACAATGAGGGCCCCGGTGTCGTTGGCAGGACACTTGGTCGGCCGTTCTGGATTGCTATTGGCTGGCTCGGTCTCTTGACCGTTCTTGCGCTTTTCGCGAGTTGGCTGCCGATCGAGGATCCGAACAAGGTTGGCGCTGGTGGCCCTCGGCTCGGCCCATCGTTCTCTCATTTCTTCGGTACCGATGCGCTCGGCCGTGATGTGTTTGCCCGCACGATCTTCGGCGCCCGCATCTCGTTGCTGGTGGGTTTTCTCGCCATCGCCTTCGGGATAGTGGTGGGTGGAGGACTCGGCATCATCGCCGGATACTTCCGAGGAATCACTGATCAGGTCATTAGTTTCTGCTTCTTCACGCTGTTGTCATTCCCCGCCCTCGTCCTTGCCCTCCTCATCACCGCCACGATCGACCGAAACCAGTGGACGGTCAGTTTCACCCTTGGCATCTTGGCCGTCGCTTCGGTGGGTCGGCTCAGTCGAGCCAACACGATCGTCTTCGCCGAACGAGAGTTCGTTCAGGCGGCACGGGTTCTCGGTGCCAACAGCAGGCGGATCATCACCCATGAACTTCTGCCCAATGTCATGATTCCAATGGGCGCTCTCGCCCTTCTCGGCATGGGCATAGCGATCGTGGCGGAAGGTTCGCTTGCGTTCCTCGGCCTCTCGGTCGAAGGCGATGCAGTCTCGTGGGGCAAGTCGATTGTCGATGGCTCCCAGGCGCGGGATCTGGACAAAAACCCCAACGTGGCGCTGTTTCCCATCGGGGTGATGTTCCTCACGGTCCTGGCTCTGAACTACGCCGGTGATCGGGTACGTGAGTATTTCGATGTCCGAGAGACGGCGTTCTAGGTCGATCGATGGTGACGCAACTTTCTGTCCGTGATCTTTGTGTGCGATTTCCAACCTCTCGTGGGGTTGTGGAAGCCGTCAATGGTGTGACCTTCAGCCTGGAGAAGGGAGCGATGCTCGGCATCGTGGGTGAATCGGGATCGGGTAAGTCGGTGACGGCGAAGGCACTGATGAACCTGTTGCCCAGAACGGCGGAGATCAACGGCGAGGTGCGGTTCGATGGCGAAGACGTCCGCGCCCTGGCTGCAGTGGGCCGCAAACACTTTTGGGGCGTCAAGATGACGATGGTGTTTCAGGACCCCATGACATCACTCAATCCTGTGAAGAAGTGCGGGGAGCAGATCGCTGAGACGCTCCGCTACCACCTCGGCTACGACAAGCGGGCCGCCATGGAGGCAGCGACGGACCTTCTCGAACAGGTGGGAATCCCCGAGCCCGGCAAGCGGGTTCACCAATACCCCCATCAACTCTCTGGTGGGCTTCGCCAACGAGTGGTGATCGCCATGGCGCTGGCCTGTGAGCCTGATCTGCTTATCGCTGATGAGCCGACCACCGCCGTCGACGTAACCGTGCAGAAACGCATCCTCGATCTCCTTGACTCGCTCCGCAAGGAGCGTGGCATGTCGATGATTCTGATCACCCACGACCTTGGCGTAGCCCGGGGCCGTTGCGATGATGTGGCCGTGATGTACGCCGGGCGAATTGTCGAACGAGCGGCGACGGAGACCTTGTTCGATCGGTCACGTCACCCGTATACCGGTGCCTTGCTTCGCTCAATCCCACGTATCGATCAGCCCAGCCACGCCCGCCTCGATCCGATTCCCGGGCGACCGCCGGAGCTGATCGCTCCTCCCGTTCAATGTGCGTTCGCCCCGCGCTGTCACTACGCCCAAGCCGACTGTCTCGAGTTGGTACCGAAAACCGAAGGCATCGGCGAGAGCCACGAATTCGCCTGCCACCATCCGGCAAACACCGCGAATGGACGTGAGTCGCTTGCGGCCAACGCTGCCGCCGGTGTCACGGTTACGGGCCTCAAAATTGGCGACGGAACGGAGCGCTGATGGCCGGCTCAGGTCACGCCCCTCTGCGGCAAAGCGAAGACACAATCCTTGAAGTCAAAGATCTGGCTGTCGAGTTCAGAGTCGGTCGCCGTGAGGTCGTTCATGCTGTCAGCGGCATCAGCTTTGACATAGTGGAGGGCGAGACACTCGGCATCGTGGGAGAGTCCGGATGCGGCAAGTCGACGGTTGCTCGCTCGATCGTGCGACTGAACGAAGTGGCTGGCGGAAGTGTTCGCTACCTCGATCATGATCTGGCGACGCTCAGCGGTGAGGCGTTGCGAGCGCTTCGTCCCGATCTTCAGATGATCTTCCAGGATCCGATCTCTTCGCTCAACCCTCGCCGGAAGGTCCGCGAAGTCATCACCGAAGGACTTGTGATCTGGGGCGATGGTCACGGTATTTGGAGCCAAGACCGTATTGACGAACTCATGCAGACGGTGGGGATCGATCCAGCCTTCGGTGACCGGCGAGTCCACCAGTTCTCGGGCGGGCAAGCGCAGCGAATCGGCATCGCTAGGGCACTAGCCCTCGATCCGAAGGTACTGATCTGCGACGAACCCGTCTCCGCCCTCGACGTCTCGGTACAGGCTCAGATTCTTAACCTGCTCGAGGATATGAAGCAGCGCTACGGGCTGACCGTTCTGTTCATCAGCCATGATCTGAGCGTCGTGAAGAATGTCAGCGATCGCATTCTCGTCATGTATCTCGGGAAAGCCTGCGAGGTCGGCAACGCCGATCTGTTGTATGAGCAACCACGACACCCCTACACGCGAGCCTTGTTGGCGTCCATACCCCAACCTGCGCCCACGGTCGATCCGAGTGAAGGCAATATCGATGGCGAAATTCCATCACCGATCAATCCGCCGACTGGGTGTCGGTTTCGGACTCGATGTCTCTCGGCAACATCGGTTTGTAGTTCGCAGGAGCCCCAGATGCAGCAAATCGGTGACGGCGACCACTATGTCGCGTGTCATCACCCGGTTGTGATCACGCCACGCAAGGGTGACTAGTTCAGTTCCCAAACCGTCTTGCTGCTAGTTGTGGACGCGTCGGCCACACTGGGCGCGGCACGACCCTCATCATGAAGCTTGCGGAGATGGGCAACAACTGACCGAGCCGCTGGCTTGTGCAGGTGCTTGGCGACGTTCGCGTAGAGTTCGAGCACGATCTCCTTGGCCGACATGGGTCGACCATGGAGCTGGTTCAGAATCCCGGCTTCGCGGGCGAGGCGATGGGCGAGCAACGCTTCGACGTATCGGTGGTGATCGGCGATGTGGCCGCCGTGGGTCGGATAGAGGCGCTGGTCCTGTGGCCGGTCAATGAGGACCTGAAGCGATTCGAGATAGGCGGCGACGTCACCGTCAGGCGGCGGAATGATCGTGGTCGACCAGCCCATCACGTGGTCACCGCTGAGCACAGCGTTCTCTTCTTCCAGAGCGAAGCAAAGATGATTGGAGATGTGGCCGGGTGTGTGTAGCGCCTCGATGGTGTAACCCGGACCCTCGATCACGTCGCCATGACGTAACGGTGCTTCGGGATCGAATTCGGTATCGACACGATGTTTCTCGGCGAAATCTGGGTCCTCACTGCCATAGCCGCCGCTTGGGTCAGCGGCCGCCGCGGCGTCGCCATCGTCATCATCATCGTCGTCATCGTCATCGTCGGTGTTCGAGCCCTCGCTCCCTGCATGGGATGGATGAGGGCCGTAGCCGAGCACGGGAGCGCCGGTGGCGTCGGCGATGGCGGCGGAGGCGGGAGAGTGGTCGCCGTGAGTGTGGGTGATGAGGATGTGGCGCACCCTCTCTCCGTCGAGCGCCTGGAGAAGCGCCTCAATGTGAGCTTGATCTCGAGGGCCGGGGTCGACAATGGCGACGTCGCCGTGCCCGATCACGTAAGTGCCCGTGCCATGAAATGTGAACATCGACGGGTTCTTGCACACCATTCTTCGGAGCATGGGTGAGACATCGACGAGCTCGCCGTATCGAGGATCAAATTCGGCGTTGAACTGGGGACCGGCCATAGATGCCCATCATGGCAGCCCCCGAGGCGTCATAGACGTTGGTGAGCTGCCGAGACGATCGAGGTTTCGTGCTCGCTGAGAGGAATGTAACGAAATATGACACTCGTAGACGCCGGACCGTCTGCCGGGTGGGCCTTAGTTGGTGGTTCGGCTGATCTGGCGAGTGATACGCCAGGCAATGAAACTCAGGCCGCCGATCATGACCGCAAGGGTCAAGAACTGGGCGTAGCCACCACGGTCACCGGGATGCTCAGGGTCCGGCCCAGCGGCCGGCGAACCGATAATTCGGCCAGCGTCGTCGAGATAGTCGGGATCGGTCGACTCCGCGGCAACCGCTGCGAGCGCCGGTTCGATGAGAAAGGTCAGTGCGATCATTGTGAGAGCAATGCCCCATCCGAGGGGGTGACGTGATCTCACGATCAACCTACGTTGACCATGAACTCGTGCACTGAGGTGCCGGGCAGCTCTTCGACAAGACAAGGCTCCAACTCCCCAGCGATGCCCCGTTGCGGTGCGACCCCAACGAGGAGATCAGAATCAGCTGGGTCATCGGAGTTGCGACAGTTGCTTGGGGGCGCGTAGCAGAGCAAGACAGGAAAGAGCATGCGACGCATTTGATCAGGGTAGCTGGCTGGCCCGGTGGCGAACCCGTGGTGCGGCAGATGCCGGACTGGTTTGCAGTGGCGAGAGGAAGAGCCAGGTGAGTTCAGCAATTCTGGTGTCGCTCAGACAGCCCGCACGGAGGAACACGGCAACAGCGGCGACCAGAAAGCGGTACGTGGACACAACCCACGCGTCACGCGCACATAATCAAGGTCACAACAGCAAAAACCCGTACGATCCGGCTGTGGAACGTATCGCCGTCATCATGGCCATGGAGGCCGAAGCAGCGCCGCTTCGGGCTGCCCTGGGAGCCACTGCGATCGCCGGGCCCGCCTGGGCGGCGGCCTTACCCGTCCGCCTGTCGCTCGCCGCGGCAGTCGGAACCCGGCCTGAAGTCCTTCTGGCAGTCAACGGCACCGACCCGGCGACCGGCGTTGACTGCGTCGGTTCGACCGCGGCAGCGCTGTCGACACACGTCGCGCTCAGCACAGGTCCCGTTGACTTGGTTGTGACGGCCGGTACTGCGGGCGGGTGGCGACGATCGAATGCTGAGATCGGTGAGGTCTATGTCGCCTGGCCCCACATCACTTGTCATGACAGACGAATCGATTTACCGGGCTTCGACCGCTTCGGTCGCGCCGATATTGCGACCGCTGACCTCCGTCGACTTGCCGTTGACCTTGGCTGCCGCCTCGGGATCGTCACCACTGGTGACAGCCTCGACGAGTCACCGACCGACTGCGAACGGATCCTCGCCAACGGCGGCACGGTCAAGGAAATGGAGGCCGCCGCAGTGGCATGGATTGCGCAACTCCACGACACGCCGGTCACCGCGGTGAAAGCAATCACCGACCTGGTCGATTCTCCGGTGGCGACGGCCACACAGTTCACAGCCAATCTTGCCGCGGCGGCCGAGTCCCTTCAGGCCACGATGGTGAACCTTATCGACCGCCTCGGAGACCAATGAGCGCCGAACTTGCTGCCGCCGTGCGCCGCCTCGCGCTCGCCCTTCACTCTCACGAAACCGATGTCGTCGACGAAGCCATCGCGATCGCCGGTCTTGATGAGTTGACTGCTTCGTTGCACAACGGCCAGCGGCGGCTGCGCTGGTATGAGCGGGATCCGGATCCTTCTCGCCGCCCACGCGGCCGAGAGCTCACCGCCTGGTCTGGGGTGTTGAATGCAGCCGCCCCACCGATGACCCTCGGCGAGGGCGAGCTTGATGACGGCCGACCCACGATCGATGGCCGAGTCCGCCTTGATCGCCTTCGTGAGGGTCCACCCGGGTTTGTTCACGGGGGTGTCGTAGCCGGACTCTTCGATGAGGTGATGGGCGCGGCGCAGCGGTTGACGCAGCGGCCTGGGGCCATGACCGGCCGCCTTACGTTGCGGTACCGTCGGCCTACGCCACTCGACACCGACCTCTTGTTTCGGGCATGGATCGAAGACGATCGCAGCCGACGAGTCCTTGTCCGTGCGGCTTGTTATATCGATGGCGTCGATCAGGGACCCCCCACGGCTGAAGCAGAGGCCATCTTCGTGAGAAGAGCGCGATGAGCGAACGTCCCATCGTCACCTTCGTCTGCACCGGCAACGCAGCCCGTTCGGTGATGGCAGCAACATTACTCAAGAACCGGCTTGGCGAAGCTGGGCCGATCGACGTGCGTAGTGCCGGCACGCTGGTGCTCCCAGACCAGCCAATGAGCATCCGGACGCGAACCGCGCTCGAACGCCATGGGCTCAAGGATCCGTGGCATCGCAGCCGCCAACTCGAGGAAGCCGATGTTGAGCTCAGCAGTCTGATTCTCACCATGGAACCACTACACATCCAATGGATGCGCCGACAGTTGCCAAGCGCTCTACCGATCTCGGGCATGTTGAAGCGCGTGGTGCGAGAACTCCCGCTCATCGGTGGAGACACGCTCGATGAACGCGTGGCTGCGCTCAACCTGGCCGAGCGTGAGGTGCAAGCCTGGGAAGAAGTCATCGACCCTGGCGCAGGCCAACAGCCGGCCTTCGACCTGTGCATGGATGAACTCGCCGGGCTGGTCGACGAGCTCGTCCTCGGCCTTTTCCCGGAGTAGTACGTCGTGGCCGAACACCGCCGCGAAGGGCTTGTGCTGAGTATTGCGGTCGGCATCGTGGGGATGACGTTCGGCGTGCTCGCTGACGCCGCCGGACTCTCGCTTCCACAAATCATCGTCATGTCGGCGTTCCTGTTCACGGGGGCCAGTCAATTCGCGGCCGTCAGCGTGATCGACAGCGGTGGGTCGAGCTATGCGGCAGTAGGTTCGGCGATGCTGCTTGCCGCCCGAAACGCGCTCTACGGGCCGGTCGTGTCGCGATTCTTCGGCCGATCGCCGCTGCGCCGTGGGCTGAGCGCCCACTTCGTGATCGACGAGACCACCGCGATGGCATCGATCCAGGCTGATGATGAGACTGCCGCCGACGCGTTCTGGTGGACGGCCCTGTGGTTGTGGTCGTTCTGGAACATCGGGTCCATCGGCGGTGCGCTGCTGGGCTCCATGATCGGTGATCCCGAGACCTACGGCCTTGACGCGGCGTTCCCGGCGGCGTTCATCGTGTTGCTGGTGCCGCACTTGCGAGAGCGCCCGGGACGCGTGGCCGCACTTGTGGGGGGTGGCCTGGCCATCGCTGCGGTGCCGATCAGCCCCGCCGGGGTCCCGCTTCTCGTCGCCGTGCTCGGTGTGGTGCCGGGCTGGCTCGTTGGCCGCCGTCAAGGGGCGGAGGACGCGTCATGAGTTGGACCGCTATCTGGATCATGGTGGGTGGCGCGTTCGGGTTCAAGGTGTTTGGCGTGCTGGGCTTGGGTCGCCTGACCGACGGCGCTGGACGGTCCTTTCAGGCAATCATCGCGTTGGTTCCGGCCGCTCTCTTCTCGGCCTTGGTCGTGGTCCAGACCATCGTGACGGATGAACGACTGGTCCTTGATGCGCGAGTTTGGGGCGTCGGCGCGGGAGTCGTCGCTGTCTGGCGGCGGGCGCCGTTCACCCTGGTTGTCGTGCTCACGATGGCAGTCACGGCGCTGGTTCGCTGGCAGACTCTTGTGTGATGTCCACCTCTGACGTTGCCAGCGCAACCCCGCCCGACCGATTGATCGTTCGTGGCGGGTCCACCCTGGAAGGCACCATCCAGATCGGTGGAGCAAAGAACTCGGTGCTCAAACTGATGGCGGCCACACTGCTTGCCGCCGGTGACTATCACCTCCACAACGTGCCGAGGATCACCGATGTCGAGTTGATGTCGGACCTGCTCCGGGCCACTGGGTGTTCGGTCTCTCGATCAGGTGGTTCGTTGACCATCAGCGTGCCGACCGAGATCGAACCGGTTGCCCCCTACGAGATCGTCGAGCAGTTCCGCGCCTCCATCGTAGTGATGGGCCCCATGCTCGCCCGCTGTGGCGAGGCCCGAGTCGCTCTGCCTGGCGGGGACGACTTCGGCCCCCGGCCGATCGACATGCACGTCCGTGGGCTCACCGAGCTCGGCGCCGAGTTCGACATCGAACACGGCTACATCCACGCCCGCGCATCGAACCTCCTCGGCGCTCGAGTGCTCCTCGAGTTCCCCAGTGTCGGCGCCACCGAAAACCTCCTGATGGCAGCCGTGCGGGCCAAGGGAACCACAGTCATTGACAATGCGGCCCGTGAGCCCGAGATCGCTGACCTGTGCGAGTTACTCAACAAGATGGGTGCTCAGATCGTCGGGGCCGGTTCCTCCACGATCGCGATCGAGGGTGTTGACTCGCCCGACGGGCTCCACTGCGCCGACCACACAGTCATCGGCGATCGCATCGAGGCTGCCACGTACCTTGCTGCGGTGGGTATCACCGGCGGCGAAATCACCGTCAAGGGTGCTCGTCACGAACACATGGTGATGCTGTGTCAGAAACTCGGTGAGATGGGGATGCGGATCTCGCCTGACCCCGAGGGCATCTGGGCTTTCGCTCCACGCCGTCTCAATTCGGTCGACTGCTCGACCCTGCCCTATCCAGGGCTCGCCACCGACTTCAAGCCCTTTCTCGTGACCCTCCTAGCGACAACCGAGGGAGTGGGCATCGTTACGGAGAATCTGTTCTCCGGCCGATTCCGCTATGTCGATGAGCTTCGCCGCATGGGCGCCGACATACGAACCGACTCTCATCACGCAGTTGTGAGAGGTGTGCCGTATCTCTCGGGGGCACCAGTGCGGTCACACGACATCCGAGCCGGCGCCGCGCTCGTCATCGCCGGATTGGCAGCCGAAGGTGAAACTGTGGTGGCTGACGCCGAGCACATCGCTCGCGGCTACGACAACATTGCCGCCAAGCTCAACGGCATCGGCGCCGACATCCGTCCCGCCTAACCAACGCGACATCCGCCCCGCCGACTCACGATATTGAACTAGCGCAAGGAGATCTATGTTCTCGTGGCCTGCGTGCACGAGTCCAGGAAACTCGTTCGACTCAGTTCGTTGGGCCGGTCGACTCGGCTGCCTCCGCGATCTTGGTAGCTCGGCGCCGAGCGAGGCCGAGTAGTGCGCCGAACACAACGATTGGGACCGTCACCATGACGATCTCATCCCATCCGCCTTGATGGGCGAGGACGGTGGCGGCGTGCATGCCGTAACCTTATGAGCGTTGGAATGCCAATGGCGACGTCGGCGTTGTGCTCCAGTGCTGTCACACTTTGGGTAGGTTCTCCGAGCAAGCCATGAACATGAAAGGCCCGCACACGTGCGCGAGCAGGTCGAAAAGGTCATCACCGCTATCCGACCGGCTATTCAGGCCGATGAAGGCGATATCTCTCTGATCGACGTCGACGAGTCGACGGGAGTGATCACCGTGGAACTCCATGGTGCATGCGTGACCTGCCCGGCGAGCACCCAGACATTGAAGGCGGGCATCGAGCGGATCATGAAGGACCGTGTCGATGGCGTCACCGAAGTCGTCGAAATCAACGCCCTCGGCATGTCCGAGAGTCCCGTCCAGCTGTAACTCGCTGCGAGTTCGCTTGTCGGTTGTCGCCGAATCGTTCATTTAGGTCGCTCAAATCATCTCCACGAGGTGCTGACCGAGAGAACTGTCGAACAAGATATTCCCACGCCCGAGCACTGGGGCTACCGTCACTGGCGGTACCGGCGGCGCTACGGTCGACGGCGTGAGTGATTCGGATTACACCAGTTGTTATCGGCACGAGGATCGTTCGGCAGGTGTGATTTGCCAGCGATGTGACAAACCGATTTGCCCGGACTGTATGTCCCAGGCATCGGTCGGATTCCACTGCCCGGAGTGTTCTCGGTCGGGCAAGCAACGGGTTATCCGCGGGCCACTGGCCTTTGATCCGATCGTCGCCAAAGTCCTGATTGGCCTGAACCTGGCGGCGTTTGTCGCCGCCGGGGCATGGGGCGGCCGACCGATGAACCTTGGTCCGAGGCCAGTTGTAGAGCTCGCACTTCGCGGGGACTTTGTTGATGATGGCGAGATCTATCGGCTGGTCACGTCGGCGTTCTTGCATGACGGCTTGATGCACCTCGCCTTCAACATGTGGGCGCTGTGGGTGATCGGCCCGATCCTTGAGCGAGTGCTTGGCCGCTCTCGATTCATCGGGCTCTACACGGTCTCTCTGCTCGGCGGGTCCTTTGGTGCCTTGCTTGTAGAGCCGCGGGCGTTCACCGTCGGAGCATCGGGCGCAATCTTCGGAATGTTCGGGGCAATGGCGATGGCTCAGCGAGCCTCCGGCCAGAGCATCTGGGCTGGTGGAATAGGGCCGATTCTTGGGATCAACCTTTTCCTGACGTTCGCAATCCCGTTCATCTCGGTCGGCGGACACGTCGGCGGCCTTGTGGCGGGGGCACTCACCGGGGCGGTCACTATCCCGCTGATCCGGGCCAAGAAGCCTGACTGGCAGATTCTGGCCACTCAGGCCTTGATCGGAGTCGTGTTCCTCGCCGGAGCAGTATGGGCAGCGGGTACATGGGTCGACCCGATTTTCTAGCCAGCAGCCAGGATGTCAGTCACGCGCTGTCGATGAGGCGATAGACGCTGACGTGCGTCTCGCTTTGGGAGTCGAACGACGTGCCTTGCCAATCGGCCGTCCGGGACTCCAGCACGAACCCAGCGCTGCTCGCCGCGACGTCGAGTTGGTCGGGGGTGCGATAGTGCATCATCCACGGCCGCATCCGAATGCCCGCCTCTGAGATGTCAACGTGTTGCCCGCTGATGGTCTGGTTGGCGCTGTCGTGCTGAGAGATTGTCAGCACGGCCCGGTCGACTGTGATGTCTCGCACTGACATGCCGCCATCGGACATGCCGTCAACGGGAGGGACGAATCCCTCGATCGCGAAGTGCCCGCTCGGCTGAAGGCACGCGCTCATGGCTGCGAAGCACGACTCTTGGGCGGCAGTATCGGTGAGGTTGAAGAATGTGTTGAACGCAGCAAAGGCGACGGCGTAGGAGCGACCCGCGAGGCCCGGGTCGGCCATATCAGCCTCGACAAGCTCAACGAGGTTGGCGCCAGGCTTGGCGCGGAGGGCATCGAGCATGGCCGGCGAAGCGTCGATGCCGGTGACAGCGAGTCCACGTTCAGCGAGTGGGAGCGCGAGCCTGCCGGTTCCAATGCCGAGCTCAAGAACGGCGCCGCCGTCAGCCAGAGCCGCCACAGCGTTCACCGTGGCATCGATATCGCTGATGTCGGTGTACCAGTCGTCGTAGATGTCAGCGAAACCGTCGCCGTAGCTGGATGCCGTGTAGCCCTTCACCGTCCCAGTCTGCCGGTGGATGCTCAGAGGCGTCGCGCCTCCTAGCCTGACTATGTGTCCGAACGCGAGATCTATCTTGATCATGCAGCGAGTACCCCGGTGCGGCCGGAGGCGCGCGCCGCCTGGATCGCAGCATCGGAAAAGCACCACGCCAACCCGACCGGATCTCACCGCGTCGCACGCGAGGCCCGACGAGCACTCGATGACGCTCGCGACATGATCGCAGAGGCGTACGGTCGTCCCCCGGCGGAGGTCGTATTCACCAGCGGTGGTAGCGAGGCTGACAATCTGGCGATTCGAGGCGTGCTTCGTGCCCGAGGCGGGCTCCCTGTTTGCTCTGCTGGCGAACACCACGCAGTACTTGAACCCGTGGAGTACGCCGGTGGCGTAGCGGTGGCCCTCGGCAGCGACGGTCGGGTTGATCCCGATGCTCTCGCTGAGGTGTTGTCCGGTCTCGACGACGTCTCGATTGTGTCGATGATCGCCGTCAATAACGAGACCGGAGCGATCAACGATCTTCCGGCTCTGGCCGAGGCCGTGCGGCGAGTCAGCCCCCAGGCGCTCCTTCACACCGATGCCGTGCAGGCTGGTGGTTGGATCGATGTCGCCGACGCGGCCGCCGATTTCGACCTGATCTCGATCACCGGTCACAAGCTGGGTGGACCAGTCGGCACGGGCGCCTTGTTCGTTCGGTCGGGCATCACCCTTGATCCGCTTCTTCTCGGCGGTGGTCAAGAACGCGGCCGACGCGCGGGCACTCCTGATGTGGCGGGTGCTTGCGCCCTTGCGGCTGCGATTGGGGTAACCATCGACCGTCGAGCCGAGGAGATTGTCCGACTGGGCGGCTTGCGCGACAAACTCGTGGCCGGCCTGCGCTCGGCGCTCCGCGACCACGTCACCACCACTGTGCTTGGCGGTGGCGCGCCTGTGGCTGCGGGCATTGCCCACGTCTGCTTCCCGGCAGTTGAGGCCGAAGCGCTTCTCTTCTTGCTCGACCAAGAAGGGTTGCGAGCCTCAGCCGCATCATCTTGCTCGAGCGGTGCTCAGGATCCGTCGCACGTTCTGGCGGCGATGGGGGTCCCGCGTGAGATCGCCCAGGGCTCTCTGCGGCTTTCGCTTGGACACACGACAACCCAGGCCGACATCGATTCGGCGCTGGCCATCATTGCGCCCGCGGTCGAGCGCCTGATCGCTCACGGAGGCGGCTGATGAGCTCGCCCGTGATGGTTGCCATGTCCGGAGGCGTCGACTCGTCTGTTGCTGCTGCCCTGCTCCTTGATGCCGGGCATGATGTTGTCGGCGTCACCATGAAGCTCTGGGGCGGTCCCTCCGACACTGGATGCTGTGCGGTGAGCGACGTCGACGACGCTCGTCGAGTCGCCGACCATCTCGGTATCGAGCACCACGTTTTCAACTTCGGCGACGACTTCGAACGCGACGTGGTTGGGCCCTATGTGGCCGATCACGCGGCAGGGCGCACTCCCAATCCGTGCATCGAATGCAATCGGCATCTGAAATTCGACCGACTCCTTCGCCGCGCCGATGCCCTCGGATTCGAGCTTCTGGCGACAGGGCACCATGCCCAGGTCGTCGACACAGCGGACGGGCCTCGGCTCGGTCGAGGTGCCGATGATGCCAAAGATCAGTCGTACGTTCTTCATGTGCTCGATGGGGATGTGCTGCGGCGTTTGTTGTTCCCACTCGGCCACATGACCAAGGCCGATGTTCGTGCAATTGCAGCTAATCTTGACTTGCGCACGGCCCACAAGCCGGAGAGTCAGGACGTCTGCTTCATTACAAATGAGCATGGTCGAGAGACCTTCCTCGGCGACCGGATTCCGCTGCGGTCGGGCACGGTTGTCGACCGGTCGGGCGACCGGATCGGTGCTGTGCCATCGATCGAGATGGTCACCATTGGACAACGCAAGGGCCTGGGGTTGGCGGGTGGCACCGCACCCAAATACGTGCTCGACGTCGATGCCGAGTCCGCCACGGTTGTGGTGGGGGAGCAGGCCGATCTGGCCACGCGCACCACACCGCTCGAGTCATGGAGCTGGGTCGGAGCCGTAGCCGACGGGCCGCTTGAGCTTCAGTGTTCAGCCCACGGGCGACCGGAGCCGGGTGCGGTAGTTGGTGCCGAAGTGGTGTGGGCTGACTCGCATCGGCGAGTCGCTGCCGGACAGAGCATTGTTGCCTATCGCGACAATCTTGTGGTGGGCGGCGGTATCGCCGGACGCCAACGGGCCTGATCAAGTGATCGGGATCCCGCGCTCCAAAGCCACCGTCATCACGGCGGCCGGGCGTGACGCGGAGATGAGCAACGAACGCACCGTCTGATCCTCGCTCGATGCTCGGCCCGTCACGAACGTGAGCTCAGTCGGCTCCGCCAGCTTGAGCTCCAGAGCAAGTCCGAGGGCCTGAGCGGTGAGATCCTTCGCATTCGTCTCAGCGACAGCAGGACCGAGACCTGCCAGCTCACGGGTCGTGAACAGCACCGGCTCCGGCATCACGGTCGTGTCGTGGATCACGAAGCCGTTCGGTACGAAGACGAGGAATCGGCGGGTGAGTTGATTGAGGGTACGGAAGCCGAGGTAGGCACACCCGAACCCCACCGCGGTAGCGATTGGGCCCAACACCCAACGCTCGTCCGCCAATAGAAGCGGACCGCCGGCGACGCCAGCGACGGTGGCGAGACCGGCAAACGGACCGGCCACGAGTAAGACGGGTCCAGGCGGCCGCAGGAGAAAGCGGCGTTCGTTGCCATAGCTGACGCCGTCGACAAAACGGTCGCCGACGCCGGGCATGAACACGGAAATGACAGCGATGCCGGCGGCAACGACACCGACGACCGTGAGCGTGCCATCGTCGCTCTCTAACGCAGCCCACACTGCAGCGATCAGCGCTGCGGGAACGGCGAGCCGAATGATGGTCAGGGTGAACGGACGGGTGACGGCCAAAGCGATGAGGGCACCGAACCACCAGGCCCACGCGCCGATCGAAGCAGCCGTCCGAAAGGGATCGTCGGCCCCGTTTACGGCGTCGCCGATCAGGGCACCGAGTGTGAACGGCATTGCCGCCCACACCATGAGTGGGAGGAGCGCGAAAAGGCGCTGACGGTCGCGGAGAGCATCGATCACGGCCGTCAAACTATCCTCGCCTTGGATGGCCGACGCCCAACAAGACCCAGCAACGCGAATCAATGAGCTTCGCGATCAACTGAATCGTCACGCTCGCGCGTACTACGAGCTCGATGCGCCCGAGATTCCCGACGCAGACTATGACCGACTTCTGCGTGAGCTGTCCGATCTCGAGGACGCCAATCCCGACCTGGTCACCGCCGACTCGCCGACGCGCCGGGTTGGCGGCGCGATCAGTACTGCGTTCGCCGCGGTGACCCACACCGTGCCGATGATGTCACTGCACAACGCCTTCGATATCAATGAGTTGCGAGGATGGAATGAGCGGGTCGAACGGCGGATTGAAGGCCAACCGGTTCCGGCCTACGCCGTCGAACTCAAGTTCGATGGTCTCGCGATCTCGCTTCGTTACCTGAACGGCGTCCTCGTACAGGGCGCCACTCGGGGCGACGGCAAGGTGGGGGAGGACGTCACGCACAACGTGCGCACGATCGCCGATATACCGGCTGAGCTCTCGGGCGAGTTCCCTCCCGTCCTGGAGGTCCGCGGTGAGGTGTACATGCGGTTATCGAGCTTCGCCGCGTTGAACGAACGTCAAGTCGAGGCTGCGAAGGCCACTGGCAAAGAGCCCAAGCTCTACGTCAACCCGCGCAACACCGCGGCCGGTTCGCTTCGCCAAGTCGATGCTGCAGTGACCGCCGATCGAGCGCTTTCGTTTTTCTGCTACCAACTCGGTGTGGTCGAGGGTGGTCCGGAGCTTGCCTCCCATACCGAGACCCTCGAGTGGCTGGGTTCGCTCGGATTACCGGTCAACGAACACACCAAGGCGCTCTCGTCCATCGAGCACGTCGAAGAACGAATCGTCGAGTTCCAAAAGAAGCGTCATGAACTCGACTATGAGTTCGACGGTGTGGTCACAAAGGTGAACGACCTTCGCCTGCAACGCGAGTTGGGTGCCGATGCGAAAGCGCCCCGGTGGGCGATCGCCTACAAGCTTCCGCCGGAGGAGCGAACCACCACACTGCTCGATATTGAGGTTTCGATCGGCCCATCAGGTCAGGCGACGCCGTTCGCTCGGCTTGACCCGGTATTCGTCGGCGGTGTCACCGTCGGCACTGCCACCTTGCACAATCAGGACCAGGTAGCGGCCAAGGACGTTCGGCCGGGCGACACCGTGATCGTGCGTCGTGCCGGTGACGTGATTCCGGAAGTGGTCGGTCCGGTGCTGATGGACCGCTCGGCGGACTCAGTGCCGTGGAAGTTCCCGACCGAGTGTCCGATCTGTGGGGAGCCCCTCGTGCGAGACGAAGGCGTGGCGGCGACCCATTGTGTGAACTTTCGCTGCGATCGCCAGATCCGCGGTCGTATTGAACATTTCGCGGGGCGAGCGGCCATGGATATCGAGTTTCTTGGGGAGAAGAACGTCGACCGCTTCGTCACCCTTGAGCTCGTTGAGGATGTCGGGGACCTCTACACGATGGATTTCGACAAGGTTCTCGAACTTGAAGGATTCAAGGAGAAATCCGTCGACAACTTGCGATCTGCCATCGAGATCTCGAAAGCTCGCCCCCTTGGCAATCTCTTGTTTGGTCTTCGGATTCCGGAGATCGGTCAGGTCAATGGGCAGACGCTCGCTACGGCCTTCGGTTCAATGGAACGGATCACGGCTGCGTCGCTCGAGGAGATCGCTGCCGTCGACGGTTTCGGAACGGTGATCGCTGAAGCCGTGCACGCGTGGTTCGCCCGCCCCGAGGCGCAGGATTTGATCGGTCGGCTCGCTGCGGCAGGACTCACCATGGAGGCCGCCGTCGTTGATCGGTCTGCGCCCCAGACACTTGAGGGCAAGACGGTTGTCGTCTCAGGAACCCTTGACGGATTCACTCGCGACGGCGCCAAGGAAGCGATCCATGCTCGAGGCGGGAAGTCGCCGGGCAGCGTTTCGAACAAAACGCTCGCCTTGGTGATCGGTGCCGATCCGGGTGCATCCAAAGTGACGAAGGCTGAGGAGGCCGGCGTCCCCGTCCTCGGCGAGGCTGGGTTCCTTGAGCTGTTGGAGACTGGCGAAGTGCCCGACGCCGGTTAGCGGTCTGACACTGGTCAGTTGACCGAGAATGCCCAGTCGATTTCTTGGAACTCGCCGGGTCGGGCGATTTCCTCGAAGACGGCGCGGGCGCAGTTGAATCCGCCTGACAGCGCTTCGATGGGGGTGCCGAGCGCCGGTGTGAACAGGTACTGCTGAAGACCCTCGACATGGCGGGTGAATGCCGTGACATCGACCGGCGACGAGCAGCGAGCACCGGGTGAGATAGTCAAGATGAGCAGACGGTATTCGGCGGCGAGATCGACTCCGACGGTCTGCTGTTGGAGGACCTCGTCACCGCGTCCCGGTATCAGGCCGTCGATCGCTGGGTTGCCGCTCACCGAGATGTCGTCGGTCGTTCCGTTTCCACCGATGATTCCAGCACCGACGATGAAGCCGAGTCCGATGATGATGAAGGCGGCGAAGATCACGTATTGACGGCGTGGCACCTAGTGATCCTGCCAGAGAAGTTGGTCGTATCGTCGGTCGGACAGTACGGCCATGGCCAGCGTGGAATGTGAAGTTGGGAGCCACCCTCTGTAGTCGTGGCGACAGTACGGTGGCGCCAATGACACAGGCACCCCTCGACGGCGACATTGGTCGCGTTCTCGGAGGCCGTTATCGATTGGTGGCCCCGGTCGGCAGCGGTTCGTCTGCACGTGTCTATCTCGCCGACGATGTCACGCTTCGCCGCCGAGTTGCCGTGAAAGTATTGCACGACGGCCTCTCCGAGGATGATGCATTTCTGCGGCGTTTCCGCGCCGAAGCACAGACTGCGGCGTCGCTCAACAATCCGCATGTGCTCGGGGTGTACGACTGGGGCCACGACGTTGTGCCGTTCCTGGTCACCGAGTATTTGGGTGGCGGCAGCCTGCGAGGGATGCTCGAGGCCGGAGAGCGACTGACCCTGTCACAAGCGTTGCTGACGGGGCTCGAAGCAGCCCGCGGGCTCGACTACGCCCATGGGCATGAGCTGATTCATCGCGACATCAAGCCTGCCAATCTTCTCTATGACGAATCTGGGCGTCTTCGCATTGCTGACTTCGGTCTCGCCCGGGCGATCGCTGAGGCCGGTCTGACCGACCAGGACGGCTCCATGGTCGGCACAGTTCGGTATTCGGCGCCCGAACAGGCTCGCGGTGAACGGGTGGGTCCCGCGGCCGACATCTACGCCCTTGCGCTGGTGATCAATGAAGCTGTCACCGGCGAAGTCCCATTCGTGGGTGACACTGCGATCGCCACGCTCATGGCCCGTGCTGACACACCGTTCGAACCTGATCCGGCACTCGGTCCCATGCAGGGCGTCCTGCGCCGTTGTGGAGCCCTCGATCCAGCGCAGCGTCCGTCTGCGGGTGAACTAGCGGCGGAGCTCATGGCCTCAGCCACGGACCTCGCCCGCCCGACGCCACTCCCGCTTATCGGGCCTGCACCAGGCATCGCAACGGGGATCGACTCTACGCAGCACGGCACGGTGCACGAGGTGTCGCCAGTTGGACCCATGGGTAGCGACAGTGGCTCTGAGGAGCCAGGCGCCCGCTGGCCGTGGGCGATCGTTGGCTTGATCGGCCTGATCGCCATCATTGTCGGCGGCTACTTCACGTGGGACTCCAACCAACCAATCGTGTACGAGGTCCCCGATGTTGCGGGCCAGACGCGAGTCCAGGCCACGGAAGCCCTGGGAGAGATCGGTCTCGTTACCAACTTCAGCGATCGACGTGAGTCGGGTACGAGTGCCGGTGAGGTCCTTGACACTGATCCTGCTGCGGGTACCGAAGTTACCGAGGGTGACCTGATCGTTGTCTATGTCTCCTTGGGCGAGCCGCTGATCGGTATCCCCGACGTCGACGGCCTTACCGCAGTAGAGGCAATCGATCGACTCGAGATGCAGGGGTTAACGGTCGGAACCATTCACGAGGAGGCCCACGAGGAAATCCTTGCGGGCTACGTCATCGAAGCCAAGGTCCCGACCGGTGTCATTGAGCTAGAACCAGGTACAGGCGTTGATCTCCGAGTGTCCACGGGCCCGGCGACGCGTGCGGTGCCCGCCCTCCCCGAATCCCTCGATCCCGACGCCGCGGAGATCGTGCTCACAGATGCTCGACTGATGCCCAACCGTGCGAACGAGTTCTCTGACGACGTGCCCGAGGGTCTCGTGATCCGGTTCGAGCCGAGCGTCGGTGCGCTCGTTGATGCCGGCACCAGTGTCACGATCCTGGTTTCGGACGGACCTGAGCCTCGAGCAATCCCGGCCGTCATCGGCCTAGATGTCGATGAAGCTACCGCGATCCTGCGGGCGGCTGGCTTCGCAGTATCAGGTGTGCAAGGCGACCCGTCGCTGTCTGTGCTTGCCACCGATCCTCCCGCCGGGGAACTCCATCTGCCCGGCACCAGCGTGGTCATTGCCACCCAGTTGACCAGCAACTAAGACGCGCAGGAAACAGACCCCGCCGTGTCTTCGTCGGCTCACTCGTCAATCAGGCGGTGATGGCGTCGATACGGGCCACGATCTCGCGCAGCTGATCGCGTCGGGGGTCACCTTCTGGCGGCGGTGCCATCTGGGCGGCGAGCATGAGCACCTTGGACGAGTCGCCGGTGAGCTTGATCTGGCCAGCGAAGATCGCCGGCATTACAGCGGCCGGATCTCGTTGGACGAAGAGTTGGTGGGCTAGCTCGTACCTGACTTCCAGCGAGAATTCAGGTTGATCGAGATGACCTTCCTCGATCATCAATGTTGGGCCGCTTGAGTCGATATGGCCGAGGATCGAGCCCTCGCCGAAGGGTGGGTTGGTGACGGTGACGTTGGCCGCGAGTTGGATGTCGGGCGCTCCTTCGTCGTCGACGTAGTCGGCGCGGATCTCGCGCATCGCGATGATCCACTCGGGACTGAGAAAAGGATGGGTGGACACGGGCGCAGCGTAGACCGACTGCCCTCGTATCCTTTGACGCCATGTCCGAACGCATCACCCGTGACGAGGTCATCCACGTCGCTCGACTAGCTCGGCTCGACCTGAGCGACGCTGAGATCGACGAGTTCGCTCACCAGATGAGCGACATCCTCGATCACGCCGCCGACATCGAAGCACTCGACGTCGGCGACATTGAACCCACGTCTCACCCGTTGCCGATGGTGAATGTGCTGCGAGCCGATGAGCGGCGCCCATCACTTGATCGTGACGAGGTGCTGGCCGCTGCCCCCGCCGAGCAGAACGGGCAGTTCCGTGTCCCGCCGATCCTGGGAGACGAGCTGTGAGCGCCCGTTCGATTGCCGCCGACGTCGCCTCCGGCGCCCGTTCGGCTGCTTCTGTTCTCGACGAGCATCTCGCCCGAGTGGCGGAACGCGAGGACGAGATCCACGCCTTCAACCTCGTGACAGAGGACAAAGCCCGTGCCCAGGCGGACGCCGTCGACGCGTTAGTTGCGGCCGGTGAACCCTTGGGGCCGTTGGCTGGCGTACCGCTCGCACTGAAAGACAACATGTGTACCCGGGGTATCCCCACCACATGCTCGTCCAAGATTCTCGAAGGCTGGCGCCCGCCCTACGACGCCACCGTCGTGTCCCGCCTAGCTGACGCTGGTGCCGTTTTCGTCGGCAAAACCAACCTCGATGAGTTCGCCATGGGCTCATCGACGGAGAACTCGGCCTTTGGCCCGACCCGAAACCCGCTCGACACCGGCCGGGTACCGGGCGGCTCGAGCGGGGGCTCGGCCGCAGCAGTCGCAGCCGACTTCGCCCCACTCGCCATTGGATCAGACACCGGCGGTTCGATCCGCCAGCCTGCGGCGTTCTGCGGAATCGTCGGCATGAAGCCGACCTATGGTGCGGTGAGCCGCTACGGCCTGATTGCCTTTGGCTCGTCCCTCGATCAATTCGGCCCATTTGCGGCCAACGTCGCTGACGCCGCAGCCCTCTTTGACGTGATCGCTGGGCATGACCCACTCGACTCCACCTCGATTACCGACTTCACGCCGAACGCAGTCGATCACCTCGACCGCGGTGTTGAAGGGCTCCGGGTCGGTGTGGTTCGTGAACTCTCTGGCGGCGCAGGCTCGGTCGACGGACTGTCGGCCGACGTGCTGGCCCGCACCAACGAGGCGATCGAGGCGCTCGCCGCCGCCGGTGCGAAGGTCGAAGAGGTGTCGGTCCCGTCCGCCACGCTTGGCCTCAGCGCCTACTACATCGTGGCCCCGGCCGAAGCGTCCAGCAATCTCGCCCGCTACGACGGCGTGCGCTACGGCCTGCGGGTCGATGCGGCGACCACCGGCGAGATGAACACCGCCACTCGCACCGCAGGCTTCGGTGCAGAGGTCAAGCGACGAATCATGCTCGGCACCTACGCCCTGTCCGCCGGGTACTACGACGCCTTCTACGGCAAGGCATTGAAGGTTCGCACGATGATGCTGCGTGACTTCGCTTCCGTCTACGAAAACTACGACGTGCTGGTTACGCCGACGGCACCGACCACAGCGTTCCCCTTCGGTGAGCGCTCGGCTGATCCGATGACGATGTACGTCAATGACGTGTGCACCATTCCGTCAAACCTCACTGGCCACCCGGGCATCTCCGTGCCATTCGGTGTTGGCGATGATGGTCTGCCGGTTGGGGTCCAGGTGCTCGCACCGGCGCTCGGAGACGGTCTGACGTTTCAGGTCGGCGCCGTGCTGGAAGCGGCGGCGAACGGGGGAGACGCGTCATGACGTCCTGCGAACCCACAGTTCATGAGCCAACGCTTCCCGATGAGTGGGAACTAGTCGTGGGCCTTGAAGTCCATGTCGAGTTGGCTACGCAGACGAAGTTGTTTTGCGGCTGCGCCAACGAGTTCTCGACCGATCCCAACACCAACGTCTGCCCGGTGTGCCTCGGGCTACCGGGTGCGCTGCCGGTGATGAATGCCAAGGCAGTCCACTATGCGATGAAGCTGGGCCGGGCGCTCGGCTGCGAGGTGCACGACTCAGTAATGGCGAGGAAGAACTACTTCTACCCCGACATGGCGAAGGACTATCAGACCACCCAGTACGACAAACCGACGAGCATCGACGGTGAGCTTGTGCTCGGTGACGGTGCCGTGGTCGGCATCGAACGTGCCCACATCGAAGAGGATGCGGGCAAAACCACCCATGTCGGTGGTGGCGGCCGGATCAACGACGCCATGTTTTCTCTCGTCGACTACAACCGCGCCGGTGTGCCGTTGGTCGAGGTCGTGAGTCGCCCCGACATTCGTACCATTGAGCATGCCAAGGCATACGTGAATGAGCTGCGTGACATCCTGCTCGCCATCGAGGTCAGCGACGCCAAGATGGAAGAGGGATCGATGCGCGTCGACGCCAACGTGTCGGTTCGCCCCGTTGGCTCCGATGAGCTGCGTACTCGCTGTGAGCTGAAAAACATCAACTCGGTCCGTTCGATGGGCCGAGCTATTGAGTACGAGGCTCGTCGCCATATCGTCCTTTATGCCAATGGCGAAGCGCCCCGCCAAGAGACTCGTCATTGGGACGAAGAGGGTGGTCGTTCGACTCCGGGCCGGTCGAAGGAAGACGCTGACGACTACCGCTACTTCCAAGAGCCCGATCTGGTGCCGCTGGCCCCGTCAGCTGAAGTCGTCGCCGCCATCGATGCCACAATGCCAGTTCTGCCCGCTGCCCGGCGGGCTCGGCTCGGCGAGTTGTCGGGTGCTTCGCCGGAGGTGTTGGCGACGGTTGTGGAGCGAGGTCAGGACGGTCTCGCGCTTGAGGCCATCGAAGCTGGCGCTGATGCGGACAAGGTTCTCACCCGTCTCCAAAACGACGTCGCTGTCAACGACTGGTCGAAGCTGACCTCGTCCTCGCTGGCGGCGCTGATCACCATGGAAACCAGCGGTGAGCTCACGGCCACCCAGGCCAAACAGGTACTTGCCGACCTCATCGAGTCCGGCGGCGATCCGGCAGCAATTGCCGGGGAGCGTGGCTTCGAGGTGATGGAGGGCAATGAACTCGAAGACATCGTCGACCAACTCCTCGCTGACAATCCGGACGAGTGGGCGCGCTTTACCAGCGGCGACGACGGCGATCGAAAAAAGATGCAGGGTTTCTTTACCGGTCAGATCATGAAGGCCACCAAAGGCCAGGCCGACGGCCGCGCCATCGCCCAACTTCTCGGCCGCAAGGCCAACTAGAACACGCTGGAAGACACGCTGGGGTCAGACCCCAGTGTGTTCTAGCGGACGGCGCCGGTGACTTGCCATGCTTCGGTCTGGAATCGCCACATCAGTGCGGCGGCGCGGACAACCATCCAGGCGCCAAGGGCGCCCCAGAGCCAACCGATCCCGAGACCAAACGCGAGGACTCCGAAGGCGCCCGCGATTAACACTATTGATGCGAGCCACATGCCGTAGGCGAGGAAGCGGAGGTCGCCGGCGCCGATGAGGATGCCGTCGAGGGCGAACACGATCCCGTTGAGGGGCTGCCAGACGGCCACGTGGATCAGCAGGAATGCTGCCAGCGCGGTGACGGCCGGATCATTGGAGAAGATGCTGGGTACAACCGGCGAGGTGACGAGCACCACCGCACCCAGAAGCACACCGGCCCACCACCCCCATTGGATCATTCGGCGACCGAGTTGGCGGGCAAGTTCCGCATCACCGGAGCCGAGCGCTCGGCCGATCATCGCCTGAGCAGCGATCGCAACAGCGTCGAGGCTGAGCGCAAGGATGCTCCAGATCTGGAATGCAATCTCGTGAGCGGCGAGGTCGTCGGTGCCGATGCGGGCGGCGACGGCGAGGGTGACGAGTAGGCCGGCGCGCACGGCCGTTGTGCGCATGAGGAGATCCAGGCCAGCGCCTGCGAGCTTGCTGATAGTTCGGCGATCGGGGAGCAAGCTGACACCGTGTTCGGCGACGGCGCTGGCGATCCACCAGCAGAAGATGCCGGCACTGACCCAGTGGGCAATCACCGTTGAGAATGCCGATGCCCCGATGCCGTAATCGAAGCCGTAGATCAGAACGAGTTCGAGCACGAGGTTCAAGAGAGCGGTGACGATGGCGACGATGAACGGGCGCTTTGTGTCCTGAAGGCCGCGCAGGTAGCCGACACCAGCGAGTCCCACCAGCATCGGTGGAAGGCCAGCCATTGAGATGCGGAAGTAGGTGAGGGCATAGGTGCGGACGGCGCCCTCCCCGCCCATGAGGTCGACGAGTGGCTCAGCGAGGAGCAGGCCGACCACGGCGATCACGACCCCAACCAGCGCAGCGAGCCAGATGCTCTGAACCGCTTGATGCGCTGCCTCGCGATGTTGTCCTGCGCCGAGCAGCCGAGCGACAGCTGCGGTCGTTCCGTACGCAAGGAAGATGAAGATGGCGAAGGCGATGAGGATCAGCGACGATGCCAGGGCCAGACCGCCAAGCTGAGGGGTGCCGAGGTGGCCGACGACCGCGGTATCGGCAAGGACGTAGAGAGGTTCGGCGGTCAGGGCACCGAGAGCGGGGAAGGCAAGACGGAGGATCTCGCTGTCAGTGTCGGTCCACCGAGACCGCAGGGCGCTGAGCATCGGGCCACGTTATGTGAACGGTGCCGAGTCGCGACAGTTGAATGTGTGCTGGCCTTGAGGGCAGCAATGTATGAGACCCAAGATTCGGGCGTGAGAATCGCTGGGATCACAACGTCGGGTGGTTAGCGTGAACCATGACCAACGAACCGATGTCCTCGCTCGTGTCTACTGCTTGGCTCGCCGAGCAGATGGGTGCCAGCGACCTTCGAATCTTCGACACGACCGTCCATATTCGACGTGCCTCTGACGGGGAAGTCGAGATCGTTACGGCGTCAGATATCTGGGATGAGGGTCATATCCCCGGGAGCGGCCGACTCGATCTGGTCGGGAAGATCTCCGACCCGAACGCGAAGCTCTGGTTCACGCCCCCGGCGCCGGACGATCTGGCCGCGGCGTTCGCCGCCGAAGGCATTGGCGAAGGGACACGCGTGGTGCTCTATGACAGCCGGTTCAACATGTGGGCGACGCGGGCGTGGTGGCTGCTGCGATCGATCGGCTTCGACAATGTTGCCGTCCTCGACGGTGGTATGAAGTGCTGGGCCGCTGACGGCAATCCAGTCAGCACCGATGCAGCTCCGGTCCATGCGGCCGGCCGACTCGTCGCCATTCCGCGATCAGAGGTCTTCACGGACAGCGACGGAGTGCAAGCTGCCGTCGACGGTCACTCGACATGCATCATCAACTCGCTTTCGTCGGAGAACCACGACGGCAGTGACGCCGGCTACGGCAAGCCCGGCCACATCCCCGGCGCTACCAACGTGCCAGCCGCGGGCCTGGTCGACCCGGAGACGCAGTGCTACCGGCCACTGGAGGATCTCCGAGCCGAGTTCGAGAGTGCCGGAGCCGGCGCTGGTCCGATCATCACATATTGCGGCGGTGGCATCGCAGCGACGAGCGACGCGTTCATCCTTCACCTGCTCGGTCACGAAGACGTCACCGTCTACGATGGCTCTCTTCGCGACTGGATCGACAGGGACCTCCCTCTCGAGGTCTAGGCGCAAAGCACGTCTGGGGACAGACCCCAAACGTGCTTTGTTAGTCGGGGGTGATGATGCCGGCGAGTTCGAGGATGGTCGATGGCGGGAGGTACTGGGTGGTGACCTGGATGCCGAGGGCATCGCTCACCGCGTTGGTGAGCGCAGCGGGAGCGCCGATCATTCCGCCCTCACCGATGCCGCGGAAGTCATTCTCGCCTTCCGTCAGCGTCTCGAGGTGTTCGATCTCGATCTCAGGGATCTCCATCGCCGTCGGGATTAGATAGTCCATGTACGTCGTCGTGAGAAGGTTGGCGTCGTCGTCATAGAAAGCCTTCTCATAGAACACCGCGCCGATGCCCTGGGCGACACCTCCGCGTACTTGGCCGTCGACGATGGCCGGGTTGATGATCGGCCCGCAATCCTCGACCACGAGGTAGCGAGGGATCGTGACCTGGCCCGTGTCCAGGTCGATGTCGACGATCGCAACATGAGTGGCGCACGACCATCCGCCGTTGCCGACGCCTTCGTACTTGAGGTCGACATCGAACACGGGACCAGCGGTCACGCTGGCCCGTTTGGCGGCCTCGGCCGCGACGTCGGCGTAGCTGATGCCATGGGCTGGGGTGCCTGAGACGTGGATGTTGCCGTCGACGATGGTGACGTCTTCGATATCTGCTTCGAGCATCTCGGCCGCCAACTCGTCGACCTGTTTGCGGATCTCGCGGGCGGTCGCTCGCATGACACCGCCACCCAGCGGACCACCGCGGCTCCCACCGGTGCCGATGAAGCTGAACTGGGACTTGTCGGTATTGCCCCAGATGACTTCGACGTCTTCCATCGCGACCCCGAACTCGTCGGCCACGATCTGCTTGTAGGTGGTCTGATGGCTCTGGCCGTGAGGAACCTGTGACGTGTACATCACGATCCGACCGTCGGATTCAATCGTTGCTCGACCGTCCTCTTTCAGCAGCATCCCAGAGCCGGGGCTGATTGAGTCGGCGAAGTTGGGCGGACCGGGTGCGGCTTCGTGATAGCTGGCGATTCCAAGCCCGATGCGATGATTGCGTGCTTCGGCGTCGGCCTTGTCCCGGGCCAATTGATCGCGGTCGATCATCTCCAGAGCCCGATCGAACGTCTTACGTGTCGACATGGTCTCGTCGATCGTCGGACCGGTGATGAAGGCCGCCGGCGCATTGTCTTGCGTCATCATGTTCTTGCTGCGTAGATCGGCGGGATCCATCCCGAGTTCGGCGGCGACGGCATCGATCGCGCGTTCGCGCATCCATGTCTCGTTCGCCCAGGGACCGCGATATGGCACTACGCGACCCTTGTTGGTGGCGATGATTCGGGACCGGAGTTGGAACGCCTCAAAGTGGTACGGCCCTGGCATGTAGACCTTCCACAAGGTGCCGATCAGGTTCGCACCAAAGGGGAAGGCCGGGTAAGCGCCTCCATCGATGAGGGCGTCAACCCGAAGACCCTTCACCGTGCCGTCGTTGTTGACGGCAACGTCCACGTGGAAGCGCTCCTCGCGGGCCTGGCCGCCGTCGCTGAGGCTCTCAACGCGGTCTTCGATCCATTGGACACTGCGCCCGAGACTCATCGCGGCCACGACAACGGGGATGTCTTCTCGAGCGATAGGACCTTTTGCGCCGAATCCGCCGCCGATATCGACAGATGTGACCGTGGGGAAGTTCTCAGTGGCGAGGAGGCCGAGGCCCATCCGCCCCATGTATTTGAGCAGGGACCGATCCTTCTTGAGCTGCCCCTTCATGCCCGCGTTGTCCTGGCCCTTGAGGTCGTCCTTGTTGGCTTTGCGGAAGTCTTTGGCGGCAGCGAAGAACGCCTTACGTCGCGACGTGTTGCGTACGAATCCCCAGAGCGACTTCATTCGGCCCTGATTGACGGTCTGCGCCGCGATCGCCCACTTGAGCACGTGCGGGCCCTGTGACGTGTTGTGCACCGTTAGAAGGCCCGTGACCCCGTCGACCTCGACGACGGTGCCTCGAGTTTCCATCGACTGGTTGGCCTGTCGGTGACTGTCGAGGGTGATTGACACGACTCGGTCGGCGGCAGCAAAGACCTCATCGACCGGACCGTACGTGTCGGTTGCGTCGCTCAGCGTGTTGCCGTCGGCCCGGTCCCATAGCTGGGGCGCGTCGGTGGCGAGCGCTCGATCGATCGACCCGACCCCATCGAGCATGTCGTAGTCAACGACCACGAGCTCGGCGGCGTCCTCGGCGATATGGCGAGACTCGGCCACGACGAGGGCAACCGGATCACCGATGTGGCGAGCCTTCTCGTCGGCCATCGCGTGATAGATCGGGGTGTAGCTGCCGGGCTGAGGGGCGAGGGGCACGAATGGCTGTGTGACCTCGTTCAACGCCTTGCCGGTGAATACTCGGGCCACGCCCGGATGCCGGGCGGCCTCGCTGACGTCGATACTGGTGATGGTGGCGTGGGGGTATGGGCTGCGAACAAAAACAGCATGGAGCACGCCGTCGGGCATCACATCGGCCACGAACTGGCCTTTGCCGATGAGGAAGCGTTCGTCTTCGACCCGCTTGACGGACTGGCCGACAAAGCCAAGTCCGCTGGTCTGGGTGGATCCTGCCATCAGGACTCACCTCTACTCATGAGGCGCACGGCTGTTTCCACACCGTCGATGATCGATTGATAGCCCGTACATCGGCACAGGTTTCCGGAGAGTTCCTCGCGGATCTCATCGGTGGTCGGGTTGGGGTTCTCCTCGAGTAGTGCGACTGCACTCATCAAGAATCCCGGCGTGCAGAAGGCGCACTGGAACGACATGGCCTCGTGCATTGCCTTCTGGATCGGATGCATTTTGTCGCCATCGGCCAGGCCCTCGATGGTGGTGATGGTGGCATTGTCCGCTTGCACAGCAAGCATGAGGCAGGCCCGGGCAGGTTGACCGTCGAGAAGGATGGTGCAGGCGCCGCAGACACCGTGTTCACAGCCAAGATGGGTGCCGGTGGGGCCGATGTCTTCGCGGATGACGTCGGCGAGCGACCGGCGGGCTTCGATGTCGAGCGTGGTGATCTCGCCATTGATGGTGAAGGTGATCGAATGGCTCATGCCGGGACTCCGGTCCTGGCGGCGGCCTCAGCGAGGCCACGACGGGTGAGGACGCCGGCGATATGTCGGCGGTAGTTGGCTGTGGCGTGGACATCGCCGCCGGGTTCGAGGGTGGCCGTGACGATGTCGGCGGCCGCGGCGAACGCCGCGTCGTCGGGTGGTTTTCCGGCAAGGGACTGCTCAGCTTTCGTCACCCGTACTGGAGTGCCGCTCACACCGAGGAATGACAGCGCGGCCGACGTGATCTCGCCATCGGCGACGTCGACCGTGCAGGCGAGGCCGACCAGTGCGTAGTCGCCGTGGCGTCGACTGATCTCCACGACCGCAGCCCCGGCGGTGGCGGACCAGGCCGGGAAGCGGACGTGGGTGAGGATCTCGTTGTCGTGCAGAACTGTGGTGAGGTAGCCCTCGAAGAAGTCAGCGGCCGCGATCTGGCGTTCTCCGTCGATGGAACGGGTGACCATTGTGGCCCCCGTGGCCAGGCACACGGCGGGCATCTCGGCCGCCGGATCGGCGTGAGCGATGCTGCCGAGGACGGTGCCGCGGGTGCGAATGGCCCGATGGCCGACGTGGGGGAGCGCTGCGGCCACGAGTGGGGCGTGGCGGGCGATGTCGTCGGACGTTTCGGCGGTGCGGTGACGAACGGTGGCACCGATGGTGACGCCATCGGGACTAGCCGTGATATCGGCGAGCTCGGTGAGCCCGCCGATATCGATGATGTGTGGCGGGGTCCCGAGCCGCAATGCCATCACCGGCAGCAGGCTCTGACCACCGGCCAGGATCTTGGCGTCATCGCCGAGTTCGGCGAGCAAGGTCATCGCTTCGTTGAGGGACCCTGGACAGTGGTACTCGAATGGTGGGTTCTTCACCGGCCCGAACCTAGTCGGCCCGCCAGGCACTAGTCATTCGGCAAAGCACGTTTGGGGTCTGTCCCCAGACGTGCTTTGTTAGGTGGGGGTCCAGGCGCCGGTGCGGTCGTGGAACGCGCGGGCTGAGGCGGTCATCCATTCGGTGCGGCCGGCCCTTGCCGACGACGACGAGATCCCCAGAATGTCTTCACGGACCGGGATGAGATGTTCTTTGGGCACATCGAGCGGAGGACGAGGCACGAGGGCCAGGCGGGGGAGCGCGGCCAGAGCGGCGTCACGTTCGGCGGCGTTGGCATACCACTCAACCTCGGCGATCTGGGCCCACTTGTCGGCGCCCATCACGACCACGTCGTAGCCGGCTGCGATATCGACGATCAGGCGAGACTCTGTGATCACCACACCGAGCGTCGAATGTTCAGCGATGGAAGCCCGGAGCACCTCGATGCGGTCCTCGAACGCTGGTCGCGGCACGACACCCTTGCCCAATGCCACCGTCGACACCGCAAGATCGAGTCGTTCCAGGCTGTGATGTTCGATCACGGCGAGAGCGATTTCGATGTGCGCGAGCGTTGGCGGGTTGAAGGATCCGGGGTACACGCCGATGCCTGACATACAACGCACGTTGTCATGTGCGGGGCTATCCGTCATACTTGACGCCGTGAACAGCACCTCGCTAGCCCTCGTAGTAGTAGGACTCGCATAGCGCACGTTCTCGCCCACATTCGGTAGAACATGCGCTACGGCCTCCCCAAGGGAGGCCGTTTCGTGTTTTCCACCGGTAGTTTTTGTCCGTTCGCTTTCAGCGCAACTCGACCCTGGAATCAGCCCATGACCAGCAAACCGATCAATGGCGGAGAAGCACTCGTCCGATCCCTCGAACTCGAGGGTGTCGACGTGATGTTTGGCCTTCCCGGTGGCGCAATCCTCCCGGTTTACGACCCGATTATCGACTCGTCAATCCGTCATGTGCTCGTGCGCCACGAGCAGGGGGCAGGCCACATGGCCCAAGGGTATGCCCACGCCACCGGACGTCCCGGCGTGGCGATGGTCACCAGTGGCCCGGCCGCCACCAACATCGTGACGCCGCTGCTCGATGCCCACATGGACTCAGTTCCCATGGTGTGCATCACCGGTCAGGTGCCGTATGGGGCGATCGGCACGGACGCCTTTCAGGAGGCCGACACCACCGGCATCACCATGGCCGCCACGAAGCACAACTTCTTGGTGTCCGAGGCACAAGACATCCCGCGCATCATCCATGAGGCGTTTCATATCGCCACCACCGGCCGTCCGGGTCCGGTCCTTGTCGATATTCCGAAAGACATCGTCGACCCGACCAACCCACGTTCTGCCATCGATTGGTACGAGGCAACAGACGCCGATATGGATCTTCCGGGCTACAAGCCCATCAAGGACGGTGATCCGGCGCTCATCCGTGAGGCAGTCGAGTTGATCCGTGACGCCGAACGTCCCATTCTCTACGTGGGCGGCGGCATCCTCAAGGCGCGCGCAGCTGAAGCGCTGCGTGCGTTCGCCGAGATGACGCAGATCCCTGTCGTCACCACGCTGATGGCTCGGGGAGCGTTCCCTGACCGTCATGAACTGTGCCTCGGCATGCCAGGGATGCATGGCAACTACACCGCCGTGATGGCGATGCAGGAGTCTGACCTTCTGATCTCTCTCGGCGCCCGCTTCGATGACCGTGTCACCGGCAAGCTGGACGGCTTTGCGCCGACGGCCAAGATCGTGCATGTCGACATCGATCCTGCCGAACTCGGCAAGGTCCGCCAGTACAACGTGGGCATCCAGGGTGATTGTCGTGTGGTCATCGAGGGAATGCTCGAGGCCATGGGCGAGCTCGGCGGTGCCGGGGTACAGACCGACCGCACCGCATGGCGTTCGACGGTGTCAGGGTGGCAAGAGAAGTTCCCGATGACGTATGAACAGTCGGAGCCCGGTGACAAGCTCAAGCCCCAGTTCTGTATCGAGCAACTGCGTGACCTCAACCCCGCCGACACCATCGTGTGCTCTGGCGTGGGCCAGCACCAGATGTACGCCAGCCAATACTGGAAGTTCGATCACCCCTACACCTGGATCAACTCCGGTGGTCTGGGCACGATGGGCTTCTCTATCCCCGCCGCTATTGGCGCCAAGGCCGGCATGCCCGATAGTCGAGTCTGGGCCATCGACGGCGACGGCTGCTTCCAGATGACGGCTCAAGAGCTTGTCACCGCCACGGTCGAGGACATCCCGATCAAGGTCGCACTGCTCAACAACTCTTACCTCGGCATGGTTCGTCAATGGCAGGAGATGTTTTACGACGAGCGCTTCAGTGAGGTGCATTTGTCAGATCGTGTCCCGGACTTCGTGAAGTGGTCGGAGGCGATGGGTTGTGAGGCCATCAGAGTTGAGTCGCCCGAAGAGGTCGCTCCCGCGATCGAGAGAGCCAATGAGATCAACGATCGCTCGGTTGTCGTCGAGTTCGTCACCGATGCCCGTGAGAACGTCTTCCCGATGGTGGCGGCCGGCAAAACCAACTCCGAAGTTCTCGTCCACCCGAGCCAGCAGGACTTGCTGTCATGAATGACTCAACCCCCAACCAGCGGTGGCACACGATCGTCACCACGGTTGAAAACAAGCCAGGCGTGCTCGCACGGGTCTCCGGCCTTTTCTCCCGCCGCAACTACAACATTCACTCGCTTGCGGTGGCGCCGACCGATGACGAACGCTTCAGTCGCATCACGTTTACCGTTGATGTCGAAGGCACACCACTCGATCAGGTGGTGAAGCAACTCAACAAGCTGATCAACGTGGTGGATATCCAAGAGCTCAACCCGGCCGATTCGGTCGAGCGTGAACTGATGCTGATTACGGTCCACATCGGTGACCGGCGCAAGGAGCTCATGGAGATCGTCGACGACTATCGCGCCTACGTGCTGAGTGAAGGCGACGATCGCATCATGCTGTCGTGGTCTGCTCGCCCGGCCCGGCTCGACGAACTCGAAGAACGCCTGCGACCCTTCGGGATCGTTGAACTTCAGCGCACCGGTCGCGTAGCACTCCCGTCGCTGGACAACTGATCCGCGTCGGGAGGTTCATATTGCCAGCTATGGGCGGGGCGTCCCGGCGAGCCGATGTGAAATCTCCGAGACGGCGATCCGGGGTGGGGGTTCAGCTTGGACAGGGACTCGTTGCAAGACGTCACCCACACGACCCTTCGACCGAGACGTCGATCATCTTTCCTAGGTCGTTGGCGAGGATGAGATACTCGTCGGTCGTCACCGTCAGGGGGTGTCCAGAGTTGTCTCCAACGACGACGCGGCAGTCGGTTCATTGCCTTCTAGCGACTCCGTTGATATCGCCCTATCCGTGGCATCAGCGCTACAACCGGACCAAACAACCACAAGCAAAGTGACTACCGTCGTCATCCTTCGCGCGAATCAAACGCACATTGCCGCCAGGTCTGTTCGATATCGGCATCTATGGCGGCGTGACTGGTCGCAGATAGCGCCCCTGCTCAGCTGGTCGTGTCGCCGCTCAACGCCAGGTGATTGTCGATGCCGCGGATGCGATCTTCTGTGCGGTGATTGACGTAGATCACTGTCGTCTCGCTGGACAGGCAGATGCGCTCGACGAGAGCGAGCACGAGCTGGCGATTCATGTCGTCGAGGCCGAGGCACGGTTCGTCGAGAATCAGCAGCGGCGGATGTTTCACCATCGCTCGCGCGATCAACACGAGGCGCTGGTCCCCGTGAGATAGGCGGTTGAACGGCTCATCGGACCGCTCGGTCATCCCCAGTAGCGCGAGCCAATCGTCGGCAATGGCCTTCTGCGTTTCTGTGCTCTTGGTGTACAGCCCGATGCTGTCGAAGAAGCCGGAGATGACGACGTTTCTCAGCCCCGTGCCGACCCGGTACTCCCATTGGAGGGCGGTGGAGACATATCCGATGTGTTGCTTGATCTGCCAGATGCTCTCGCCGGTGCCGCGCTGAAACCCAAAAACCATAATGTCGTTGACGTAGCACTGCGGATGATCGCCGGTGATCAACGAAAGCAAACAGGTCTTCCCGCTGCCGTTCGGCCCGCTCAACTGCCAATGCTGGTTCGCCTCGATCGTCCAGTCGAGATTCTCGAAAACCGTGTTCTCTTCGTAGCGAATGGTGGCGCCTGTCATGCGGACGAGGGGATCGCTGGAATTCAGAGCCGGCAGCCGAGCAGCAGGGTCGGCCATTGGTACCTCAAGCTCGCTCGTCTTCAAATGCAGGAGCTGATACAGCTCGGCAAAGGCGCGCTCGTCGTCACGCTTCACCTGATGGAGCAACTGCCCGTCCTCGACATAGGCAACGTGGGTGATGAAGTCGGGGCACTCGTCGAACCGGTTCAACACGATGACCATGGGCACCGTCTCCGCCAGGACACTCAGATGATCGTGAAGCCACGTCAGCGAATCGTGATCAAGACCATCGAAGGGCTCATCCAGAACCAGCAGTTCTGGACGGCTGGTCAGAGCCCGAATGAGCATGACCTTGCGAGTCTCGCCGGTTGAGAGCTTGCGGAACGCTCGGCCCATCAGCGGCCGTAGACCCAATGTGTCGATCAATGTCTGGGCCAGATCACGATCCTGGCAGACCGCATCGATGATCTCTGCGACTGGAGTGCCCTCTGAAATCACATCCAGGATGTCGGCATCGTCCTTACGGCGTTCGGCTTCGATGAGTTCGGCCTGCCTCTCATAGGAGACGAGCGCTACACGGTCAGGCAAACCCGAAAGTGTCCCTGACAGGCAGTCTCCGTCACCGGCAAGTACGGCCGCCAGTGCCGACTTGCCAGAGCCATTGGCACCCGTGATCAGCCACTGCTCTCCCGGGTGGATGGCCCAATTGATGTCACTGAGTTCGAAACGCCCATCGAAATCAACCGACAACGCGTCCAGGCAGATGAAGTCTGTCCTGCTCATTGTTCTGCCCGCCGGCGCCGAACCGCCGACGATCAGATGATTCGCTTCATATCGGCCATGTAGCCGCGCAAGACGCCACCGATTTGTTCAACCGGATGGTTTCGGATGGCCTCGTTTACCTCGATCAGGCGGGCGTTGTCGACACCCGTATCGCTGAGTTCGAGACCCTTGCCGATCACATCGCTCGTGATGTCTTTCATGAAGTCGCCCAACAAGGGAACACACGCATGGTTGTACAGGTAGCACCCGTACTCGGCTGTATCTGAGATGGTTGCATTCATCTCGTAGAGCTTCTTGCGTGCCACGGTATTGGCAATCAGTGGCGTCTCGTGAAGCGATTCGTAGTAGGCCGAGTCGGCAATGATGCCTGCCGAAGTCATTGTTTCGAAGGCAAGTTCGACACCCGCCTTCACCATGGCGACCATGAGGATGCCATTGTCGAAGTACTCCTGCTCGGAGATTTCCACGTCAGCTGCCGGCGTCTTTTCGAAAGCGGTTTCTGCTGTCTCGGCACGCCAGCCAAGCAACTCAGCATCATCATTGGCCCAGTCCGCCATCATCGTTTTGGAGAATGTGCCGTTCATGATGTGGTCCTGATGCTTTTTGTACAGCGAACGCATGATGTCTTTCATCTGTTCTGCCAGGTCAAAGGCACGGATCTTCGCAGGGTTCGATAGCCGGTCCATCATGTTGGTAACGCCGCCGTACTTCAGGGCTTCGGTGGTCGTCTCCCAGCCGTATTGGATGAGTTTGGAGGCGTAACCAGCGTCGATTCCCTCTTCGATCATCTTGTCGAAGCACAGGAGCGAGCCTGTCTGCAACATGCCGCACAGGATGGTTTGTTCGCCCATCAGATCAGACTTGACTTCGGCGATGAACGAGGACATCAGCACGCCCGCCTTGTGGCCACCCGTGCCGACGGCGTAGGCCTTCGCCAGCGCCAGGCCCTCGCCGTTTGGATCATTGTCCTCGTGCACGGCGATCAGGGTCGGTACACCAAATCCGCGCACGTACTCGGCTCGCACTTCTGAGCCTGGGCATTTGGGGGCGACCATGATGACGGTGATGTCATCACGGATCTGCATGCCCTCTTCGACGATGTTGAAACCATGTGAATAGGAGAGACATGCGCCGTGCTTCATCAGCGGCATGATGGCGTTCACCACAGAGGTGTGCTGCTTGTCCGGGGTGAGATTCAACACGACATCGGCTGTAGGCAGCAGCTCGTCATAGGTCCCGACGGTGAAGCCGTTCTCGGTAGCGTTCTTCCATGACTGTCGCTTCTGCTCGATGGCCTCGGCGCGTAGCGTGTAGGACACGTCCAGACCGCTGTCTCGAAGGTTCAGGCCCTGATTCAGCCCCTGAGCACCGCAGCCGATCACGACCATCTTCTTGCCTCTGAGAGCGTCGACGCCCTCGGTGAATTCGTCGAGGTGCATGAAGCGGCACTTGCCCAGCTCAGCGAGCTGCTCTCGCAGCGGCAGGGTGTTGAAGTAGTTAGCCATGAGTGGACTCTCCATCTGAGATCGGTCAGTCGAGTGTAACGCCTGATCAATGTTTCGTAAATTGACATATATGCAACATGTCATCCCGAAATATGCAACATTGGTGCATACTTGATGGATGAACGTCACAACGCTCAGACACTTCATCCTGTTGAGCGAGACCTTGCATTTTGGGCGCGCCAGCACCCGTGCAAACATCAGCACGTCCGCTCTGTCGCGCCACATACGGCAACTGGAAACCGAACTCAACGTGTCGTTGTTCGAGCGCGACAACCGCACCGTCGAACTCACAGCCGCAGGCCACAAGTTCCAGCGCTACGCACGCGACGCGGTGCAGCAATGGGAGCAGATCTGTTTCGAACTCACCGACCCGGCAGAGCAACTTCAGGGTGAAGTCAGCCTCTACTGTTCGGTCACCGCCAGCCACAGCATCCTGTTCGATCTGCTCAACAGCTTTCGACCCGCTCATCCCGGAGTTGAAATCAGGCTTCAGACCGGCGATCCAGAGCACGCCATCGCCCGCGTTCTGGCGCTGGAGGAAGACTTGGCAATTGCCGCGCGCCCCGCGAGCCTTCCGCACGGCGTGATATTCAAACCCATCCGAGTCTCCCCGCTTGTCTTCATCGCACCTGTGGAATCGGCGGATCTGAGTCTTACGCAGCTGCCGCCAAACGATCCCGCTACCTGGGCGCAGATTCCCATGATCCTTGCCGCCAGCGGGATCGGTCGGAAACGTGTGGACACCTGGTTCCGGGTTCTTGATGTCACGCCGAAGATCTACGCACAGGTGGCGGGCAATGAGGCCATCGTCAGCATGGTGAGTTTGGGGCTCGGGGTAGGAATCGTGCCAAAGATCGTTCTCGACAACAGCCCCCATGCCGCGCGCGTGCGCATACTTGACGTCAATCCCGAATTGGACGCCTACGACCTCGGGCTGTTCACCCTGAAGCGCCATCTCCAGAATCCCCTGGTCAGAGCGTTTTGGTCACTCGTCGCCGATCCCGGGTAGTTCGCGCCCCCCCAAAGCACACTGGGGTCTGTCCCCAGTGTGCTCCCAGTGTGCTTTAGGGGAAGAAGCCGTCGAGGAGCCACCATGCCTGGAAGAGGGCGGCGATTGTGGCAGGTCCGGCCAACGCCGCGAGCACGGAGTAGGTGCCATAGCGAACCCACGTCGGACGGTCAGCGAAGCTTCGGTGGTGGTACGCCCGGTCGAGGGCATCGCCTTCCCGGTCCTCGGTCTGATCGTGGGTGAGGACAACCTGAGCGTCTTCGGCGATGACGCTCATCCCCGGCAACGGTCGCATCAGAACAGTCTGCCTCGCGTGCGGACGCCAACGTCCGCGATGCTGACCGACGCCGCCGTTGGCTAGGGTCAACGCCGCATGTCCCCCGCAATCGAAGTCAGTGATCTCACCAAGCGCTACGGCGACACGCTCGCCGTCGACGGTGTCTCGTTCAGCGTCGAACCTGGCGAGGTGTTCGCCATCCTCGGCCCCAACGGTGCCGGCAAGTCCACCACCGTTGAAATCCTCGAAGGTCACCGTGACCGTGACAGAGGCTCGGTCTCGGTTCTCGGAATCGACCCGGCCAAGGGCGGCCGTGAGTACCGCGATCGAGTTGGGATCGTGCTGCAGTCCGCGGGGATCGACAAGGAGCTGACGGTTCGCGAAGTGCTCGACCTGTACGGCGCGGCATACACACGACGCCGTCCGATTGATGAGGTGCTCGATGCGGTCGAGCTCACCGAGAAGGCAGACGCCCGAGTGCGGACACTGTCCGGTGGTCAGCAGCGACGTGTCGATCTGGCCCTCGGCCTGATCGGCGATCCCGATCTGCTCTTCCTCGACGAGCCCACAACCGGTTTCGATCCCACCGCTCGGCGCCGCAGCTGGGACCTCGTGCGCAACCTCACCGCCGGCGGCAAGACGGTGGTGCTCACCACCCATTACCTCGAAGAAGCCGAACAGTTGGCTGACCGTGTCGCAGTCATGTCCGGCGGCAGAATTGTCGCCGAAGGCACGCCCGAGTCCCTGCGGGCCAACGCCGATCGTGGCACGGTCATCCGCTTCGCCCTTCCTGCGGTCCACGCTCCGCTCTCCGAGCTGATCGATCCCCTCGTCGGTGACGCTTCGGGGCGTGATCGACGGATCGAGATCGTCACGATGGCGCCCACCGCTGACTTGGCCCACATCACGACGTGGGCACTCGGTCACGGCATCGAGCTCCAGGGTCTTGTCGTCGAATCCATGAGCCTCGAGGATGTTTACCTCGGGTTGGTCTCCGATGACGCGGGAGCGACGTCATGAACAACATAATCCTGCTCTGGCGCTCCTTTCGGGCCGAGAACCGGATCTTCTGGCGTACGCCGATCGGGGCGTTCTTCACTCTTGGTCTTCCACTGATCATGCTCGTGCTTTTCGTCGCTCTCTTCGGGAACGAAGCGATCGGAACCCAGTACGGCGAGATCACGACGGCCCAGTTCTACGCAGCCGGCCTCGGTGTGTTCGCCGCAGCGTCGGCCACGTACACGAATATCGCTATCGGCCTCTCGATGCGGCGTGACGAAGGAATTCTCAAGCGCGTGCGCGGTACCCCGATACCACCGTGGGTCTTCCTCGGCGGTGTGATCCTGTCGGCGGTCTGGATTGCCATCTTCGCCACCACCGTGATGGTCGGCCTCGGCATCGTGGCCTATGGGGTCGAGCTCGAGGCGGCCAAGTTCCCTGCCATGGTCGTGTCATTTCTGGCCGGCACGATCTGCTTCGCCACGCTTGGCGTGGCGCTCGCCTCGGTGGCGAAGTCGGCAGCATCGGCCCCAGCGATCGCGAATGCAACGATTCTGCCGATGGGATTCATCTCCAATGTCTTCATCCCGCTTGATGGTCCCCCGCAGTGGCTGACGTTGGCCGGTGACATCTTCCCGCTGAAGCCGTTCGCCGTCGCCTTCACCGAAGCGATGTCACCGTTCAGCGAGGCGCCCGCGTTCGCATGGGACCGCGTTTTCGTCTTGCTGGCCTGGACCCTCCTCGGGCTCGTGGTGGCGTGGCGAAAGTTCCGTTGGGAGCCAGTGGTCGGCGCGTCTACCGGTCGCCGGAGTCGACGGTCGACTGGAACTTCTGCATGAGCCACGGGCCGGCCTGAACCGGTTGGTGACGGGGCGCCTCGCCCTCTGCTCGACAGGTCGGGAGGCATTCGATGGTGGCATCCCAGTTGGCCATGTGGAAGAACGCCATCGACTGGCGAGGCTCAGCACCGGGCACGACCCGGTGCAGGGTTGACCGCCATCGATCGTTCGTCCACTGGGCAATGGTGTCGCCGAGGTTGACGATGAACGTGTCCGGGTCGGGCGGGACGTCCCACCACCCGTCGTCAGTGTGGATCTGAAGGCCGGCAACGTCGTCGGTGCGCAGGATTGTGAGCGTTCCGTAGTCCGTGTGAGCGCCCGCCCGCAGCGCCGAGGGAGCTTGGTTCGGCACAGCTGGGTAATGGAGCGCCCGCATCGAGGTGATCGGCCGGTCGATGAAGGGCTCGAAGTAGTCCGAGGGAAGTTCGAGGGCTTCCGCCATGACGCTCATGAGTTCGGCGGCGACGACGGCGAGTGCCTGGTAGTAACGCTCCCACGCGTCACGAAGTTCTGGAATCTGCGTGGGCCACAGACTCACCGAACGGATCCATGCGCTCGCACCGGTCGCCGGAACCATCGATGCGTCGACACCGCAGTCAGGGCCAACGGAGAACGATTCCTTCATGTCTCCGACGGCATCATGGTCGCCGAGCGAGCGCGCCAGTGCCTCGAGTCCGTACTCGGAGTAGCCGTAGGGGTAGCCGGGTTCAGGGAACCCGACCGCCTCCTTGTGAGCGGTCGGAAGACTGAAGAACGCTTTGGCCAGCCCCCACGCCTCAGCTGCGATGTCGGCGGGAATCGAACTCAGCGGGACGCGAAAGAACCCGTTCGCTGCGCAGGCGTCGCGCATCGTTTCCACTTGGGCCGATCGAGGCGAGTTGGGGTCAACGAGACTGAGTTCCATGTGCCGAGTTTGCTACGAACTCTGCCGCTTCGGCGTCTCTCGAAATGTTGACCCATGACACATCATGATGACCACCACGATCATCCCGGCCATGAGGCCTGACATGGCGGGGCATACCGAGGAGCCGCAGCAAGTTTCTCGTGACAAAGCGGGATCGGGTGGCGTCGGGAGTGGCAGAACGTTGGCCGCAGGCACCGCCCAACCCACCACTGCGGTCGACCAGTCGGCGCGATGGCATACGGGTCAGGACGCTGGGTCCAAAAGGCGAAACGCTTCGCCGAGACCGATGCCGGCCAGTCGACCGTGGTCGCGGGCTTCACGGTCGGTGCGGGCGGCGAAGGCCGCGCGTTGGCTGCCGTCGTCGGTGTCGAGGTCGATCTCCATCGTGGTCTCGAACTGTGACTCGTGGGCGAGCAGCGCTTCGATCTTGGTGTCGAGGTGGGCACGTCCGACTTTCTCCACATGGTCGGGTTCCTCCGACTCGAACAGGAGCAGGGACTCAGGCCGGTGATGTGGGATGCCGTGCTCGCGGAAGTAGTGCGGGTCTCGAGCGGCCACGACGGCATCGATACCGACCCACCCAGCGTTGCGGTGATCGGGATGCATCCGCCAGCGGCGCCATGGATCGTGGGTGAGGACGACGCTCGGGGCGAGCTCACGAATGATGCGAGCCACCTCCCCTCGGAGCTCGAGCCCTGAGTCGGGGCCCATATCGAGTTCGCCATCGACCTGGTCGAGGAACCGGACTTCGCCGGTGGCTCCCAGCCGTCGAGCAGCCTCTCGCTGCTCGACCTGGCGACGAGCGACGAGTGCATCGGTGTCGGCATCGACGTCCCAGGTCCCCTTGCGGCCATCAGTGCAGACGAGTAGATGGACGATTGTGCCTGCCTCGGCCCACTTCGCGAGCGTGGCGCCACATTCGAATTCGATGTCATCGGGGTGGGCCCCGATTGCCAGGGCACTCTTTGGGACATCGAGATCGACGCGCATCTCGGCAGCCTACGACTCGACGGTGCGAGCGTGTAGCTCCGCGAGGTCCTCGGGATGGTCCACGTCAAGGCTGAGTCCTGGGTCGTGGACCACCGTCACCGGGAGGTGACATCGGGCCGCCTCTCGACGATGGGCTTCGTACGAACCCGGCCCGTAGTTGAAGCGGAACCCGGCGTCGGTGGGGACCGATAACACGTTGGACCCGTCGCCGCGTCGATCTGGGGCGATGGCGACACCCGGCCCGGTTACCAGGGCGAGATCGGTGGCGAGCGGCAGATCGGCATGCGCGACGATGACGCGCGTGTCGCCCGCCTCTCGTCGGACAGCCAATGCCGCCTGTACGGACTCGTTCAGTCCCCGGATCGCGGGGGCGACAACGGCCGCACCGCTCTGTTCGGCCCAGTGGGCGACCTCATCGTCGTCGGTCACGACGAACACCGGAAGGTCGCCGGCGGCGGCCACGACAGCGGCGGCCATCGAACGAGCGAGCGTTCTGCGGCCGGCCTCATCGAGCACTGTCGACAGGCGCGACTTGGCTGCGTCGAACGAGCGAATCGGCACCAGAACCGAGATCCGGTCGTCGGTGCCGTCGGAAAGGTCAGCACAAGTCTCCATTGCGGCGGCGAGTCTATGGGTCTTTGTTCCTGCTCCCCGCCCCATGAACTCCTAGGGTGACGCCATGGACATGCGAGTAGCCGTCGTCGGGGGCGGTTCTTGGGGCACCACGGTTGCCCACCTCACCGCCCACAATGCGCCGACGGTGCTGTACACCCGCCGAGAGGACGTAGCTGCGGCGGTCAACGAACAGCACATGAACCCGCGCTACCTCGCCGGGTACGCGCTGCACGACGACTTGAGCGCATCGACTGACCTTGCGGCTGTCGTGAGTAAGGCCGACGTGCTCGTCATGGGCGTGCCATCGTCAGGATTCAGACAGACGCTTGTCGACGTTCGTCCTCACATACGACCGCGGGTTCCCGTCGTCTCTCTTGCGAAGGGTTTTGAGGTTGGTTCTCGGAAGCGGATGACTCAGCTTGTCGCCGAGGAGCTTCCCGGTCATCCCGTTGGCGTGCTGACAGGACCGAATCTCGCTAAGGAGATTCTGAGGGGTAGCGCCGCAGCGGCGGTCCTTGCCTTTGCCGACCTCGCGATCGCGGAGCGCCTACAGGACGTGTTTTCCAGTGAACTCTTTCGGGTGTACTCCTCGACAGACGTTGTGGGTTGTGAGCTTGGTGGCGCGCTGAAGAACGTGATTGCGCTGGCCGCGGGTATGGCCGATGGCCTTGGCACAGGCGACAACACCCGTGCTGCGGTGATGACCCGAGGGCTGGCCGAAGTCACCCGTCTTGGGGTTGCTCTGGGTGGTGATCCGGCCACCTTTTCGGGACTTGCCGGGATGGGTGACTTGCTGGCCACGTGTATGAGTCCGCAGAGTCGCAACCGCTATGTCGGTGAGCAACTCGGACAGGGGCGCACGATCGAGGAAATCATTGCGGAAATGCAGCAGGTGGCGGAGGGCGTGAAGTCGGCGCCGATCGTTTGTGAGATCGCCGACGAATATGGCATTTACATGCCGATCGCGGAACAGATGCGAGCGTGCGTTCAACAAGGACGAAGCGCCTTGGACGCGTACGCTGGCCTCGTGAAGAGTCCGGCCGCCCGCGAGATCGACCCAGACTGACCAATGATCGGCGATCTTGAAGGGCCGGTAGCTCGTCTTGATGACGCGGGCCGCATCATCACCGACGAATTCACGCTCGAGTGGGGCGTATTGGCGGAGGACCGCTGGCGTTTGGCGCACGACGAGCGGCTTCGTCGCAGTCGTGTCGACGACACCCCGGTCTATGAGCAGTGGCTTCGTGTACCGGGTGGTGACGTAATCCTACGTAGCGGTGTCATCAACGACGGCGTCGGTCGCGCTCTGGTTCTGGAGTTCGACAATGCGTCGTCTTCGGCCGTGATGGTGGCTCTCGCCGGTCACCGAGCCGGTGTCTCCTTGCAGGCCGACACCGAATTGGTGCTGGCGGCCGGTGAGCCCTGGATTCGGCCAGCCCGGTCAGCGGGCGGGCTCGCTGTGGGCGATGAAATCTGGGCGGCTGTGGCCGCTGAACCGGGAGCAGATCCCGCAGTTGGAGATGGCTCAGCTGCCCTACTGATCGCGGTCCCGCATCGCCAGAGCGTGCAGGTGATGGTGGCCGTCGAGGGCCCAATACCGAGTCGTCAGCAGACACCGGCCGAGATCGCCGCAGGGTGGCGTGCAGTCGCCGGCCGAGCACTCGACATCGAGCTTCCTGACGCTGAACTCACCGAGGCGTGGCGTCGGGTCATCTGTGATCTGATTGTGGAGGCCGGAAGCGACGATCCGTTGGCTGCGGCCGAGGCGGCCTGGTGGCTTGATCTCGCGGGGATGGCCGATGAAGCCGATCGTGGACGTGGCGTACTTGTCGCCGCCGCTGAGAACGGCGAGCTCACATCTGACGCGGCAGTTGCCGGCCTTCGGGCACTCGCCGGGCGCGACCTGATCGCCGGTGAGCGATCGGGCATCGATCAACTTGCCGATGTGCTTTCGGCGATAGCGGGCGAAGATCTCGATGCCGAGACCCTGGAGTTGACCGCGGACGCTCTCGAACCGACTGACCCTCGCGCCGCGAAAGACGCTCGTCGTCTCGCTGCCCTCGTCGCCAAGACCGACGTCGTTTACCGTGGCCCGCACTCGCGAGTCGGGCGAGGCGCCGCCATGGTGCTGGGTTCTGTCGTCGCCGGGCACATGCACGGCCAGCGACTGCAGTTACTGCCAACGGTGGCCGACGATTGGCACGGCCAGCCGATCGATGTCCGCGGGCTCGCAACCGCCGTGGGCTCTGTGTCATTCAGCGTGCGATGGCATGGTGATCGTCCGGCGCTGCTGTGGGAACGCATCAACGGCCCCGACACTGTCGAGATTCGTTGTCCCGGTCTTGACCCTGCGTGGTCCTCGACTGAGCGGAGTGGCGAAGCGCTTCTCGCCGCCCCGGCTACGCCCACCACGAGTTGAACGCTACGTTCACCTGATGGTCACCGCCCCGCCACTTCGATCGGCGATCAAGCGAAATGCTCCGGGGTTACGGCTGGAGCGTGAACTTTGGGACTCTGGCGCGTCGATTGTTGCAGGGATCGACGAGGTGGGCCGAGGGTCGTGGGCCGGTCCGTTGACCCTGGCGGCTCTGGTCGTGCCCCGCGAGAAGCGGCTCTACAAGGTCCGTGACTCCAAGATGCTCACCGAGTCCGAGCGTGAAGTGATGCACGATCGCATCATCGACTGGGCCGAGCATGTCTCTGTAGCTCATGCATCCCAACAGGAATGCGACGAACTCGGGATGTCGGCCGCCCAGAAACTTGCGGCTCAGCGGGCCCTCGCCGGACTCGAGGTCGAGGTGGACCATGTGCTCGTCGACGGCAACTGGGATTTTGTCGAGACGCATCCGATCACCACCATCATCAAGGGCGATGCGATCAGCTTGTCGATAGCGGCAGCGTCAATTGTCGCCAAGGTCACTCGTGACCGGATGATGCGGGCGGCCGATGGCGACTACCCCGGCTTCGCATTCGCGGCCAACAAGGGTTATCCGTGCCCGCGCCATAAGGCGGCGCTGGCAGCGATGGGTCCGTGCGCAATCCACCGTCGCCGGTGGGCGTTCATGGATGATCTGCGCTGGACAGGTGTCGCTCGGACTGTCGAACCCGATCAGGAACCACAACTGGAGCTGTTCTGATGTCTCGCTGGCCACGTCCGCTTTGGGTGCTCGTTGGATGGTCGTGGTTCCTCTGGATCTCGCGTCTGCGTAATGTTGTCAACGACGATGACCTCGACTCGTGGGGCACTGGTTGGCGCGTCGGCGTGGTGGTTCTGTTCACCGTTCTCGCCTTGATTGCCGTTCTCGGTGAGCGTCAGAACGGCGTATGGAAGGGCCAGGCGCTGTGCGCGCTGGTCTGGTGGACCGTTGGATTCTGGCTCATTCGCGGCGGCGGGATCATCCTGGATGACCACGACACAGCGTTCACCGCGATCCACACCGTCCTGATGGCGATTTCTATTGGGCTGGCCATGTGGGTCTGGACGGCTCGGCCTCGCTAACCTGCGTAGCGCTATGGGACAGCCTGTCACTCTCATCCGTACATCGTCACCTCAACCCGGCATTGTCCGGTTCGAGTTGAACCGCAGCCTCACCGGCATGGGCCACGCCCGCTACGAGGCCGGTAAGGAAATCGTCGCCAACGACCCGGCGGCCGAGTTGGCCCGTCGCATCATCGACCGGGGTGGTGTGTCGGCTGTTCACATCTACAGCTCGATGGTCACGGTGCATCTTGCATCGGACGAACCGGCTGATCTCGCCAGCGTCATCGGCGGGCTCTACACGTACTATCTGCCCGGCGTTGAGATCCCCAGCGATGAAGAACTCATCGCTATGGTCGAATAACTCTCACGTTTCCCGACAATCAGGTTGCCAGTGGCGACTTCGTCGTCACGAAACGGTGGGCGACCACTGGCGGATCCAGGCGTGCATGGCGATGCCCGCGGCGACGCCGGCGTTGATCGACCGAGTCGACCCGTACTGGGCGATCGAACAAACCATCTCGGCAGCGTCGCGGGCCGACTCGCTGA
>Ga0315329_10000023_pt1 | contig 66284 bp, 69 predicted proteins | sample M150032315metaG_FD_203459 | JGI IMG/M metagenome (GOLD analysis project Ga0315329, IMG submission 203459) | Ammonia-oxidizing marine archaeal communities from Monterey Bay, California, United States - M1 500m 32315 | ecosystem: Environmental > Aquatic > Marine > Coastal | place: USA: California...
CACTGGCGTGAGGCCAGCACATACCACGCGCCGAACCCCTCAGGCCCGCTGAGCGACGATCCCTTCGGCGTTGCCGACTCCCCGAAACTGTTCATCATGGACATGTTTCCGTATCCATCGGGGGCGGGCCTCCACGTGGGCCATCCACTGGGATACATCTCCACCGACGTCTATGCCCGTTTCAAGCGAATGACCGGCTTCAACGTCTTGCACACAATGGGATTCGATGCGTTCGGCCTGCCCGCCGAGGAGCACGCTCGCCAGACCGGCGTTCACCCTCGCGAGAACACCGAGGCAAATATCGCCAACATGACCCGCCAGCTTGATCGGCTGGGTTTGGGCCATGACGATCGCCGTTCGATCGCCACCACCGATGAGGCGTACTACCGCTGGACCCAGTGGATCTTTGGCCAGATTTTCAACGCGTGGTTCGATGAGCACCAACAGAAGGCTCGTCCGATCGCTGAGCTCGAAGCCGAGTTCGCTGACGGCAGCCGAGCGACACCTGATGGTCGCTCTTGGGCCGGCTTGTCACTGAGCGAGCAGCGCTCGGTCCTGCACGAGTACCGCTTGGCCTACGTGTCCGAGGCGCCCGTCAACTGGTGCCCGGGCCTGGGCACGGTGCTGGCCAATGAGGAGGTCACCGCCGATGGTCGCAGCGATCGCGGTAACTTTCCCGTCTTCCGTCGCCCTCTCAAGCAGTGGATGATGCGGATAACTGCGTACGCCGATCGCTTGCTCGCCGACCTTGATCTGCTCGACTGGACCGACAGCATCAAGTCCATGCAACGAAACTGGATCGGCCGCTCTGAGGGTGCCGAGGTCGAGTTTGTGGCCGGTGAGAATCTGATTCGAGTGTTCACAACTCGTCCCGACACCTTGTTCGGCGCCACGTATATGGTGCTGGCTCCCGAACACGACCTGGTCGATGGATTAGTGACCGACGCCTGGCCCGAAGGGACAAAGGATGAGTGGACGGGTGGCGCGGCGACGCCCGCCATGGCTGTCGCCGCCTATCGTGACGCCACGGCGCAGAAAACCGACATGGATCGCCAGGAGAACAAGACGAAGACCGGTGTCTTCATAGGGTCCTTCGCGACCAACCCGGTCAACGGCGAATCGATCCCCGTATTCATTGCCGACTACGTACTGATGGGTTATGGCACTGGTGCCATCATGGCGGTGCCGGGCCAAGACGAACGAGACTGGGAGTTCGCCGAAGCGTTCGATCTCGACATCATTCGCACCGTGCAGCCCCCGTCCAACTTCGAGGGGGGCGCGTATGTTGGTGATGGCCCTGCCATCAACTCGGGTTTCCTCGACGGTATGCAGATCACCGAGGCAAAGTCGGCGATGATCGCTCAACTCGAGGAGACCGGTGCCGGTGAGGGCACGGTTACCACCAAGCTGCGCGACTGGTTGTTTGCTCGTCAGCGCTACTGGGGTGAGCCGATCCCAATCGTCTTCGATGAAGACGGCAACCCGATCTCCATCCCCGACGAGTTGCTGCCGGTGAACTTGCCGGAACTGATCGACTGGGCGCCTCGCGAACTCGCCGAAGACTCCGAGCCCGAACCGCCGTTAGGTCGCGCCACCGAGTGGACCACGATCGATCTCGACTTGGGCGAGGGAATGAAGAATTACCGGCGTGACCTCAACGTCATGCCCCAGTGGGCCGGGTCGTGCTGGTACTACTTGCGCTATATCGATCCCGTGAGCGACCACATCGTTGCCGATCCCACCGCCGAGAAGTACTGGATGGGTGGTGACAACCCGACCGATGGTGGTGTCGACCTCTATGTCGGTGGCGTCGAGCACGCGGTGCTGCATCTGCTCTACAGCCGGTTCTGGCACAAGGTGTTGTTTGACCTCGGCGTTGTCAGCACGGCGGAACCGTTCAAGCGATTGATTAACCAGGGCTATATCCAGGCGGCGGCGTTCCAGGACAGCCGCGGCATCTATGTCGAGGCCGAAGAGGTCAAGGGCGACGCACAATCCGGCTTCACCTTCAAGGGGCAGCCGGTCGAGCGAAACTTCGGCAAGATGGGTAAGTCGTTGAAGAACGCGGTTACCCCCGACGACATGTACGAGGCCTACGGCGCCGACACGCTCCGTTTGTACGAGATGGCGATGGGTCCGATCGATCAGGACCGTCCCTGGGAGACACGTTCGGTCGTCGGTTCACAGCGCCTTCTGCAGCGCGTCTGGCGCAACATCGTTGACGAGGACACCGGCGAACTCGTGGTTGGCGACGACGCCCCGAGCGACGAACTTGCTCGCACCATGCATCGCACAATCGACGGTGTGCGAGCCGATATGGACAATCTGCGGTTCAACACGGCGATTGCGAAGATCACCGAACTGAACAACGAGATCACAAAGCTCGACGGCTCGACCCCGCGGGTGGTCGCCGAGACGATGGTCACGATGTTGTCACCGCTCGTGCCCCATGTGGCCGAAGAGTTGTGGTCGATGCTGGGGGGCGAGGGAACGGTCACCCGTGCGGCGTTCCCCGAAGCCGATCCGGCGATGTTGGTCGACGATCAGGTCGAGATGCCGGTCCAGGTCAATGGGAAGGTTCGCGGCCGAGTCATGGTTGCCGCTGATGCCGACGAGGCCAGTGTGGTAGCGGCAGCGCTCGCCGATGTGAACGTGGCCCTTCACATCGATGGCAAGCAAATCCGCAAAACCATCGTGGTCCCCGGCCGGATGGTCAACCTGATCATCTAACAACGCACGTCTGGGGACAGACCCCAAACGTGCGTTGTTACCAAACGTGCCTGTTGCCAAACGCGCTCTGTCAGATGGGCGGTCTGCCAGACGGCACGGGCGGAGAGTGCCCCGTGCCCCTTGCGATCGGGGCCACACTCGATGTTGAAGAACCTCACGGTGACCGCAGTGCCGAATCGGGGGACGCCTACGCGGCTGAGCTTGCAGTTGTGACTAATGTCATACAGTTGCCTATTGTCTGAGAACAGACTGTATGGAATCATATTATTATTCATGGCTGCCGCTTCACCGACTCCGATGCCTGAGACGCCTTCCTGGCGCCGCTTCGAGATCGCGATCATCGGCACTGCTCGAAGGCTGAACACGGCATTCAATGCCCGGGTCGAATCGCTTGACTTGAATCTGAACCAAGCGAGTCTGCTCGCCTTCGTGGTCGACTTCGGCGACAGCACACAAACCGCTCTTGCCGAGATGATCGGTCTGGGCCGAGCGGCCACAGGAACGATGATCGACCACCTCGAGGCCCGAGGCCTACTCGAGCGCAGCCCGGACCCCAGCGACCGCCGTGTCTGGCTCGTTGCCGCAACCGACGCAGGTCGAGACATCGTCGAGCGGTTCTACGAGATCGACCGTGCGTTGCGCGACGAACTCCGACGCGGCATCGGCCGCACTGATCGTCAGCGGTTGGCCGAGCTCCTCGAACGCCTTGATGCCAATATCGATCTGGCCATCGAAAACTCCCCAAAGAACTCCCCACAGAGATAAGAGAGAGAACCCATGCATGATGCAGTCATCATCGACGCCGTCCGTACACCGGGTGGCAGACGCAACGGAAAGCTGAGCAGCTGGCATCCAGCAGAGCTCGGCGCCCATGTGCTCAAGGCACTCGCGGAGCGCAATAATCTTGATCCCGCTCTGGTTGACGATGTCGTCACCGGTTGTGTGATGCAGGTGGGGCAGCAGTCGCTCAACATCGGTCGCAACGCCGTGCTCGCTGCCGGTTGGCCCGAGTCAGTCCCCGCCACCACCGTTGATCGCCAGTGCGGTTCTAGCCAGCAGGCAATTCACTTTGCGGCACAGGGTGTGATGGCCGGCGCCTATGACGTCGTCGTTGCCATGGGCGTCGAAGTCATGAGCACGACCCCGATGGGCGCGTCCGTTGTAAATGGCGCGCTTGGCACGCCGTTCCCCGATTCGATGACCGAGCGCTACGCCGAGACCGGCCTGCCGCCTCAGGGCATTGGAGCCGACATGATCGCAGACGAGTACGGCATCACCCGTGAAGACCTCGACGCATTCGGCGCGCAAAGTCAGCAGCGCGCTGAGCAGGCCACGATCGAAGGTCGTTTCGAGGCCGAGATCATCCCCGTTCCCGTTGATGTTGATGGCGAGATCGAAATGTTTTCCCAGGACGAGGGAATCCGCCCCGGCACAACGGCAGAGACGCTCGCCAAGCTCAAGCCTGCATTCAAAGAAGACGGCAAGATCACTGCGGGAAACTCCTCACAGATCTCCGATGGCGCCGCCGCGGTGCTCATCATGAGCGCCGAGAAGGCTGCGGAGCTCGGCCTCAAGCCCCGTGCCCGCTTCCACGGCTTCGCCCTGGCCGGCACTGATCCCGTCACCATGTTGAAAGGCCCGATCCCTGTTACCCAGAAGATCATGGCCAAGACCGGCATGTCGATCGAAGACATCGACCTGTTCGAGATTAACGAAGCCTTTGCTTCGGTTGTCCTGGCCTGGCAGAAGGAGACTGGTGCAGATCTCGACAAGGTCAACGTCAACGGCGGCGCCATTGCCCTGGGTCACCCTCTGGGTTGCTCCGGTGCCAAGCTGATGACCACGCTCGTCAACGAACTCGAGCGAACTGGTGGCCGCTACGGCTTCCAGGCAATGTGTGAAGGTGGCGGTCTCGCCAACGCAACGATCATTGAAAGGATCGATTCCTGATGCCACGTATGAACCTGGAGGGCAGCTCCTCCATTGTCACCGGAGGTGCCTCCGGCATCGGCGAAGCCAGTGCGCGGCAACTTAGCGCCGCAGGCAGCCATGTCGTAATCGCCGACCTCAACCAAGAGAAGGGTGAAGCTGTTGCCTCCGAGCTCGGCGGCCTCTTTGTCAAGTGCGACGTCTCGTCCATTGAAGATGCCGATGCTGCTGTCGCTGCGGCCTCGGAGATGGGTCCGTTGCGTGCGCTCGTCAACTCCGCTGGCCTCGGCTACGCCGGTCGCACCATCGACCGCAACAACGTGCCGATGGATCTGTCGAAGTTTGAATTCGTCATCAGGGTCAACCTGATCGGCTCGTTCAACATGCTCAGCCGTTCGGCCGCCGCCATGGCGCAAACCGATCCGGTCGACGAGGACGGCTCCCGGGGCGCCATCGTCAACATGGCATCAGCCGCGGCGTTTGACGGTCAGATCGGCCAGTGCGCCTACTCGGCTTCGAAGGGTGGCATTGTCGGCATGACCTTGCCGATCGCCCGCGACCTCAGCGCTGTCGGCATTCGTGTCAACACAATCGCCCCCGGTCTGATCGACACTCCGATCTATGGCGAGGGCGAGCAATCCGACGCGTTCAAAGCACATCTCGGACAGTCAGTGCTGTTTCCCAAACGCCTTGGTTCCGGAGAAGAGTTGGCGTTCGGTGTGATGGAGTGCATCACCAACCCGTACATGAACGGCGAGACAATCCGTCTCGACGGCGGCATCCGGATGCCACCGAAATGAGCGACGACACCGTGTCAGAAGATGCTGTCCTCGTAGAACGCCGCGGCCGCGTGATGATCATCACGCTGAACCGGCCCGACCAGATGAACGCCATCAACGGGGCTCTGTCCAACGGCCTATGGAGCGCTGTCCAAGAACTCAACGCCGATTCCGGTCTAACGGCCGGTGTCCTCACCGGTAATGGCCGCGGCTTCTGCTCCGGAATGGACCTCAAGGCGTTCGCCCGTGGCGAAGACATCGGCCCGATGATGGATTTCATTCAGGCCGGTGCCGAGAAGCCGCTGATCGGCGCCATCGAAGGCTTCGCCATCGCGGGTGGATGCGAACTCGCACTCTCCTGCGACCTTCTGGTTGCCGCTGAGGGAGCCAAGTTCGGGATCCGTGAGGTCAAGGTCGGCCTGTTTGCGGCGGGCGCTGGCCTGATGCGGCTCCCAAGCCGAGTCGGCTACTCCAAGGCCATGGAGATGGCGATCACCGGTGACAACATCACCGCCGAGGAAGCTCTGGCGGCAGGCATGCTCGCCCAGGTCACTCCCGTTGGCGGTGCCGTTGAGGCCGCCATCGCGTTGGCAGAGCGGGTGGCGAAGAACGCGCCGCTGGCTGTTGCTGCGTCGAAGCAGATCGTGAAGGCTGCCAGTCAGGGCTACGACGAGGCCGAGTTGTGGGAGATGCAGCGTCCGCTGCAAGCCAAGGTCTTCCGCTCAAACGATGCCAAGGAAGGCCCGACGGCGTTCGCAGAAAAGCGCGAACCCAACTGGACCGGCACTTAGTTCGTTGCGATGACCGGCTCCTCATTGAATGTGGGGAGCCGGTTTCGCGTGGCGACTGCCGCTCCGAGGAGTGGGACGCCGCACCAGAGGAGCGCCGCTGTGCGGAAGCTGCCAGTGGCTGATTCGGTCAACGCGAGAGCGATGGGGCCTGCCGCTGAGGCGAGCACGCCCATGAATGTCATGGCACCGTGAATCGACCCGATGTGTTTGGTGCCGAACCACCCCGGCACGAGCGCCGAACTGATCGTGCGAGTGACACCGCTGTAGAACCCGAGAACGCAGGCATACCCGACGACGGCTGGAGTCGACGACGCGCTGCCGGCAAGCAGGAGTGTCAGCGACAAGAGGGTCAGCCCAACGGCGGGTGCGTAACGGCTGCCGGCGCGGTCGAGAACGAAGCCTGAGAGCGGCGAGCCGAACGACGTTCCGAACACCTGCGGCAGGAACATGATGGCCGCCTCGGTCTGGGAGAACCCCGACTCGCCGAGCAGGGAGATCTGATGAAAATTCACTCCCGTGACCAGCATCGATCCTATTGCCGTAGATCCGGCGAGAATCCAGAACGCCCGAGTATTCATTGCCGTTGATCGGTCGACGCCCCACATTTCAATGTCCGCGCTGTCGTCGTTGGGCGTGATGCCGTCGACGTGTTGGCCGATCGTGGAAGGACGGTCGATCATGCCGAACCACGCGATAGGGATCACGATCATGGCAACCGTGGCGGCGGCAAAGAGCCAGGCTTGCCGCCAGCCGAATTCACCGATGGTGAAGGTCAACGCCACTGGCACAGCGGCCATCAGCGCTGACGAGGCCGTGAGCACGACCCCGAGTGCAAGGCCTCGTTTCTCCTCGAACCACAGCGAGACCGACACAATTCCGACGAGGGACAGGCTTCCCTGCCCGAGCATCCGGATGAAGACGAATCCAGCGGTGAGGCTGATGATTCCCTGCACGCCCGACATCGCCACGAGCGCAAGCGAGAAGAGCACGGCGATCACCGTCATGGAGCGGCGCACCCCATAGCGGTCGACCCAGCTGCCGACGGCCGGCATCATCAGTGAGCCGGTGAGGGTGCCGATCGCGTAGCCACCGGCGATCGCGTTCTTCGACAGCTCGAGATCATCGGCGAAGTGGTCGATGAACACGCTTACGCCAATGGTCTGGCCGGGGCCTGTGAGGCCAAGAACGACGGTAGCAAATGCCGCTATCCGCCACCCCGAGAAGCGGGTTCGCATCGCTGGAGCCTACGGATGGCGGTCGACGGCGAGGCGTGATCTACTCACCATCGTGTATTCCCCCGAAGCAATCGATGCAGTGGTTTTCGATATGGGTGGCGTCTTCATCGTTCCCGATCCCGTCGTCCTCAACCGCGTCCTCGTGTCTCACGGCGTGCGTGCTGCTCTGACGGGCGACACTGCGGCGCAGAGTCACTACGCCGGAGTGAGGGCGATGACTGAGCTGCTGTCGCACACTGACGTTCGCGAAGGGAATCTCGACGTCTGGGAGCACTACGACAGGGCGTACTTCGGCGTCGTGGGAATCGACGGCGACGATCTAGATGGGGCGATCGGTGCTCGCCGTGAGCTTCGCGAGCAGGGTGAAGGCGAACTCGTCTGGCGCCATCCACTTGCGGAGAACATCGCTGGCTTTGCTCGGCTTGCCATGTTGCGACCCGTTGCGATTGTGACGAATAACAATGGCACCGCTATCCAGCAGTGCCTCGATCATGGGATCTGTCAACTCGATGATGGGGTGTTGCCACAGGTCGCCGCCATTGTCGACTCAGGAGTCCTGGGCATCTCGAAACCAGACCCTCGGATCTTTGACCCTGCGATCGAAGCGTTGGGCACGACGGCCGGACGCACGTTGTACGTGGGCGACACAGTGCACGCCGACGTACGCGGCGCACAGGCCGCCGGCATGCCTGTGGTGCAACTCGATCCGTTCGACTATCACGACGACCACGATCACTGGCGCCTTCCCGGTCTGCATGCTCTGGCTGACCATCTCGCATGAGGATGAACACACCTCGTCTGAGTGCCGCCGCGGCTCGGCGGATTTCGCTCGGCGCTCAAGGCTTCACCGACCCCCGCCCAAGCGGGCGTGTCGATCGGCGTCACCTACGCCGGGTCATGGGTCGCCTCAACTACCTCCAACTCGACTCCGTGCCAGTGGTGATGCGAACGCAATACATGCCAGCGTTCTCTCGCCTCGGCCCGTATGACCCCGATCTACACGACCGGATCGCGTACAAGGACGATGAGTGGATCGAAGCTTGGTGCCATGAGGCATCACTCATCCCAGTCGAGGACGAGCCACTCCTGCGCTTCCTGAAAGATCGTGCGCGTAGGGGCGAGACCTGGGGCGGGTTAGTCGAGTTTGCGGCCAAGGAGCAGGCCTACATTGACGAGGTCCGGGCTCAAATCCGGGAACGGCCCCTTGCTCCTGGCGAGCTGAACGATCCGCGCCAGCGCGAGGGCGAGTGGTGGGGGAGTCGTTCGCTCGGCTCGGTGGCCCTTGATTGGATGTTCCGAGTCGGAGAGGTGGGGATCCGTCGCAAGCCAGGCTTCGTGAAGGAGTTTGATCTGATGGAACGGATCGTGCCGGAGGAGATCCGTAATTTGCCGACACCGAGTGAGCAGGACGCCACGCGCGAACTGCTACGTCGGGGCGCCAAAAGTCTCGGCGTCTTCTCCCTTCCCGAGTTGATCGACTATCACCGTGTGCCCAAGAAGGCCGGTCGGCTGCGGGCACTGGAACTCATCGAGGAAGGGGAGTTCGCCGAGGTCTCCGTTGATGGCTGGGACCGCCGGGCATACGTGCACCCGGACGCGGCTCGACCCCGAACGATCAACGCGTGCACACTGCTTTCACCGTTCGACCCGGTGGTATGGCACCGTGAGCGCGCCAAGCGGCTCTTTGACTTCGACTACAAGATCGAGATTTATGTTCCCCGGCCGAAACGCATATACGGCTACTACGTACTGCCGTTTCTGCTCGGCGACAAGATTGTCGGCCGCGCCGATCTGAAGACCGACCGAACCGATGGCGTACTCCGAGTGCTGGGTGCGTTCAGCGAGCCTGGCAACGACCGAGACGCCGTGATCGAAGGATTGCGCACGGCACTCGATGACCTCGCTCAGTTCGTTGGCGTCGACGATTGGACCGTGTCCGGCCATGCTGGTGATCTGATCGCTGACCTAGGGAGACGCTGATGCTGGACGCTGACTTCAACGCGGCGCTTGATGTTGCCAACGAGCTCGCTCGAGCATGGCTGGCCGGGACCGACGAACGTTCGGTCACGCCGCCGGCGGACGCGGCGACCGTACTCGCCTCGCTTCCCGATGCCCTCCCCCCGACTGGGATGGAACCGGCCGCGGTCATTCGAGAGTTGGCCGCATGTGCTGAGCCGGGCTTGGCCGGAACAGGGTCAGGCCGTTATCTGGCGCTCGTCACCGGCGGCGTGCTGCCGTCGGCGCTTGGAGCCGACTGGTTGGTCTCGGCATGGGATCAGAACGCATCATTTGGAGAGTTCTATCCGGCCGCCGTTGCGATCGAACACGCAGCCGGCCGCTGGATCCTTGACCTTCTGGACCTCCCCGAGGAGAGTGCAGTCGGATTTACCACTGGCGCGCAGGGCGCGAATACCGCGACCTTGCTCGCCGCTCGAAACGCGGTCCTGGCCGCACACGGCTACGACGTCGAGGCTCGCGGCCTCCAAGGCGCCCCCCGGGTCAACATTGTGGTGGGCGACGAACAGCACTCGACCGTGTTTCGTTCGCTGCGATTCTCGGGACTCGGGTCTGATACAGCGATCCGAATTCCCACCGACGAGCGCGGACGCATGGTCCCCTTGGCGCTTACGGCCGCGCTCGAACTGCTCGACGGGCCAACGATCGTCTACGCCCAAGCCGGCAACGTGAATGGTGGTGGATTCGATCCCATCGCCGAGATTGCCGACATCGTTGATGCCCATCGTGGCCGACGGAGCGTTGATGACACTTGGTTTCATATCGACGGAGCCTTCGGGCTTTGGGTTCGGGCCGGTCGTCGTCACCGGTCGCTGGCCGATGGAAGCGAGCGCGCCGACTCGTGGACCTGCGACGCGCACAAATGGCTCAACGTCCCCTACGACTGTGGTATCTCGATTGTTCGTGATCCCCAGGTGCTCGCTCGTGCCATCGGCCTTCAGGCTGCCTATCTGCCCGAACCCGGCGGGATCCCCAACCCGGTTGATCTGGTGCCCGAGGCATCACGGCGTGCTCGTGGTATTCCTGTCTGGGCCGCAATCCGTGCGTTGGGTCGCGATGGAATGGTCGACCTGATCGACCGCAGTTGTGATCGGGCGGCGGAACTCGCAGATCGCCTGCAACACAGCGCTGGCGTCCATGTCCGTGCTGCTGAGATCAACCAAATCATCATCGGATGCGATGCCACCCCCACGCGTTCAGCGCATGAACGTACGCGGGATGTACTCGCGGCCGTGGTCGCTGAAGGTGACTGCTACCCGAGTTCCACGGTCTGGAAGGGTGAGTTCGGGATTCGGTTGTCCGTATCGAACTGGCGCACCGATGAAGACGACGTCAACGCCATCGTCGCGTCAATCGAGCGGGCTGTGACCAGATCAGCCTGACCCCGCCGGCTGCCGTGGTCGCACAGAGAGCTCCGCCGGCAAGGATGGCCCGCAGAAGTTTTCCTACGTCGAGCGTGAGAAAAACCACCAGTCTTGATGCCGGAACCCATCGTTGCGGTCAAGGGAAATTGACTACGGTTGTGCCATGAGTCAGAACGTTCCTCTCGACGAACTGGAAACTACTTGCGCCGCATATGGCGATACGGCCTACGCAGTGGTCAACAGCACTGTGGGAGCACCCAGAGTGACCCATGTACGAATTCGTTTTGGGGGTGAGTGGATTGAGATCCTGCTCGGTCGCGGCGCCGCCTCGGCAGTTCGCTCGAACCCCTCGGTGTCACTCGTCTGGCCTGCCACGGCTGATCAGTCGATGAGCCTGATCGTGGACGGTCAGGCGGAGGTTCTGGAGGAACCGGCACCTGAGACAGCGGTGCGGGTGAGCGTGACGGGTGCCGTACGCCATCGACCTGCTCCATGAGCTTCACCTAATCGACCTGGAAAGATCCAGGTCGTCGGTCGATCGAGAGTGGTTCGAAATGCCTAGTCGGTTGGGTAGGTCACCGGTGGTGCAGTTGGCCGTGTCGGGTAGTCCGGGTCGTCAGAATCCATGGGCTCAGGCAGGTCGCTGGGCCGTGTCGGGTAGTCCGGGTCGTCAGAATCCATGGGCTCAGGCAGGTCGCTGGGCAAGGTGGCGGTGGTCGATGTGGTGGCCGAGGCAGGTTCCGTAGTCGGCGTGGTGGCCGAGGCAGGTTCCGTAGTCGGCGTGGTGGCCGAGGCAGGTTCCGTACTCGGCGTGGGGGCCAGAGAGGACGGGGCCGGTGAATCGGACTCGGTGTCGCTGCTGCTTTTGCCGTACGCAAAGGCCAGAAGGCCGATCGACAAGATGCCGATCGAGAGCTGGATGCCGGTGCGAGTGAGCTGTGACTGCATGGTGGCCGGACTCTATCCAGCTGGGTGGGGTGACAAAAGCGCTATCGGTACGGAGATATCAAGATCGCGCGTGCGGAGGGTGGCGATTCGGCGGCCGGGCTGCACGGCGGTCTTCGGATCAGAGAGCATGTCGCCCAGAGTGTCTTTGGCAAGGTCAAGGTCATCGCACGTGAGTGCGAGTCCCCAAAGTGCGGCCTCACCCCCTGGTCGAGCGCTCCCGGGGCCGCCGAGTTCGAGAATCACATCACCGAGCCAGAAGAACGCCTGCCGGCTGGCGTTGTCGCCTTTGCCGAAGTGTCGTTCGCGCCGGAGCTCGATGTCCGCGGATTGAAGGGCCAGAATTGTGCGGTCGACATCGGTCGACATCGCCACGAGATGATCGATGCCGATCACGCGATTCGGGTGCGGGGGGTTGGGTAGAGCAGCTACATCGAAATTCTCTGCGTTGGCAGGGCCGAAAGGCATCCCGTCGATCGTGTCGTCGACCTCGTGGACGCTCACCCGAGTAATGCCACGAGTACCAGTGGGCATAAACGCGATCCTGGTTGAGCCGATTCTGACTGCTCCGTCTATGACAGCGAATCCGGCTGCACCCCACGAGTGGGGTGAATCGCCGATTTCGACGGATTGAAGCTGATGAGGGCGGGGATTCATTCCTCCATCTTCGCGCGAGCTCGGTATCTTCCTGCAGGTGAGTGACTCCATCTCCTACGCCGATCTCTATGACATGGCCGAGCATGGGCCCGACGTGTGGGCCGGTCGCAGCGCCGTCTATCCGTGGGGCCGGGTGTACGGCGGTCAGGTTGCAGCTCAAGGACTCTGGGCTGCGGCTCAAACCGTTCGGACCGATGTTGTGCCCCATTCGCTGCACGCCTACTTCATCCGCGGTGGAAATCCGGACGAACCGATCCGGTACGAAGTTGATCGCATTCGTGACGGCCGTTCGTTCGAGACCCGTCGTGTCGTGGCTCGCCAGTCAAACGGAGCGATCCTCAATCTCTCGGCTTCGTTTCATGTCCCCGAAGAAGCACCGGATGTCACTGCGATCGAAATGCCCGATGTGCCCCGTCCCGAGGACGGTGAGACGGATTCGTGGATGTCGTGTTTCGAACGGAGATCCGTCGGCGACTCACAGGCAGCGCGGGCATGGATGCGGATGACTGACCCCGTCGGCGACGACCCGCTGTCAGCTGCCCTCGCTCACACGTTCCTCAGCGATGACATGGCCACCGAGGCAGTTCACATCGAACACCCGCTGGGCCGGTCCGACCCTGATGCACAGGAGTGGCAATACCAAGGAGCGAGCCTCGACCACTCGATCTGGTTCCACCGTCACGCACCGGCGACCGAGTGGATTCTGCACGACTATCGCTCGTCGGGTGTGAACGCTGCTCGTGGGCTTGCTTTCGGTGAGCTGTGGACCTCTGGCGGCATCCATGTCGCCACCATCGCACAAGAGGTACTGGTCCGCGAGGCTCGCTAAGGTCGATGGCGATGACGTTCACACTCCGCCGTCCTGCCGCACGCTGCGTACTCTTCGATCGAGAGAATCGGATTTTTCTGATCTCGGCCGAGGACCCGATCGATCCGTACAAGCCTGACTGGTGGGAGATCCCCGGTGGCGGCATGGGTTGGAACGAGGAGTCAGGGCACGCCGCGTTGCGTGAACTGCACGAAGAGACCGGCATACCGAATGTGGAGATGGGTCCGTGCGTGTGGGTGCAACAGACGGAGTACACGTTCGCCGGCTATCACTTCGAGTCTGACGACCGCATTCATATCGCCTGGTGCGATGGCGGCGAATACGACCCGCAGGGACTCGAAGCATTGGAAGCGGCGGCGTTCAAGGGCGCTAAATGGTGGACGCTCGATGAATTGCTGGCATCGCAGGAACCGACCGTGCCGGTCCGTCTTCGCGAATTTCTCCCCGATCTCGTCGCCGGCACGATCCCTGACGAACCGATCGACATCACCCCGAGCCGCGAAGAAGGCGGTCGGTTCAGCTGACCTAGGAATGGCCTCGTAGTCGGCTCCACAAGAGGTCGGCCAAGCGGCTGGCGACATCGGCGAACTCGCGCTCGACCTGTGTGACCAGTGCTGCGAACTCCGCCTCTGACCGGACGCCGTAGCCGAAGAGCAGTTGGAACTCGAGCCGATGTTCGAAGTCGAATCAGAAGTAGGCGGAGATTCCCGCTTCGGCCATTTCACGAGGCGTACCGGAATGTGCGGGTTCCTCGGCCACCATTGATTCGAGGCGATTGCCGACGTCACGCAGGAGCTCAAGGAAGAGGCTGTGCTCGGACGCGAAGTGCTGGTAAAGCACCGGCATGGTGACCCCGGCACGTTGGGTCACCAGGTCCATCGTGGTATTGCTGTAGCCGGCGGAGGAGAACGTTTCGAGGGCGACCTGCAGGAGCTGCGCTCTACGCTGCGCAGCGGGCAGGCGGGCGTTCATGACCCGATGTCGCGGCCATGTTCGAGGTCATCTCGGACGGCGGCTTTCACGGCGTACCCGGTGACGATGGCTGGGGCGAGTATGGCCGAACCGGCGATGATGCAGGCGATGATGATGGTCGAGACGGTCGAGGAGAAGCTGGTGAAGAGGCCAATGAAGAACACGAGCATGGCGACCCCGTAGAGGCCGTAGCCGATGCGTTTACCGAGATCGGCGAGGCTCGATAACTGGGCTCGGCGTTGCAGGACCGGGTCGATCGCTGGTTTATCGGTCATGAGACCTTCACGGTAGCCAGCCTGCGTCGGCGAGCAGCGCAGAAATTTTGCCGGTCATGGCTTCGAGCGAGAAATTCGCGAGTGCGACCTCACGATTGTGATCGAGCAGGCTGGGCTCGGGCTTGGCAAGATATTCGCCGAGCGGTCCGGGGTCGTCGGTGGGGAACCAGGCCATCCCAAGGCTGACAAGTTCGCGAGCTACGGGATAGTTCGCCACGGCCGCCGGGACCCGATGGATTGCGGCCTCGATCGGCGGGTTACCGAAGCCTTCCCAGAGCGAGGGAAAAACAACCGCGTCCGCGGCGCTGTAGAGATCGACCGCAGACTCACCGGAGGTGCCCCGGACAACAGGACACGTCGTCGCGGCAAGTAACCGTTCGAGTTCGTCGTCGTATCCGTCCTCCGCCGGTCCCCAAAGCCAGTAGGTGGCATCGAGTTGCTCGCAGAGACGGAGCGCGCTTGCAATGTCCTTTCGGGCAATAGCGCGCACCGGATGGGCGAAGAGGCGGGCGTCAGGGGCTACCCGGAGCCTGGAGCGAACGCCCGAGCGATCACCTTCGCTTATGGCTGTCGGAAAGCCGTTGTAGATGCAGGTGGCGTCGATGCCTCGGTCCGAGAATTCCCGCTGGGTCAACTGGTTGATGGTCACGTGCCGCCATCCCGGTCGATCTTTCGGTAGCTCGGTGATATGACGGAAACGTTCACGTTGCCATGGGGGATCGTGATGGTGCATCACCGCCGGCCGCTCAGCGAGAATCTCCGCCATGAGCCGTGCTGCCGCGAGGTTGAGCGGGATCGAACAGAGATTCTCAACGACGACAAGGTCGGCGTCTGCCAACGCGTCCGCGAGTTCGCCATGCTGGGGTGGGTGTTCCGCTCCGATGGCCAGACCAGCTACCGTCCGGTTGACGGGACCCTCCCCTGCGACGGAGAGCGTCTCGAAGCCGAGTTGCTCGAATGCCTGCTGCCAGTGGCGGGTCACGACGGAAACGCCATCGGCCATCCCCAATCGGAACGAGACGAAGGCACACACGGGCATGCAGCACACGATGCCGGAAGATGGGGCCGACGCCACCATTGACGACCGTCGAGAAGTGGTCCGCCGGATGCTTGACGCGGCATGGGTCGACTATGGCTACACCGCTCCGAACAACACGGTCTATCCCTGGCTCTGGCTCTGGGACAGTTGCTTTCACGCCCTCATTTGGGCCGAACTTGGCGAGGCAGACCGATCGCTTGCAGAACTCACGGCCGCATTGGGCATGCAGGATCGGAGCGGCTTCGTACCTCACATGGGGTACCAACTCGACCCCGGTCGATCAGTGGAACTGTGGGGTCGGCGGGGCTCGTCATCGATCACCCAGCCGCCCATGTACGGCCACGCACTCGCCCGGCTGATCAAACTCGGCATCGATGTTCCTGGTGCTCTGATCGAACAGGCTCAGTCTGGTCTGCATTTCTTGCTACGGCGGCGTCGACGTGATGACAGTGGGCTTCTCCGAGTGGTTCATCCTTGGGAGACTGGTTGCGATGACAGTCCTCGTTGGGACGACTTCTGTCCCGGTACGTCATTCGATATCGAGCGATGGCGCCGATTCAAGATCGACGTGTTGTCGACCATCGAGCGGGGCCCGGACGGTGAACCGCTCGACAATCCAGCGTTCGCTGCAGCTCCAGTTTCGTTCAGCGCGTTGGCGGCATGGAACGCACTGGAGCTCGCTTCGGCAACCGGTGACAGTTCGCTCGTGGCGGAAGCTGATGCTCTGGGGGAGGCCGTCGATGCACGCTTCGATCCAGAGCGGGCGATCTGGATGGATGGCGGATCAGCGGGCAACGGGTCGGGTCGCGTGAGAACAAGTGACGCCGCTCTTGGCCTTCTCGTCAGCAAGAACGACACGCATCAGGCCGCTGTCATCGCCACACTGTTCGACCCTCGAGCATTCGGAGGGGCCTTCGGGCCGCGGGGTGTGCACGCACAGGAGCCGACGTTTGACCCTGACACCTATTGGCGCGGGCCGGTGTGGCCGCAGCTCTGCTATCTGTTGTGCTGTGCCCTTACTGGAGCTGATGCTGAGGAGTTGGCGCGGCGAACGGTCGCAGGCGCGTGGGCGTCTGGTCTTGCCGAGTACTGGAACAGCGATACCGGCTTGGCTGGGGGCGCTGTCCCTCAGTCGTGGACTGGGTTGGCGTTGTTGCTGGAACCCGAGAGCACGAGCTCTCGCTGGTAGGTGCTGTCGACGGGGGAGTCGTGAAGGGAACGCAGGTTGTGGACGATCTCAACCATCGTGCCGTCACCCACCGGGAATTCTCGCCATCCAAACGCTTCCAACGATGAGATCGCGCTGGGGGGAACGCGCCGGGGCCGACGTTGCAGCATCAGGTTGCTGATCACGCTGATGAGGCCGGCGAGCATGATCAGGTCGCCGAAGGACATGACTTGATCGAAGACGGCCACCGGCACGGTGTCTCCCAGCCAGGGCAAGATCGTGTCATCGGCGGTGAGTTCACGGGCGCCGTCGAGGAGCACTCGATCGACGTCGGTGGCATCGACCATGCCGGCATCAACGAGTGCCTGGATCCGTACGGGGGTGGAGCCGTTGAGCGCGACCGGGAGCAGATTCATGGCGACACCGATCGCGATCACAATCATCCCTGTGACATGGAAGTTCCGCAGTGAGAACACCAAACCAGCGCTGAGGCCTACTAGGGCAACGATTCCAGGTACAGCGATATCGGCGAAGTCAACGGCGAGATTACATGCGATGGCAACGACAAAGAGGCCGCTCAGTCGGAGACGGGTGCCAGCAACGGCGCGAACGCGTCCACGACGGTAACGGCCGATAGCGAAGCCGAGTATCAGAGCAATGCCGATTGGCACTAATGGGGCTATGGGCGCGAAGGTCACGAGAGGGATCCTCCCAAGTCGTGCCCGCCGACCGAGAGGGACTGTATCAGAGGCCTGAGCTTCGAGCGGTACCCGTGAGCCGATCACCATCGAGGCGGTGTACTGCGCAATGAATTCCCCGGTAGTGATTCATATCGTCCTCAAAGTCGGTCTGGTTGGGGGTTAGGACGCTGATCTCGAGTTCGCTGGTCTCGTACACGGCGTCAACCCACGGCTCGAAGTGTCGGTAGCAGGACAGCAGCGCGAAGTCCTCCATGACATCGTCGCCGGGGTAGACGGACGGATGCTCGGCCGGGTACTCCAGTTGCGCAAAGATCTGGAAACGATGCGGTTCTTCGCAAGGCAGCCGGGTCGTGGTTATTACGCTTTGTCCTGAGACCAGTTGCTCTTCTCGGTCAAAACAGTCGTTGGGGCCGAGGTTGTAGTGGCTGATTACCGTGCCCGGCCCGGGCGCTACGTAGGGCTCGTCGATGGATGGTGTGTTCTCGTCGATCGGGTCAAAATCCGTGGGCAGGGTGTCGGTTGGCGGCGTATTCACCGGCATTGTGCTGCTTGTCGTTGGCAGGGCAGCCATCGCAGTTAGCGCCGCATCGGCGGCCGCGGCCGGGTCGGTTGGCTGGTCAGCGGGTATGTCATCGGAACACGACACAACTGCGAACGCGGCGACAGCAAGGCCGAGATAGAGCGCTAGGGGACGGGAGTGGCGATGCACAACACCCCAGCGTAGATCGGTGATGGGAGAGGTCAGCCCGCAGGGAGCGCCCGGTCGATCATTTCGAACGAGAACCAGAGACAAAAGATGGCGGGAACGAGCCCCGTAAAACGAAATACCAGACGACCGATTTGACCGTTGGTCATGCGGCGACCGATCCATCCGCTGCCATACCAGAATACGAGTCCGGCAAGCATCCACATCACTGCGCCGGGGATTGCGTCTTGTTCGCCGTTGAGTCCTTCGTCGAGATCTGCAGGGCTCGTTCGAGGTTCCTCGGTCACGTCGGTGTCGAGCGCGGTCTCAGTCCCTGACTGGTCAGCGGCAGCATCGGCGATGTCCTCTGTCGATGGCTGTGCCTCATCGGCAATTGTGATTGTCTCGCTCTCGCGTTCAGCCTGAGCTTCGATCACCCACTCGGGTAGAGCCACCACCTCAGTCACGAGTTCCGCAGCAACGATGATTCGTTGCCGCGACGACAGCTTCGGGTGACAAGCGGTGAGTGTGAGACGGTCGTCGCCGAAGTTTTCCAGCACCCAGCCCGCATTTGGATGCACGATGATGTGACCCTCGCCGATGCCATCGATCTGCTCGAGATGATCGGCGTACGCAACCAAGGGATCCATCACCCGGTAGGTGAATTCGCCTTGGACCGAGGTGACGGTGATCTCATCACCGCTGACCAGTTCGTCGATGCGATTGAATGGCGCGCCGTACGTGGTGCGATGCCCGGCGATCGAAGCATTGCCGGAGTTCCCGGGAAGGGGCGTCTGAGAGTAGTGACCGGGCCCCTTGCGAAGATCTGCCACAAGAACGCCACGCACGGCGATCTTGTCGACCTCGATGGACGGGATCTCGAGACGAGCGATCGCATCTCCTTCCTCGGGGAAGAGGAGGGCAAGGACATCCGGGTCATGGCCCCCAGGCAGAGTTGAAGGCGTCGTTGGTTGCAGCGGTACGTCTGTCTCCTCAGCGTCGTCGGTGCCATCTACCGCACGTGCGTCGTCCCCGATGGTCTCGTCTGGCTCATCAGCGTCTTCTGGAGTTGGCTCCGCCAGCAGTTCGTCAAGCACATCTGCGGCAGCATCGAACCGCTCGTCCATGTCGGTTCGGAGTTCGTCCTGGGACCGGGCCTCATGGATGTCGGTGCCCCAGAGTTGGAACCCAACAAACAAGAACGTGAGGATGCCTCCGAGTATCAACGCTCGCCCGACGTTGCCGAGAACGATGGCGAGCCGCGGTATTGGCACTACGGGCGCGGTTGTTTCGTCGGTCTTGCGGGCATCGTCGACCGTCATGGCCTGCCCATCGGCGTGTCGCCGGTTGCTCATGAGGGTTCAGTCCGCGTAGGAGAGATCCTACGGCAGGGGACGGTGCGAAACGGGCGCGGGGTAGCGTTGCGAGGTGTCCATGGTCCGGTTGCGAGGGGTTGTCGCTCTGTTGGGACGTTTCCCCGCCCTTACCGGCGTCGATCTCGATATCGATGCCTGCGAGATTGTGCTCGTTCAAGGGCCAAACGGAGCTGGCAAGTCGACGCTTCTGCGGGTCTGCGCCGGCCTACTTCGGGTGGAGTCAGGCACGGCCGAAGTCCTGGGTCATGACCTCAGCGTCGATCGGGCGGCCGTGCGCCGCTCCGTCGGACTTCTCGGCCACGACACGGCCCTCTATGACGATCTCACGGTGGTGGAGAACCTCCAGTTTTGGGCTGCCGCCTCGCGTGTTTCCCCGGAGTCGGTTCTTCCTGCCCTGGACCGCCTTGGGGTGGCCGGCCGTCTTCATGACGTTGCCGTCTCTCGCTTGAGCGCCGGGCAACGCCGACGGGTCGCCCTCGCTGGCGTAGTGGTTCGACGCCCCACCCTTTGGCTGCTTGACGAGCCGCATGCGGGGCTCGACCAACGCGGGCGTGACCTTGTGGACCAACTCGTTGTCGATGCTGCTCACGCTGGCGCCACCGTCGTGATGGCATCGCATGAACTCGATCGCACGGTCGACTTGGCGACGCGCCGCGTCACGGTTGCGGGCGGAACCATCACCGCCGACCACCGGGTGATACGACCAGAGTCCGGGACTCACGATGCTTCGTGATGCCTGGCTGATCGCCGTCAAAGACCTTCGGATTGAGTGGCGATCCCGGGTCACGCTGAGCCAGATCGTCCCGTTTGCTGCGCTGGTCCTTGTGCTATTTGGCTTTGCGCTTGACGCCAATCGGCCGGTGTTAGAAACCGCTACGTCAGGACTGTTCTGGGTCACCGTGATGTTCGTGGCCATCATGGCGGTGCAGCGCTCGACCGCGGTGGAGGTGACCGACGGAGCCCGCCGCGCCCTGCTTCTCGCTGGCATCGAACCGATCGCTGTCTTCGTGGGCAAGACGGTGGCCATCGCAGCCCAGCTTCTCGTAGTACAGGTGCTTCTGGTCGCCGGCGTCATCGTGCTCTACGGAGCGTCCGTTGATCAATGGGTTCTGCTCCTAGTCACGTGTCTGGTCGCGACCGTTGGGATCGCCGCCTCGGGTAGTCTTCTGGGGGCGCTGGTCGCTGGAGTACGGGCGCGAGAGACGGTGTTACCGATCCTCTTGCTTCCGATTCTTGCGCCGGTGCTCATCGGAGCAACTCGGGCATTTGATGATGCCCTCGGGTCCGTGGCCGTCGATGGATGGGCGTGGCTCGGCCTTCTCGCCGGCTTCGGCGCGATCAACCTGGTACTGGGAGCATTGGCCTACGGCGTGCTCTTGGAGGAAATATGACCAAGATCAACCAAACCGCGTCAGCACCAACGGGAACTGGGTCGCGCTTCACCTTCTGGCTCGGCCTCACCGTCATCGTCGGTGTTGTCGTGCTGGTGTTACTCGGATTCTTCGCTGCTCCTGAGGACGATGAGCAGGGCGATGCCGTCCGCATGATCTTCGTTCATGTGCCCTCGGCGCTCCTCACGTATGTGGCCTTCTCCGTGACAGCGTTCGGCTCGTTGATGTGGATTTGGAAGCGGTCGGTTTGGTGGGACATCACCGCTCACGCCGCCGCTGAAATCGGTGTCATTTTCTGCGGGCTCACACTGTTCACCGGGTCGGTGTGGGGGCGCCCAACCTGGAATACCTACTGGGATTGGGGCGATGTTCGCCTCGTCACCACGCTCATCCTGTTTCTCATCATGATCGGCTACCTCTCGATTCGCTCCAGTGGCGGCGACGAGGGGGCCACCAGCACCCGTGCGGCCATCATCGGCCTGGTCGCGGCGGTCAACCTGCCGATCGTGAACCGCTCGGTGGAGTGGTGGTTCGATCGCACCTTGCATCAGAAATCGTCGCTCACCGACGGCAATCTCGAAGACATGACGCTCTTCTCTCTCGTGGTGGGCATCGCGGTGTGGGCGGCATTCTTCCTCTGGGCGATGATTCATCGCTTCCGGATCGCCTGGCTCGAGCGGGAACTACGGGTGGGCGACCTCAACGAGGCCATTGCCGAGCGGCGAGCCGAAGCGCTCCAGGACGAAAGCACGCAACGGTGACCCATCTCGGATACCTCCTCGTGGGTTGGGGCGTCTCGCTCGGTGCGGGCGTTCTCTACGCGGTCCGTCTAATCGCTCGTGGCCGCCGTCTGGGCGCTCGTGTGCCGGCCGAACGTCGACGCTGGATGACTGCCAAGGACGCGTCATGACTGACGCCACGCCGACCGACGACCTCGCGCCCCAGGCGCCACGCCCGGTTCGATCTGGCCGCCAGCGCATGGTGCCGATCGGCATCGGAATCGGCGTAGTCGTGGCCGTCGTTGCCCTTGTGGCGAGCCTCGTCGGCGGATCCCTGTTCTTCTACAACGCCGACGAAGCGGTGGCTCGCCGAGTCGATTTGGGCGATGAACGCTTCACGCTGCAAGGCGCCCCGATCGGCTGCTCGATTATCGAAGGCTTCAACGGTGAAGATCCTGTTGTCGCGTTCAGTGTCACGTTCGGCGGGGAGACGGTGGACATCGTGCACTTCGGTGATCCCGCTGATCTCTTCCAGCCCGATGTTCCGGTGGTGCTCGATGGTGCATGGGTCAAAGGCAGCGCTCCGGTCGAAGGCTTCGACGGTGTCGCCGCCGATGGCTGGTATTTCGCGTCCGACCGGATGCGGGTTAAGCACGACAACGACTACAAGAACGATGAGGACTACGACCAGCGGCTCGCTGAAAGTACGGCATTGACCGATGCTTCAAGCACCCTCTGCGGTACATGAGTAACGCTGCGTTCGGGGCTGGCGCCGTCGCACTCGGCATGGCTTGTGCTGTCGTTGGCGCGAGCATCGTGGTGCTCGGACTCGCCGGTCGCCGCCCCCGATGGTTCGCTGAGGCGACCACCCTTGTCTTCGGCATGTTCGCCGCAGCGCTGGCGGCATTTGTCGTCATGGAACGGGCGTTGATCACCCGTGACTTCACTGTGGCATTTGTCGCGGAGCACGGATCGTCGCGCACTCCAGCACTCTTCAATTTCGCCACCCTGTGGTCGGCTCTTGAAGGCTCCATCCTGTTGTGGACGCTGATCCTGTGCGGCTATGTCGTGGCAGTGGTGCTGAAGTTTCGGCGCCAAGGTGACGATCCGATGGTCGGATGGGCTGTACTCACGCTCTTCGTTGTCAGCGGCTTCTTTTTTCTCCTCATGCTCAGTGTGGCGGCACCGTTCAACACCTTTGATCCTCAGCCGCTGGCTGACGGCACTCCGTTCGATGGACCAGGGCCGAATCCGCTGCTCCAGAACCACATCCTCATGGCATTCCATCCGCCAGTGCTCTATCTCGGTTATGTGGGATTCACGGTGCCGTTCGCCTTCGCCATCAGCGCCCTGGTCACGGGCCGCGTCGGCGAGGGGTGGCTACTGGCCACACGCCGTTGGACCGTGATGGCATGGGGCCTTCTCTCCCTCGGCATCGTGCTTGGGGCTTGGTGGAGCTACGAGACGCTCGGATGGGGTGGATATTGGGCATGGGACCCCGTGGAGAACGCCTCGTTCCTGCCATGGCTCACCGGGACTGCCTTCCTTCACTCCGTGATGGTTCAGGAACGGCGAGGAATGCTGCGCGTTTGGAACCTGTCGCTCGTCATCGCCACGTTCTCGCTCACAATCCTCGGCACCTTCATCACTCGCTCGGGCGTCCTGCAGTCGGTCCATGCGTTTGTTGAGTCCGGCATCGGTCCGGCCATCCTCACGTTCTTCGGGTTGATCGTGATCGTTTCGCTGGGGCTGATCGCTTGGCGCGGCGATGAGCTCCGCTCTCCGGGCCGCATCGATTCGCCGATCTCTCGAGAGGGCGCCTTCCTCGCCAACAACGTGCTGTTTGCCGCCTTCGCGTTCGTTGTGCTGCTCGGCACCGTGTTCCCCTTGATCGTGGAGGTCATCGATGGCCGCACCATCTCGGTGGGTAACCCGTACTTCGATCAGATGACGATGCCGATCGGCTTTGCCTTGTTGTTTCTCATGGCGGTTGCTCCCGTGTTGCCATGGCGCAAGGCCTCCGGGGACCTCCTGGCCGAGCGGTTGATCTGGCCCGCCTGGATCGGTGCTGCTGCGATGGTCGTCTCTCTCCTCATTGGCGCCCGCGGCTGGGCGCCCACGCTTGCGTTCGGGCTCGGTGGCTTCGCCGGCGGTGCGGCGCTTCGCCAGGTGGTGCTCGCCACTCGACGCCAGGGCTGGCGGGGGTTCGTCGGTCGCACCAATGGCGGCATGATCGTGCATGTCGGTGTCGTCTTGATTGCCGTCGCATTCGCAGCCAGCAACGCCTATGTGCGTCAGGGTGAGTTCACCCTCTTGCCGGGGGAGACGGCGGAGATTGCCGGCCACACTCTCACCTATGAAGGGTCGACTTTCCGCGAGTACTCCAATCGCGCGGAGTGGACCGCAGCGGTATCGGTCGACGGCGGCAAGGCCTACGAGCCGGGAATCGCCGTCTACCCATTCGCCAGTCAGACGATCGGTATCCCATCGGTGCGCTCCACGCTTTTCGATGACGTGGCGCTGTCGGTGCTCAGCTTCCCCGAGACCGAAGAGGACGACGTGATCCTTCGCGCCACTATCCAACCGCTGGTCGTGTGGCTGTGGATTGGTGGTCTGGTGATGGCGTTCGGAACCCTTCTCGCAGTCATCCCCGGCAAGCGACGCCAACCCACTGCCCCAACGTCGGCGCGCCTGCCTGAACCCGAGTATGACCCTGAGCCTCTCGGAGTCGACGCGTGATCATGCAAGAGCGCCAGGCCTTCTGGATCGTCTTGCCCGTGGCGGTAGCTCTCGGACTGCTCGTACTGCTGCTCGCCACCGGCGACCCGGCCAGTGAACGCAACAACACCTTCCAACTCCAGGGCGAGGTCGCGCCTCTGATCGAGGGCCCAACGATCGATGGCGGTTGGTTCGACATCGATGATGAGCGCGGCCGTTGGGTCATCGTCAACTTCTTCTCGACCAGTTGCGTGCCGTGCATTGTTGAGCATCCGGAACTGGTTGCGTTCTCCGATGCCCACGATGCGCTCGGCGATGCAACGGTCGTCTCCCTAGCCTTCGATGACCGAGCCGAGAACGTCGTCAAGTTTTTCCAGGACAACGGCGGCTCGTGGCCGGTGCTTGCGCAAGACACCGGTGAGATCGCTGTTCAGTACGGTGTGACCGGTGTTCCCGAGAGCTATATCGTGGCCCCATCGGGCGTTGTCGTCGGCCGTTTCATTGGTGGACTCACTGCCGCCGCCCTCGATGATGCGATTGCCACGCTGACCGGGGCCGACACGTGACCCGCCGAACCGCCTCCTGGCTATTGGTCATGGTCGTTGCCCTGTCGGCGCTGGTCGTGGCCGCTGTCGACGAGGGTGAACCAAAGACCAACGCTGATCGGGCCTACTCCTTGGCCAAGGATTTTGCCTGCCCGGTTTGTCAGGGACAGTCGATCGCCGAGAGCGACGTGCCGATCGCCCGTACGATTCGTCGGAACCTCCGCATCTGGGTTGATGAGGGTCAGAGCGAATCGTTCATTCGCGACGAACTCGTCAGCATCTATGGCGAAGACATCGACTATTCACCATCGACTGACGGCATCTCCGCCCTGGTCTGGGTACTTCCGATCGTCGGTGGCGTCGTAGCCGCCGCGGGCCTGACGATCGTGTTCCGGCGTTGGAAGGCTGAAGCGATCAGCGAGGCAAGCGCGGCTGACGAGGCACTCGTGGCCGCCGCCCGGCGAGAGCGCCATGACGACTGAAGAACTGGACTTCCTGCTTCGTTCGATCGAGGATCTCGAATCGGAACTAGCCGCTGGCGATATCGATACCGACGACTACACCACACTGAAGGCGGACTACACCAGGCGCGCCGCCGACGCGATTCGCGCTGAAGAGTTTCCTGTTGAGGCCGCTCTGAACGAGGCTGACCGCAGTTGGGTCGGTGTGCTGGCCTGGCTTGTTGGAACGCTTGCCATTGTGGCTATTGCCGGACTGATGGTGAATCAGTTCTCCGGGAATCGAACTTCCAATGACTCGATTACTGGTGATATCCGTGCGTCGACCCGCGAGATGCTCAGCGAGGCGCAACAACTCGCGGCCACCGGTGACACTGCCGGGGCGATCGAGGTCTACAACGAGATTTTGGAACTCCAGTCGTCCAACGTCGAGGCTTTGGCCTACCGAGGATGGTTCCTCCGACTGGGTGGTGCGACGCAAGACGCACAAGAGAGCGTCGAGGAGGCGGTTGCCGTCGATCCGACCTATCCCGACGCCCGAGTTTTCGCCGCAGTGATCGCGGCCGACGTTGGCGACGAGGCGGCCGCTCGCGCCCATCTTGACGCGTTCGACGCGCTCGATGCGCCGCCGATCATGCGTGATCTTGTAGTCCAGATGGGTTTGCGGTCCCGACTCCTTGGCACCAACGATGTGTTGCGAGCGGCGGAAGTCATGGCTCAGGACGGCCTCGTTTTCGAAGCGATCGAACAGGTCGCTCTTGTGCTGGCCGACCGTCCCGACGATGTCGATCTCATAGCTGGATATGCGTGGCTGCTGGCGCGTGCTGCGACACCGGCGGTGCCTTTGCCCGCTGATGTGGCGGAAGCCCATCTCAATGATGCGCTTGTCCTTGATCCAACGCATCCTGAGTCGCTCGTCTATCGAGCATTTGTCAGAATTCTGCTGGGTAACGCCGTCGGCGCGGCCGAGGATCTCGCTGCGTTCGATGCACTCCCGGAACGGCCAGCCGACCTTGTGGAGATGATCGACGCTTATCACCTCCGGGCGCAGATCTATGGCTGATTTCTCGGGACGAGGCCAATGCGCGACACTAGCGCCATGACCGCGCTTCGTCGTCTTGACCTTGGTCGGCTTGCCCTTCTCGTGCTTGTTGTTGTCGCAACAGCCGCGATGCTGACGAAGGATCGCTGGGACTGGATCGTCGGGTCTGATGAAGCAGAGACCCAGGGCGTCGACGCCCCAGTACTTGAAGTCGACGACGACGGCCGAGAGACCTGGCTCTTTCGGGTGTCACCCGACAATGGTTCTGAGGTTCGCTATGTCGTCACCGAGCGACTGGCCGGCTCGGAGAAGACAACGGTTGGAGCCAGCGCGGTGATCGGCGGCGACATCCTTGTTGATGTCAATGACCCCAGCCGCTCCACGGTGGGTGAAATTGTCGTCAACGTCGAGATGTTCAATTCGGACTCGACCTTGCGGGACAAGCGACTGCGGCACGACTTTCTCGAGTCGACTCATTGGCCTTTCGCCAGGTTCGTCACCACTGAGATTGCCGGGCTTCCCGATCAACTGATCGAAGGCGCTCAAATCAACACCGCCTTCACCGGCGAGTTGACGGTGAAGGACATCACTCGTGTCGTCACCTTCGAGGGCACGGTTTCTGTCACGAAAGACGCCGTCGTTGCGTCGGTTGCAGCCACTGTGCTGGGATCTGACTTTGGTGTCGGCCCGATCAACATCGCACGGTTGGCTCACACTGATGATCGGATTCGACTCGAGTTCGATCTTGTGGCCGAACGAGTGAAGGATGGCAGTGATGCCGAGACCGACCTTTCTCGAGAGGTCCCAGCGGATCAGGTATCCGGTGGCGCGTTCGCCGAACACGTGCAGCCAATTCTCGAGCAGCGCTGCGTCAGTTGCCACACCATCGACGGACCGGGATGGAGCACACTGGCGCTCGATACCGCTGGAGATGCTGCGGTCATTGCCGAGGACATCGCCCTGGTTACGGGTGCGGGCTACATGCCGCCGTGGCTGCCGAGTGACCTGAGTGTCGACTTCCACAACGACTGGTCGCTGAGCGTTGATGAGTTGGCGACGCTGGCCAACTGGGCCGCAGAGGGTGGTGGTCTCGATGTTTCACCCGACACGTCGTTGGTTGCTCGGTCTCAACTCATTACCCCGATCAGGCGTGATCAGGTGCTGGTTCCGGAGTCCTACACCGGATCACTCGATCAACCCGATGACTATCGTTGTCTGGTTTATGAAGTCGATGATCTCGATGGCGACGGTAATTGGATTACCGGCTTCGCGTTCGAACCGGACCAGACCGCCGTTGTGCATCACGCCATCGTGTACCGGGTACCGGCCGCCGCCCGAGCCGAGGTTGATGCCAAGGATGGAGCCGACGGTGAGCCGGGCTGGACCTGCTTTGGTCGCAGCGGGTTGCGCTCTCAGGGGGTCTACGCGATAGCTGGTTGGGCGCCAGGGCAAGAGCCTGGGATCTATCCGCCGGGTGTCGGTATTCAGCTCAAGTCCGGCGACATGATCGTCAACCAAATCCACTATCACTACGACCACGAAACGCCGGCCGATGCCTCAGTAATCGTCCTTCAGACTGCTTCGGACGAGGAGGTATCGGCGGGCATGCGCGCCATTCAGCGAGCGTCCTACCTCACTCCAGCTGAGGTTCCCTGTACGCCCGAAGAACAGGGGCCACTCTGCGACCGCGATGCGGTTCTTGCCGAGATCGGTCAAAAGTACGGCTTCGAGGCCACAATGATCCCTGGTCTCTTGCTTTCCCAGTGCGGTGGTTCTGTCGACGACTACGACGATCTCGATGGAAGTATCGGCGCCAGCTCTTGTGATCTCAAAGCCAGGAACGAAGGCACAATCTTCAGCGTGCTCGGGCACATGCATGAGTTTGGTGCGGCCTACCGGATGACACTGAACCCGGACACGCCCGGCGAGGTCGTGCTGCTCGATATCCCGACGTGGAGCTTTGAGTGGCAGCTCAACTATCGCCCCGTCGACGACATCCGTATCGACACCGATGACGTGGTTCGTTTCGAGTGCTGGTGGGATCGAACGCTCGTTCATATGGCCGAGCCTCGCTACATCACGTGGAACGAAGGTACGGTCGACGAGATGTGCTTCTCGTCTATTTGGGTGCTCCCGGATCCGTCGCCCTAAGGAGCTCCTCGTGTAGGTGGTTGTTCGAATACAGGCCTCCACCGGCGTAGGCGCTTCGTCCCCCTGATCGGTCTGTGAAGCGACCGCCTGCCTCCTCGACGAGCAGGATCCACGGGGCGTGATCCCAGGCATCCCAGCGCTCCACGAGGTAGGCATCGATCTCGCCTCTGACCAACTCGACTAGCGGGAGGGGACTCGGCTCGGCGATCGCAGCCTCGCGCGGTAGCCGGTCGCGACATTCGTCGAGTGCGTCGATGACCGCGTGGCCAAGCTTGTGTGTCGGGCTGACCTCGAGAGCGACCCCGGCATCTGAATGCGGCCATGAAGCTTCGAACGCTCCGCCCCCGCGTGTTGCCCACCATTGAATCCCAAGGGAGGGCGCAGTCACGACCGCGACCTCGGTTTCGCCGGCCACTTCGAGGGCCACGTGCACTCTCCAGTTTGGGTCGTGGCGGGCGAAGAACGAGGTGCCGTCGACCGGGTCGAGGATCCACACGCGGTCGGACTCCCCAGTCCGTCCGAACTCCTCGCCCAATAGTGCGTCGGTGGGTGCCTCGGCTGCGAGCAGATCGCGGAGCAGTCGTTCCACGGCGTGGTCGGCGGCGGTGACCGGTGAGCCATCGTCCTTCAGTTTCACCGCGATGCCAGGTTGGAAGTGCGCCAGGGCGAGCTCGGCGGCTTGGTCAGAGATACGTATCGCCAGCGACAGGTCGGCACTCATCCCCATGAGTCAGGCGGCGCCGCTGCCGAGCAGACCCTGATCGGCGAGCAGGGCATATGGGGTGGCGTCGCGACCGCGGAAGAGGCGATAGACCTCCGCCGCCGGAAGGCTGCCGCCCAGTCCGAGCACGGTTGAGCGGAACCGGGCTGCGACCTCCTGCAACTGCTCGTCGTTGTCGAGGCCCACCTCTCGGAACGCGCCGAATGCATCGGCGGCCAGCACTTCGGCCCATTTGTACGAGTAGTAGCCGGCGGCGTACCCACCGGCGAAGAGGTGGCCGAAGGCAGGGAGCTGCGACTCGCCGGCGAGCATCGGGACCACCAGGGTTTCGGCCATCATGTCGGCCTCGATCTGGTGGGGCTCAGGGCCGTCGTCGGTGATACCGAACGACTCGTGCAGACGCATGTCGGTCTTTCCGAAGAAGAGTTGGCGCAGGGTGGCGGTGCCGATCATGAAGTTGCGGCTGTCGATGATGCGGTCGATGGTGTCGTCGTCGAGCGGTTCGCCATTGCCGACGTGGGCGGTGAGCGCCTTCAGGAACGGCTTGTGTTCCATCCAGTACTCGTTGAACTGGCTGGCCAACTCGACCGAGTCCCACTCCACCAGGCTCATGCCAGAGGCGCCGCCCTCGTCGATGTCGGTGAACATGTGCTGGGTGGCGTACCCGAACTCGTGGAAGAGGGTGCGGACCTCGTCGAGCGACATCAGCCCGGGCCGGCCATCGGTGGGAGGCCGAGCGTTCATGACGAACATGGCGACCGGCAGCGACGTGGGTGCGTCGCCCACGGCGAGCAGTCGGTCCCGGTCGACGACGGTGTTCATCCAGGCACCACCGCGCTTCTCGCCGGGACGGGCGTAGGGATCCATGTAGAAGCCAGCGATGACCGCGCCGTAGCGACGCACCTCAAAGAACTGAACGGCGTCGTCCCACACGGGAATCGTGTCGTCGTCGGACTCGCTGATCTCGACGTCGTAGAGCCTGGTCACCAGGTCGAACAGCCCGTCGAGCACCCGCGGCAGCTGGAAGTAGTCCCGCAGCGCCTCGGCGTCGGGGGCCGATGCGGCCGCCATGAACCGCTTCAGTGATTCGAGTTCGGCCTCAGCCACCGGCCTGGCCGCGGACTCGAGCTGATCGAGCAGCTCCCACACGGCCTCGGTGGAGGAAGCCATCTTGGTGTCGATGCTGAGATCGGCGTAGGTGTCGAAGCCGACCAGACGGGCAGACTCCTCCCGCAGTGTCCGGTCCTTGGCGTGCTGGATGATCGCCACATAGCTCACGCCACTCACGACGAAGTGCCACGGCCCATCCTCGTCGGACCCGTCGACACCATCGTCGACTGCTTGTTGGCGTGCCATCGCGATCAATGGCGCGGGCACGCCGTCGAGTCGGTCCGCGTTGGTGACCGTGACCCGTGAGTCTTTCTCCTCCTTGACGAGATTGGTCCCGAAGCCGTTGCTCAGTTCCGACAATCGCTTGTCGATCTCCTGGTACCGGGCCCTGGCCTCACCTTCGAGGTGGACGCCGGAGCGCTCCATGGATCGGATCGCCTCGTGCAGGATCCTCCTACGGGCCGTCGAGAGTTCTGCACCCTTCGCGGAGTCGCGCAGCGCCAACATGCCTTCATAAATCGGACGGCTCTGGTTGATCCGGTTCCCGATTTCGACGATGTCGGATCGGACCGCGTCATAGGCGGTCTGCAGTTCGTCGGAGTACTTCACGCTGAGGAGGTGATTGATCGGGCCGACGACCGCACTCAGCCGATGACCGATGCGTTCGCGAGGCTCCATCAACCCGCTCCAGGTCGGATCGATGTCCGACTCGATCGCTCTGAGTTCGGCACCGGCGGTGTCGAGGAGTTCACGCACACCGGTCTCGATGTCTTCGGCGTCGATGCCGCGCCAGTCCGGGAGGTGTGCGATTGAGCCGCTCTGTCGGGTGCGGCTGAGGCGTTCCAGGTCGGCCGAGTTCGCCGAGTTGGTCATCGGGCCAGGCTAGTGCGATCAGCTGTCCAGTCATGATGACGAAGCCCGACTGACCTGATCCTGCAACTGGCGCAGCGGGGTCTCCCCCACGACGGGTTCGAGACGGGGCAACGGGTGGCTGGACTCGTCGCTGGCCGCGCAACGACTTCCCGGCCACCAATGCCATTGCTTTCGAACCGACACCGACGCCTGGGGAGCGATAGCTGCCGAGTTACTTCGGGATCGGCTCAGCCGGGGCTGACTGGGCGGGCCGTGTAGCTGGCCCGCACGATGTCGCGTCCGCGCGTTTCCAGGCTCCATACGGACCCCTTCTCGCAGCCGCGGGGTCCAACCACCGTCATGCCCTCGCGTAGCAGTCGGCTCACAACCTCGGGAATCAGGTCGCCGTGGCTGCACAGCACAAGATCGCCCTTGAGTGATGACTCGGCTCGGAGCGCCTCGAGGAAGTCAACTGGCCGTGCGCCCTCGGTCAAGAAGTGTTGCGGGACGACCTCGAGTCCGTGGTGAGCCGCAATCGGGCGCACCGTCTGGAAACAACGCGTCGCCAATGACGACCACACCGAGCGCACCGACATCTGCGCAAAGAACTCGGTGAGCGCCGCCGCCTGCTCATGGCCAACATCGTTGAGTTGTCGATCGAGATCGAGATCGAGATCGTTGTCGAAAGGAGACCGGTGGCCGGCAGCCGCATGCCGCACCAGATACAGGGTCACCGGGCCACCATAGTTGGCGTGCGAGAAGATCCAGTGAGCGAACAGTTCTATGTCAACGATGACGCCAGGTGATAACAATAAGGGCGGAGGTGGCCCTGATGGGGACGAACCATCAATCAGCTGTCCTGATATCGCCGCATTTCGAGGGCTTCGAAGACTTGCTCCTACGGGCGGGCTACGAGGTCAAAGGCGTGGCCGATACGATGGTAGATGGCCAGCGCCTCGTTGAGCTCTTGTTCCCCGATGTGGTCCTTGTCGAGAACGAACTGACCGGCGATCAAGGCTGGCGGGGTCTGCCCCGACTCGTTGAGTTAAGCCCGACCTCAAAGGTGGTGCTTATAGCCGCCGAACACTGGTCCCCGGCGAGTGTCGGCGCCGCCGGGTCGTTCGCGGTCGTCTCCCGCGATGATCCCGGTGCCATCCTGCGTTGTCTCCACGACGTCGACTCGTGGATTGGGGTCCATTCGGTCGATAGCGCACACTCCGAGCGTCCCGGTGGTCGCGACCGACGCGTCCGCCAAGATTGGACCAAGGTCGGCTGGGAACGACGCAAACAGCCGCGCCGAAGTTGAGGTCGGTGGGCTGAGTCGCGTCTGCGGTTAGAGCGTCACGTGTGTGACGCAGACATCGTCGCCCTGCGGCTTTGATGAGGCCGTCTCAGTAGCCGTTGGCCCGTAGAGCTTGCTGAGCATCCCTTTCACGATTCCGCGGTCCACCGCGCAGATCACCGGGTAGTCGACCACCGCATCGCCGAATGGGCAATGCTCGGCGATGATCTGTGGCGCTGATCCCTCGGTCCTTTCGGCCCGCGCTGCAAAACCATGAGCCGACAGTGCATCAGCAACCGCGTGTAGAGCGCCCTGGAACGAGCGATGGGTAGCGTTCGGCTCGATGGAATCGGCCATGGCTTTGCCGTACTCGATGCCGACTCCTTCGGCCATCTGCTCGGCTGCCCCGGGCGAGAGCATCCCCAGCGCCTTGCCCAGCAGGCTCACAAGGATGTCGTCATGACGCACCTGCACCTCGAGGCGAACCTCTGACTGCGTGGCCTGGTAGCGCTTCGAGGGCCGTCCCACGCCTCCTGACGGCTTTGCCATCGTAATCTCCAGGTACCCACCCGATGAGAGTTTGTCGAGATGGTGACGAGCCACGTTGGCATGCAGATCGAACTGCTTCGCAGTCTCGGTGGCGGTGGTGCCATCGCTCTTAGCATGGGCGAACAGATAGATCTCTCTGCGGGTGGGATCGCCGAACGCGCTGGTAATCGCCGTGACCACCGAAGCGAACTCGGTGGGACTCAACTCAGAAGCCGTCTCCAGACGGGGGGACACACCATCCACGTGGGTATTCTACCTATCGCCGTAGTGGAAATAGCTGGAGCCTGCATGTCCGTGACCGAAGCTGCCGTGATCGAGGCTCTGCGCCCCGTCGAAGACCCTGAGCTGCATCGCAGCATCGTTGACCTGGGGATGGTCCGTTCCGTCACCATCGACGGGGGACATGTCGAGGTGGGGATCGATCTCACCATCGCCGGTTGCCCACTTCGCAACGAGATAACGACCCGCGTCACCGACGCTGGTACCGCCCTCGATGGCGTCTCTGTCGTCACCCTTGACTTCGGAGTCATGACGGACGAGCAGCGAGCCAAGGTTCGCGAACTTGTCCATGGTGATCCATCGGCCAGCGCCGGCAGCCAGGCGGCCCACGGCCACGCCGAGGGTCGCGCCATCCCGTTCAACGAACCCGGTAACCGCACTCGCGTGATGCTCATCGCCTCCGGCAAGGGTGGCGTGGGCAAGTCGTCGGTGACTGCCAATCTCGCTATCGCTCTAGCCAACGCCGGAAATACCGTCGCTGTTATCGACGCCGATGTCTGGGGATTCTCCATTCCGCGCATGCTCGGTGTGTCGCAGCCTCCGACGGTCATCGACGACATGATCATCCCGCCCGAGACCCACGGCGTCCGCTGCGTGTCCATGGGCTTCTTCGCTCAGGAAGACCAGCCCGTCATCTGGCGTGGCCCGATGTTGCACAAGGCGCTTGAGCAGTTCCTCACCGACGTGTACTGGAACAACCCTGACTTCCTTCTCATTGACCTGCCTCCGGGCACCGGTGACATCTCGCTCTCGCTGGCCCAGTTCCTGCCCCGCGCCGAGGCGTTTGTGGTCACGACCCCTAACCCGGCTGCCCAGAAGGTTGCTCAGCGGTCTGCATTCATGTTCAAGCAGGTCAACATCGAAGTGAAGGGCGTGATCGAGAACATGTCCTGGTTCACCGGCGACGACGGCACGTGTTACCCGCTCTTCGGGGCCGGTGGCGGCAAGGATCTCGCCGACAAACTCGAGGTTGACCTCATCGCTCAGGTGCCAATGACCATCCCAATGCGTGAGGGTTCTGACCATGGCCGACCGATTATGGTTGAGGATCCCAACAATGAAGCGTCGCTTGCGTTCGTGAAGATGGCAGAGTGGGTCATCGCTCACGCGCCGAGCAAGCGCTCGCACCCTGAGCTTAAGATCATCTGAGGAGACCCCGTGGACATTCGTATTGGCGTAAGCGACTCACCGCGCGAGATCAACATCCAACTTCCCGACGATGCCGACCGCGCCGAATTGCGTGGCCGAGTCGATGCTGCACTTTCTGGAGAAGCACCGACTCTGTGGCTCACCGACGACAAAGGCAAGGACGTCGCTATAGCGGCAGCCAAGATCGCCTATGTCGAACTCGGCCCCGAGGGTGGCACCCCAATCGGGTTCAGTTAGCGGGTTCTGTCCTCGTGATTGCCATACGCTGACCCGATGGCAAGCCTCGCCGAACTGGCACGAGCACGAACTGCACTGAGCCACGATGAGATAACGCATCTCCAGCGGCTTGTCGCGACCTGGGCGTTGCCGTGTGACTTGTCCTTCGCCGATGTGCTCTTGAGCGCGCCCGTTGACCCCGACGATTGCCAGACCGACTTCGTGGTACTCGGCCACGCCCGATCGTCGGTTGGTGCCACCGTGTATCGCGGTGATCCGATGGGAGAGTCAGCTAATCCACAACTCCTCGCCCTACTCCGTACCTCCTTCTTCGACGGAGTGGCCCGTGGTGGCGTACTCGGCCCGCGAGTGGAAGCGGCTCCAGTCGATGACACGGTCCAAGAAGAGATCCTCCTTCCGGGCATGATCGGACGCGTTCAGGTTGACGCCATTCCGGTTCGCCGCGAGGGCGAAGTGATAGCGGTGCTCACGCGGGAAGCCGAACCCGGGTTGATCCGACACCGTACGACACTCGAGTCGGTGTATCGGCGTCTGTGGGGGCGCTTTGCGCTGATGATCGAGGAGGGTGCGTTCCCGCTGTCGTTGCAAGAGCAGGTTGGCGAGTTCCGCGAACCCCGAGTGGGTGATGGTGTTGTTCTCGTCGATCGCGAGCGGCGTGTCGTATTCGCGTCGCCTAACGGAATTTCCGCGCTTCATCGCCTCGGAGTTCAATCCAACGTGGAAGGGCGGTCTCTCGCTGACGTGGGAATTGACGACTCAGTGATTCGGCGGGCTCTTACCACCAGGCACAGCACCGTCACCGAACTCGAACATGGGCCCGAGCTCACAGTGGTCGTTCGCTGTCATCCTCTCATCGAACGCGGTCGAGCTACGGGTGCGCTTGCCGTGTTGCGCGACATCTCCGAACTTCGGACTCGTGATCGTTTGCTCGTGTCCAAGGACACCACCATCCGTGAGATACATCACCGCGTGAAGAACAACCTTCAGACGATCCAGTCGCTTCTACGTCTTCAGGCTCGGAGGCTGTCCGCAGCGGAGGCAAGGAATGCCGTCGAACAGTCGGCTCGGCGGATCGGTTCGATCGCGCTGGTTCACGAAACGCTGTCGAGCCAAGTGGCTGATGTCGCCGACTTCGACGATGTTGTCGGCCGGATCGTCCGCATGGTCGAAGAAGGGCTTGGCGCTCCCGAACGCCCTCTGCAAGTCGCGATGGAGGGCAGCATCGGCGAGATCCCCGGTGACATGGCGATGCCGTTGTCTGTTGCTGTTACCGAACTTGTACAGAACGCCATTGACCACGCTGCACCTCAGTCGGCCGACGTCACTATCGAACTTTCTGCCGATCCCCGAGTGCTGTCCATCCGGGTGATCAACGGCGGTGACGGCGTGAGCGATGGGTTCTCGCTGGATCGTGACGCTGGTCTTGGCTTGACGATTGTGCGAACGTTCATCGTTCACGATCTCGGCGGAACGATCTCGATTGGCCCGGACCAGGTCACTTCGCCTCGTGGCACAGCCGTTGAAATCCGAGTTCCTCGTAGGGTCGAAACGCTGCCGCTGGGCTAAAACAGTGCGCTATGAGCGACAGCACTGACTCCGCGACGTCCATGACTGGCGCTCAAGCGCTGGTTCACGCCCTCGTCGATTCCGGCGTCGATGTGTGCTTCGCGAACCCCGGTACGTCAGAGATGCATTTTGTTGCCGCTCTCGACACGAATCCCAAGATGCGTTGTGTCCTCGGCCTTTTCGAGGGCGTCGTCACGGGCGCCGCGGACGGGTACGCCCGGATGAGCGGCGTTCCCGCCGCCACGCTTCTCCACCTTGGCCCTGGGCTCGGAAACGGTCTCGCCAACCTTCACAACGCCAAGAAGGCGGGCTCACCGATGGTCAACATCGTGGGTGAACATGCCACCTATCACCGTCAGTACGATGCTCCGCTCACCTCGGACATCGTCGGCGTCGCCACCCCAATGTCGCACTGGGTGCGCATGTGTGACACGGCCGACAACGTCGCGGCGATGGGAGCCGAGGCGGTTGAGACCTCCTTGGTTGCCCCGGGCCAGATCTCGACTCTGATCCTTCCGGCCGATACGGCGTGGAACAGAACAACCAACAAGGCGGTCGCCGGGAGCAGACCATCCGAACCAGTTGCCCCTGACGCCGCTGCCATTGAGGGAGCCGCTCGGGCCCTCGCCAGCGGTCAACGATGCACGATCTATTTGGGCGGTCCGCTTTCGGAGAGTCGCGTGCGAACGGCTGGACGTATCGCAGCAGCCACCGGAGCACAGATCATCGGATCGACCTGGGCCCCTCGCCATGAGATGGGGGCGGGACGAACGCCGATTCGTCGCCTCGCCTACTTCGGCGAACAGGCTGCTGAGCAACTCGACGGCACCGAGCACATGATCATCATCGGGGCAACACCACCGGTCACCTTCTTCGCATATCCGGACAAGCCCAACTGGCTCACGCCTGATGGTGCGGAGATTTACGAGATCTGTGACAAGTCAGGCGATATTGATGCTGCCCTCGAGGCACTGTGCGATGCCGGGGGCGCCAGTGGTCACGAACCGCCACAGTGGGAGTTGGCTCGGCCAGGGCTTCCGAGTGGTGATCTCACGCCGTTCGCCATAGGCCAGGCGGTTGCGCATCTCATGCCGGAGGACTCGATTGTGGTCAACGAGAGTGGTACTGCCGGCGCCGGCTACCAGATGGGAATGCGCGGCGCCCCGGCTCACTCCTTTCTCGCGCTCACCGGTGGGTCAATCGGCTATGGCATCCCTGCTTCGGTCGGGGCCGCGGTTGCCTGTCCTGATCGCAAGGTGCTGAGTATGCAGGCCGACGGTGCGGGCATGTACACACTGCAGGGCTTGTGGACGCAAGTCCGCGAAGGCCTCGACATCACCACGGTGATCTTCGCCAATCGCAAGTACGCCATTCTGCAGTACGAGTTCGACCGTGTCGGCGCTCACAACCCGGGGCCGAAGGCAATGAGCATGCTCGACCTCGGTAATCCGGACCTCGACTGGGTGTCGCTGGCCCAGGGCATGGGGATGTCAGCGACCCGCGCCACAACGGCAGATGAATTCAATGTCGCGATGGTGGCGGCGCTGGCTGAGCCAGGACCCTCACTGATCGAAGCCCTGATATAGCTCGCGTTGAGGGTTAGCTAGCGCGCTGGCGTTCGGCCCTGCGGCGCCGGCGAATGATGCGGCGTTCCTCCTCGGACGCTCCACCCCAAACGCCGGTGTCCTGGTTCGTTGTCAAGGCGAACTCGAGGCAGTCGTCACGGCGAGCGCACTCAAAGCAAACCTGCTTGGCATCGGCAATCTGTTCGATCGCGTGTCCGGTGGTGCCTATGGGGAAGAACAGTGAGGGGTCAGTGTCACGACACGCGGCATCGGTGCGCCAGTCGATTGTCGTTAAAAAAACATCAGCAGTGAGCGCCAATGGAATCCCCCAGATTACGGGTAACAGTGGACCTCTATCGTTACCGGGTCTCATAGTAGGAACGTGTTCTTGTTTTCGCAAGGAAAACTTATAACGAGTTCTCGTTTGCCGCTGGACCCGGCCGATTGCGCCATATTTGGCCAGATTCGGGGTTGAAGTGCCACATACAGTGATGTAAACCACGCGAGACTTCAGCTATGACGAACGTGATAGCGCACCGTGGCGCTCGTGAGGCAGCCGAAGAAAACACTCTTCACGCGTTTCGACTGGCCCGTGAATTCGGCGCTGACTGGGTCGAACTCGACGTTCGCCGCTCCGCCGATGGCGTGGCCATCGTGCACCATGACGCCTGTCTTGCTGACGGCCGGATGGTGCGAGAACTCGACTACGACGACCTACCCGAGGCCATTCCGAGCCTCGCTGAAGCTCTCGAGGAGTGCGAGGGGATGGGCGTCAACATCGAAATCAAGAACCTCCGTAACGATCCCGACTATGACGAAGACCATCTTGTCAGTGAGGCTGTTGCGGGGTTGGCGCAGGCATATCTCGGCCCTGAACGGGTGCTGGTGTCGTCGTTCAACATCGATGCCCTTGATCGGCTTCACGAGGTGGATCCGACCATTCCGCTTGCGCTGTTGTTCGACATTGGCGACCCGAGCAGCACGATCGATCGTGCGTTGGCCCACGAAATGTCTGCCATTCACCCGTACGATCCACTTGTCGACGCGACGATTGTTGACCGTGCCCACGCGGCGGGTCTTCAGGTCAACGTATGGACGGTCAACGACCCTGACCGAATGGCCGATCTCGTGGCAATGGGCGTCGACGGCATCTGCACCGACGTCCCCAACATTGGCCGTGCTGTCGTTGACCGCCTGGCCGCTCAGTAAGCAACGTGAGCGATGACCCCTCGCGCACCAGCGTTACGCCTCATCAACTGGGACGACGAGGCTCAGATGTTCGGGTGTCCAGGTGAACCGAAGGCGTTTGCTTGAGCCAAGATGGTCGCCGTCGACTTGGTAGGGCGCGGGCGGGTCAGCCTCGATCACTATCGAGCGCACGTTTCGCTGGATGTCGAGACCGGATTTGGACGAGAGATCCCGTGACGTGAGTGCCCGGCTCGCCACGGGGCCGAGGGTACGAAGGTCGAGATGCTTGAGCGTGACCACCGCCAGCGGGTCTTCGAGGGTCAAGTCCTTGACAAGGTCGAATGGACGACTTCCAAGGAACGTATAGGGATTGGCGTTCATCACGATGGTGAAGAACCCAGTGGTGCGATCCTGCCCATCGGTCCCGACGATTCGTAGCGGCGGGTCCTTGCGGTCGATGCGGCGGAACCAGGTATCGAGCGCGGCCCAGACAAAGAGTGGATGGCCGGCCCAGCGCTTCCAGGGGCCACGGCGTTCCACTTGCTCGACCACCGCCGCGTCGAATCCGACCCCGCAATGGAACAAGAAGTAGCGCCCCTCCACTGCACCGAGCCCGATGCGGCGGATCGAACCCGCGTCGATGGCTTCCAGGAGCACGCCGATGGCATCAACAGAATCGTCGGGAAGCCCAAGAATTCGAGCGAAGACGTTGGTGGACCCGCCCGGGAGAGTCGCTAAGGCAGTGTCCGTGCCGGCGAGTCCGTTGGCGGCTTCGTTGAGCGTGCCGTCGCCACCGAGGACGACAACCAGGTCGTAACCGTCTCGTGCCGCAGACTGGGCGAGCCGGGTCGCATGACCGCGGCGAGAGGTCTCCACAAGCGTCACGTCATGATCCGCGGATAGCGCTTTGTGGATCACCACACGACGCCGAGCCGTGACCGAGGAGGCCACTGAGTTGACGATGAACAGCACGCGCAAGACCCAGACGCTACTCGCGGGTGAGGCGAGTCAGAATCATGGAGATATTTGCGTACGCCCGTGTAGGGGGAAACCCCTGCACTGGTGGCAGACTCATCCGCTATGAAGGTTGTTGTCTGTGTAAAACAGATCCCGGATCCAGCCGATCCCGGTGCGCTCGACCCCGAGACCAAGACGCTCAAACGGGACTCGAAGCTCATCCTCGACGAATCGGATTCTTACGGGGTCGAAATGGCTCTCCAGCTTGTCGATGCTGCCGGTGACGGTGAGGTGCACCTGGTATCGATGGCTCCGAACAATGAGGTCAGCGGCCTGCGTACCGCTCTCGCGATGGGCGCCTCCAGTGCCACCATCGTGAGCGACGATGCGCTGCAGGGCAGCGACGCGCTGGGCACCGCCAAGGTGCTTGCGGCAGCGATCGCCCGCCAGGAACCTGATCTGATCCTCGCCGCCACGGAGTCGAGCGATGGTTACACGGGCACTGTGCCCGAGATGATCGCCGCGTTGATGGATCTGCCGTCTGTGACGTTCGCCAAGTCGGTCGCCATCGATGGTGGCGCCGCCAAGGTGCATCGTCAGACCGAGGCTGGCTATGACGAGGTGGAGTGCCCCCTGCCGGCGCTCGTGTCGGTCACTGCTGGTGTGGTTGAGCCCCGCTACCCCTCCTTCAAGGGGATCATGGCTGCCAAGTCAAAGCCTGTCGACGAGCTCACTATTGCCGATCTCGGCATCGATGCCGGCGAGGTTGGTTGGGCCGGCGCCGGTCAGGAGATCGTCGCAATCGAAGAGGCTCCTTCCCGCGAAGCCGGGGAGATCATCGAAGACGAAGGAGATGCCCATGAGCGAATCGTGGCGTTCCTCGACGAATTGAAGGTTCTCTGATGGGACTCGACAAGATCTGGGTATTCGGAGAGGCGAACGGCGACGCCGTTGCTTCCATCACCCTCGAAATGCTGGCGGGCGCTCGTGATCTGGCCGACACCGTTGAGGTGTTCATGGCCGGCGACGGTGACGACTACGCCGAGGAGCTTGGCGAGCATGGCGCTGACACCGTGTACTCGACCGGCGATCTCGGTGGGGCCCTGCCAGGCGTGGCGGTTGCGTCCGCGGTTGCGGCGGCGATCGAGGGCGGCGACGTTGATGCCCCCGACGCGTTTCTGCTCGGCACAAGCCAGGACGGTCGTGACGTTGCGGGCCGCCTTGCGGTGAAGCTCGACACGCCCGTGATCACCAACGTCGTGGCCCTCGAAGCCGATGGCGATCATTTGATCGGCTCGGAGCCGGTCTTTGGCGGCACTACCGATGTGAAGACGAAGAACACGTCCGGCAAGTCGGGCATCTTTCTCGTGCGGCCAAAGTCGTTTGAGGCAGGGGGTGTCGGTGGTGCAGAAGCTGACACCGAGGATCTTGATGTCCCGGATTCCGGGGCTGCTGGTGCGGCCCGTATCACGGCTACTCATGCTGAAGAGTCCGATGGACCAAAGCTCGACGAAGCCAGCATCGTTGTCTCTGGTGGCCGTGGCCTTGGTGAGTCCGATGCCTACGCCATGATTGAGACTCTGGCCAAGAGCCTGGGAGGAGCGGCCGGCGCAAGCCGCGCCATCGTCGATGCCGGTTGGGTTCCCTACAGCCACCAGGTTGGGCAGACCGGCAAGGTCGTCAAGCCCACCGTTTACCTAGCATGCGGCATTTCTGGTGCGACACAGCATCTGGTGGGCATGAAGGGCTCGAAGAACATCATTGCCATCAACAAGGACTCGGAGGCGCCGATTTTCGCCGTCGCCGACCTCGGCATCGTGGGCGACGTCCATAAGGTGCTGCCCAAGCTGATTGAGGCGCTGGCCAACCGTTAAGCCCTTGACCGCTGATGTGATCAGCGTATAGATCTGATGTGCCCCGAGGTTCTCCTCGGGGTACATTCGCGTTCTGGCCACGGGGACACCTGTTGTCAGCCGGCATAGCGCTCGTGGCGACATCGACGACGGCGGCAGCTTGAACCAAAAAGCAGCAGTTCAGGCTGAAAAGCAGCAGTTCAGGCTGAAAAGCAGAAATCGCTTCCCCGGGAGACCCAGAGAAGCGATGCGGTAAGACAAACCATAGCACAGGTAAAATTTCCATGCCGGGTTTAGCGGCCCATTTTTTGGAGTTTCTCATCATCAAGGAGAAAAACCCCAGAATTTCAGGGAAGATTTGACAAGATTCCTTCATAGATGAGAGTGATCCACAGAGTTATCCACAGGGATATCCATATCGGTGGGTGTCGTTTGCGAGTATCCAGTCAGGTTCAGACAAGCGGCCAGGGCCAGCGACGGCCACCGGTGTCATCTTCGGGAAATCGACGCGCTGTCGCGACGGCACGGGTTCGCGTACGCATTGCGTCTCGCTCGAGTGAGCTCAGAAGCTCCGACAACGACGCTGGAAGATCATCGGCCACAAACCGCCAGAGATCGTCACAGATCTCATCATCGATCCATTCGCCGGCGAAGTCCCAGATCACCGTGCGAAGTTTGAACTCATGATGGAGAGCCACACCATGGTCGATTGCCCATATGCGCCCGTCTGCGCCCAGTAGGCAGTGCCCAGACTTGCGGTCGGTGTTATTGATTACCAGATCGAGAACACAGATACGACGGAAGGAGTCGTCGTAGGTGTCGTCGGTCTCGTGCAGCGAGAAGTAGTGCTCTTCGTGGTCGTTCGGCATGAAGAGTTGGAGCGAGCCGATGCCGTGCACCAGATCTTCACGCACGATCGTTGGTGGGACCAAACCCCACCCGAGCGCATCGTCGACCTCGAAGGCCGCGACCTCTCGCTGATAGAGGCCATCGGGGAAGTCCCAGAGGGGGCGTTCGCCGGCCGCAGGCTTGTAGATCGCCTGTGCGCGGAGTCCGTCGTGGTGAAGGTCGACCAGGAACGTGGCGTTCGATGAGTAGGGCATGCGGCCGACGAGGTCGGCTTCCCCGTGGGCCAGCAAGGTCAGAGCGCGAGCCGTTTCGATGGGGGAACGGTCGAGAAAAGGCGACTCGGAATTGGTATCGGACTCGTGAGTGCCTGTTTCCTCGGACATAGAGAGTTCAGTTGCTACAGGAACACCAGTCGCCATTGCGCGGCTGTAGCGGCGTGCCACAGAACGGGCACGGCGGCCGGCCAGCGGAGACGATCTCGCGAGCTCGCTCGATCCAGTTCGCAACCTGGTCGCGACGTAGAAGGAACCGTGCCCGGGCGGTCTCGTGGTCATCGAGTTCATCGGTCTCGAGTAGCTCTTCGGCCATGACAACGAGGCGATCTTCGTCACTGGCATAGCCCACACCGAACCCACCGACGGTGAAGGCGGGAACAACCGGCTCGCGTAAATCGAGGTCGGCGGTCCCTATCACGGAAGGCTCCTGCTCGACCTCAGGAAGATCTTCGAGTGCCTGGTCGAGATAGTCGGCCAGGGCAGACACCTGCTGCTTTTCGACTTTCAGTGAAACGAGTTCCCCGGAAGCTCGCCACTGAAGGAAGAACGCTCGCTCCCCACGGGGGCCAAGCGTGCCAACCGTGAAGAACTCCACCTCGCTGAAGTCGAATGACTTGGTCATGATGGCGCCAGTGACGACAGGTCGTCACCCGTGGAGTTGACAGTGAGGACGATCGGGCCCTCAGCGCTGTACAGGATCCCGGTTATCGAGCAGGGCGAGATGACGATCCGTTGGAACAGGTCGAGATGCGTACCCGTTGCCGCCGCGACGACAGCCTTGATCACGTCGGCATGTGACACGGCCACAATCGTCTCGCCGGGGTGAGCGCCGACTAGGACGTGGGTTGCGTCGACGGCCCGGCTCTGCATCTCTGAGAACGACTCGCCACCGGGGAAACGGAAGCCGCTGGGGTACCGCTGGACCGTTTTCCACTCGGGCAGCTTGCGAAGGTCGGCCAGCTTCTTGCCTGTCCATTTGCCAAAGTCACATTCGATCAGTCCGGCGGCCTTTCGGACGCGGAGCTTTCGAGCCCGTGCAATCGGCGCAGCCGTCTCCTGAGTGCGTTCCATCGGGGAGGCGTATACAGCGGCGACGTTTTTCAGCGCGCCGATTCGCGCAGCTGCGGCCTCGGCCTGAGCCACTCCCTTCTCGGCGAGATGAAGGTTAGGAGCGCGGCCAGGAAGCGAGGCTCCGGTAGTCGGTGTCTGCCCGTGGCGGACGAACAGAACGAGGGTGGGCTTTGGAGCCTGCGGTGCGGAAGAACGTCGTGCCATCGACGTGTCAACGTAGCCTGCTGCTCGTGAATTCCAAGACTCGCGCCTCAGCGCTGTCGATTCTCGCTGACGATGTGGCGGACTGTCGCCAATGCCCGCGTCTTGTGGAATGGCGTGAACAGATCGGCGAGGAGAAACGAGCCGCCTATCGAGATGACACGTACTGGGCCCGGGGTGTGCCGGGGTTCGGTGATCCAAATGCGCATCTGCTGGTTGTCGGGCTTGCCCCCGCAGCTCACGGGGCGAACCGGACAGGCCGCATGTTCACCGGCGATCGATCCGGCGATTGGCTCTATCGGGCACTCTGGCGGGCCGGCTACGCATCCCAGCCCGAGTCGACGGCGATCGATGATGGATTGAAGATGAAGGATGCCTGGATCACTTCGCCGGTGAAGTGTGCTCCTCCGGCCAATAAGCCGACAACGGGGGAGCGCGACACCTGCCGCCCCTTCTTCACGCGCGAGATGGAAGTGCTCGATCGGGTAAAGGTCATTGTGGTGCTTGGCGGCTTTGGCTATCAGGTTGCGTGCCAAGAGTTGGGCGTGCGTCCACGACCGAAGTTCGCGCATGGTCTTGAGGTGCCGCTCGACGGTGGCCGCACGCTCTTGTGCAGCTTCCATGTAAGCCAGCAAAACACGTTCACGGGCCGTCTCACAGAGCCGATGCTCGACGCCGTATTCTCCCGCGCCCGCGAGTTGGGGGCCGAATAGTTCAGATTGTTCTGCAAATAACTAGGCCGAACGGTTCACAAAAACAGCAGTAAACGGGGCCGTTCGAACCGAATCGGCTCGGATGGTTCGATCGGTCCGTACGTCGGTGTGAAGTCTGGCCGAAAGGTGGGTATGGCATTGATTGATTTGGATCTGACGGATGAACATGGACAGCTCTGCGAGAGCTTCGCCGAGCGGAATGCCGAAGGGACCCGAGCATTGCTCGCCGCCCTCAATCTGAATATTCCTGGTTCTTGGCGAGACCATGACGGACACGAGGGTCTTTGAGACAACTGGTTGCCCAAACTGTGCATCGATCGTCAGTAAGGCGTTCCGTGTGCCGTTCCCCGTTGTTGGGGCGCTAACCTCAACTGGTCATGGAACGCAGAAATTGCTCTCGTATTGTCCTCGTCGTGATCTTGCTTGTGGTGGCCCTTGTCGGTACTGCATGCGGTTCGAATGATCCCACGAGCTGGGATGAAGCCGGTGACGACGGAAACCTCTACGAGAACTTTCAGAATGCCTGCAGCGCGGCCAACGTAGAGGGCGGCGACATCGAACTCACCGACGCGGAGCGCGCCGTCTATTGCGAGTGCGCCTTCGTTGAACTCCTCGAGTACTACGGTGGCGAGGTGATGGAGAATGGTCAGATCACCGACCTGATCGGTGCCATCGAGGGACGAAACTTCGAGGCATTCAAAGACCTTGAAAGCGACTTACGTTCTGACCCTGAAGACATCCCCTCCGACATTGAGGCGATGCTGACGGGCAAGGGCGGATGCCTGGAGCAGACAAGCTGAGCGAATCCCTGGAGGGATAGCAATGACCCACCAGCTAGATCTCGATTTCATTCGCTCTCAGTTTCCGTCGCTCACTCGTGCGCCGACGAGCGACTGGGCCCACCTGGAGAACGCCGGCGGCAGTTATGTGCCCAATCAGGTCATCGACCTGGTCACCGAGTTGTTCTCGCACGCTAAGTGCCAACCGGGCTGGGACTTCGGCCCGTCGGTGCTGGCCACCGATGCGATGGATCGTTCGCTGCGGGTGATGGCTGAGCTCTTCAACGCCGATCCAGCCGAGACCCACTTTGGCCCATCCACGAGCCAGAACACGTACGTGCTTGCTCATGCATTCCGAGCCGGTTGGGCCGAAGGTGATGAGATCATCGTCACCAACCAGGACCACGAAGCGAACTCCGGCGTATGGCGGCGTCTCGCCGACACCGGGATCGTGGTACGCGAGTGGCAGGCCGATCCGGTCACCGGTCGACTCGACATCGCCGACGCGGCGGCGCTCATCACCGACCGCACACGCTTGCTCGCTGTCACCCATGCGTCGAACGTTGCGGCCACCGTCAATCCGATTCGGGAGTTGGCTGACATGGTGCACGCCGTGGGTGGCCGCGTCGTCGTCGACGGCGTGTCATACGCCCCTCACGCGCTGGTCGATGTCAAGGCGCTCGACTGCGACGTCTATCTCTACAGCGCCTACAAAACCTTCGGCCCCCACATCGGCATGATGTTCACCAAGGCCGATCTTCTTGACGAGATTACCCACCAGGGCCATTACTTCAATGCTGGCATCTCCAGCACCACGCTTACCCCCGCTGGTCCTGATCACGCCATGATCGGCGCAGCGGCAGGAATCGGCGACTACTACGACGCGGTTTACACGCATCACTTCGGCGTCACTGATGCCGGGCGGTTCGCCCGAACCGCCGAACTGTTCGAACTGTTCGCCGCTCATGAAGAAAATCTGGTGTCGCCGCTTCTCTCGTTCTTGCGGGGCCGCGACGGCGTTCGTCTGGTGGGTGCGCCCGAGGCGGACCACACCGTTCGCGCCCCGACCATCGCATTCGCGTCCGAGCGGCGATCGTCAGCGGAGATCTATTCCGCGCTCATTGATGCCAAGGTGTCGTGTGGCCACGGCCACTTCTATGCCCACCGGCTTGTAACCGCTCTCGGGCTCGAACCCGGCGATGGCGTGGTTCGACTATCAGCCGTGCACTACAACACACCCGCTGAGATCGAACGAGCACTCGTAGTTCTCGACGCCGTTTGCTAGCTGGCGAAGACCTCGTCGGAACCGTCCGCCATCGACCATAAATATCTGGGCGTTTGACGCTCACGGGCGGTCGCCGAACTCCGGTCGTTCGGTACGAGTTCGCTTGAGCTCCCAGAATCCATCGATATTCATCATCGTTTGGAGCGAATCCCACAAGGCGACGGAATCCTCGGTGTTGGGAACTCGAGTGATGACTGGGCCGAAGTAGCCCTGCTTCACGCCGCTCCGATTGTCGAAGGCGATGATCGGAGTGCCAACGTCGTCGCCGCAGAGATCGAGACCGGCGTCCATTCGAGTGCGAATTTCTTTGTCCCACTCCTCGTCGTCGAAGGCCGCAGCATGCGAGACGTTGAGGCCGACGGCCTCGAGCGCTTCGGCGGCGGTGAACTCGCGGTCCTTGTCGTGGTGGATACGACGCCCGTACTCCCAATACAGCGAGAAGACGGCATCGTTGCCCTCGGCGTCTCGCACCGACTCCATCACCCTCATCAGGTTGTGTGTAAACGCAGCCGCCTCGTAGTAGGGCGAATCCTTCTCGGGCTGATTCTTGAGCAGCAGGCTGATGGGTTGCCAGATGATGTTGAGATCACGAGCAGGCTTCACTTCGTCGACGACCCAACGGGCCGTCACCCAGCACCACGGTCAAATGGGGTCAACCCAGAATTCGATATCCATTTTGTCCACTCGCTCCAGTGAGGAGGGCATCTGCAGATGCCCTCGCCGGCTTTCGGTCCGAAGTTCTAACTCTTTTTCTTCTCGGCTATTCCAACCCGAGCGGACCCCTGCGCCCACTGGGGCCAACGCTCGCGCGACTTCTGGGCGAGACGGTGCATCAAGGCGACTGCGGCTGGGTCGTCGTCGCCGGGACGAGTCTCGATCACGCCGTCCTTGACCATCGCCTCAATGATCGCTCGACCGAGTTCGGTGCGGACGATGGTGAGCGTCCAGTCGGTCTCATTGCCGATACCGCCCGTCGAGATGTCGGCGTGCTCGGCGGCAAAGTCGGGGCAGTAGATGCATCCCTCACGGGTCCAGGCGTGGCACTCCTTTAGATTGATCTCGTGGTAGCCGCCGTCCTTGGTCCAGATCTGGAAGACACCTTTGATGTTCATTTTGGCGATGTTCTCGCGCTTGAGGCCGTACTTGGCTTCGAAGAGTTCATCGAAGAGCGAATCGTCGAACGACTTGGAGCACAACAACCCGATGTTGAGCTTGATGGGCTTGGAGACCTTGCCGATCTTGCGATGCCACATCACCGGCGCCACTGACGTCTGGCAGCTCATGCCGACGAGGGCGAGGCGATCGAGGCCCTTGTCCTTGGCTTCGCCGAAGGCCATCGTGTTGGCCGAGTAGGTGTAGCGGCTGCCTGCACCGCGCAGTACTTCCTCGCGATTGGTGGCCACCATAGGGAAGGCCTTCCAACCCGGCTCGCCGTTCGGCAGGCTCTCGACGCCTGAGGTCAGCGCACCGTTGACAATGTCGTTCTCCAGGCACCAGATGAGAATCGCCGATACGAGGCCACCGTCCTGACCGATGTCGTAGACGAAGTCGTCGCTTGCCCGAGTGAGGAGGATGTCTTTGTAGATACCTGACATCTCGTCGGGCTCGCGTTCGCGGCCGTGGAGATGCATGTCGGCCTCGGGCTCCCACATGCGAAAACGAGGGCACGCCCGGGTGCATGACGTGCAGCCCTTCTGACCATGGACGCAGTCGTCGATACCGAGTTCTTCTTCAATATGGAACGGCATGTACGCGCCTGGTTCGTGCTCATAGCCGATCACGTCGTGCGGGCACGAGATCACACAGCCGGCGCACCCGGTGCACAGGCCACTGGTGATCACCTCGTCGTGGAGTTCTTTCCACTGGTATGTCCACCGTTCCTTCTTGGCAGGCGCGGTAGTTGTATCGGTCACAGCCATGGGTGGAAACATACTCCGTTGCGTCAGCCCCGAGCGGCCCGATACGTGTCGTAGTCAGAGATCGCCATCTCGTCGTTCTTCCAACCGGCGAATCCTGTTTCGATGTGTGAAACCCGGGGAAGGCCCATGTCCTGCAGTGTCTTGGCCGAGAGCGCAGAGCGACCGCCGCTCGCACAGCTCAGGATGAACTCCCGATCTTCGCCGAACTCTTCCTTGTAATACTGCGATTGGGGGTCGATCCAGAATTCGAGCATGCCGCGAGGGGCGTGCATGGACCCCACGATGGCACCGCCACGCTGAAGCTCGCGCACATCGCGGATGTCAACGATGACTGCGCCTTCGTCGTCGACGCGTCGTTGTGCTTCGGCGGGGGAGAGGTTCGTGATCTCGGACTTGGCCTCGTCGACCATTTGCCACACGGATTTGACTGACATCGGGCTCAATCCTTCATGTCGCGTTGTTTGTCGCGAGCGTCGCACTCGAACGTAGATTTTGCTAATCCGTGTCGTCCTTGCCATCGATGTCGCCGGTCCCGGACTGGGCGCGCCAGCCGTCGGCGATGCGGGTCGTGACGTTGCCGATCTTGCCGCTCACGTCATCGGCGAGCTTGCGAACCGTGGCTGCATAGCCGCCGGCGGCATCGCCGAGGTCGTCGCTGTACGGCGTCTCGGCGTCGTCGGTGTTGGTGCGATAGTCACCATCGAGAATCCGCTGGTAGTCGCCGCCATCGACCCATTCTCGCAGCTCGGCTACTCGGACGACAGCGAATGGGTGCGTGGCCCCGAGGGCGGCCAGCAGCTTGTAGACGCCACCGAGCACGTCGCTGTCGCCGCGGTATTCGTCGGACTGAGCGATGAACTCGTCGAGGTTGAGCGCCTCGCCGCGCGAGCCTCCAGCGATGCGCATCAACGCGCCCATCATGATCTCGGGATCCTGCACGGCCAGGAGGCCTGCTCGATCGCACGACAGTTCGGCCTTGCGGCTCCACTCCAATAGTCCATAGAGGATGGGCCGTACGGCTACACCCGCTAGCGGGTACCGGGTCAAGGCGAATTGCAGCAGGATGAACAACATCGTGCGATAGACGGCGTGGCCGCTCATGATGTGGCCGACCTCGTGGGCAATCACGGCCTCGACTTGATCTTGGTCAAGAATCTCAATGGTTGAGGAGTTGAGAACGATGAACGGTGCGTCGAGGCCGACGGCACCGGCGTTCACCAGCGGGGTCTGGCTGACGTAGAGCTCGGGTGGCTCGTCGAGATCGAAGGTGTCGCAGACCCTCAGGAGCCGCTCGTGGATCCATGGGTATTGCTTGTCGCTCACGCGAACGGCGTTGGCCTTGAACGTGAGGCGAATCGACTTCTCGCCGAACATGCCCACGAGCTTGCGTAGCACGATGTCGAAGCCCGGAATTTTTCGGAGCGTATTCAGCGCCGCTCGGTCGGCCGGGTGCTCCCACGCGGAACTACTGATATCGGGGAATCGAGCTCGTTCGCTGGACGCCATGCGACGAGCGTAGGTCAGGCGTCACCGCCGGCCATCGCGAGCAGTCGGTCGAGCACTCGCTCGCCGTCAGCTCGTAAGCCGTTGTGCTCGTATTCGTTCGTCACCCACACCCTTGCGCCCCGGATCGTGTCGGCGGTCTCGAGCGAGAACGAGCGGTCTACGTACATGTCGTTGACGTAGAGGGCTGCTGCGACCGGAACGTTGTTTTGCTCGAGTCGCCCGGGGTCGTAGAGCGTTGACCAATCCGTGTGTGCCGCGAGCAGATGAGCGGCGTCTCTGAGAGGGCTGAGCTGTTGGAAGTCTTCGAACATCCATGGATAAATCATCTCGCCGGTGAACAGCGCTGCGCCGTCGGTCCGTAGTGGATCGAACTCGGGGAACTCTCCGCGGATGCGTTCCGCGGACCAGTTCGAAGCGAATCCTTGGCAGTAAATCGGCTCGTGTAAGAGCGAGAACAGAGGGTTGGTCGAATAGTTCTGCGCATGTTCGACCCCAGCCAGGAAGTGAAAGCCGAGCTCGGGACCTTTCGGACCGGTAATGAACGCGTCCTCGACCAGATAGTGAATGCTCTCAAACCCGTCGCTCATCCCGAGCGCAAGTCCGAGCAACTGGAATCGGCGCGGCGTAAGTGGGTCACCTGACGGAAGCCGGATCTCGTTCTCAGCCAGGTGGTCAATAATTGACCGGACGGCATGTACGTCCTTGGGGTACCGCTCGTAGTAGGACGCGTTTTTTTCGCGACAACGAACATAGGTCTGACGATAGATGTCGTCCGGGTGGGCGGTGAGCGGGGGTAGCCCGCCCGTGATCAGCGCCGCCGAGAGTCCTTCGGGCGCCGCCGAGAGATAGTGCGTCGCGCAGAAGCCGCCGTAGCTCTGACCGAGCACCGTCCACGGCTCGTCGCCGCATAACTCGTTGCGGATCGCCTCGCAATCGCTCACAATTGCGTCCATGCGATGGAGTCCGAGTCGATGGGCCTGCTCCTGTGGCGCGTGAGCGGCGAGCGTGCGTGCCTGTAGCCGCGTGCTACGACCGGTCCCACGCTGATCGAGGAGGAGCACGCGATAGTCCCGCAAGGCCCGCGGTAGCCAGGATGCGCTCCCCGGCGGGCGCGGTGACTCGTTCCCTGGTCCACCTTGCAGGAAGACGAGGAACGGGAGCTGCTCGTTTTCGCGACCGGGAGCAACGACCTCACGTGCGAAGACCTCGGTGGTCTCGCCGTTGGACTCGGCGTGGTCAAGAGGCAACGAAAACGTGTGGTCTGCGACGACCATGCCCGGCATCTCCGCTCGGCTCATGGCGTGAGGGTAGCCCAGCCTTGTTGAGGTGGCCTGTGGGAGTGAGTCCGAGTTGGGTGACCGGCTGCTCTCGGGCAACGCGGCAGCGCTGCGCTAGTTCGTTTGAGCGCGCAGGTACTCGTCGATGGGGGCATCCCAGGTCGGGATGGTGTTGGTCTCAGGGTTGTAGGCGGCAAGCCAGAGCGGCATCCATGAGGGGTCGGCTTGCTGACTGGGGTGGTGAGATCTCAACGCTGTGATTGCGATGGTTGGTACCACCTCGAACGCGAAACCAAAGCCCCACTTCCAAAGACGGAACCACGCAACCGGGGACAGGATTCGCTTCCACGCGGTCAGTTGCACAATCACGCTCAAAAAGATGAACCACACGAGCATGAGGAAGCACACGGTCATCGCCGCGGCGTAGCGAAGTCGGCTGCCATCGACTGTGATCCAAACGTCATGGGCGACCGTCTTGTGCTCGACCTCCTCGGCGAGATGCCAAAGAATAAGGGTTGACGGTTCAGGGTCTGCCCCGTGGAAGAGTTCGTGACGGTTGCCGTCCATCCATCGGGCCGCCGCGAATGCAGTGGCCTCGAACCCGGCGGCGTAGGCGATGCCGAACTTTTTGCCCGCTCGCCGCTGGAGGAACCGATACGACCAGGCCAGCCATTTCTCGACACGCTTGAGTGCCGGGTGTTGGGCGGTGAGCAGGGTGTTGAAACGCTTGTGCTGGCGGGAGTGTTCGCGTTCCTGGTCGAGATAGGTCTCGATCTCGGCCACGAGCACGGGATCCTCGGTGTCGCTGAGAGCCGATCGCACTGAAGCCATCACGTACGGCTCGCCATAAGGCATGCCAAGGGAGAGACCGTTGCACGCCGCGGCAAATTCTGGCTTCAGCGGCTGCCACGCCGCTCGCACGTCATCAGGCCAGGTGAGCTGAATTGGCCTGTGCTGAATCGAGCTGTGGGGCACGGTTCCTTCCATGTCATCTCCATCGGCACATCGGCCGAAAGGCATAGTAGCTAGACGTCACCGCTCAGTACTGTGCTTGACTCGATCGTATGCAGTTCGGAATCAAGACCTCGCCGCAGTACACGACATGGCAAGACATGCTCGACGTCTGGACAGCGGCCGACGACATCGACGTCTTCACGTCGGCGTGGAACTTCGACCACTTCTATCCAATCAATGTTCCTGATACGACGGGGCCGTGCATGGAAGCGTGGGTGACGCTGACCGCGTTGGCGCAGGCCACGAGCCGGATCCGCGTCGGCACCATGGTGAACGGCATCATTTACCGCCATCCAGCGCTGCTGACGAAGATGGCCGTGTCCCTCGACATCGTCTCCAACGGTCGTCTCGAGCTGGGAATCGGGTCCGGCTGGAACGAGGAGGAATGCGACGCCTACGGCATCGAACTCGGCACGTGGACCGAACGCTTCGATCGCTTCGACGAGGCCTGTGAGGTGATCACCAGCATGTTTCACAACGAGACGACGACATTCGAGGGCAAGTACTTCCAGCTCAAGGACGCTCGGAACAATCCCGGCCCCGTTCAGACACCACACCCGCCGATCTGCATTGGTGGCCAGGGGCCCAAACGGACACTGCCCACGGTGGCGCGCTACGCCCAACACTGGAACTTCCCCGGTCGCGGCGGCGCTCCCCTGGCCGATAGCCGAGCAATCCTCGACGAGGAGTGCGCCAAGATCGGGCGGGACCCGTCAGAGATCATCACGTCGTGCGCGGTCCAGTACGACCCGCAGGCCGGTCCGGGCGCAACCGCAGACCTGGTGGCGCGAAAGGGCGAGCAGGGTGCTGACCTGGTTCTGGTCTACCTCCCGCCGCCTCACCGTGCCGACGTTCTCGAGCCGCTCGCCAACGAGCTACAACAGATCGGGTAGGCGAGGACCATGGAGTTGATAGAGATCCGATGAAAACGGCATCGGCCCCGACCACACGCTTGCGTTGGTCAGGGCCGAATGGATCTTGCGCCCTCGGGGCGACTCGAACGCCCGCACACGCCTCCGGAGGGCGATGCTCTATCCGCTGAGCTACGAGGGCTCATCCCAGTAGGGACGGATCGTCACACTAGCGCCCGCATGGTCGATCTCCCCGCGAGTTCGCGCCGGTAGGATCGTGTCTCAGCTGTCTCCCGAGACCAGCCACTGACAGCCAGCGATGAGGACCCGATGGACGTTCGCTATCACCTGCGCGCTGCGCTGCACGATGCGTTGAAGGCGGCGGGAATTGACCCGCTGCCTGAGGAGATCGCGCTCGAGCGTCCGGCGAACCGAGATCACGGTGATTGGTCGTCCAACGTGGCTCTGGCGACTGCCAAGAAGGCGGGTAGAAACCCACGCCAACTCGGCCAACAACTCTGCGACGCCCTGAACGCGAACCTGCCGACGCATGTCACCGCGGTTGAGATCGCTGGCCCCGGCTTCGTCAACTTCCGCCTCGCTGACACCTGGCTTCACGACGTCCTGGTCGACGTGTTGGAGCAGGGGACTGTGAGCTACGCCACGCATGGCTTTGGTGACGGAGCCCATGTCAATGTCGAGTTCGTGAGCGCCAACCCCAACAAACCCCTCCATGCCGGCCACGGTCGCGGCGCCTGCTACGGCGACTCGGTTGCTCGGCTGAAGGAGCGCTGCGGGTTCCGGGTCACACGCGAGACCTACATCAACGACCGCGGCGTGCAGATGACCAACTACGCGGAGTCGTTGGCCGCGGTGAAGCGTGGCGACCCCATCCCCGAGCATGGGTACCACGGTGACTACATCACGGAGTGGGCCCATGAAATGCCCGCCGACGCTGATGCGCTTGAGTGGGGACTTGAGCGTGGACTCGCCAGTCATCGGGCAACGCTCGAGGCGCTCAACATCCATCACGACGTCTGGTTCAGCGAGAGGTCGCTCGTGGCGAACGGGGAGATCGAGGAATCGCTCGACGAGCTACGCACCCATGGCGCAGTATTCATAGAAGACGGCGCCACCTGGCTCCGAAGCAGCGCTCAAGGCGACGACAAGGACCGTGTGCTGGTGAAGTCCGATGGTGACTTCACCTACCTCACCCCCGACATTGCCTACCACCGCGACAAGTTCTCCCGCTCCGACCTCTTGTTCAACGTGTGGGGAGCCGACCACCACGGCTACATCCGGCGCATGAAGGCTGCGATGCAGCTCCTGGGCCACAACCCCGATGAGCTAGAGGTCGTCATTACCCAAATGGTCGACCTCGTCCGCGACGGTGAGGCATTCCAGATGTCTGGTCGTTCAGGTGACCAGATCGACCTCGATGACATCATTGCTGAGGTCGGACCCGACGCGGCACGCTTCACCTATTTGATCCAGTCCGTCGACAGTCGTCAGACATTCGACGTGGATGAGGTTGCCCAGCAGGGCATGGACAACCCCGTCTTCTATGTCCAATATGCCCACGCTCGGATCTGCTCGATCCTCGCTAAGGCCGCTGCGGCAGGAGTCGGGCGCTCGCCGCTCGCCGATGTCGACAGATCGCTATTGGTGCACGAGCGCGAGCTTGATCTTCTGCGCAACCTCAACACCTTGCCCGACACCGTGCGGGTGGCATGTCAAGACAACGGTCCACACCGCGTCGCGGCATGGTCGCGCGAGCAAGCCGCAGCTCTGCACGGCTTCTACCACGACTGCTACGTCATGGGTGACGGCGTCTCGATTGAGCTCACACAAGCCCGTCTTGCCCTTGTAGCCGCCTCGCAGGTTGGCCTTCAGATCGCTCTTGATCTTCTCGGCGTTTCTGCGCCTGAGTCGATGTGATTGCCGGAACCGAACCGATCATGCTGCCGATTGCCCGCCGCCTACTCCCTGAGAACCATGATGTGATCGATGGGCGCTTGCAGATCGGTGGCTGCGATGCCATCGATCTGGCCGAGGAGTACGGCACGCCACTCTTTGTGTACGACGAGGCGCATTTGCGCGCTCGTTGCCGCGAGGCGGTCGAAGCGTTTGGTGGCGGAGTCGCCTTCGCCACCAAAGCGTTTCTCTGCTCAGCGATGGCGAAACTGGCGTACGAGGAAGGGATGCACCTTGACGTTGCCACCGGTGGCGAACTGCACGTGGCGCTCCATGCCGGCGTGCCCGCTCACAAACTTGTGCTGCATGGCAACAACAAATCACTGAGCGAACTCCGTATGGCAGTGGATGTCGGTGTCGCCCGCATTGTGGTCGATAGCTTCGACGAACTCGACCGTCTCGATTCGCTCTACGCAGAAACGGGCGTCGCGCCCAAGGTGCTCCTTCGACTCACTCCGGGCATCAAGGCCGAGACACACGACTTCATCGCCACAGGTCACGACGACACTAAATTTGGGTTCACCGTGTCCACGGGTGTCGCCGAGCAGGCCATCGCTCGAGCGTCGGCGGCCGAGTCGGTTCAATTGGTTGGTGTTCATGCCCACATCGGCAGTCAGGTCTTTGCCGTTGGGTCGTTCGGTAAGGCCGCCAAGATCATCGCCGACGCTGCTGCGGGATGGGATCTGCCGGAGATGTCGGTTGGAGGGGGCCTTGGTGTCCCCTACATCAATGACGAAGTCGCGCCGACGATCGGCGAATGGGGTCGGACCGTACGCGACGCGTGCGAGGCCGCTGGCGTTACCGCAGACGTATCAGCCGAACCTGGGCGCTCGATCGTGGCTGCCGCAGCGGTCACCCTCTACACCGTCGGAACGGTCAAAGAGCTACCCGATATCCGCACCTATGTGGCAGTCGACGGCGGCATGAGCGACAACCCTCGCCCCGTGCTTTACGGATCGGGTTACGAGACGTTCCTGGCACGCGACGTTGAAGCCGATCGGGTCAAACGTGTCACGGTGGTCGGCAAGCACTGCGAGTCGGGCGATGTGTTGGTCCGAGATGGCCAACTCCCGGACTCCCTCGTAGTCGGCGACATCATTGCTACGCCGGTCACCGGCGCGTATGGCCATTCGATGGGATCCAATTACAACAAGGTTCTTCGGCCCGCTGTCGTGTTTGTTTCGGATGGCGCGGCCCGACTAGTTGTTCGTCGCGAGACCTTCGACGACCTCACGAGGCTCGACGTCTAGGTGGCGGAGGCGTTCGTCCAGGCCGGTCTAGGCCGCGTCGCTGCTGTGCCGGGGCAGGGCCTGATCGGGCCGAGCTAACGCCATCGACGCGGTAGCAGCGCCCGCCTCGGGTCGAACCGCTCCGATTGCCTTGGCCAGCACAGGCGAGCAACCAACGTGAATCAGTAGTTCTGGTGTCCACTCAACTGATGCATCGATGTCGAGACCCGTTGCGCACTCGATGAGTGTGATGACGAGGGACGTGAGGTCATCGGCCGCCGAGCCTGCATGGTGTTCGACCGCCGGGTCGGTGAGCCAGAGCATGTTGTTCCCCGGGAGCAGCACCGAAGCTGGTTGAACGTCACCGTGCACATGCCCGGCCCGGTGCAAGACATCGAGGTACCGGGCGATCCCGACCCCGACGCCCGAAACGAGATGGTCGGGGAGTGGACCGTCCCTCTGGAGGACCTCAGCCAGTGTGGCGGTGTTCGTGTTTTCGGATGACGGTATAAATACGCGGGCCTCCCACCGTCGGCGAGCCGAATCCGTTGTGTGTGGCGAGCTCGTTGTCGACGGGTGGGCCGATGATCGCCTAATCAGAGAACTCATAGGATCAGGAAAGCATTAAAAAGCATGAAAAGCAATAAAACAATCTTGCGCTGGTCGTGCCTGGCCTTGGCTACGCTCAGCGGGTGCACGAACTCAAGATCGGACTACTCGGCTGCGGAAACGTGGGCGGTGCCTTGGCTGAATTGCTGACGGCGCGGCGAGACGCCATCTCCACCCGGACGGGCGTCGATCTTTCGCTCGGAGCGATCGCCGTTCGGTCAGTATCGAAACACCGTGATGTCGTGGTTGATACCAACCTCCTCACCACCGACACGCTCGGCGTGGTGCAAGACCCTGACATTGACCTGATTGTCGAAGTCATCGGCGGAATTGAGCCAGCCCGCGAATTCATCCTCCGGGCGCTGGAGCTCGGAAAGCCCGTGATCACCGGCAACAAGGAGCTGCTCGCCAATCACGGAGCCGAGCTCTACGCCGCCGCTGCGGCAGCAGGCGTCGATCTGTTGTTCGAAGCAGCAGTGGCCGGCGGTATCCCATTGATTCGTCCATTGCGCGAGTCGCTCATCGGCGAGGACGTCACCCGCGTCATGGGCATCATCAACGGCACCACCAACTACATCCTCACCCAGATGACCGAGCACGGCGCTGGCTACACCGACGCCCTTGCTGATGCGCAGGGCCTGGGCTATGCCGAATCCGACCCCACCGCCGATGTTGAGGGTTTCGACGCCGGCGCAAAGGCAGCCATCATCGCGTCCATCGTGTACGGGGCATCGGTTGTGGCTGGCGACGTCTACCACGAGGGCATCTCCAACATCACCGTCACCGACATCGAGATGGCCAAGCGCCTTGATCATGTGATCAAGGCTGTGGCCGTCATCGAGGGTGGCGAGAACGCCGATGGCGAGTCAGAAATCGCGGTGCGTGTGCATCCAGCGATGATCCCGGGCGATCACCCGCTCGCCAGCGTGAACGACAGCTTCAACGCCGTCTTCGTCGAAGGCGCTTCCGTGGGCGATCTGATGTTCTACGGCCGCGGTGCTGGTGGAGGACCCACCGCAAGTGCAGTGCTCGGCGACGTGATCGATGCCGCTGTCAACAAGGTGGCAGGCACCGCAGCCACGATCGGCAACCTTCAGCGAGCCAAGATTCGCTCGATCGACGCGCTCTCAAGCGCCTACTACATCAATCTGCAGGTGTCGGATCAGCCGGGTGTGCTCGCCCAGGTGGCATCGGTATTCGGCGACCACGGTGTGTCGATCCGGTCGATGGAGCAGCGTGGGCTTGACGACGAAGCCGAGATCATCTTCATCACCCATGTCTCGAACGAGGCGAGCGTGCAGACCACGCTCAACGCTCTGCGCGGGCTCGACGTGGTCAACGAGGTGTGCTCGGTGATCCGGGTTGTCGGCGACGAGGACTGATCATGATCCGCTATGCGAGCTCGCGTGGCTTAGCTGACGAGATCGACTTCAGCGATGCTCTCCTCGGCGGCTTGGCCACCGACGGTGGTCTTTACCTGCCGACCGAATGGCCCTCGCTCCCGTCAGCGGAGCCCGAGTCGTATCCCGAACTCGCGGCCGCGGTGATGCAGCCATTCGTTGATGGTGTGATCGGCACCGATGAGTTCGCCGCCATGGTTACCGATGCCTACGCCACGTTCTCGGCGCCTGACGTATGCCCGCTTGTCCAGCTCGATGAGAATCACCACCTCCTCGAACTCTTCCATGGCCCAACCCTTGCCTTCAAGGATGTGGCACTCCAGCTCGTCGGGCGACTGTTCGACCATGAGCTTCGCCGCCGCGACGATCGGGTCACCATCGTGGGCGCAACATCGGGTGATACGGGTTCGGCGGCGATGGAAGCGGTGCGGGGCAGTGACCGCGTCGACATCGTGATCTTGTTCCCGGCCGGCCGGACCAGCGAAGTGCAGCGTCGTCAGATGACCACGCTCACTGACCCGAACGTGCATGCGGTGGCCGTCGATGGCACCTTCGACGATTGCCAAGATCTGGTGAAGGCGATGTTCGCCGACGAACCGTTCCGGCAGCGGTGCCGCCTGTCAGCGGTCAACTCGATCAACTGGGCCCGTGTCATGGGCCAGATCGTCTACTACGTGTGGGCTGCCCAGAAGCTCGGACGGCGCAACACGCCCACGACCTACTGCGTCCCCACCGGCAACTTTGGCAATGTGTTTGCCGGGCATGTGGCCCATCGGATGGGATTGCCCGTCGATCGCTTCATCGTGGCGTCCAACACCAATGACATCCTCACTCGGCTTATCGACAGCGGCGAGATGGTCGCCGATGGTGTGGTACCGACGCTGTCGCCGTCGATGGACATTCAGATTTCATCGAACCTTGAACGCCTGTTGGTCGAGTTGCTCGATGGAAACGGCCCGGCCACCGCCGAGTTGCTGTCCGGCTTTCGCGAGCGGGGTCGAGCGGCGTTGACGCCGCAACAGCACGAGCGCTTGGTTGCCGAGTTCACCGGTGCTCGGTTGGACGATGCAGAGACGCTCGCGGTGATGAGTGCCATCTATGAGCGTCACGGCCTCCTGATCGATCCGCATACGGCGGTCGGCATCGGTGCAGCTGAACGTTTGCGTCGGCCCGACGAGATGATCGTCACCTTGTCCACCGCGCATCCTGCGAAGTTTCCAGACGCCGTGGAGCAGGCCACGGGTGTTCGGCCAGAGCTCCCGCCGCATCTGGCAGGGATCTTCGACCGTGAGGAGCGGGTGGAGTCGTTGCCAAACAATCTGGCTGTGATTGAGGATTACGTCGACGCCGCGCGGCGTTAGGCCGCTACCCTCTCCGTATCGTCATTGACGGTGCCGTCGGATCCGATCGGCACCGTTGCGGCCGTTCGCTATAGCCGCAGACGATAACCAAAACTCTCGAACTGAGGAGACGTGCCCGTGGAAACCACGGAGATGCGCCGGTCGACCTTGCAGCGCAAGGATCGCGATGAGCTGACCCAGATTGCAGAAACGCTTGGCAAGAAGCCACCGTCGCGTGCTCGCAAGGGTGAGATCATCGATCTCATCCTTGACCTCGCCGCCGGTGGCGATGGCTCAAGTGTTGGTGCTCCCACCGACAAGATCGATGATGGCCCCACGGCGACGGTGTCACCGCGGTCGGCACAGGAAGATACTTCTGAGTCATCGGGCACAACCGAGAACTCCTCTGAGTCTGAGGACAGCGCCCCAACAGGCTCATCTGGCGATGCTGACGAAGCCGACGAGTCCAACGCCGACGGCGACCGGCAGCAAAACCGCAAAAGCGGAGAGCGCAACGATCAGGGCCAGGACCGCGCCGAGTCGGGCAACCGCCGTCGCCGGCGTCGTGGTCGTGATCGTGAGAACACCCGTGAGGGTGCCGGCGATGACTGGGACGGTGAGCCGACCTCCATTGAGGGCTACCTCGATCTCCGCAGCGAGGGCTATGGATTCATCCGCGTGAACGGGATGCTTCCAAGTCGCGACGACGCGTATGTTCCAGTGCGGCTTGTGCGCCAGTTCAGTCTCCGCAAGGGCGACATGGTGGCGGGCCCGTGCCGCCCCGCCAACCGCAACGAGAAGAACCCGGCGATGCTTTCTGTCGAGCAGGTCAACGGTGGCAACCCGCAAGAGGCTGCCACCCGCCCGCAGTTCGATGACCTCACACCGCTGTTCCCCGACGAGCGTCTCACCATGGAGATGATGGGTGACCGGTCGAATATGACCGCTCGCATCATCGATCTTCTCGCTCCTATCGGAAAGGGCCAGCGTGGTTTGATCGTGTCGCCGCCCAAGGCGGGCAAGACATCGATCCTGAAGCAGATCATTCGCTCGATCGAAGCCAACAACCCTGAGGTGCACCTCATGGTGCTGCTGGTTGACGAACGGCCCGAAGAGGTCACCGACATGAAGCGGTGGTTACGTGACGGCGAGATCATCTCATCCACGTTCGACAAGCCAACCGAGGAGCACATCACGGTTGCAGAGATGGCGATCGAGCGTGCGAAGCGAATGGTTGAAGGTGGCCGCGATGTGTGCGTCATTCTCGACGGCATTACCCGCCTTGCCCGGGCCTACAACCTTGAAGCTCCGCAGTCCGGCCGAGTGATGTCCGGCGGGGTAGACGCCGCAGCCCTCTACCCGCCGAAGAAGTTCTTCGGTGCGGCGCGCAATGTCGAAGAAGGCGGATCGCTCACCATTCTTGCCACCGCCCTGGTTGATACCGGCTCGCGCATGGACGAGGTGATCTTCGAAGAGTTCAAGGGCACTGGCAACATGGAACTTCGGCTTGATCGCTCCGCCGCCGAAGGTCGTATCTATCCCGCGATCGACGTCAACGGTTCGTCCACTCGCCATGAAGAGTTGCTCTTTGAAAAGAAGCAGCTCAACAATGTGTGGAAGCTTCGCCGAGTCTTGAATGCAGTTTCCGCTGAAGGTAAGGCCTCGGCGGGTCTCGAGATGCTCATTGAGCGCCTTGGGGAGTTCAAGACCAACGAGGAGTTCCTTGCCGAGGTCGGGTCTTCGGCATCGGCCTCATAGACTGGAATAGCTATGAAGTCTGACATCCACCCCCAGTACCGCCCCGTCGTCTTCCACGACGTGTCCGCTGGTACCTCGTTCATCACCCGTTCCACCATTGCCACCAGCGAGACGGTGGAGTGGGAAGACGGCAACGAGTACCCCCTGTACAAGGTGGAAATCTCATCTGAGAGCCACCCCTTCTTTACGGGCACCATGAAGATCGTCGACACCGCTGGTCGTGTCGAGCGCTTCGAGAAGCGCTACGGCCGTCGCAAGTCGACGGACGCTCCCGCCGAAGACAGCTGATCTCCCCGTGAGTCTCGATCCCGCGCAGCGGGCGGGGCTTGAACGAGCTCGGGCTATAGCCCTTGCCCGTGAACAATTTGAACTTGACGCATCCGCCGACGGTGTTGAGGTGGACGCTGCACCCTTCGGGGTCACGGTGCACTCCTCGAGCCGGGCGGTCGTTGTCGTGTCAAGCGAGGATCTGGCCGTACTCGGCGGCGTCTTGGTGTGGCGCCAGCGCCATCCCGATGTCGATGTCGATGTCGTTGTCGAACACCATGCGGGGACTCACGCTCGTCGCGTCGATATGGTCGCTCCCGAGATGACAGTTTGGTCGTTGGGCTCGCAGGGCGCGCCCTCGGTTCTGGCTGTGAGCCCAGATGTGCTTCCTGAGCCCCATCCAACGACACCCGGCACGACATCGATCGTGGCGATGATCAAACGATGTGGGGCGAGCATCGTGGTCGAGGATGGAATTGTTCGAGCAGAAGTCATGGGCCTTGAGGTGGGGCGGGTGGTGGAGTCATCGAGTGGCCCCATTTTAGAAGTCGGCGTAGGCCGTTTCGATCGAGAGGCAGGCGTGCTGCTCCATGCGGGGCGCGACATCGAAGAGACACTTGCTGACGTGATCGCTCGGGTGGCAAAGCATCGCCAAGAAGGGGTGCCGGCGCATGCCATCAATCGGCTTGCTCGCGAACGTTGGCTTCGTGAGGTGATCTTGAGCGATCCTGGGCTTGCCGGCATTTCGGCGCCCTCTCTCGTTGAGCCGATTCCACCGCGATCGAATCTCATCGATGCCTGCCCAGCAGCGCTGTTCGGTAACGATGGGGAGGCGGGCGTTCTCGTCGTGTGCACGGTCGGGGCCGATCTCGGAGTGGTTCCGGCAGTCGCAGACCTGATTGTGCGGCACCGACCTGACCTGGTTCGGATTGTGTTGCCGCGGCGAGATGTTCTTCCCCATCTGCAGCAGTTGGTGACGCGTCTTGGGGTCCCCACGGAACTACTCGGTATCGATCCTCCGTGGCAGAATTGAGTCTTGGTGACGACGCTGATCATGGGGGGTCAGAGGGTTGTGATTTTCGGCTTGATTGACTAGCTTGTGAGTGAATTCACGAGCGGCTCCCAGTTTTTTCATGCCGGGATCATCGTTTGAAAGGCATGTGTGAGCGACCCGGAACGGCGAGAGATACGCGACGGCGCGGGAGAGGCATTCTCTTCTGCGTTCGAGATGATCGCCACGCCCTCGTTGTTTGGTCTCGTCGGCTGGTTCATTGATAGCCAGATGGGCCTCTTTCCGCTGTTCACGCTCCTGCTCGCAGGGCTCGTTCTCGTCTACGAGGTGTGGAAGCTCTATACGCAGTACAGCGCCTCGATGGATGCTGAACTCGAGGCCCGTCGGGCCACGTACTCGCGAGGTACTGCGTGATGATCGATCGTACGGCACCGTTCCCCGCCGAAGTCACCGCCATTGCGCCCGAGCGTCAGGTAGCTCGCGACCTTGCTGTGCGAACCGTGATGGTCACTCCGGCGATGCTCGCGGTCGGCGCCATCTTCTGGGGGTGGCACGGGTTCTGGAGCTTCGGAATCGCCCTTGCCATCGTGGCAATCAATTTTCTTTTGGGCGCCGCGGCCATTACCTGGGGCGCAAAAGTCTCACCAGCGGCCCTGTTTGGCGCGGTGATGTTTGGTTTCATCGTTCGTCTTGGCATCCTCACTGCGGCCGTGTTACCAATACGTCATAGTGAGTGGTTCGAAATTGTTCCGTTCGCCATCAGTCTTCTGGTTACACACCTTGGGCTCCTTGCCTGGGAAACTCGACACGTTGCGGCGTCGCTCGCGTTCCCCGGCTTGAAGCCCGGACATGAAATCCTTCCCACCAACGATCCTTCCGCGGAGCGCTCAGCATGAACGTCCTCGCCCTCGAGTTCCCACCGGTCAATCATCTGTTCGATTGGCCATCGATTCTTTTCGAGGACACACCATTTGCTCTGAACAAAGTAGGTCTCACCTATTTGTTCGCCATGGTGATGACCATCTTGATTTTCTGGCTTGCCGGAGCAAAAAAGAACATGGTGCCCCGTGGCATTCAGCACGTCGCTGAATCGGGCGTCAACTTTGTTGAGGAGTCTGTGGTCATGCAGACCATCGGCCCTGACGGCAAAAAGTTCATGCCGTTCCTCACCACGATGTTCTTCTTCATCTTCTTTTCGAACATCACCGAGGTCATCCCCTTCTGGCAGTTCCCCGCCAACTCGCGAATGGCGATGCCCATCACGCTCGCCCTTCTCGTCTGGGTGATCTACAACTTCCAGGGTGTGAAGCATCAGGGTGCCTTCGGTTACCTGAAGAACTCGCTCTTCCCGCCCGGCGTCCCCAAGGCGCTGTACATCATCGTCACGCCGATCGAGTTTGTGTCCACCTTCGTTGTGCGCCCCTTCTCCCTGGCGATTCGACTCTGGGCCAACATGGTGGCCGGTCACCTTCTACTCGTCACCTTCGCAATCCTTTCGGCCACGATGGCCGCGGCAGGCGGCATCGGCTGGCTCGGCGCGATTGCCCTGTCATTCCCGATGCTGATACTCATGACCGGCTTCGAGATTCTCGTCTCGGTCCTTCAGGCCTTCATCTTTACCATTCTTACCGCCGTGTACATCGGCGGCTCAATGCACCCCGAACACTGATCCCAGCGTTCACCAACCAGTCCACGATCTTCAGATCTCACGGCAACACAGGAGAAATTCAAGTGCTCAACGTTCTCGCAGAGACCGCCCCGGGCGAAATGCTCGAAGGCCTCAAGGCCATTGGCGCTGGTCTGGGCTACGGCCTGGCCGCCATTGGCCCAGGCATCGGCATCGGCACCGTGGTCGGCAACGCCATCTCATCGATGGCTCGCCAGCCAGAGTCCGCCGGCATGGTCCGCACCACGATGTTCCTGGGAATCGCCTTCACCGAGGCGCTCGCCCTGATCGGCTTCGTGGTCTTCATCCTCCTGCTCCCCTGAGCAGCGGAAGGAATCGACAATGACTCATACGATCCGGCGTACTGCCGGTGCTCTCGGTATTGCTGCCGCGGCGCTTGCTCTTCTGGCCTCCCCTGCGGGGGCCTCAGGTGAAACCATCGGCAGTTGCGCGATTGATGCAGCGATCGAAGCCGAGGAGCGCCTAGCCGAAGACGGTATTGCTTTCCACAACCTTCACGACGACGAACTCGTAACCGAGTTCGCCACGTTGGAGAAGGCGATGGAGGGTTGTCTCGAAGCTCCTAGCCCCATCATCCCGGAACTCGACGAGATCATCTGGGGTGGCGGCGCGTTCCTCGTGTTGTTCGTCTTCATGGTCTGGAAGGGCTTCCCGGCCGTTCAGGGAGCCATGGATGCTCGAGCGGACAAGATTGCCGCTGACCTCGACGCCGCTGACCGGGCCATGGCCGATGCAGCGAAGATCAAGTCCGACCATGCGGCCGAACTTGCCGGTGCAAAGGCCGAGGCATCAGCGCTGATTGACGAAGCCCGGGTCCAAGCCGACCAGCTTCGTGCTGATCTGCAAAGCCGGGCAGAGGCAGATGTCGCAGAAATGCGTACTCGTGCGCAGGCCGACATCGACTCCAGCCGGGCTCAGGCCATCACGGACCTTCGCTCTGAAGTGTCAGAGATTGCCGTTGGCGCTGCCGAAGTCGTGATCAAGGCCAACCTCGACCGCAATGCTCAGACCGCGCTGGTAGATGCCTATATCGACGAAGTGGCTGGGCGTGGCTGACGACCGGCTCGGCGGCTACGCCGATGCACTGCTTGCGGTTGCGGCCGCGGAGGGCGTATCCGATGTCGTTGAGGATGAGCTGTTCCGGTTCGCGGAGGCGCTTCGCGTCAGCGAGTCGCTACTAGCAACTGTCAGCGACCCTGGGCTTCCGATCGAACGTCGACAGGCGGTCGTGGAGGATCTCCTTGGGTCTCGCGCATCGTCCACCACCACGGCCCTCGTGTCGATGGTTGTCGGTACCGGTCGTGGCGCTGACCTTCCGGCCATTGTTGACGAAGCGGTTTCCCGTAGCGCAGCAGGCCGAAACCGGGCCTTGGCCCGAGTTCGCTCTGCCGTTGAGCTCACTGACGACCAAAGGGCCCGCCTCGCCGCGGCTATCAAGGCGTCGG
>Ga0315329_10000025_pt1 | contig 61297 bp, 59 predicted proteins | sample M150032315metaG_FD_203459 | JGI IMG/M metagenome (GOLD analysis project Ga0315329, IMG submission 203459) | Ammonia-oxidizing marine archaeal communities from Monterey Bay, California, United States - M1 500m 32315 | ecosystem: Environmental > Aquatic > Marine > Coastal | place: USA: California...
CGGAGCGCACGCCGGCCGCAGCGAAACTCATCGCCCGTGACGAGTGGGCAGATGTTGAGAGCGACAACGATTACCAGGCGCTCGGCCATGACGACGAAGGCAGCCGCCGCTTCCGCTGGAAGACATGGCAGGCGATCGAAGGCCTCTGGGCCCTTGAAGATCCCACCACGGTCGATGTCCGGGCCACGGAGCAAGATGTCCAAGCGGTTCTAGGTGGCGTACCGTTTCGCGGGATTGTCGATCGGCTTGAAGACGAAGCCGATGGGCTTGTTGTCACCGACTACAAGTCGGGCAAGGCCCCTGGGCCCCGTTACCGCCGCGGTCGACTCGACCAGGTGTTGCTCTACGCCGCTGCGGTGAAGGAAGCCACCGGCGAAATGCCTGTTCGGGCACGCTTGCTCTATCTCGGGCAGCGTCCCGTGGGGATCGATGTCACTCAGCCGGAGCTTGATGGCGTGATCGAGAAGCTCAGCGGCACGTGGACCGCGATCAACACTGCGTGCGATACCGATGAGTTCGAGCCGCGTACCGGCCCCTTGTGTGGCTGGTGTCCTTACGCGGATCGGTGCCCGGAGGGCACGGCCGAGGTTGCGAAGCGTCAGGCTCGCAAGGCGGCTGAGTCCCCGGCCGAAGTCGGCTGACCTTATTCGGCCGACGGTGGGTTCTGCCCGCTTTGATTCCGCTTCCAAAGATGACGGACCACCATGAGTGCCATAACCCCGCCCGCGGCGCTAATCACTCCGGAACTGATGAGTAACTTGTCGGAGGGAGGATCGGCCGGTGCAGGTGTCACCGCAGGTTCAGGCGGTGGATCGTTATGAGGCGGCGCTGACGTTTCATTGGCTGTTGGCTCACCGAGAAGGGCGTCGACGGGTGCCGAGTCTTGGGTGCCGGGCTTGGGTCGCCGCCGATTGGCCTGAGGGTCATAGGCCATGGGCGACCTCCGGAGTCGAGATTGGCGCTGGTTCACTAGATTGGAGCACCAGATCGAAGAGTTGATCGAACTCAGCGGCCGCTTCTGCTGCGCCTGGGCGAGCACCGAGCGCATGAATCGGCAGTGATGCCGCGGATGCCTCAGGGATGGCGGCGCGCAAGTGGATCGGCGGCAGAACGATGTCAGGGTGATCCTTGCGAAGTTGCTCGTCCCAATAACGGGCATCGCGGGTGCGGCCCAACCGGTTTACGGCCACGCCCGCGACGCTAAGAGGACCCGGCTTGCGGCTTGCGATACGCTCGACAGTGCGCAGGATTTGGCCGACGCCGTCTGAGGCCCACGCACCCGGTTCGGTGACTACCAGAGCCCGGTCGGCCGCAAAAAGGCCGTTGACGGTGAGCAGGCCGAGCGATGGCGGACAGTCGATGATGACGAGGTCGTGCTCGATACCTGTGAGGGCAACGGCGAGGCGGTCGTTGGCGCCGATCGGATCGGTGAGTAACTGTGACTCACGCATGGCGAGTGCCGGAGTGGCGGGTACGACCGAGGGCGGCCGGCCGCCGTCCTCGGGCCAACCTGAAGTGACTCGGAGTGCGGGGATAGATCCAGAGCGTTCTTCGGCAAGGGCTTGATCTACGCTGAACGGCGGGTCCCAGACTCCGAGGCCGGTGGTGGCATTGCCTTGGGGATCGAGATCGATCACCAAACTGTCGAGCCCTCGTGACCACGCAGTGGCAGCGAGTCCGAGCGCGACCGTAGTCTTGCCCACGCCGCCCTTCTGGTTGACGATTGCAATGATCGGCACACCTGCACGGTAGCGGGATGAGCACGTACTGAACAGGCAGACGCCCGAACTCGCTAGTGGTCCTACATCAGGTCGTCGTGAGTGGCGATCCCTTGCACAACGACGGTCCGAGATCTTGGATCGACGCGAACCCCGGATGTGGCTGGACGGCGAGGGGCAGGGCAACAGTGTGCGGCACACCGGTCGGGACGGACGGTGAGCGAACTGAGGGCTGACCGCTGCTCGATAGGTCGTTCCTCAAGACGTTCTTCGACAAGCTCGGCCAGCATTGAGATGAACGCCGGGTGGGGTGCCGTCCCGGGCGTAGGCACCCGGACGAGCCTGATCCCGACCTCAGATGCAGTTGCGGCAGCTTCGATATCAAGGTCCCAAAGCACTTCGATGTGGTCGCTGACGAAGCCGATGGGGATGATGATGACCTGGCGTACGTCGCCGTCGGCCAGCGATCGAAGCTCGTCGTTGATGTCAGGTTCGAGCCACGCAATGGTGGGTGGCCCTGAGCGACTCTGCCACGCGAGATGCCACACGAGTGGATCACCAGACGGAGATGGTTGGAGTCGTTCGATCACTAGGCGGGCGGCCTCACGAAGCTGGGCCTCATAGTCACATGTGGCGGCCATCGCTGTCGGGATGGAGTGGGCGGTGAACACGATTGTCGGGACGGTGTCGGTATCCATCGATGCGAGTGCGGCGACGGATACGTCCACGATCGGGTTGATGAACCCGGGGTGGTCGTAGTAGGCCCGTACCTTGTCGACGTCCGGAGCCCCTTCCCCGATCTCGGCACGAGCTCGCTCAATGTCATCGAGGTACTGCCGGCATCCTGAGTAGGAGCTGTAGGCGGAGGTGACTACGGCCAGCACCCGCTGATGGCCCGCCGCCGCGATCTCGCGAAGGGTGTCGACAAGAAACGGCTGCCAGTTGCGGTTTCCCCAGTAGACGGGAAGGTCATGCCCTCGGTGCTGAAGCTCATCAGACAGCGAACTACGGATGCGCTGACACTGTTCGTTTAGGGGACTGACACCGCTGAAGTGGTCGTAGTGAGAGCCGACTTCCACGAGCCGTTCGCGAGGAATTCCGCGGCCAGCAGTGACGTTCTCCAAGAACGGCACCACATCGTTAGGGCCCTCAGGGCCCCCGAAGGAGAGAAGAAGGACGGCGTCGTAGCCGGGCATGATCGTGAGCGTAGCGCCGACAGCCTTTCAGTCATGGGAGAACCTGGCTAGCCTGATCGTGCCGATGGGTGGAGGGTCTTTTGGGCCGTGCCTGCGCTGGTGTTTCCACCGATCGGTACCAGCTGATGCGAGAACCGATTCCTAACCTCCGGCACCGCCGAACGCCAACATTCATGGTGCTCCTCGCTGGCCTTCTCGCGCTTTTGGGATGGTTGGCGTTTGCTGCGTCAGCCGAGTCGGCCGACAACCTTCGCGGCGACATCCCGACAGGCGATGAGGTTCGTGCTGAGTTGGACGCGATTGCTGACCGACGCGTTGAGCTTGTTGGTGAGTTGGCTGCCGCTGAGCGCTCACTTACAGTGATTCTCGAGGCGCGTGAGCAGCTCGATTCGGAGCAACGTCGTCTCACTGCGGAGATTGAGGCCTCTACGGAGAGCCTGCGGCTCGTCGGGATCCGTGCATTTATGAGCGGTGGACCCGTCGGCAATCTTGAGTTTCTTTCCGATATCGGTGATGCGAGCGAGCTCTCGTGGCGGAACCACCTCATGCGGAATCACGCCTCCTCATTCACGGTCGCGGTGCGGCGCCTGCGTTTCGTGCGCTCACAGGCCGACGGGAGCGTGCTTGAGAGCATCGATCGGGCTGGAGAACTCCGCCACGAGATCGACATGCTTACTCTCAGCCTTGATGGGCTCGGGCCGATGGAGGAAGAGGCTCATCGCCTCGTTCTGCTGGCTGAGGCATGGGACCGCGCCGCGATCGCTATTGCCGAGGGCTCATACGGAATCGCTCCCGCCGACAAGTGGGAAGCCCTCCGGCTCTGCGAGTCAACCCACAACTATGAAGCCATCAGCCCCAGTGGGCTCTATCGGGGCGCGTATCAGTTTGATATCGCGACCTGGTACACGGTGGGCGGTGTTGGAGACCCGATACAGGCTCCGCCCGAAGAGCAAGATGCACGAGCCCGCGAGCTCTACGCCCGTCGCGGCGACCAGCCGTGGCCGGTCTGTGGTCGCTACCTCAAGTAGTCAGTTTCGGCTTCCCGCTAGCCGCCGAAGATATGGCGAGCGAGCTGGACTACCGCGACGACTCAGGCGGCATCTAGCCCGCGGCTAGAAGATGGGGAGCCTTCACGCTGAGAATGCTCATCACGTCATCGGCCGAGGGATTTACCATCACGATGTCGTCGATCACGACTGTTGGAACGGTCTCGTTTCCGTTTGCGTGCTGGCGGACCGTGGCGGCATGGCTGGGATCGTCCCAGATGTTGTACTTCTTGAGAGGGACACCGGCCTTGCCGAGCGAGCGGTCGAGCATCATGCAGAAGCCACAGCCTGGTCGCCAATAGAAGTCGATGGAGTCGAGTTGTTCGGTTTCTGCATCGGTCATCCGTAGATTCCTCAGAAGTAGTGGGCTCCAGGTTTCAACCCCATCTTGGCTCAATTCGTTCCAAAACCGGGCAGGGAATGCGCACACCCGCCGACTACGGTCGCGTGACATGGGTATAACGCAGGAGGCAGCGATACGCGCCAAAGGTCTAACCCGCCGCGTTGGCGAGTTTGACGCGGTCGCCGGTATCGATCTCGTGGTCGAACCTGGTGAGATCTACGGATTTCTTGGCCCGAACGGTGCGGGAAAGTCGACGGTGGTTCGCATGCTCACAACCCTGCTCACACCGACGTCTGGGCGGGCGTAGGTCGGCGGGGTCGATGTCATAGAGCATCCCGGCGACGTCCGATTCCTAGTCGGCGTCGCACCCCAAGAAGCTGGACTCGACAAGAAGATGACCGGGCGCGAGGTACTCGTTACGCAAGGTCGGCTCTTCGGACTCACCCGGGCCGAGATCGATCGTCGGATCGAGGAGCTTGCACCGATTCTTGACATGCCGGCGCTTGACCGGGCTGGGGTGAGCGTGCGGGAACTCGCCATGCGAACCCCAACGCTTGCGACGTCTTCCTTGGTGTCACAGGCCACCATCTTGAACGAGGTGCGCCATGACCGTCATCACCGCTCGCCCCGCTGGATTCTTCCGAGATATCGCGTCCATTGCGGCTCGGTCGATTCGGCAACTGCCCCGAGATATTGAGTTCATCGGTCCGGCGCTGTTTATTCCCGTCTTCTTCCTGAGTGTGAATGTCGGCTCCCTGCAAAACGTGGCGGGCTTCACCGATATCCAGATCGATTACAAGGCGTATCAGTTGCCGGTGTCCATCGTCTTCGCAGTCACTGGTGTCACTCGGGCGCAGGCACTGGTCCTGAATATCCAGGAGGGCTATTTCGATCGACTGATGCTCACGCCGGTCTCGCGGCGAGCGCTCCTGTTGGGCCACAGGGCGGCCGACTTCGTGCTGGTGATTTGCCTCTCTATCCCGGTGGTGATCGTCGGCTTCATCATCGGAGTGCGGTTCCCGACCGGCCCACTCGGGGTGATTGCGTTCATAGTGATCGCTGCATTGTGGGGAGTCGTCTACACCGGGATTCCTTACGCCATTGCGTTGAAGACCGGCAACCCTGGGGCAGTCAATTCGAGTTTCATGCTTTCTTCCCCTTCGCGTTCCTCACCACGTCCTACGTTCCGGTCGAGGCGATGACCGGATGGATGGCCACAATCGCTCGCTACACCCCCGTCACCTACCTGCTCGATGGCTTATGTTCGCTCTTTCTCGAGTGGCAGTGGGATGAACTGGGAAAGTCTCTGATCGCCATAGGCGCCCTTGCCGTGGTGAGTCAATCGATGTCGTTCAAGGGGTTGAACGGTCGAGTCAAACAGACGTAGATGACGAGTCGACGGCCTGCGCTCGTAGCCTTCGCCGAGTGATTCTGGTCGACGTCGACAACGTGAGCATGAGCCGACCGAACCGGCCGCTTTTCAGCGACGTCTCGGTCACTATCTCAAGTGGTGACCGACTCGGTGTCGTCGGCATCAACGGGACCGGCAAATCAACCCTTCTTTCGATCATCGCTGGGACTCGAGAGTCTGAAGGTGGCTCCGTGCGCCGGGGTCGCGGCGTCACGATCGCGGCTGTTGATCAGGTGACCACGCTGCCCGCGGGCACAGTACGAGATGCCGTCGGCGCCGGGTGGCGTGGCGAAGCTGCGCTCGATCGACTCGGACTCGGCGACATCCTCGACCAATCCACCGACACGCTGTCGGGCGGACAGGAAAAGCGGGTGGCGCTGGCCCGTGCTCTGGTGGCTGACGCTGATCTGCTCATCCTTGACGAGCCCACCAACCATCTTGATGTCGATGCGATCGAATGGCTTGAGATCGAGCTTCGAGCGTTCCGCGGTGGGCTTGTGGTGGTCACCCATGATCGCCATGTCCTCGATAGCGTCTCTAGTCGAATCCTTGAGCTTGATCGCGGGGCTTCCTTCGTTCACGAAGGCGGCTATGACGGCTATCTCGAAGGCCGCGCCGCTCGTGAAGAGCGTGCTGCAGCCCACGAATCGACTCGCCGAAATCTCGCTCGGACCGAGCTTGCCTGGCTACGCACCGGAGCGAAGGCACGCACCCGCAAGAGTAAGTCGCGTATCGAACGGGCGAACGTCTTGATCGCCGGTGGGCCCCAGGCTGCGGCTCGTGAAGGTGATCTTGATCTGGCCCAGCTGCATTCGGGGACCCCTCGCCTAGGCGACCAGGTGGTGGAGCTTCACGATGTAAGCATCGGGTTCGACGGTTTGGCTCCGCTTGTCGAGGGTCTTGATTTGCTGATCGACCGGCGGGAACGGCTCGGAATCGTCGGTGCCAACGGCTCAGGTAAATCAACGCTTCTTGATGTGATCGCCGGACGCCGTGACCCGATCGCTGGTCGCCGTGTTGAAGGGCCGACTGTGTCGGTTGGATTGCACGATCAGCAAGGCCGAGACCTCGACCCGAAGCTTCGGGTTCGTCAGGCCATCGCCGGCGAGGGTGCCGAACCCGACTGGTGGGATGTTGCTCTTCTTGAGCGTTTCTGGTTCGACAAGGATGTTCAGAAGGCGCCGATCGAACTCTTGTCCGGGGGTGAGCGGCGTCGACTTCAGCTCGTCTTGACGCTGTCAGAGAAGCCCAACGTGCTGCTGCTTGATGAGCCGACCAACGATCTCGATCTCGACACGCTGCGGTCACTCGAAGACTTCCTCGACGATTGGCCCGGGGCTGTCATCGTGATCAGCCACGATCGCACGTTCCTCGAACGCACCGTTGACGACGTGTTGGTCATCGACAAGGGCAGAGCTCAACGCTGGCCAGGCGGTTATGCGGGTTGGCTCGAGGATCGGCAGTCGACATCGATGGGTTCCGCGGCCAAGCGCGGAGTCGTCGGGTCTGCGGTGACCGAGATTGCTGCGACTGCCGCGACCGAGACTGCTGCGACTGCACCGGTTCCGTCCCATCGTTCGCGAAGCACGGTCCGCCATGAGCTGAAAACCGTCGAGCGAGACGTTCTCAAGGTCGAGAAGGTCGTCGAGAGGCTTCGGGTCGGATTGGTCGATGCCAGTACTGATCATGAGGCTCTCGCCAAGGTCGGTGCCGACTTGACTGTTCGGGAGCAGGAATTGAATGGCCTGGAGGAACGTTGGTTGGAGCTATCAGCCGAAATTGAGGAGATCGATGCTCAGTGACTGAATCAACGACCGATGGATACCCTGACGCCATGACCGACACCGCTGAGACCACCACCGAGACCGGTGACGAAGTGTTGATTGTGACCGAGTCCGCTCGCGCCACGGTCTTCGACATCCGGTCCAAAGAAGACGATGCCGATGCGTTGGGCCTTCGTATCGAGGTCACGGGTGCCACGGGCGTCGACTACACGTATGACCTTTCGCTCGAGCCGCTCGCGGAAGCTGCCGCCGACGACTTCATTCATACGAACGAAGGGTTGGCCGTCATCATCCCGGCCAACAGTGTTGATGCCATGCGCGGTGCCACACTCGATCTCCCCTCTGTCGCCGGACAGGGCGGTCTGGTCATCCGAAACCCGAATCGTCCCAATCCGCTCGGTGAGATGGGTCAGCTCGAACTCACTGGTGATTCGGCCAACAAGGTCCGCACGCTCCTTGCCGAACGCATCAACCCTGCTCTCGCTTCCCATGGCGGCTTCGCTGAGTTGGTCGGCGTCGATGGCGAGAAGGCCTATGTCACCATGGGCGGAGGTTGCCAGGGCTGCGCCATGAGTGCTGCCACCTTGCGCGAGGGCATCTCGAAGGCGATCCTCGAGGCGATCCCCGAGATCACCGAGATTGTCGACACCACCGATCATGACCAGGGCGAAAACCCTTACTACAGCTAGCCCTACCTGGGTCTTGCTGTCGATGGCCTACTTTTCAGGTAGGAAACCCGCAGTGAACTCGGGTTAGAGGAGTTCCCGCACGCTGCCGGCGATGCCGGCAGCGTTGAGGCCGAAGCCTGCGTGGAGGTCGTCGGGATGACCGTGGGGCACGTACTCGATGGGTACGCCAAGGACTCGAATGCGGCAGTCGGCGTCACGCTCACCGAGCGCATCACGCACACCGGCGCCGGCGCCGCCGACACGAAGGCCGTCTTCGATTGACACGACCACGTCATGGGTGGCGAGGTCGTCGACCATCGATGGGTCGAGCGGCTGGACGACGCGTGGATCGAAGATGGTGACGTCGATTCCGTCAGCGGCCAGTAACTCGGCGGCGCCGACTGCGGCAGGCAGCATCTGACCGAAGCCGACCAGAGCAACTCGCCCGTCACCAGTCTTAACCTTGCGAGCGTTGAGGCCTGATCCGATCTCGTCGTGGCCGACATGGGCGGCTTTACCGCGAGACCAACGAATGGCGACTGGGCCGTCGGTGAGGTCCATGGCATCTTCCATCATCTGCTGGACTTCTTGGTAGCTCGATGGTGCGAAGACGGTCATACCCGGCACCTTCGTCAGGAGTACGAGATCGAGGATGCCGTGATGCGAAGCCCCGTCGGGGCCTGTGATTCCGGCACGGTCGAGACAGAAGATGACGGGTTGACCGTGGAGACCAACGTCGAGGTTGACCTGGTCGAAGGCCCTGGTGAGGAACGTGGCGTAGAGAACCACAAGTGGTCGGAGTCCGCCCATCGCCATGCCGGTAGCCGCGGTGACCGCGTGTTGCTCGGCGATGCCGACATCGATGCAGCGGTCTGGGAATCGCTCCCGGAAGGGGAGCAGGCCGGTGGAATCAGGCATGGCGGCCGTGATGGCCACGAGTTCGGGGTGCTGATCACCGAGCTTCACCAGCGTCTCCGAGAAGGCGGCCGTGTAGGACCCTTCCTTCATCGAGCCGGTGTCGTGCATGTTCTTGACGTGGTCTTGCTCTGCCGGAGCGTAACCGCGGCCCTTCTGGGTGAGGACATGAACGAGTGTCGGCCCCTCGAACTCGGCGGCGTTGTGCAACGCCTCCTCGATCGACTCGACGTCGTGGCCATCGAATGGGCCGGTGTAACGGATGCCGAGGTTCTCGAAGAACGCTGGTGGCTCCCATATCTCGCGGACCGCAGCCTTTGACATCTTGAGGCCGCGGCCGATCTGTTCGCCCACCCATGGAATGCGTTCGGCGATTTCTTCCACCTTTGCCTGACGGCGCATATAGGTGGGGTTGTTGCGAATCTTGATCAGGCTCTCGGAGAGCCGAGACACGGTCGGAGCGTAGGAGCGGCCGTTGTCGTTGAGAACGATCACGACCTCGCTGCCCGAGTGGCCGAGATTGTTGAGGCCTTCAAAAGCCATGCCGCCGGTGAGCGCGCCGTCGCCAATGACGGCGACGACTCTGCGTCGCTCGTCGTTCGCATTGAAGGCGGTGGCGAGGCCATGGGCATAGCTCAGAACGGTGGAGGCATGACTGTTTTCGATCCAGTCGTGCTCGGATTCGCTGCGGCTGGGGTATCCGGAGAGTCCGCCGCCTTCACGAAGATTGGCAAAGTTCGCGGCGCGTCCAGTGAGAATCTTGTGGACGTAGGCCTGGTGGCCGGTGTCCCAAAGGATCGGATCGTGGGGTGACCGAAACACTCGGTGAAGGGCGATGGTGAGCTCGACGGCGCCGAGGTTTGAACCCAAATGGCCGCCGTGTTCGTTCACGGACTCGATCACGAGGTGGCGGATTTGTTCAGCCAGATCATCGAGTTCGGCGTAGCTGCGGCCCAGCAGATCCTGCGGGCCGGTGAGCGTCTCAAGCAACATCGGACGTAATCGTACCCGCCGGACCCGGCAGAAGGCGAGCGAGTGGCACGGCGAGGATGAGGCCGATGCTCAGCGCGGCGATGCCGCCAACGGCATCGATCCAGTAGTGATTCGCCGTCACGATGATTGAGAACAGGGTGAGGACCGGGTAGAGGGCAATCGCGCCTTTCGCCCAACGGGCTCGCAGGATCGGGAATAAGGCAACCGTGCACCACAGGGCCCATCCAACGTGGAGACTCGGCATCGCGGCGTACTGGTTGGAGATCGACTCCATCGTTCCTGATTCGAATGACCACAGACCGCCTGGATCCACGAGTGTGTCGACATAGTCATGGCCCGGTACGCAGGCGCCGTACTGCGACGCGCAGTTCGACAGTAGCCGTGGCGGCATCAGCGGGAAGAAGGCGAAGCCAATGAGGGCGACGCTTGTCGTGGATGCCAGCGCCGACCGCATGTAGGTGTAGCGATGCGGGAACCGTAGGAACAACCAAACCATGGCACCAATAGTCACAATGAAGTGGAACGAGCCATAGAAGATGTTCCAGAAGATGATGAAGGAGTCCCAATCCAAGAATTTCTGGTGGACCCATTCCTCAAAGTAGAGACCGAGCGCCCTTTCGCCGTCGATGACGCGAATGGCGTTGTCGAAGGCTGATTCCTTGATCGACGTGCCCAGCGTTGAACCGAACTGATTCCGAACCGCTGAGTAGACGCCGTAGAAGATCAGCGTGATCAGCGCTTCAACCCACCAGCGAAGTCGGCGGTGAGGGGTGGCATCGAGCGGCGCGGTCCCATTGGAATTATCCAACGTTGAATTTTCGTTCATCGCTCCACCTCCCTCTCCGCTCGGGGTTCCCGGGAACCAACGATCCGGGTCGGGATCGTACCGGCGGTAGGATGGTGCTGACATGCAGCCCCATGGAGGTCTCGTGCTCGACACCGAGTTGATCAATCGCACACTGTCCACTGCGCTCACTACGGGTGGCGACTTTGCGGAGATATTTGTCGAGGACAAACGGTCTTCGTCGGCCGTGCTCGATGATGGTCGGGTCGAGGAACTCACCAGTGGACGTGACCGTGGCGCCGGTATCCGGGTGGTTGTCGGTGAGACCACCGGGTTCGCTCATACGGCGGATCTCTCCGAAGCAGGTCTCGTCGGCGCGGCTCGGGCCGCAGCTGCTGCTGCTCGTGGTGGAGGGGGCGGTATTCGTGAAGTCAACGTCTCCGCGATCGACGTGCCGCGAGGCACTCCGATTCGGATCCCGCCGGAGGAGGTGGCCAAGGCAACCAAGGTCGGCCTGCTCACACTGGCCAATGAAGCTGCGCGGGGGAGTGGCTCGGCCATCACCCAGGTCTCGGCTCGCTATGGCGACAGTCGCCGCCGTATCCTTGTCGCGAACTCTGATGGGCTCCTCGCCGAGGACGATCAGATCCGCACACTCTTTTCGGTGAGCTGCGTCGCCACCGGCGATACGGGCCTGCAAACCGGTCGTGAGTCGGCCGGCCGCACTGTCGGCTTCGAACTCTTCGACGAGACTGATGTTGAGGAGATGGCTCGCCGAGCCGCCGAGCGTGCACTCACCAAACTCAACGCCCGTCCAGCACCGTCCGGGGCCATCCCTGTTGTGGTCGGCCCAGGTGGTGGAGGCGTTCTCTTCCACGAGGCGTGCGGCCATGGCCTCGAAGCCGATCTTGTCGCCAAGTCTGCTTCCGTCTTCGCCAACCGCGTCGGCGAGAAGGTAGCCGCCGACTGCGTCACATTGATCGATGACGGCACCATGGCCGGCGAGTGGGGCCACTTCGCCATCGACGATGAGGGCCGCCCTGCTGGCAACAACATTCTGATCAAGGACGGCGTGCTCACCGACTACATGTGGGACTACCTGCGGGCCCGTAAGGAGGGTCGTGTTGGTTCGGGCAACGGTCGTCGCCAGAGCTATCAACACCTGCCGATGGTGCGAATGACCAACACCTACATCAGTAACGGAACCGAGGACCCTGCGGCGATCGTGGCCGATACCGAGTCAGGTGTCTATGTCGCTCAGTTGGGCGGCGGACAAGTCAACACTGCGACGGGCGACTTTGTCTTTGGTATGACCGAGGCGTACCTGATCGAGAACGGCGAAATCACCGACCCGATCCGCGAAGGCAATCTCATTGGTAATGGTCCTGAAGTACTCACCCGTATCGACGCCCTTGGCAATGACTTCGCCATGGGTTCGCCGGGCATGTGCGGCAAGGACGGCCAGGGGGTTCCCGTTGGTGATGGCACGCCGACCCTTCGGGTCGAAAGCCTCACTGTCGGCGGCACGGCTACCTGATCCGATGAGTGAACTTCTTGATCTAGCCACCCGTGTTGCGGGGTGGGCCAAGGACGGCGAGCAGGTTGAGGCCTACGTCGTGCACGAGCGTGAGACCGAGGTCCGCGCCTATGAGGGCGAGATTGAATCGCTGTCGAGCGCTGAGAGCCAAGGCATCGGCGTTCGTGTCGTTGTCGACGGCAAGCAGGGCTATGCCTACGCCGGCACTCTCGACGAGGACGCACTCGGCGAGACGCTCAGCGAGGCCCGCGATAACGCGGCGTTCGCCGAGTCAGACGAGTTCAACGGTGTGGCTGAGCCCGATGGTGTCTCTCCGGCTGTGCTCGAGCTTTTCGACGAGCGACTGGCGTCGTTCTCGACGGACGACAAGGTGGCGCTAGCGATTGAACTCGAACGGGCAACCCGTGCCGCAGATCCTCGGATCAGTGGCATCGAGTCGGCTGAGTACATCGACACGATCTATGAATCGGCCGTGGCCACGTCCACCGGCATCGCTTCGGTCACTCGCGAGACTGGCTGCTATGTGTCGGCCTACGCGCTCGCCGAGGAGAACGGCGAAACCCAGACGGGCTTCGGTTTCTCTCTTGGTCGGTACCCGGGCGAACTCGATGTGTCTGTGGCCGCTGCGGACGCTGCCGAACGGGCCACACGACTGCTCGGCGCCGTGAAGCCGTCCACCGCTCGACTCACTGTCGTGCTCGACCCGTGGGTTACCGCTCAGTTACTTGGCATTATTGGACACACGCTCACCGGCGAAGCTGTGCTGAAGGGTCGCTCACTCTTCGCCGACCGTATGGGCGAGGAGGTGGCGATGTCCTCGATCACGCTCCTTGACAACGCCACGAACCCGGATGCGTTCACCGCATCGATGGTTGATGGCGAAGGCCTGGCCACACGCGCCACGCCATTGATCTCTGACGGTGTCCTTCAAGGCTTCCTTCACAACTCGTACTCGGGTCGTCGCTCCGGCACCGCATCCACTGGTTCGGCTGTACGTGGCGGCTTCAAGGGAGCCCCAGGCGTGGGTGCGCAGGCGCTGGTGCTTTCCCCGGGGACTCGAACCCAGGCCGAACTGATCTCCGACATTGACGATGGTTTTCTGGTGCAAGAAGTCGCCGGTCTGCATTCCGGTGTCAACCCGGTCTCGGGTGACTTCTCCACCGGTGCTGAGGGTCTTCGCATCCGCAATGGTGAAATTGCTGAGCCGATTCGTGAGGTCACGATCGCATCCACGCTCCAGCGTCTCCTTCAGGACGTGCAGGGCATCGGCAACGATCTCGAATTCTTGCCGATGAGTGCCGCCGGCGTGTCGCTGGTGGTTGCCGATGTCACCATGTCCGGCGGCTGATCAACCCGTGACTGAACCCATTGAGTTGGCTCGTTCGATTCTCGAACGCGTTGAGGATGACGAAGCCGTAGAGGTATGTGTCGGCCGTTCTGTGCGCACCGAGGTGCGTGTCCACAGCGGTGAGGTTGAATCCTTGACCTTGGCTGAAAGCCATGGCATCGGCGTCCGCGTCATCCTTCAGGGCCCCGACGGCAATCGTGAGGGTTTGAGCCACGCCGGATCCTTCGACGCCGACGTGGTCGATGATCTACTCGCAGAAGCGCGTGACAACGCACTGTTCGCTGAACCCGACCCGCATGTGGCGCTCGCTCAACCTGACGGTGTGCCCATCAGTGGCATCGATCCATGGAGTGACGCTGTCGAGAAAATGTCGGTGGATGACAAGATCGCCATCGCCGTCGCGGTCGAGGCCGCGGCACTCGCCGCAGATCCTCGGGTCCGAGGCGCACGAACATCGGTCTACGGGGACTCTCGAAGCGAGAGCGCAATCGTCAGCACTGCTGGCATCGAGACCACTGGTCGGTCAACTGGGGCATCGACGTCCACAATGGTGCTGATCGATGATGTCGACGGGGGAACACGCACCGGCTCAGCGGTCGATGCTTCGCAGTCCCCCCTCGATCTTGATCCGCAGATGGTCGCCGATCGGGCCGTGCAGCGGGGGCTTCAACTTCTCGATGCGCGCCAGCCGATCACCGGTCGCCCCTCTGTGGTATTCGAGCCTCGTTTTGCCGCAACGGTGCTCGGCTTGGTTGCAGCAATGTTGGCCGGGGACCGAGTCGTGAAGGGGCGTACGCCCTTCGCAGACCGTGTCGGTCAGCAGATCGCGGCGACACTGCTCACGATGTTCGACGATCCCACGGACGCGGCATCGCTCGGCGCATCAGCAACCGATGGGGAGGGACTGGCCTGCCGCCGGGTCCCGCTCGTTTCGAACGGCGTGCTCGACGGTTTCCTCCACGACTGCCACACCGCGCGGGTCGCAGGCTCAGCTTCGACAGGCTCAGCACTTCGGTCCGTCCGGGGCACTCCTTCGCCCGGGTTTCGGGCCTTGCATGTTTCCCCTGGCAGAGGCGACCTTGCGTCGTTCATCGCGGACATTGACGACGGACTCCTCGTGGCCGGCCTTCAGGGTCTGCACTCAGGCGTCAACCCTGTCTCTGGCGATCTATCGGTCGGGGTAGAGGGGATCCGCATTCGTGATGGCGTACTCGCAGAGCCGATCCGAGAGGCCACTCTTGCGGGGGCGATCCCTCGCATGTTGCTCGACATCACCCGTATTGGCGACGATCTCGAACGACTACCCGGGGGTTCTCACGTCCCCTCGATCGTTCTCGACGGCCTCACGCTCGGCGGTTCCGGATCATGAGCCGCTTCGTCGACGCTGCGTTCTAATCTCCAATCCGTATGGAGATCCTCCACGCCATCGTGCTCGGCATTGTTCAGGGCCTGTCAGAGTTTTTGCCGATCTCGTCGAGCGGGCATCTTGAGTTGACGAGATGGGCGTTCGGATGGGATGCCCTCACCCCGGAGATCGAGACCGCATTCGACGTCGCCGTCCACCTCGGCACGCTGGTCGGCGCAATCGGCTATCTGCGCAACGATGTTCGCCGCTACCTTGCGGCAGGCTTTGCCCCGCTGCGAGGAGCGCCGCTCGACACCGACGGAAAGATCGCCTGGTGCCTCGTGGCGTCGGCCGTCCCCGCTGGGATCACCGGCGTGTTGTTGAAGAATCAGATCTCTGGTCTCGACAGCATCTGGATGATTGCGACGATGTTAATTGTGTTCGGCCTGATCTTGTTGGCGGCTGATCGAATGCAGGGTGACAGAACACTGACGGAGTTCCGCCTGCGCGATGCTCTGGCCATGGGGATCGGCCAGGCATTTGCCCTACAACCAGGCGTTTCCCGGTCTGGGGCGACCCTCACGGTTGCCCGAGCTCTCGGCTACAGCCGCGACTCGGCGGCTCGTCTCGTCTTCTTGATGGGGCTTCCTGTCATCGCCGGCGCGGGTGTGTTCGCTCTGGCCGATGCGTCGATCCCGAGCTCGTTCTGGCCGCCATTCCTCTGGGGTATGGCGGCATCAGCAGTCACGGGCTGGGTCGCCGTATGGGGCACGCTCAGGATCGTGCGCTCGCACACGTTCGCTCCATTCGTGACATACCGGGTCATGGTGGGTCTCACGGTCCTTTTGGTCCTCGCAACCGGTATCCGCTGACCGACTTGAGCCTCAGCGCCCGACCAGGGTTACCTCAATGCCGCCGCGACCGAGTTCTCCGACCACCCGCGAGATCGCAGTGTCGTCAACTGACACCGTGACCGAACCCGGCTGAGTCGAGACAGCAAGTCCATCATCGATAAGGATGCGGCCATCGAGAATTGCCACCAAGCCGACCAGGTCGCCGACGGCGTAGATATCGGCCGACACGGAGATAGTGACGGCGTGTCGGCCCTCATCTACGGCCGCTGCTACGGGGCCGGCTCCAGCCACGCCGAGATCGGCGGAACGAAGGATCTCACCCTTGGTCAGTGAAACTCGGGCGCGTTCGCCGGTTGGATCGTCTATTGCGGCATCGATCGGCCGAAGTGCCGTGGGTGCAGGTAGGCGAACGATATCGCTGCTCGTCAATCGTGTTCCCGCCTCGATCACGCCGGTCGCGACCCAGACATCCCGTCCGGCTCCCCACGCGGCCTCAGCATCGGTCATGGCGCGACTGGCGGACGTAACGGTCTGAGCGACCAGCACAGTAGCGACGAACGCAGCGACCGCCCGCCAGATCGGTATTCGGCGAGTCAGTATCCGAACGCGAGCAAGGACGGATGTGACCGACGCTGCCGCAGTCGGCCGTCGTAGTTGGTACGCCATGACAAATTCACTTCCGAAGCCCGAGGTTCAGGAGGGGAAGTGGGTTGTGGTGCTCGACGAGCCAACTTAGTCAGACAGTGACTTAGTCAGACGAGGAGGACGTGCTGCTCGTCGATCCGGATGTGCTCGACGACGAGTCGTTCTTTGATGTTGAACTCTTGGAGGAGGAGTCGCTCTTCGAAGATGAGTCGCTCTTGGAGGAGGAGTCGCTTGAGGACGAGTCGCTTGAGGAGGACGTGTCGCTGGAACCGGTCGACGAAGAGGTCTCGCTGGACCGGGATTTGGCCGTCGATCCGTGGTCGTTCTTGTAGAACCCATCGCCCTTAAATGCGATGCCCACCTTGGAAAACACCTTCCTTACGCCGGCGCCGCACTCGCTGGGTTCACCTTCGTGCACCTGTGGACAGATGGTGAGGGCGTCGTCGGCGAACGACTGCCAAAGTTCAAACATCTTGCCGGTGCGTTCACATCGGTAGTCATAGGTCGGCACGGCTGAGCAGGGTACTAGCGTTCGAGACTCAGAACACCGTACGATGGGGTCGTGGTTGCACTCATCGGGGGACTGGTGCTGGCCTACCTTGCCGGCACATTCCCGACCGCCCTCATTATTGGTCGTCGCGTCGGCACTGACCCGACCCTGGCGGGGTCACGCAACCCGGGCGCATCCAACGTCTATCGATTGATCGGCCGCCGAGCCGGTGTCATCGTCGGATTGATCGACATGTTGAAGGGCGCAATCCCCACCGCGATCGCCCTCGCTGTTGCTGGGCGGCCCGAGGCGCATGCGGTCTGGTTGGCCGCAGTTGCCGGTCATGTGTGGCCGGTCACTCGCAAGTTCCGGGGCGGTAAGGGCATGGCAACAGCGGGTGGCGGAGGCATCGTCCTCGGCCCCATCGTCGGCCTTGCGTGCGCTCTACTCTTTCTCGGCATTGTGAAATTTGGCCGTGTCGCTGCCATCGGCTCATTGTCGTGTGCGGTCGCCTACCCGATCATCGGTGCCATCGTCGGTCGGCCAGGATGGGAGATAGCGGTGTCGTCAGGGGTCGCTGTGATCCTCTTCATACGTCACCAGAGCAATATTCGGCGGCTGCTGCGTCACGAGAAGTCGACCGTCACGGGTTGAGGCGGATTGGATGCCATTGCGACGCCGGTCGGTGACTCGACTTGCAGCGCGCGACCATTGAACTGAGCCTTGATGACCCAGCGGTCGCCGCCGATGTCGCGGAGATGGCCACGTCGATCGCCCAGTCCCGCCGCTGACCTGATCTCCCAACCGGGTTGGCCTTGGCTAGCACTGGTGGCACTCTGGCGACGTGATCTCGCTGGATGAAGCACGTCAATATGTCCTCGACCGGATCGTAAGGCTTCCGGTCGTAACCATTCCCCTCGCTGATGCTGCCGGGCTAATTCTGGCCGTTGATGCCATGGCCGCAGAACAGGTTCCACCGTTTGACAACACGGCGATGGACGGCTTTGCCGTCCGAGCGGCTGACACCGTTGGTGCACCTTTGGTGCTGCAGATGATCGGCACGGTCGCTGCTGGCGCAGCGTTTGACGGTGAATGCGGTGCGGGTCAAGCCGTCCGCATCATGACTGGCGCTCCAATGCCCTTGGGTGCCGATGCGGTAGTGATGGTCGAGCGCACAACACTTGATGAGGCGGCCGAATCGGTGGAGATAGATATCGAAGTCCCGGTTGGCAACCATGTGCGTACTGCTGGTGAAGACGTGCAGCCCGGCGATCTCTTGTTTCCCGCCGGAACTCAACTCACGGCCGGCCACCTTGGAGTCCTGGCCAGCGTCGGCCTTCAGGTGGTCGACGTCGTTCGCCGCCCGAGAGTCGGTGTTGTTTCGACCGGCGACGAGTTGGTAGACGATGGTCGGGCACTTGAACCAGGCGAGATCCGCGACTCAAACCGTCGCACCTTGCTCACCCTGGTCGCTGAGGCCGGATGGGATGCCGTAGACCTTGGCATCGCTGTCGACGAGAAGGCCGCCATCGAGGCGTCATTCATAGAGGGAGCAGCTCGTTGCGATGCGGTGCTGTCGTCGGGCGGCGTTTCGATGGGTGCATTCGACTATGTGAAGGTTGTACTGGACGAGATTGGCGACATGCGTTGGATGCAGATAGCGATCAAGCCGGCCAAACCGTTTGCGTTCGGTCTGATCGGTGAGACGCCGATGTTCGGGCTGCCCGGTAACCCCGTGTCATCCATGGTTTCGTTCGAACTGATGGCCAAGCCCGCGCTACGAAAGATGGCGGGGGAGGCGGAGCTCGGTCCCCGGGTGATCAGAGCAACGAGCGCCGACTCGCTCGGCCATTCTGCTGACGGGAAAACTCACTTCTTGCGCGTCGAAGGTGAACAGGACAGCTTTGGGCGTTGGACCGTGCGTCGCGCCGGCGGCCAGGGGTCTCATCAGCTCACAGCTATGGCTCGCGCCGACGCGCTGGCAATGGTGCCCGATGGTGCGGCCATGGCACCGGGCGACGAGGTCGACATCATCGTTCTCCGGTAGTGTTGAATTTGTGACGACTGAGCTGATTGACGGGTTTAGGCGGGTCCATCATGACCTTCGCATTTCTGTCACCGACCGCTGTAACTTCCGCTGCACCTATTGCATGCCGCAGGAAGGCATGCAATGGCGTCCACGCGAAGAGATTCTTACCTTCGAGGAGATTGAGCGCCTGGCGAGGATCATGGTCGAGCGTTACGGCGTCGACTCGATCCGGCTGACCGGCGGTGAACCCACCGTCCGAGCCCGATTGCCGCTTCTCGTCGAGAAGCTCGCCGCCCTCGGAGTTGATCTCTCCATGACCACCAATGGGGTCTCGCTACCGCTGCTGGCAGACGAACTCAAGCGGGCGGGCCTCAAGCGGCTCAACATCTCGCTTGACTCATTTCGCGCTGACCGCTTTCTTGAGCTCACCCGCCGCGATGAACTGCAGCGCACACTGGCCGGCATCGATGCAGCGATCGAGGCTGGGTTCGATCCGGTGAAGATCAATGTCGTGATTATGCGCGGCATCAACGATGACGAAATCCTTGACTTTGCCGAATTCGGGCGTCAGAAGGGCGTCATGGTCCGGTTCATTGAATTCATGCCCCTCGATGCAGATGAGATCTGGAACAACTCGCTCGTCGTCACGCAGAGCGAAATTGTCGACGTCCTTGGGGCGGAGTACGAAATCGAACCGATCGAGCGAACGTCGGCGCCGGCCACTCGATGGCGTTACTCCGATGGCAAGGGCGAGATCGGCGTCGTCGCCAGCGTCAGTGAATCGTTTTGTGAGAGTTGTGACCGCGTGCGCATCACTGCCGACGGTCAGTTCCGCAGTTGCCTGTTTGCAACTGAAGAGACTGATGTTCGGGCTCTCCTGCGGGATGGGTCCAGTGACGATGTGGTTGCCGAGGCGCTGGAGCGCACGGTGGCGGCCAAGTGGGCTGGTCATCAGATCAATCAGGTGCAGTTCATTCGGCCTCGGCGAAGCATGTCCGAAATCGGTGGCTGAGGAGCCATAGACTCCGTCGCATGTCAGACAGCGGCTTCACCCACCTCGACCCCCTCGGACGGGCCCGAATGGTCGACGTGACCCCGAAGGAACCGTCGCATCGCAGGGCTATTGCTCGTGGACGTGTGTCGATGACTACGGAAACGGCTTCAGCCGTTGCCCAGGGTGCAATCAAGAAGGGCGATGTGCTCGCCGTTGCCCGGGTGGCCGGCATTCAGGCTGCGAAGCGGACGGCGGATCTGATTCCTCTGTGTCATCCCCTTCTGATCGGGGCGGTCACTGTCAACTTTGAGATAAATGATGAGTCGATCGCGGTCGAGGCGGCTGTTGAAACTATCGATCGCACGGGCGTGGAGATGGAAGCACTCACGGCGTGCAGCGTTGCCGCCCTCACGATCTACGACATGTGTAAGTCGATGGATCGAAGCATGGTGATCGGGGAAATCGCGCTCTGGGAAAAGACTGGGGGTCGGTCGGGGCAGTATCGTCGCAACGAAACTGACGTCTCAGATCGACCACTCGGTGAGTAGCTTCGGGTCACATATTCCACACGGAGTGTCACATTGATGACACCGGTGGCATAGAGCGTCGATTAAACGGTTGCTTTTTCGTTGCGTTCCGTAGTAAAACTGTAACCTGGAGTTCGGGTTCCGCATTCTGTGGGCCTTCCTGGAGGGATTTTCCAGTGCCGACGTCGATCGTCCTACTTACTCTTGCCGTTGGCTGGGGTATTTACGTGGTGGTGTGGTGGCGCGACGCGCGCAAAACCACATCATTCGGACGCGATCGCATGGGTTCGTTCAGCTCCGGTATGGGAACCCTCGGCAGTTCGAGCCCCCGGATGCAACTCACAATCACTGCTGGTTCAGCCGCAACTCTTCTGCCTCGCACGATGGCGGACGCCGCTCGCCGTCGCCGACTGATCGGCGTGGTGCTCGGTGTAGCTGCGGTTGTCTCCTTGCTTGCAGCCTTGGTTCTCGGCCCAGTCGCCATAGTCACGCATCTATTCACTGATATTGCCCTGATCTCGTACGCCTACGGATGTGTTCGCCGTCGTAACCTTGCGGTCGAACGCGAGATCAAGGTTCAGATGCTGTATCCCGAACATGTCACTCCTCTCAGAGGGCACGAGCCCCGGACTGTCAACGCCTGATTCACCCGCTGAATCCGTAGGTGCAGCCGCTACGATGACGGCTCCTTACGGGGGTGTAGCTCAGTTGGTAGAGCGCCTCGGTCGCATCGAGGAGGCCAGGGGTTCAACTCCCCTCACCTCCACCCCGTGAAATCCCAGTGTCCGGCGAGCCGGCCTGGGATTTCGTTGTTCTCGACCCAATGTTCTCGACCCAATGTTCTCGACCCAATGTTCTCGACCCAATGTTCTCGACCCAATGTTCTCGACCCAATGTTCTCGGCGTTGGATTCGCCGGCGGCCGACCATCAGGCTCGCCACACTGTCACTCAGACTGTGCTGATGCACTCCCCTGACGAAATGGCCGGAACAGGTCACAGATGAGTCGAGAATGCCGACTGGAGTGCAGCGGACTCTCTCGGAGGATCATTCGTGGCGACCAACCAACACGACTTCGGCATGAAAGCGCCGACGACGCCTGAGGAACTCGGCATTCCTTATGCGCTGGTGACCGACCTTGTCCTGCGACGGATCCTGCTCGACGGCAAAGCCAATGTGGCCAGTCTTTCCCGAGCACTCGCTCTACACACCGGCCTCATCGACAACATCGTGCAGGAGCTTCGCGACAAGAAGGAGATCGAAGTCCTGGGTATGGAAGGGCGCAACTACACGATCGCCCTTACCCAGTTCGGTCAAAAGCACGCAAATGACCGAATGGCGAAGACACGTTATGCGGGCGCCGCCCCAGTGTCTCTTGACGTCTACCGAGCTGTCGTAGCTCACCAGCGTCTCGCTGTTTCGGTCAATCGCGAAGTTCTCAAGGACGCATTCTCAGACCTTGTGATCGCAGACGAACTGCTTGACGAACTTGGACCGGCGCTGAACGCCAACGGGGCCATGTTCCTTTACGGCCCCCCTGGGACCGGCAAGACGTCGATTGCCGAGCGCGTCGTTCGCATTAGCCCTGACACGGTGCTGGTGCCGCTAGCGGTGGAAGTCGACGGCCAGATCATCTCGGTCTTCGACCAGACCGTTCACATCCCGGCTGAAGAGCAGCCCGAAGAACTTGACGCCCGATGGGTGCTCTGCAACCGCCCACGCGTTGTCGTCGGTGGTGAGTTGACTGGCGCAATGCTCGATCTGACCTACGACCAGTCGTCGGGCGTATACCTGGCGCCGCTACAGATGAAGGCCAACAATGGCGTAATGATTATCGACGACTTCGGTCGTCAGGTACTGACGCCAGATCAGTTACTAAACCGTTGGATTGTGCCACTCGACCGTCGCGTCGACTATCTGTCGCTGAACTATGGCGTGAGCTTTGAAGTGCCATTTGACGTGAAGGTGGTGCTTTCGACCAACCTTGATCCATCGGATCTTGGTGATGAGGCCTTCTTCCGTCGGATCCAGACCAAGATCTTCATTGGCTCGATTACCCAAGAGGCATTCGACTGGATCCTTTCTCGTGTCGCTCACGCCATGGGCGTGGGGTGCAACGCTGAATCCGCCGAGTATCTGCGAATGATGTGCATCCAAGAAGGTGGCGATCTCCGCCCCTACCTGCCGGCCGATGTCTGCAAACTGGTAAAGGCGGTGGCCCAGTACGAGGGGAAACCGCCCGTTCTCGACCAGGCCAATATCGATCGCGTGCTGGGGCTCTATTACACCCGGGGATTAGGCGACTCAGGTGGCTACGGCAAGTCCGGTTCCCGGCCGTCAATGGCAGAAGTCCTTGATTCTCCGCAGGCTGGCAAAGCCGCATCAGGACCGGTAAGCACGTTCTGATACCGGCCACTTTCACATGGGTGACCTTGCTACGCGTCGGCCACTTTGTGCCGTGCCTCTTCGGCGCTGACAGCAGGATCGTCGCTTGACCACGGGAAGTTGATCCACTGGTCCGTGCGTTTCCAGACGTATTCGCACTTCACGAGACTGTGCGACTTCTCGTAGAGGACGGCGCTGCGGACCTCGCCGACCTTCTCCGTGCAAAGGTCGTGGACCATCTTGAGCGTGTGGCCCGTATCGGCGACATCGTCTGCGATGAGAATCTTGGCATCTTCCATATCGACAAAGTCGACATAGGGCGGGAGCATGACTGGTACGGGCAGACGCTCGTCAACACCGGTGTAGTACTCGCAGTTCATGACATAAATATTTTTGACCGAGAGGGCGTAGCCAAGCGACGCTGCGGCAAAAAGCCCACCACGGGCAATGGCCAGGATCATTTCGGGGCGGTAGCCGTCGTCGGCAACAACCTGGGCCAGTTCCCGGACTGCTGTTCCGTAGGTGGCCCATTCGAGGACTTCACGCTCTTCGCTCATCCGGGCACCATAGCGGGACAAAGATCGCCCGATTCGTGGCAGGACTGGTTCCGTGTCAGCATTCACACATGGACCCGATTCAGGACACGATGGCCCGCTGGAAAGATGGTCTTCGCGCCGGTTTCCCCGATGGCTACGACTCCGTGCTGCACGAGAACTGCGAGTTCTACTCGCCCGTACTGTTCAAGCCCCTCAAGGGCCGAGACATGACCGCCATGTATCTGGCGGCTGCAGGGAACGTGCTTCCCGGGGACGAATCCAACGAGAATGCTGCGCCTACCGGCAACGGTGACGGAAAGTTCCGTTACACCAAGGAAGTGCTCGACGGACACCATGCGGTGCTTGAGTTCGAGACCATGGTGGGCGACGTTTCGGTGAACGGCGTTGACATCATCACGTGTGATGATGACGGCATGATCACCGAGTTCAAGGTGATGCTGCGACCGCAGCGGGCCGTGGAATCCGTGCGTGAAGGCATGGCTGCCATGCTGGAGAAGATGAACGGCTGAGAGTCGTCAGTCGTCGAGTCCAGTGGTCGGCGCGGCTCGAGCATCGCCAACCGGAGTCGGTCGAAGCTCCAGCATCCGCTCGCGAAAGAAAATGAACAGACCGGTCGCGATGACGATCGAGATGCCGACCCACTGAAGTCCGCCTGGAAACTCGTCAAAGAAGAGATAGCCGAAGATCGTGGCGCTCACGATTTCGAGATAGCTGAATGGTGCCAGAATTGACGCCGGCGCCAACTGGTAGGCGATGACGATGGTGATGTGAGCAGCGGTCGAGACAATGCCCATCAGGGCAAGAAGGGCGATCTCTTCGCCCAAGTTGGGAAGGGTCAGTCGATAGTCGAATGCTCCGACCAACTCGCCGATCACGATGCAGACACCGATCGTTATCATGCCCCCCGTGGCCGACCACAGCTGCATGGTCACGGGGTGTTCACCGGCCCCATAGCGGCGGGTGATCAGCAGATAGGTGGCAAACATCAGCGCTGCCAGCAAGGGGAGAAGCGCGACTGCGCCGAAAAGTTCGTAGCTCGGCTGTACGACCAGTAGCGCTCCACAGAAGCCGATAGCGGAGGCGATGCGTCGTGGCCAGCCGACATGATCACCGAGAAAGACCGCAGACAAAGCGAGCAACAGCATCGGCTCGATGAAGAACACGGCGATGGTGTCGGCCAACGGCATGTACTTCACTGCGACGAAGAAGATCATGCTCCCGCCGCCGTGGAGCGCACCCCGTATCAAATGGATGAACGGTCGCATCGGCAGCAAGCTCGGGCGAGGCCGGTCAGGCTGGATTCGTCGCGCCAAGATCGACCTCGAAAGCGCGATGCCAAGGAAGACGAATACGAACTGAGCCGCGAAACGTCCGAACCCAATGCTCGCCGGCGCGAGGTCATAGTTCGTTGAAAGCGACTTCGCCGCAGTGTCCATGAGCGGGATCAAGGCCATGGCGGCGACGAGCAGCACCATTGCTCGCACCACTGGCCCTGATTGCATCTTGCCCCTCCCCCAAACGGTGACCGGAGGCTAGTGCTCTCTCGTCGGTTTCATTGCGCTACATGGAGCCGTAGTGTCGCCCCGAAGCCATACGGACCGAGGGGGGATCGTGGGCGCACTCTTCGGTCTGATGGCAGCGTTGACGATCACCGCTGGCGACTTCTTCTCGCGGCGGGTTACAAACGAGATCGGCCCGATAGTCGCCGCCAGTTCGACCAGCCTTCTCGCCACGATGACCGCCCTCGTCTTCGCGCTTGCCACCGATGGGTCGCTGATCGCTGGAGACATGCTCCTCGGCGCACTGTCCGGCATCGGCTTCGGTGTCGGCATTGCCACCTACCTCCACGGCGTATACATCTCATCATCTTCGGTGGTTGCGCCGGTCAATGCTTCGCTCGCGACACTCATACCGTTCACCTACGCCAGCATCGTTGGTGCCGTACCGCCACTCGTGGCCATTGCCGGCGCCGCGGCGACCATCGTTGGTCTGATCTTTGTGACGGTGGGCGGAGCCAAAGCCAGCAACGTCCGCGGTGGGTTTCCGGTCGCCGCCGTCTCTGGGCTGGGCTACGGCTTCGGCACGGTTTTCATGATCAACCTTGACGAGGCATCGGGCAACTGGCCGCTGGTTTCGCAGCGTGGGGTCGCGGTTCTTGTCGTCGTGCTCTACGCCTTGGCGCGCCGGCGCCCCTTGCTTCCACCGAAGCGGTTTGCTCCAAACGTCATCGCCGGTGGCTTCTTCGCTGGCATGAGTTCGATCCTCTTACTCGCAGGTCTTTCGCTCAACGCACCGGCTGCATCGGTGACCGTCTCGCTCTTCCCCGCTGCAGCAGTCGTCTCTGGCCGCCTGTTCTTCGGCGACTCTGTCTCACGTCCTCAAGTAGTCGGCCTCCTCATCGTCGTGGCTGGCACCGTAGGAATCGTGGTGGCCTAACGCACGTCTGGGGACAGACCCCAAACGTGCGTTGTCATCCACTTGTTATCGCCATCTGAGACCGGGAGAGTTTCGTGGTGGCCGGTAGCCGTTCACGAGCGACGCGACGCCTGCCGCAATGACGCGCGGCGATGTCGGCAGTCGTTGGTCACGCACCCAGACCAAGTAACGCTGGGTGTCTGCCCGGCGATACTCAGTCGCGGCCGTCGAGGAGGCCTGCCACCAGGGCGGCGACTTCGCTGCGTTCGCTGCGAGTGAGGGTGACATGGCCAAAGAGGGGATGGCCGCGGAGGTGATCGACCACGGCTCCAATGCCGTCATAGCGGCCGACCCGGAGGTTGTCGCGCTGAGCGACGTCATGGGTGAGCACAACCTTGGACCGTTCGCCGATGCGAGTGAGAGCGGTGAGGAGCACGTTGCGTTCGAGGTTCTGTGCTTCGTCCACGATGATGAATGCATCGGTGATCGAGCGCCCGCGGATGTGGGTGAGCGGGAGAATCTCGAGCAGTTGACGGCGGACTACTTCATCGACAACCTCGGGACCGGCGATGGCTTCAAGCGCGTCGGTGACGGCAGCTGCCCACGGTGACATTTTGTCGGTCTCGTTGCCAGGGAGGTAGCCGAGGTCTTGGCCCCCGACGGCGTAAAGCGGACGAAAGACCATCACCCGCGAGTGAGTTCGCTTTTCGAGGACCGCATCAAGGGCGGCCGCGAGAGCCAGCACCGACTTGCCGGTGCCTGCCCGTCCGCCGAGTGACACGATCCCGACACTGTCGTCCGTCAGCAGGTCGAGGGCGAGTTGCTGTTCCCGGGATCGAGCGCGGACGTCGAACACCGGTCGATCGATGATCCGATGGACTCGCTTGTCGGCATGAACCCGGCCAAGACCGCTCTGGCTTCCGGCCACGAGCGCCACGCCGGTGTTCACTGGGAGGTTGCGGGTCTCGTCGAGATCGATCATGCCGAACTCGAAGAACTCGTCGACGTCGCAGCTCTCGACCAGAAGATCCGTATAGCCGGTCCACCCGTCGTTCTCGACGTCGCTATCGCGGAACTCCACGGCGTCGAGGCCGAGGACACCGGCCTTCAAACGCAGCGGCAGGTCCTTGGACACCAGGGTGACCTCGAGCCCTTCGGCGGAGAGGTTGTTGGCGACGGCGAGGATCCGGTGGTCGTTGTTGTTGCCCCGGAATGCCTCCGGCAGAGGTTCGGGGCTCATGTGGTTCAGCTCGACTCGAACAGTGCCGCCGTAGTCGTTGATCTCGAGCTCTTCAAGGAGCGATCCGTGGGCTTCGCGTAACTCTTCGAGCGATCTCAGCGCGCTCCGTGCTGCCCACCCCAGATCGGGGTGGTGGCGTTTGCCTTCCAGCTCGGTCAGTACGACCAGCGGAAGAACGACGGCGTGTTCCTCGAAGCGTCGAAGCGCTGTCGGCTCGCTCAGCAAAACCGACGTATCGAGGACATAGGTACGGCGTGTGTCCGTCATGTTCTTACTGACGGTATGTGTGACTGCCCACTGAGCGTGGGATGGTCGTTGAGCGTTGCTGAGTGCTCAGGTGACCTCGACGTCGACCTGGTGCCAACCTTCGGCGCCATCGGGGGCGACTGCCTTTGGCCCAATCGGCTGAATGTCGCCGTTACCGTCGAATGCTCGCACGGCGATCTGGTGGGTTCCCTGGGACGCATTCCAGTCGGTTCTCCACTGAACCCAAGTCTCGTCACTGCCCGGACGAGCGAGATCGCAAGGGATCCAGTCGTTGTTGTCGATGCTGATCTCTACGGCTGAAATGCCTCGGGTCGGTGCCCACGCCACACCGGCGACAGGCGTGATGCCGGCCGCGATCCGGGCTCGATGCTTTGGTACATCGACACGCGACGTCGTCTTCATCGGCCCGTCCTTGGACCAACCGAGGTCGATCCAGTACCCGTTGAAATCTTCCCAGGTGGTCATCCGGATCTCTTTGATCCACTTCGTGGCCGACACGTAGCCGTAGATACCGGCCACGACGAGTCGCGCTGGAAAACCACTGCGAATCGGGAGGGGCTCGCCGTTCATGCCGACGGCAAGCAGCGCATTGCGGCCGTCGCCAAGGAGTTCGGTGGGAAAGCCCGAGTTCCAGTCGTCGACTGAGGTGCTCGTGACCTGGGTTGCGCCGGGCTGGACGCCGGCCCGTTCGAGCAGATCGACAAGCGGGATGCCGGTCCACACAGCGTTGCCGACAAGGTCGCCGCCAATTGGGTTGGAGACGCACGACATCGTGATCGCTTGGTCGACGAGATCCATACCGAGGATCTCGTCGTAGGTCAACTCATACGGGTTGTCGACCATGCCGGTGAACTTCAGTCTCCAGCCGGCAGGATCGACTTGGGGGATCGAAAAGGCGGTGTCGATGCGGTAGAACTCCTCGTTGGGAGTGATCCAGCGGCTGAGGCCCTCAGGAGAGACAAAGGGCTCTGTTGCGACAGCGGCCGGTGCTATCGCAGCGGCCTCGGTCGTTGTGGTGGACGTGGCAGCGGTAGTCGTGGTCGTGGTGGTCGTCGGAAGCACAATGGCATCGCGGGCGATCTCGGCCGCTGACGGCTCAACAGTTGCCTTGCCCAGACCGACACCGGTGAGTGCGATGGCACCGGCCCCTCCGCTCCAGGCCAAGAAGGCCCGGCGGCTTCGTGGTGGGTTGAGCGGGCTGGCCAGTTCGTCGTTGCCGGGCTCGACAATTGTGCCGCGAGCGATACCGACCAACAAGATGAGGGTCGTGACGCCGAGCCCAGTAGCGAACAGGGACCAGAACCAGCTGGCGATTGTGGGCGATTGCGGATTGCGGCCTGCGGCGAACGCGCCGAAGACACCGAAGGCGATGAATCCGAGCACACCCCAGCGCCGACTCCTGCGGAGGGAAACATCGCCGAGCATGGCGGCGACCAGGAATGAGACAAGCGTGATGCCAGGCAGAAGATTGCCCTTGCCCGCTGATCCCAGGTCTTCGATCGACCATTCGACAACCCAGCCGGGGGTGTAGTCGATTACCCATTCACCGATGCCAAGAACGAGACCGGGGATGTCACTTGCGCCTTCGACCCATTGGCTGAAACCGAGAGCGACGGCGGCCGCAGCGGTACCGGCCAGCGCACCCATCCAGCGCGGCGCGGACGCCCTGCCGTTCTTCACCTGTGAGTCATCGGTCATGTTCGCAACCATGGTTGGAGAACGAAGATTGGCCCCGGATGGTTCCCGAAGGCGCCAGATTCTGTCGGGCAGGCCAGACTGGTGGAACAGATGACCGATTTGATCCCGTGGGGACTCCACGCCGTGCCAGCCGAGCAAATGGTCGACGTCGACCGTTTGGGTCGTGTGATCCGCGTCGACAGGGGCGAGTGTGATGTCATCACCGTCGATGGTGTCGTGCGAGTCCTGTCGGATTCGCAGCGAGCCCAAGATGAACGTGCTCCTGTCACAGGTGACTGGGTCGATATTGGGTACGAGGATGGCCTCGGGGATGTAGTCGCTCGGATCCTTCCTCGCCGCACGAGCGTGAGCCGCCGCGATCCTGCCGAACGCGATCTAGAACAGGTGCTTGCCAGCAACGTCGAACTCGTCGGAGTTGTGCACGGCCTTGACCGGCCGCTGCCCGCCGGGCGACTTGAGCGACTCCTGGTGATGGCAGCCAACAGCGGCGCTGAGCCGATCGTTATCCTGACGAAGGTGGATGTGGCGATCGACGAACCAATCGAAGCCACCGTTCGATCGGTCGCTCGCGACATGGCGGTCTTCGTCACCAGCCTCGACGATGCTGCGAGCCTCGAGACGTTGCGAGATGCCGTTGGGCCGACACGGACCCTGGCGCTCATCGGCGCGAGTGGTGTCGGCAAGTCATCGCTGGTGAATGCACTCGTCGGCACCGAACTACTCGAAGTGGGCGACGTGAGAGCGAGTGACGCCAAGGGTCGACATACCACCACGGCGCGAGAACTTGTGATGCTCCCAGCCGATACGGGGTTGGTGCTCGACACCCCTGGGATTCGGGCGATCGGCCTGTGGGAGGCTGAGCATGCGCTCGACCTCATCTTTGATGACCTTGTCGAACTGACGCATGCGTGTCGATTTCGAGACTGTACCCATGATGCTGAGCCAGATTGTGCCGTGTGCTCTGCGGTGGAAAATGGCAGCGCCGATCCGCTGCGGGTTGATCGATTCCGAGCACTAGCTCAAGAGCTGGAACAGCAACGGGTGCGCGAAGAGGAACGTCAACGTCGCAGTGAGCGCGATGGTGGTTCCCGACGCGGGCGGGGCAAAGGCCGACGCCGCTAGTTCCGGCGTGCAGAGAACGGGGGAGCGCGGCGACCGTCTCGCTCATGGATGACGGCCTGAAATGGTGTGAAGGTTCTGAGCAGGACGGACGTCGACTGGACTCCCGATGGTGGTGTTCGCTCAGCACGCCATCGGCCAACTAACGGCCCGCGTTGATGGGTCCGTTGGCTTTAGCTGGCCGTATCTATGAGGTTGTCGACCAAGCCCCAACTGAGGGCGGTTTCGGCATCGAGCTCTGCTCCCGACAGGAGCCACTCCAACGTCCGTTGGCGGCCGATCCGTGCGGGAATGCTCACCGTGCCCCCGGCGCCGGGGATCAACCCCATCTCGAGCTCCGGGAGTCGGAAAGTTGCGTCAGCGGCGGCGCGTACACAATTAGCGAAGGCGGCGAGTTCGATCCCGGCGCCGACAGCCGGTCCTTGGATCTCGACGGTGGTCCGTTCGCTGACGGCCACAAGGGCCGGCGCGACGTTTGCGGAACTGCGAATCAGGTGAGCGGTCGCGGTGTCGGGCACCGTGCCGAACTCAGCCGGGTCGCCGCCACCGCAGAAGCTCGGCCCGTTCGCCCGGATGAGGAGTGCTCTATCAGGTTCAGCGCCTGCGGCGACGAGAGCGGTGACCAATTGATCGCGCATCGCCGCGTCCATGAGATTGTGCAGTCGAGGTCGGTTCAACACGATCTCCACTGAGGCGCCGTGGTCGTGCATCTCGATCCTGGGTTCATCGAGATCTCGTCGAACCCGGTGGCCGCGGCCGGCCAGCCAGGCGGCGAACTCGGGCCCTCCCTGGAGCGCGGCGTACGCGAGTGACTCGACGAGGAGACCTTCGTCAGGCGAACGTCGCCCATGGCCTCGGAGCACCTGGGCCGCGATGACGGAGGCATTTGGGGAGGCGAGGACAGCATCGATCGCACTGCCCGGTGACTCGCCGACGAGATCCCAAGCGGGATGCGCTCCCGTGCCAACAGCCATGGCCACGACGGGGAGGCCGGCCAGGACCGCTCCGAGTTGTTCGCTCTCGTCGCTGCGCTCGCCGACATCGACAGCCAGCATCGGCACGCCAACGGCGGCTCCAAGAATGCGGTGAAGATCCGGCGACGCGGCAACGGCGGCCGATTCATCGAGCGTCCACCGCATCGCGCGCATGTCAGTCGGTGGGGTCGTCGCCACGATGGGCGAAGTCGGTGCGAAGTACTCGACGCAACAGTTTGCCGGTTTCGTTGTAGGGCAACTCGTCGACGTACTCGACATGAGCCGGCACCCGACTCGAACGAAGCCTCGAACGCACGACCTCTTGAATCTTGGCTTCGCTGGGGGAATCGTCGGCACCCACCAGAACGAGAACCACTTTCTCACCCCATTCGCTACAGGGCACACCGATGGCCGCGACGTCGCGTATGCCGTCGAGTGACAGGACCAAATCTTCGATCTCGCCGGGTGAGATGTTCTCGCCGCCGCGGATGATCACGTCGTCGTTGCGGCCCTTCACGAAGAGGTAGCCGTCGGCATCGATGAAACCGCCGTCTCGAGTCGGGAACCAGCCGTCGACGAGGAGCGAGCCCTTCTCGAGGTATTCGCCGGAAACCTGCTCGCCGCTGACGAAGATCTCGCCAACCTCGCCGGCTGCCAGATCGTTGCCGTCGTCGTCTCGGATTGAGATCTCGATGCCTGGCAACACCTTGCCGACACTGGCCAGGCGCTGTTGCTCGGCCGGATTGTCGCTGTACTGGGCTACTCGATGATCGTCGGGGCCGAGAAGAGCAATCGTAGAACTGGTCTCGGTGAGCCCGTAGGCGTTGACGAAGTTGGTGATCGGGAAGAGATCGAGGGCACGTCGGATGACAGGCATCGGCATCTTGCCGCCGCCGTAGCTCAGGGCACGAACGCCGAGGAGGGGTTCACCGCCGCGCTCATCGAGCGCTTCCACAATGCGGGCCAGCATCGTGGGCACCACCATCGCATGGGTGACGCCCTCGGCCTCGACCGTGTCGATCCACACGTGAGGATCAAACTTCGGAAGCTGGACGATACGGCGCCCCGCATAGATCGACGACAGCATCGAGGCCACACCAGCAATGTGGTACGGCGGAACACTGACGATCGTGGCCTCGTCTTCGCCGGCCCCCATGAACTCAACCGAGTTGAGGATGTACGACACAAGATGTTTATGTCGCAGGACAGCGGACTTGGGTGCGCCGGTGGTACCTGAGGTGAAGAGCAAGACGGCGATGTCATCGGCATCCATCGACCAGGGGTCTGCGAGCGTGGCGCCGGAGGCGGACGCGTCGAGAAACGAATGCCGTTCAACTGTGTCGATGCCAGTGAGCGGGGCGAGGCGCTCGACACCAGAGTGATCAGCGATTGCCACCGCTGGATCGGTGCGTTCAGCGAGGGCTCGGAGGTCATCGTCGGGTAGCCGGTAGTTGAGCGGCACGTAGGGCAGACCCGCCCAGGCCGAACCAAAGAGGGCGATCGGGACAGCGGCACTCGATTCGTCGCACAACACCACATGCTCGGCATCGCCGGCTTTGAAGTGTGCAGCTGCGATCCCGGAGCGATCGAAAAGTTGCTGATAGGTCAGGCCGTCAGCGAGAGAACCAATGGCGACGCGGTCGCCGAGGCCACTGGCGGCCATCTCCAGCAGCATCATGATGTTCATCGATACGACTCCGAGTCAGTCAGAGGCAGGCAGAGTTTTCGCCTGAGCAATGGCAAGAGCGTCGCCGTCAGCGGCCATAGAGCCGTCGCCGGCCTTGGTCGCGAGAAGTTCGATCGTGCCGGCCTCGTTGCCGTAGCGCTTCCCAAGCATGGTTCCCTCAGCAGCATGGTCGGCGGGGGGTCCGGACACCTCACCGGTCCCGGCGGCAACCATCGGTGCACCTCCGCAGGTCAGAGCGACGTCGCCGGCGCCTTTGACGACGATTACTTCGGTCGTGCACACGGTGCTCTGAAAGCGTGCACCAGGCTTCAAGTCGGCCATGGGGTCCCCCTACATTGGTCTTGTGTCCGCCAGTCTGCCGCGGTCGGTGAGGTTGGCCAAGCCGGTCAGTCCCAAGAGCCTGGCGCGGCTACGTTCGTTGGCAGTGGCTGATGGCATGACGACGGACGAGATGTCGATCGCCTGGTGGGCGGGTAGTGGTGCAATGGCACTGACCGGTCGCCCCGATGGGCCACCGAATGTCGCGCCCGCCGCCATCGCCGCCTCGGCATCGGCAGCCGCCTCGGACCTCGCTGCCATGACCTCGCGTTGGGGGCGGGGAGTGGTGGTAGACGGACCTGCCCTCTTGGGGGAGAGGGCTGCGTTGTCTGGCTTTTCCCGCCAGGGTTCAACTTCGGTGGGCGGAGCGTGTCGGTTTGTGAAGACGGCCGACGGTCATGTCGCCCTGAACCTTGCGCGGCCCGAGGATGTTGCAAGCTTGCCCGCTCTAGTCGAAGCAGACCTCAACCCGGACGACTGGCCGTCCATCGCCGCGCGGTTGGCGGTCATGTCTTCAGCCGGAGTCGTCGAGCGGTCTGTGTTGCTCGGCTTGGCCGCGAGCGAGAGCGCGACCGGAGACGTGGGGAGCCCTGTCTCTCCCGCCCATGAGTTGTCTCGTGGTATCGCGTGGAAGGCGAGTCGTCGTCCGCTCGTGATCGACATGACCTCGCTGTGGGCCGGCCCGCTGGCGGGATCGCTGCTGGCTCTCGGCGGAGCGAGAGTGATCAAGGTTGAGGGCAAGGGCCGTCCTGATGGTGCCCGGCTTGGTCCCGCACCGTTCTTTGACCTGCTCAATTATGGCAAGGAGATGATCGAAATTGATTTTGATTCAGTCGCAGGTCGAGACCTGTTGGTTGCCCTGGTGATCAAGGCCGATCTTGTGATTGAAGGGTCGCGGCCTCGGGTCATGAACAGGCTCGACATCGATCCGACTGATGTCGCGAATGGCGGAACCTCGTGGCTGTCGATCACGGCCCACGGTCGAGAGGGTCACGATGCGAATCGGATCGGGTTCGGAGACGACGCGGCGGTCGCTGGTGGACTTGTCGTTCCTGGTGAGCCACCAATGTTTGTCGCTGATGCGGTGGCCGACCCCCTTACTGGGTTGGTCGCCGCCGGGGTCGCCGCAGAGATGCTGGGTGCCGACCACACGGCGGTCGTGGAGACGCCACTGGCGAGAGTCGCTGCATGGGCGAGGGGGCCTGAAGTTCGCGCTGATGTGATTGAGTTCGCCTCAGGTCGGTGGGCCGCAAAACTCGCCGATGAGCGAGTCGTCGTGGCTCCTCCGCGGAGCCGGCCCATCGCCGGACCCGCGGCGACCACCGATGCAGATGGGGCTTCGATCCGCCGGGAGTTCGGGGCCGAGATCCGGTAGCAACCGCTTAGTCCCTTGGTGTCTCGCCGTGATCGGCGGCAACCTCGCGGTTCCCGCCCTGATCTGATCGGTCTCCGGTTCGAACAGGGGACTGACCCCAGATGTCCGAACTCAGGAGAGCGCGGCGATTACGTGGTCGAGGCAGTGGGTGAGTGCCAAGGTGTCATCGGGGTCGATTGCGGGGAACATGCCGATGCGAAGCTGGTTGCGGCCGAGCTTGCGGTAGCCGTTTGTGTCGACGATGCCGTTGGCGCGTAGCACGTCGCAGATTGTGTCGGCGCTGACGGATTCATCGAAGTCGATCGTGGCGACGACGTTGCTTCGCTGCGACTTGATCTCAACGAAGGGTGAGGCGACTGGGGAAGCTTCGGCCCAGCCGTAGAGAATTTCGGCGGATTTGGCGCTTCGGCCGGCCGACCATGACAGGCCACCGTTCTCGTTGAACCAGTTGACTGTCTGGGCGGTGAGGAACACCGTGGACAAGGCAGGCGTGTTGTAGGTCTGGTCCTTGCGCGAGTTGTCGACCGCGGTCTTGAGGTCTAGTGACGGTGGGATCCAGCGGCCGTCCGCCGAGATCTTCTCGACACGCTCGATGGCGGCTGGTGACATCATCGCGATCCAGAGGCCGCCGTCGGAGGCGAGTGCCTTCTGGGGTGCGAAGTAGTAGACGTCGGTGGCGCTGGGGTCGAACAACAGGCCGCCGGCGCCGGAGGTGGCGTCGACCATCATCAACTCGCCGGCATCACCGACGCGTGCCGGGTCGAGCATGACGCCGGTGGAGGTTTCGTTGTGGGTGTAGCAGACGGCGTCGACACCTTCGACACTGGCGAGCTCGGGATGCGTGCCCATCTCAGAGTCGACGAGGGATGGGTCGGCGAGATGAGGCGCGGCCTTCACTGCTTTGGCGAACTTGCTGCCGAACTCACCGAAGCTGAGGTGATGTGAACGATTGTCGATCAGGCCGAATGTTGCGCAATCCCAGAAGCCGGTGGAGCCGCCATTGCCGAGGATGATCTCGTAGCCGTCGGGAGCGCGGAGCAATTCGGCGAGGCCGTTGCGAAGCTCGGCTACCACCATCTGCACTGGGAGTTGCCGATGGGATGTGCCCATATAGTCGGCACCGATTTCGGCGAGAGCGGCAAGCGCTTCGGGCCGCACTTTCGTCGGTCCGCTGCCGAAACGGCCGTCGGCGGGGAGAAGGTCGGATGGAATGGTGATGTCCTGCGTGTTCACGGCTGCAATGGTGACATCAGCTTGATGAAAAGCGTCGACTATTTCGACAAAAGTTCCAAGATAGGAACCGGTTCTTGTCCGCGCCGCGATCGTCACGATTTGAGGCGACGACGGCGGCCCTGCTCGGTAGCCTCGGCTGCATGACTCTCGAGCGAATCTCGCGGCGCGTCGGCGCCATTGCCCCATCCGCCACGCTGGCTGTTTCCAACAAGGCCAAGGCCTTGAAGGCGGCAGGAGAAAACGTGATCGGTTTCGGTGCCGGCGAACCCGACTTCGCAACACCCGATCACATCGTTGAGGCCGCAGTCGCCGCCTGTCGTGACCCGAAGATGCACAAGTACTCAGCAGTTGGTGGTCTGCCCGAACTCAAGGACGCGATCGCCGCGAAGACCATGCGTGATAGCGGACTTGAGGTTGACCCGGCGTCGGTTCTCGTCACCAACGGTGGCAAGCACGCCGTCTACAACTGCTTCGAGGCACTGATCAATCCTGGCGATGAGATCCTGCTGCCGACCCCGTACTGGACCACGTACCCTGAGCCGATTGCCTTGGCGGGCGGCATCACGGTCCCGTTGATCACCGATGCTCTCGGCGGTTTTCGGGTCACGGTCGACCAACTCGAGGCAGCCCGCACACCCAGCACGAAGGCTCTGGTGTTTGTGTCGCCGTCGAACCCGACTGGTGCCGTTTACCCGCGAGACGAGATCGAAGCGATTGGCCGTTGGGCCGTCGAGCACGACATCTGGGTTATTACTGATGAGATCTATGAACACCTGGTCTATGGCACCAACGAGTTTCATTCGCTGCCGGTCGTGGTGCCAGAGATTGCCGACAAGTGTGTGGTCCTGAACGGGGTCGCCAAGACCTATGCCATGACGGGTTGGCGCGTTGGGTGGATGATCGGCCCGGCCGACCTGGTGAAGGCGGCCCAGAACCTGCAGTCTCACTCGACCAGCAATGTTGCGAATGTTGCCCAGATGGCGGCGCTCGCCGCGGTCTCGGGTCCACTCGATGCCGTGTATGAGATGCGTGAGGCGTTCGATCGCCGCCGCAAGATGATGCACGCCATGCTCAGCGGCATCGAGGGTGTCCATTGTCCTGAGCCGCAGGGAGCGTTCTATGCCTACCCAGATATGTCGGGGGTTCTTGGCAAGACTTATGGTGGCGTCGAGGTGAACACGACGCTTGATCTCGCCGACGTCCTGCTTGATCAGGCCAAGGTCGCCATCGTGCCCGGTGAGGCATTTGGTATCGGCGGCGGTGCCCGTTTGTCATTCGCTCTTGGCGACGATGACCTAGGCGAAGGTGTCACACGCATCGCCGACTTCTTGTCCTGACGAGCGTGTCTGAACTGAGCAAGGCTTCCCTATGAACCCGAACCCTGACGTCACACCTTTCGGTGCATGGTCCTCGCCGATCAGCGCAGAAACGCTGGTGTCTGGTGCGGTTGGAATCAGCGAGGTATGTGTTGATAGTGGTGGCATTTGGTGGGCCGAGTCGCGCCCCGACGAAGGCGGGCGGACCGCCGTCATGCGCTGCCAAGATGGTGAGATCGAGGAGATCACACCGGCCGACGCCTATGTGCGCACACTTGTCCACGAGTACGGGGGTGGTGCCTGGTGGGTGCACGCCGGCACGCTGTTTTACGTCGATGTCTCCGACCAGCGGTTGCGAAAGCTGACTCCTGGCTCCGAGCCGGTCTTTTTGACCGCTGAATCGGAGATCGAACGCGGCTTTCGCTATGCCGACGGGAGGGTCACTCCTGATGGTCAGTGGTACATCTGCGTGCAGGAGCGTCACGAGCCGGATGCGGAGCCGGTCAATGAGTTGGTGGCCATCGCCACCGATGGTTCGGAGCGTGTCGATGTCGTGTGGGGCGGAGCCGACTTCGTCTCCTCTCCGCGTATCTCGCCGGATGGCTCGTTGGTTGCGTGGTTGTCCTGGAACCATCCGAACATGCCGTGGGATGCCACTGTTCTGCACGTCCATCACCTCGATGGTGCCTCGTTGGGCGATGAAGTCGTGGTGCTCGGCAATGGTGCCGAGGCGTGGGTTGAGCCGGGGTGGGGCCCCGATGGCCGCTTGTTCGCATGTAGCGATCGTGACGACTGGTGGAATCTTTATGAAATCGACCTGGCGACCGGAATGCCGACCCCGATCATCTCTGGCCCGTTCGAGATCCCAACGCCGTCATGGGTGTTCGGGATGCAGCGATGGGCATCGACCGATGCGGGGATGGCAGCCGTTGCCGGTCTTGACACTGGCGACGAACTGATCCTCGACGGTCGCACTATCGCCCTCACGGACACCTCGATCTCGTCGATGCAGCCCGCTCCTGGCGGCATCGTCTACGCCGGTTCTGGATTTGGCCACGAGAGTCAAGTCGTGCGCCTCAACATCACCGACCGCGGCGTTGAGCGCGAGGTTCTGCGCTCCGGGCGAGACCTCCCCGTCGAGCCGGGCTTCCTTATCGCGCCGGAAGCTATCAGCTACCCGACCGGCCCCGACGGCGCCGAAATTGCTCACGGGCTCTACTACCCGCCGACCAACCCCAACCATGTCGGTCCTGACGGGGAGCGGCCGCCGTTGCTGGTCCTCGCCCACGGCGGCCCTACCAGTCAGGCTCGCCGTCAACTCCAACTCGGCATTCTCTACTGGACGTCTCGAGGTATAGCTGTCGTGGACGTCGACTATCGCGGGTCCACGGGTTACGGCCGCACCTATCGCCGTGCCCTCGACGCACAGTGGGGCATCGCTGATGTTGAGGACTGTGTTGCTGCAGCTCGCTACCTCGCTCACCGCGGCGACGTGGACGGTGATCGTTTGATGATTCGAGGGGGCAGCGCTGGCGGGTTCACCGTCCTGAGCGCACTAGCGAACTATGACGTGTTCGCCGCCGGAGCGAGTCGCTATGGGGTGGCCGATCTGGAAGCACTTGCCACCGACACGCACAAGTTCGAGTCGCGCTATCTGGACACACTGATCGGCCCCTGGCCCGAAGCCAAAGCGACGTACGACGAACGCTCGCCGGTCAACCATGTCGACCGTTTTTCTGCGCCGATGATCGTGCTTCAGGGCGATGAGGATGCGATCGTCCCACCCAACCAGAGTGAGATGATCGTGAAGGCATTGCAGGACAGGGGTGTGGCTGTCTGCTATCTCCTCTTCGAGGGAGAGCAGCACGGCTTCCGCAAGTCAGAAAACGTGATCCGTGCGCTCGAGGCCGAGCTGGCATTCTTTGGGGAGATGCTTGGTTTCGCCCCTGCGGGCGTTCTGCCGCCGATCGAGATCATTCGATGAGGAGCGTCCTTGGGTGAGACTGGCCGCACCCTTGATGTGATCATCACGGACCTCTGGAGCTGCTCGTGCTGGCGCCGCGGCCGTGATGTCGCCGATGGCCGATCCGAACCATTGCCGGCGCATTCGGATCTGGTTGGATGCCTTGGAGTGCTGGCAGCGGATTCACCGATGTAGGGATCCCGATCGGCTTCACCTGTAGCTGCTCCTGACCTTTCTTCATCGCGTCTTGGTGTGTTAGGCGACGGAAGTCACATGCTGTTCATAAAAACGGTGGAGTTGGCCGTCTGCTGATCGCCATGATGGATCCTATGAAACGTGTCTTAATCAGTGAGTCGATCGCTGAGCGCGGGGTCGAGGTGCTGCGCGAGGCTGGCTACGACGTCGATGTGCAGATCGGGCTTGAACCTGCGGCGCTTCTCGAAGCGATTGTTGGCGCCCATGCACTGGTCGTGCGCTCGGCCACCCAGGTCACCGCCGAGGTTCTGGCGGCCGGATCCGACCTTGAGGTCGTCGGGCGCGCCGGCGTGGGTCTTGACAATGTTGATGTGTCCGCGGCGACGGCGCAGGGGGTCATGGTCGTCAACGCCCCGGAGTCGAACATCGTCTCGGCAGCCGAGCACACCATCGCTCTGATGATGGCCCAGGCTCGAAATATCCCCCAGGCCCATGCAGCCTTGATCGACGGCCGCTGGGAGCGTTCGAAGTGGGAGGGAGTGGAGCTCGCCGGCAAGACGCTCGGTATCGTTGGCTTCGGTCGGATTGGTCATCTTGTTGCCACTCGGGCGAAGGCGCTCGGCATGCACATCGTTGCCCACGACCCGTTCGTGTCGGATGAGGGTGCTCGTAAGGATGGCGTCACGTTGCTGACCTTGGACGAGTTGGTCGGCACAGCCGATTTCCTGACCCTGCACCTCGCGAAGACCCCTGACACGATTGGGTTGATCGGAAAGGAGCTTCTTGAGAAGGCCAGGCCTGAGCTCCGTGTCATCAACGTTGCTCGTGGCGGAATCGTTGACGAAGCAGCCCTGGCAGAGGCGGTGTCCAGTGGCCAGATAGCGGGCGCCGCTATCGATGTGTTTGATTCAGAGCCGATAACCGACTCGCCGCTCTTTGGGGTCCCAGGCATTATTGTTACCCCGCATCTCGGTGCGAGCACCCGCGAGGCTCAGGACAAGGCAGGCGTTGATATTGCCGAGCAGGTGCAGCTTGCTCTGGCCGGTGAGTTCGTGCCGTTTGCTGTCAATGTCGACGCCGGTGCCGCACCGGAACTGCTCAAGCCGTTCATCGCGGTGGGTGAACTCATCGGTGCAATGTTCGCTGGGCTCATCGACAATCTTCCTCAACAAATCGATGTTGAGTTCCGCGGTGAGATCAGTGAAGTCGACAGTTCACTCGCTGTTCTCAGCGTCCTCAAAGGTGTGCTCGCAAAGGCTGGTGATGGCCCGGTGAGCTATGTCAACGTGAAGACCGTGGCGGAGCAGCGTGGAATCGAGGTACGGACCGTGACCAGCGCAGCGTCACATGACCGCATCAATGTTCTTACTGTTCGCGGCAGTGGTCACAGTGTTGGCGCCATCGTGTCGTCAATCGACGGCGAGGCCAGGATCATCGAGGTTGACGATCATCGACTTGAACTGCGTCCCCGGCCTGACATGTTGATTATCCGCAATGAGGATCTGCCCGGCGTGGTGGGTGCAGTCGGCTGGGAGTTGGGGAACGCGGGTGTCAACATCTCCAGCATGCATCTCGGTGAAAGCGAGGACGGTGTGGCCGCGCTGATGGTGGTGGCCACTGACGAGGCCGTGCCAGCGATGGTGATTGAGGCAGTTCAGGCGCTTGACAACGTCGAGAGCGTTCGCTCTATCCGTATTCGCTGACCCTTTGGGGAGCGCTCAGCGCTCAGCGCTCAGCGCTTGGCCTGGCGGTAGCCGTCGGCTTCAGCATCTTCGGCGTTGGCGTAGCAACGCTCGGGCACGGTGCGGTCGTAGGACGACCCGCCGGGCACGTGGAAGATCTTGGAGTCATCGTTGCCTTTGATCGGGTGGCTCACCGGGCAGGCCCCGTCAACGGGTTTGACCCAGAGATCGATGGCGGTGAACTGCACTGGCCCGCTTTTGCGGGTGGGCGTTGCCTTGGCCACCATCGGCTCCCATGACGCCACGCCGGTGACGGCAGGTTTCGGCGCGGGCCGCACCGCCCGGACAATGCCGACGGCGATCGACCCAATCGCTGCGAAGCCGGAGACGCGAAGAATGCGAGAAATCACCAAAGGCATGTCGTTGACCGTATCGCCAACAAAGCACGGCTGGGGTCTGTCCCCAGCCGTGCTTTGTGGCTAGCCGATTTGGATGCTGTCCAACTCGTCGAGATCGAACAAGTCGTTGAGCTGGATGCGTGCCGGGGACTGGGCGTTGAGGCCCCACTGGCCGCTAAAGGACCAGAGTTCGTCGCCGTCGATGACCATGGTGCGGCCGATCACGGGAAGCTGCTCGCTTCGCCAGCAGATGACGATCGATGAGTCCGATGGGATGTCAAGACCGAGACGGTCGGCCTCGTCTTCGTACCACGGCTCGTCGTAACACTCGAAACCGCTGGCTCGATGGGAGTCGTCAGGGCCGCACACAAGGACTCGGCCGTAGTCGTCCTGAAGCATCCACTGGAGCTCGGTCTCGAATTCCCCGTCGTCATTACTGTCGGGCAGGTCCTCAGAGGTGAGTCGGTCGCACTCGGTGGAGCCTGGTTCGTCCTTCTCCTCGATGTGGTCGATCCGGCCTACCTCGCGGATCTCAGATCCTTCGACCTTTAGCACGACTGCGCCGGCCCAGCTTTCGCTCCAGATCTGCACAGGAACGACAGCAAGCTGCTCGGCTTCCCACCACAGGAAACTGCGGTGATCCCAGCCCACGTCGGTCCAACCATCAGGAGCGGTCCACACTGCGACTTCCTCCGGGTTGGCGGGGTCGCTCACATCGAAGACGGAGACTTTCGAGCCGGTGATACGGCCGTCCTCGGTGCCGTCGCTGCCGACGCCGAGCACTCGTCCGCTGCCGATCGGGTGAAGGTAGCTGGAGAAGCCTGGAATCTTGAGCTCGCCTACAACTCGGGGGTTTTCAGGATCGCTCAGATCAAGGGTGTAAAAGGGATCGACCTGGCGGAAGGTGACCACATAGCCAACGTCGCCGACGAAGCGAACCGACTGCACCGCCTCGCCGTTGCCCATGTCGCCGGCGGAACCGACCTCGCGGAGTTCGCCGTCACCCTCGCGAAGGACTCGAACGAACGTCTCGGACGATTCGTCCCAGGATTCGCCGGTGGTGGTGATGACCCGGAGATGACCGTTGTATTCGGAGAACGAGAACTGGTCACGAATGTCGCCGGCCACGGCACCAGAGGCGGTGTAGGCGGCCCCATCGCCGGAGATGGCGAAGCGGTGAATTGAGGTCTGGCGAGCGTTCCAGACTTCTTCCCAAGAGTCGTTGTCGTCCTCAAAGAGGATTGGGTCGACCCAGGTTTGGGTGGCCACAAAAACCGATTCGGTCGATGCGTAGACGGTGCTGCCGGGGGCGAGCACCGAAGTGTTTTGGTTGGGGTTGATGTCACCATCGACGGGGATGCTCAGCACAGTTACCACGCCGAAGCCAGCGAATTCGGTGGGGGCGTGGACCTGTCCGCAGTTGGAGAGGATGCCGCTCTCGGTGGGCTGCATTTCGTCGTTGATAGCGACGTAGCCGGGCAGCCAGTCGGTGAGCTCAGAGTTTCGTACAGCGTCCTGGTTGGCCCGGGTGGCGACATCCTCGCCGTTTTCGTTTTGCGGGTAAACGAACGGGAAGTTCTGCTGAGGCGAACTGCGGATGATGACTCGAGCGACACCGGCGATGGAACGGGCACTGACGTATTCGCCCTCGACAAGGATCGCTTCGCTCAAGGTGGGATTGTTGCCGGCCACGCTGATGCGAGCGATATTGACCATCGAGGTGTTGTAGTAGTCCTCCTCGTAGTACATGTCGTCTTCGACATCGGCGAATTCGGCCTCGGCGTCACCGGTGGATGACGAAGAACTGTCGACGGGTAGAACCGGCCACATGTCGCTCCACGTTTGGCTGACGAGAAGGATCTCGTCACCGAGAAGGAACATCTCGGCATTCCAGCCGACGTCGACCAGGTCAATGCTGGCCACAACGGCACGCCTGTTCACATCGACGATCGTGAGTTCGTTGTTGGCGAGGATGAAGACACGCTCACCGTCGGTCTTGACGAGGTCGGCCTCATCGACGCCGACCTCTTGCACGTTGGTGCCTGAGAAGTCGACGCCCTCGACCAGGCGAGCGCTATCGCCATCTGTGCTCGCGGAGGTCTCTTCGAACGAGTCGTCGCCGGATTCCATGGAGCCGGAGTCCATGGAGCTGTCGTCTGTATCGAAGGCGGCTTCTTCGGACATTGCCATGTCGACGGCTATATCGTCTCCGCCGAACCGGCCGGGTCCGTACCAGCCGCCACCGTTGAACCCGTAGGGGCCGACGCGTTCGGCGGCCTCTTCACGGAGATGGTCGAGAAGAGCATCGCAGTCATCAAAACCGGACAGGCCTGATGCGAGGACGATCTCCTCACCGTCGATCTCAATGACAAGCTCTCCAGAAGAGGTGACGGCACCAGAGTTGTTGTCATCGCCACCGTCTTCGCCGGTGAACCATGAGTCGTCGCTAGAGCACGCGGAGGCCACGAGGGCGATGGTCAGGGTGAGGAACAGAAGGGTTTTTCGCATGTCAGGGTCTCCAGATGAAAGGGGGATCTGACCTTCAGACGACACCAGTCTTCCACTGGTTCCCAAGTTCCCAGATTTTGTCAGACTTGTGAAGGCATCCAGGCGCGGCGGTGTGTCTCGTAGTCATCGATATCGGCGACGACGCGCATGGTTAGGCCGATGTCATCGAGCCCCTCGAGGAAGCGGTCCTGGGTGGCAGCGTCCATGGGGAATGTGGTTTCGAGTCCGATCGCCGGAGCCTCGATGGTGAGGCGAGCGACGTCAATAGTGATCTCGAGCGTCGGATCCGCCTCGACGGCGCGCATCAGTGTCTCGCAGATGTCGGCATCGATGGCGGCTGGCACGAGGCCGTTCTTCGTGCAGTTGTTTCGGAAGATGTCGGCGAACCGGGGGGAGATCACGGCATCAAACCCGTACTGCTGAATGGCCCACACCGCGTGTTCACGCGAGGAGCCGGTGCCGAAATTGAGGCCGGCGATGAGAATGTTGGCTCCCGAGTACTGCTCTTGGTTGAGAACGAAGTTGCGGTCATCGCGCCACTCGGAGAAAAGGCCCTTCTCGAACCCGGTTCGCTCAACACGCTTCAGCCAGTCCGAGGGAATGATCTGGTCAGTGTCGACGTCGGTGCGGTCGAGGGGAACCGCAGTTCCCTGAACAATCTGTACTGCTTTCATGTTTCTCTATTTCCTTATCTGACGACTAGGGCGGCTGAGAGCAGCGCACGTCGTCATAGAACGTGTGGGTGTGCGAGTTAGAGGTCGGCCGGGGTGGCGAAGGTGCCTTTGATGGCGGTGGCGGCGGCAACAGCGGGGGAGACGAGATGGGTGCGCCCGCCTCGACCCTGACGGCCCTCGAAGTTGCGGTTCGATGTGCTGGCGGCCCGTTCGCCAGGCTGGAGTTTGTCGGGGTTCATGGCAAGACACATTGAGCAGCCCGGCTGACGCCAGTCGAACCCGGCGGCCCGGAAGATCTCGGGGAGACCCTCGGCCTCGGCCTGCTTTTCGACCTGACCCGAGCCGGGGACCACAAGCGTCCGTATGCCGTCGGCGACCTTCCGGCCTTTGGCGACCGTGGCTGCGGCTCGCAGGTCCTCAATGCGGCTGTTGGTGCACGAACCAATGAAGACAGTGTCGACCTTGATGTCCCTGATCGGGGTTCCGGCCTCGAAGCCCATGTATTCGAGTGCACGAGCAGCGGTGCCGGCGAGATTTGGATCGTCGAATGAGTCGGGGCCGGGAATGAGGCCATCGATCGGCATGACCTGCGCCGGGTTGGTACCCCAGCTCACATGAGGTGTGATGTCGACGGCATCGATGATGACCTCTTCATCGAATACGGCACCGTCGTCGGTGACGAGCGAGCGCCAGTCCTCAACTGCGCTGTTCCATTCGTTGCCTGTGGGAGAGTGCTCGCGGCCCTTGAGATATTCGAAGGTGATTTCGTCGGGAGCGATCAAGCCGGCCTTGGCACCACCCTCGATCGACATGTTGCAGACGGTCATTCGCCCTTCCATGGAGAGGCCGCGGATGACGTCACCGCGGTATTCGATGACCTTGCCGATACCGCCACCGGTACCGATACGGCCGATGATGTGGAGAATCACGTCCTTGGCGGTGGAGCCCTCGGGTAGTTCACCGTTGACGGTGATGGCCATCGTGCCGGGACGAACCTGCGGCAGCGTCTGAGTGGCGAGCACGTGCTCGACTTCACTGGTGCCTATCCCGAAGGCGATCGAACCAAAGGCGCCGTGGGTGGCCGTGTGTGAGTCGCCGCACACGATGGTCATACCCGGCTGGGTGAGACCTTGTTCGGGGCCGATGACGTGCACGATGCCCTGTTTGGGATGACCCATCGGGAAGTTGGTGATGTCGAACTCATCGGTGTTGACCCGAAGGGTGTCGATTTGTTTGCGGCTGATCTCGTCCTCGATCGGCTGATCCTGATCCTTGGTGGGGACGTTGTGGTCTTCGGTGGCGACGGTGAGGTCCGGGCGGCGAACGGTGCGACCGCTGATCCGAAGGCCGTCGAACGCTTGCGGTGACGTGACCTCGTGAATGAGGTGGAGGTCGATGTAGAGAAGGTCGGGCCCGTCGTTGACTGCGGGGGTGACCACGTGACGGTCCCAGATCTTCTGGCTGAGTGTGCGCGGTGTGCTCATTGTGGCTCCCGAAGGTTCTGGTCTTCGACGATTGGGTAGACGTCTCAGTATGTGAGACGTAGAGTCTGAATTGTGGAACCTACTGTAAGCGGCGTCGGCGTGATCGACAAGGCCACTGCGATTCTTGTTGCCGTTGAGAAGTCACCGGCATCGCTTGGCGATCTCGTCAACCGCACTGGCCAGAGTCGACCAACAGCGCACCGGCTCGCCACCGCGCTTGAGGTGCATGGCTTGCTTCGCCGCACGCCTGAGGGTCGCTATGCCTTGGGCCCTCGACTCGTCACGCTCGGCCATGTGGCCGCCGACCACTGGCCGCTGGCGGAGGCAGCCGCCGACGCGCTCGCCCAGCTACGCGATGCCACCGGGGAGTCCGCCCAGCTCTATGTCCGACATGGCGACGCGCGAATTTGTCTGGCGTCACTCGAGTCGCCCCATGGACTTCGCACCATCGTGGCCACAGGTGCGGTCATGCCCCTGGACCAAGGGTCGGGGGGACGTGTCCTGGCCGGCGAAGAATCCGAACATGGATGGATCGAGTCCGTCGCTGAGCGAGAGGCGGGCGTGGCCTCAGTCAGCGCCCCCGTCATCGATGCAAACGGTGTGACGGTGGCTGCAGTTTCGGTGAGCGGGCCAATTCAGCGCCTATCGTCCACCCCGGGTTCGGCGCTCGGTGCAGCGGTCGTCGCAGCAGCGAAGGACGTGGCAGCCGCGGCTGGTCTGATATGACGAACCCAGTCGACAGAGGAGCACCCCATGAGTACTGAGGAAGAGATCGGGCGCGGCTCGCTCTGGCTGCTTCGGGTGCTGTCGGCTGGGGTGATCCTGGTACTCGCCTGGTTCTTGGTCGACGCGATTATCGGCTGACGTAGCTTGGCGACCGGCGTGCGGTACCTTCGGTCGACATGGACAGTCGCACTCGGGTCTTCGGTGGACTCCTGCTCGTTGGGTTCCTGGTCATCGGCATTATTGGCCTGGTGGTATGGCGCGGTGCTCAAGCGGCCGACTCCGATTCAGCGAGCTCGCTCGACAGCGGCGGCGCCCACTCTGACACCAGCGCAGATCCCGCAACCGATGACACTGCAACCGATGACACTGCAACCGATGACACTGCAACCAGCACTCGGGAAGGTCCACTTGCAGACTTCGTGAGCGAAGCGGTCGCCTTCATCGAGGATCTTCGTGGCGCACCATTCCAAGAACGCCCAGTCGTTGTGGCGCTTTCCGACGCCGACTTCATAGCCCGTGTTGAGAGCATGCTTGAAGCAGAATTTGCCGAGAATCCGGAACTTGTTGAACAGGACACGGTTGTGCAGCGAGCAATCGGCTTCATCGGCCCGGATCAAACCAGCGATGAAGTGCTGCGCCAGTTTCTGGAAGCGGGAGTCCTTGGGTTCTATGACCCCGAGACCAAGGAGTTGGTGGTCCGTCAGGTCTCCGAGCTTGACCTATTGACGAAGTCGACGATTGTCCACGAACTTACGCATGCCTACGACGATCAACTCTTTGATCTTGACCGGCCTGAGCTCGATGACGACGATTTCACCGAGCGCTCGTGGACGTTCGCAGCGCTCGTCGAGGGAAGCGCCAGCCATGTTGAGACGGCGTGGGTCAATGTGCTGAGCTCACGTGAGCAGTCAGATCTGCTGTACCAAGAGTCGAGTTTCGGTGACCCGGGTGTGTTTGCGTCGTTCGACTTTGCGTATCTGCTGCTGCAGGTGTCGGTGTATATCGAGGGCGAGCCCTACGTTGATTCACTGATTGCAAATGGCGGGTATGGGGCACTGGATGCTGCGTTCGAGGAATTGCCGTTAACCAGCGAGCAGATCATGGAACGTGATCCGGCGGTCGACACTGTGCCCGTCTATGTGCCGGTGCCTCCATCCGACGGCGAAGTCGTGTGGGAGGGAACCGGCGGCCAGATCGTGCTCGACTCACTTTTCTCCGGAACGTTCACCGCTACCGAGGATGCTGCTACCGGGTGGGGCGGCGATGCGATGGTCGTCTACCGGGCCGACGGCCAGAGCTGCATGCGATGGGACATCGTCATGGACAGCGTTGCCGACGAAGAAGAGCTGTTCGCTGGTCTTGCTGAGTGGACTGCCCTTCGCGGTGGTGCCGTCTCAATTGTTGATGGCCGGGTCAGGCTCGATCGCTGCGCGTGACGGCCTCGACCAGATCCATGAACCCAGGTATGAACGCGTCGGGGTTGGTGACGCATCCATCGTGATTCGTCGGGACGTGACGGATTTCGGCGTGGGGCAGGTGGGAGGCAAGTTCATGCTGCAGGTCGGGTGAGATCATGGTGTCTCGGGTGGTGATCAGCACACCGGTTGGGACCTCGAGCGTGGCGAGCCATGGTCGGCTGTCGAACCGAGCCATCTCGCCTGCGGCTTCGAGGAGGGAAGGTACGTGCGCGGCGGCGACCTCGTCGACGAACCATTGGGGCCGCTCCTCGACCGGGGTGCTAGAGGACAGCGCATATCCGCGTTCGATGAACTCGAGCTGGCGTTGCTCGGAAAGAAGTTTGGTGGGCGATGCGGCCCGACCGGCCATTCGGAGCAGTCGAGTGTCGCGGCGATTGGGCGGCATTCGGCTCCATGTCGCGCTCAGGACCAGCCCGCTGACGAGATCAGGGTGTCGACGAGCACACAGCTGCGCCACGGTGCCGCCCATCGAGTAGCCGGCCACGATCGCCGAGTCGACACCGAGCAGTTCGGCCAGCGCGGCGACATCATCGGCCACGTCTTCGAGACGGAACCGTTCCGGGGAACGGATACCTCGGCCATGGCCTCGGTGATCGAGGGTGACGATATGGAATCGTTGACTCAGCGGCTCAAACATGCGGAACCAGTTGAGGGCACCGGTGACCGTCCACCCATGCAGCAAGATGATCGTGGGCGCGTCGGTCGGCCCGGCAACATGGTGGACGTAGGTGGTGCCGCGGCCCGGCAGTTCGAGTGCCTGCCCTGGTGGGAGCGGCGGGCGACCGACGGAACGATCGCCCGGCTCGAATGCCGAGAGAGGAGTTGCTTCCATGTAGTCGCCGCTCTATTCGATTCCGACGACGGTGACCTTGATCGTGGGGCCCATTGGCGCCTGGTACTCGACGGCATCGTCGACACGCGCACCCATGAGTGCACCGCCCATCGGCGACCCTGGTGATACGACCGTCACGTCTTCGCGCTGCTCTTCGATGGACCCGATCAGATACTTTTCGGCCTCGTCATCGCCGTCGTAGATGACCGAGACGATCGACCCGGCACGAACTTCATCGCTGCCGCCATCGGTGTCGGACATGATCTCGGAGTTTTCGATGATGCGAAGCAGATGCATGATCCGGCCTTCCATCTTCCCCTTCTCCTCTTTGGCGGCGTGATAGTCGCCGTTCTCGGAGAGGTCGCCAAGTTCACGCGCAGATTCGATCTTTCGAGCGATGTCAATACGGCCGCGAGTGCTGAGATCGTCGTACTCGGTCTTCAGTCGGTCATAGGCGCCCTGGGAGAGCTGGTGTGTTTCAGCCATCTGAATACGTTACCGCTGCGCACTCCCTGATTGAGAGGCGCCGTTCATCGCGTTACACTCCTCAGCATGACGGGAAAAACTCTCATCATTATTATTTCGTAGCGCACGCCAGTATTTGGCGTGCGCCTCAGCCGTCCACTTCGGTGGACGGTTTCTTTTTTGTCCGAATGGATCCGCTGTAGGCACAGCGGGCAGGAAGTAGGTCGCAATGGCACATCGAGTCGGAATCATGGGTGGCGACGGGATCGGTCCTGAGGTCGTTGCCGAAGGTCTGAAGGTCATCGCCGCGGTCGGTGTCGAGATGGACACTGTCGACTATGACCTCGGTGGCGAGCGCTACATGAAGGACGGCACGATCCTTCCTGACGAGATCGTCGAGGAGTGGCGGAGCCTTGATGCCCTGTATGCAGGCGCCGTCGGCAGTCCCGGCGTGCCGCCTGGCGTCATCGAGCGTGGTCTTCTGCTCAAGATGCGGTTTGACCTCGATCTCTTTATCAACCTTCGCCCGTTCGTTACGCCGAACCATGACTTCACCGTGATTCGTGAGAACACCGAAGGCACCTACGCAGGCGAGGGCGGCTTCCTCCGAAAGAACACTGCCGAAGAGGTAGCCACCCAGGGCTCGGTCAATACTCGCCACGGTGTCGAGCGTGCTTGTCGCTACGCCTTCGAGTTGGCCATGACGCGCAACAAGCACGTCACCCTCGTCCACAAGACCAACGTGCTCACGTTCTCGGGCGACCTCTGGGACCGCACCTTCAACGAGGTAGCGGCCGAATACCCCGAGGTTGACACCTGGTACAACCACGTCGACGCTGCCTGCATCTATATGGTCGAGGGGCCCGAACGCTACGACGTCATCGTCACCGACAATCTGTTCGGCGACATCATCACCGACCTCGCCGGGGCTATCTCCGGCGGTATTGGGCTCGCCCCGACCGCCAACCTGCATCCAGGCAAGATGTCGATGTTTGAGCCGGTTCACGGTTCGGCTCCCGACATCGTGGGCACAGGCAAGGCCAACCCCATTGCGGCGATCCTGTCGGCGGCAATGATGCTGGATCACCTTGGTGAGATCGAGGCTGCCGATCGCATACGTGCAGCGTGTGCAGCCCCGGACACACTCACCGGTAGCACCAGCGAGATCGGCGACGCCGTCGTCGCCCGACTCTGACACATGACCGAGATCGATCGCTCCGCCGTCCATGATCCAAGATGGCCCGAACGCGTCGAGATTTATGACACGACGCTGCGCGACGGCAGTCAACTCGAAGGCATTTCGCTCACCGTTGACGACAAGCTTCGTATCGCCGAACAGCTCGACCATCTCGGTGTTGCCTACATCGAGGGCGGCTGGCCGGGCGCCAACCCGAAGGACGACGAGTTCTTCGAGCGGGCCAAGACCGAACTCAAGCTGTCGACCTCGGAGTTCGTTGCATTCGGTTCTACCCGCCGCCCCAAGGGCAAGGTCGATTCAGACCAGACCCTCGCCAACCTCGTTGGTGCCGAAACGAGCGTGGTTTGCATCGTCGGTAAGTGCTGGGATTACCACGTCACCGAGGCGCTCAAGACCACGCTGGAAGAGGGCGTGGCCATGGTTGCCGACTCAGTCGAGTACCTCGTGTCTCAGGGCAAGCGGGTGTTTTTCGACGCCGAACACTTCTTCGATGGCTATAAGCGAAACCCAGAGTTCTCGCTCCGTGTCGTGGAAGCTGCCGCGATGGCCGGCGCAGAAGCGGTCGTTCTCTGCGACACCAACGGCGGCAGCCTTCCTCCCGATGTGGAGGAAGCAGTGGCGGCCGTGGTCAGCCACATCGATGCTGACGTCGGTATCCATCTACACAACGACACCGGCTGCGGCATCGCCAATGCGCTCGCTGCGGTCCGGGCCGGCGCAACCCAGGTGCAGGGCACGATCAATGGTTATGGCGAACGGGTCGGCAACTGCGACCTCGTACCGATCATGGCCAACCTCGAGCTCAAGATGGGTATCACGTGCCTTCCTGAGGGTCGCCTCGCGCACCTGACGGCGGTTGCGCACCATGTTGCTGAGCTCGTGAACTTCTCGGTTGATCCCCAGCAGCCGTATGTGGGTGCGACGGCGTTCGCGCACAAGGCTGGCTTGCACACCTCGGCGCTGAGTCGAGCCTCTGATGCCTACGAACACGTAGCCCCGGAAAGTGTGGGTAACGGCACCCGGGTGCTTGTCTCGGAGATGGCCGGACGTTCGACGCTTGAGATGAAGGCGGAACGCCTCGGCATCGAACTCGATGGCAAGGCTCTTGGTGAGGTCGTCGACACACTCAAGACGCTTGAGCACGCGGGCTATCACTTTGAAGCCGCTGATGCCTCGCTTGAACTGCTGATGCGAGGCGCAGGCGGCTGGGAACAGCCGTACTTCCAGCTCGAGTCGTTCTCGGTTGACATGGTGCATCGCTCCGGCACCGGTGCCCGAGCCTGGAACGAGGTTGCAGTTGATGTGGAAACGCAGGCCTCGGTAAAGGTTTGGGTCGACGGCGAACGTCGCCTGGCGCTGGGCGAGGGAAACGGCCCTGTCAATGCGCTCGATGCAGCGTTGCGAGCTGCGCTCAACGGCCGCTATCCGGCGCTCGATCGAATCTCGCTGACCGACTTCAAGGTCCGTGTGCTCGATACCGGCAAGGGCACTGGAGCCATCACCCGGGTACTGCTGGACTCAACCGACGGCAACCGTGAGTGGTCCACGATCGGCGTGAGTGAAAACATCATTGAGGCCTCGTGGCAGGCGCTTGTTGACTCGGTCGTCTTCGGAATTCTCCACGCCTCATGACGTTCACGCTGCTTGATGGTGGGATGGGCAAGGCGCTCGAAGAGGCCGGAGCACCATTCCGACAGCCCGAGTGGTCGGCGCTTGCCTTGCTTGATGACCCGTCATGGGTTCGCCGGGTCCACGATGACTTCATCGCCGCCGGCGCCGATGTGATCATCACCAACAACTACGCGGTAGTTCCCTTCCACCTGGGTGAAGACCGTTTCGTGTCACGTGGCGCCGAGTTGACCGCCCTGTCCGGTCGACTCGCCCGTGAAGCCGCCGATGCGGCCCCTGGCGACGTCTTGGTGGCGGGTTCGATCCCACCACTGTTCGGCTCGTATCAGCCCGAGTTGTTCGACGCTGAACGAGCGCCCGTGATGCTGGCGACGATCGCCAAGGAATTGGCACCGTTCGTCGACTTCTTCGTGGCGGAGACCCAATCATCGGTGTCTGAGGCGATGGCATCAGCGGCAGCCGTGCAGGACTTCGGCAAGCCTGTCTGGCTATCGGCCACCTTGCTGGACGAACCCGCTCCTCAGGCTGCAACGCTTCGCAGTGGCGAGTCAATCGAAGCCTTCTGCGCGGCAGTTGTGGAATCGGACGCATCGGCGGTGCTGTTCAATTGCTCGCACCCAGAGGTGATGGAGGACGCCATTCGTCGTGCTCGTGCGGCGCTTCCAAACACTGTCGAGGTAGGGGCCTACGCCAACGCGTTTGAGCCGAAGCCAGAGGTGTACTCGGCCAACGAGGTGATCATGACCCACCGAGCCGATCTCGACGATGGCGGCTATGACGCCTTCGTTCAGTCATGGCTCGATGCCGGCGCCACGATTGTGGGCGGATGCTGCGGGATCATGCCCCGTCATATCGCTCGTCTGGCTGCGCTTCGCTACGCCACATAGTCCAGGTTGACGTGACCCAGAAACTGAGCGTTTCCGCACCCTGTGTCGGCCAGGCAGGATCTCGCCGTCCTCTGATCTGGTTACGCTGCGGCCATGGCTGCACCCGTTCGCGTCACCGTGGATCACAACCGTTCGAAGCACTACGCCTCCCCGCCTTGTCGTGACGGGTCTTGGACGGCCGATCGCCCTGGCGAAACGATCGGCGCCGCGCATCCTTGCGGCCCTGCGCTTGGAAACCAGGGTCCTGACCAGGGCTACGTACTGAAGTTGGCCAAGCGTTTCCGTGATGATCTGGTGCTTCGTCCCGGTGAACATGCAGCCGACACGCTGGAGGGTGCGTGCGCGGTTGCGCTACGTCGTGCGTCGCTTTACGGCCGCGCCCCAATCGGCCCCGACGTACGTATGGCACTCACCGTTTGGGGTTACTTGAGCGACGCCGATGACGAACTGGTCGAGTACCGACGCAGCTTGTTTTCCGAGTTGCACCACACCACGATCCATTACTTCGGTGCCCGCAAGGTTGCTGATCTGGTCCCCGAAAAGACCCTGCGAATGTCGCCAGCGCGGGTGGCCGAGGCGCACGCCAAGGACTGGAAGGGTCCGCTCGGGCTCTGAGCCTTGGGTTTCGGGTCGTTGCCGGTCGCGGCGCTTTCAGCGAGGGCCGGTAGTCTCGCCGAGGTGACTGCACCTCGAGTTCGTTTCGCCCCCGCACCGACGGGATTCCTGCACGTCGGTAGTGCCCGGTCGGCGCTTTTCAACTGGCTCCACGCACGCCATACAGGTGGAACCATGGTGTTGCGGATCGAAGACACCGACGCGTCGAAGAAGACCGATGAGTTCGTTGACGCCATTCTCGAACCGCTGAAATGGCTCGGCATCGACTGGGATGAAGGCCCGTTCTTTCAGTCCGACCGCGCCGAGTTGCATAAGGCCGCTGTTCAGCAGTTGGTCGACAACGGGAGCGCATACTTCTGCGATCTGACCCGTGAACAAATCGACGCAAAGTCCGACGAGGCTGGTCTTCCGGCCGGATACCACGCTTGGTCGCGCGACCGCCAGGTGGCTGATGGACCCGGCGTGGTCGTTCGCTTTCGCGCCCCCGACGAGGGCGTCACCGTCTTTGACGATGTGATCCGCGGCCGAGTGGAGGTCGCCCATGGAAACGTTGAAGATTTCGTCATCCGCCGAGGCGACGGCTCGCCGACATTTCTCATCGCCAACGCAGTCGATGATCATGACATGTCGATCAGCCATGTGATCCGCGGTGAGGACTTGCTCAACACCGTTCCGAAGGTGCTCATGCTCTGGGACGCGCTGGGCTACGGCGAGCCGCCCATCTACGCCCACCTTCCGTTGCTGGTCAACGAGAAGCGAAAGAAGCTCTCGAAACGTCGCGACGATGTGGCGCTCGGCGAGTTCGCCAGCAAGGGCTATCTGCCCGAAGCCATGGTCAACTCACTGGCTCTGCTCGGCTGGGGCCCGTCCGACGAAGTCGAGGTGAGGCCGATTGAGGAGATCATCGAGCTCTTCACACTCGAAACAGTCAACAAGTCCGCAGCTTTCTTTGATGTGAAGAAACTTGATCACATCAATGCCGAGTACATCAAGGCCCTCGAACCTGCCCGGTTCACGGAGATGGTCGAGCCCTATATGACCGATGATGCGCTCTGGCCTGTCGAGACCTATCGATCAGAGGTCGTGGAGGCGCTGGCCCCCGAGATCCAGCAACGCATCACGACGCTGTCAGAGGCGCCTTCCTGGGTTTCGTGGATTTTTGCCCCAGCAATCGTCAACTATGACGAGAAGTCGTGGAACAAGGCAATGGTCAAGGGCAAAGCATCGGCCCGTGTGCTCGACGAGGTTGTCGGTGTGCTCGATGATGAGTCCTTCGACGATGCTGAAGCGCTCGAAACTGCTGTGATGGGTGTCGGCAACCGTTTGACCGAGGAGATGGAGACCCGCGTGATGTCGCAGGCGCCCGTGCGCGTCGCTCTCACCGGTCACAGCGCCGGAATCCCGCTGTGGCAGGCGATGACCCTGCTCGGCAAGGACGCGTGTCTCGATCGCCTTCGGGCGGCACGGGCGCGGCTCGACTGACCCATGGCTCTTCGCTGGCGCCCCCGATTGCCGGCTGGCCGAATCGCGCTCCTCGTAGTCCTCGGAGCAGCACTTGGCGCGTTGTACATCCTTGTGACCTTCTTTCAGGTTTTGCACGCGTCGGATGAGGACGACCGATCACCGGTTGATGCGATCGTCGTTCTTGGGGCCGCGCAATACGGTGGTGAGCCGTCACCCGTGCTCGCCGCTCGACTCGACCATGCCTACGAACTCTGGGCAACTGGCGTGGCACCGCTGGTGGTAACGACCGGATCGAATCAGGAGGGTGACCGATTCACCGAGGGGTACGCGGGTTTTGAGTACTTGCGTTTCAAGGGAATCCCCGAAGATGCGCTTCTCGTGATTACCGATGGCGCATCCACCTGGGAGCAGTTGGCGGCGACAGCTCGTCAGCTCCACACCCGTGATCTTGTCTCGGCCGTTCTGGTTTCGGACCCGTATCACAGCCTTCGTCTCACCCAGATCGCCCACGAAGTGGGCATTGAGTCGACGGTCTCAACCACTGACGGATCGTCATCGCTGCGCCAACTCGTGCGAGAAACCGCTGCGGTGTCCTTGGGTCGGATTCTTGGTTATCGCCGGGTGGACAACTGGCTCTCTGGGGTCGGCTGACGGCGCATCTTCCGATACGCTCCTTCTGCCTTCGGGCACCCTTCGGGGATGGTGTAATTGGTAACACATCTGGTTCTGGTCCAGACATTGGGGGTTCGAGTCCTCCTCCCCGAGCACACGGAATGCGAGAAACCCCAGGCCCTGGGCCTGGGGTTTCTGCGTTTTCCCCAACCCGAGACCCGCCCCTTGTCACAACGGGAGATGGTGCGACCAATTTCTGGTGTGTAGGGCTGGGAGAGCTCGCTACACTCATCGGGCCGACCACCACGGTGGTTCGAACACGCCCCGTTCGTCTAGCGGCCTAGGACGCCACCCTCTCAAGGTGGTAGCACGGGTTCAAATCCCGTACGGGGTACCAATAGAACCCCAGGTCAGAGCCGCTTTTCGAAGCGGCTCTTCTGGTTCTTTGGCCCTCTCGCCAATGGAATGCCAATGAATGCGTCCGGCGCAGCGGCACTCCGTCCCGAAGGGGAGGCGAGGAGATCGATATGAAGGGCTTCATCCGCCGGCACCTGGCCGCAAGCAGTTGGCGAAGCTGACAGCGGCGTGGGGGAGGACTACTTCGGCACCTTCGGCGCGACGATCGTGCAGGTTCCTTGAGCGGCGGCGACGAGGCGGCCGTCGTTCTCGATGTCGATTCGTACCACGGCCATCCGTCTGGACATGGAGATGATCTCGCTCGTGGCCACACAGGTACCGCCGGTGACGGGAGCGAGCAAGTTGGTCTTGAACTCGGTGGTGGCGGCCCAGTAGCCGGGCGGCATGACCGGATACATGACCACCCCGAGCACATGGTCGCAGAGGGCCGACAAGCAGCCCCCGTGCATGTTCCCCAGAGGGGTGATCAGTTCGTCGGTGACGGGCATCTCGCACACGATGCGTCCGGGTTCGACTTTCGTGACGGTGAGTCCGAGATAGCTGTCGATCCCCTTCCTGGAGACACGGCCGATCACCTTGTCGGCCCACTCCTGGTTGAATGTCTCAAAGGTCGGTCGGCTCATGGTGAGCTCCTGCTGTCGGGCGCGAAGACGCCGTGGATCGGGGGAGTGCCTGGTCGATCGCCGGCCAAGATCTGGATCAATGGTTCGAGGTCGTCGAAGCCGGCGACTTGTCTGGGCAGATCGGCAAACGGGTACCGACCGGCCACCAGCAGATCGAGAGCCTTGCGGTAGGCGGTGATGTCGACGCCGAGCGCGCCGAGAATTCGGAGTTCCTTGTAGACGATGTGGTCCGGGTCGAAACCAGGGGTCTCCGCCGAGCCGCGGGTGCCAGCGAGCACGATCGTGCCGCCGGGACGGGCAAGGGCGACAGCCTGGGCCAGCGCAGCGGGCGCCTTTGCCGTGACGTCGACCACGACGTCGGCCTTGGCCCCGATGGCAGCGCGCAACGCATGGTTCGGGTCGGTCTCGGCAACGTCGACGGCCAAATCCACCCCGAACGCGGGAGCTAAGGCGAGACGCTCCGCATCTCGTTCTCCGAGGCCAGTCATCATTACGAACGCGGCGCCGGCCTCCTTGGCGGCAGCGGCGGCGCAGAGTCCGCGTACCCCGGGGCCGAGGATGGCGACGACGTCGCCGGCTTTGGTCCCGGGCAGATCGACCGCCCATCGGATGCCTGCCCCCAAGGGGTTGAAGAGGGTGGCGGTGATCGGGTCGAGCTCGTCGGGCACAGCCAGCAACATCGAATCGGGACCGAGGTACAGGTGGGTTGCGTACCCACCGCCGAGGCCGGGCGGCTGGTCGGCATCGGTGAAGCCGATCATGGTCGCCAGCCCGTTGCTCTCGCAGCGGCGATACAACCCGGCCAGGCATTGCTCGCACTGGCGACAAGATTGGAAGACCTCGACTGCCACCCGCTGGCCCGCCGACACACCCCAACGATTGGCCGCCTCGGTGCCAACCTCTTCCACGATCCCGACGACTTCGTGGCCGGGGATGAACGAATGACGGCTGGCGAGATGGCCGGTGTACTGCTCGTGATCGGTACCGCAGAGGCCGCACGCCTCGATCCGAAGAATCCCGTCGGTTGCGCCGACCGGAGGCAGATCGAACTGGCGGCGATCGAAGGACCTCGGGGCGGTCAGGACGAGTCCAGTGGCCGTGGTCACGGGGACTCGCCCTCGGCGAGGGTGTCGAACACTGCCTTGGCGACGAGCATTGCCGCTGCGGCGTGGGCGAGTCCGGCATAAAGGCCGAGGTGGGTGAGCATCTCCTCGATCTCTTCTCGACGGAGGCCGTTTCGCAAACCCCCTTCTATGTACTCGGGGAGCATCTGTTCGGCTACGAGGGCAGTGAGGATCGAGATCACGACAATGGAGCGATCACGAAGCGAGAGCTCGGGACGGGCCCAGATCTCTCCGAGTGTCCATCTGTAGGTAAGGCCACCGAGATCGCCCAGCTTGAACGTCAGTTCAGCGAGATCCTGGACCGGATCCTGCTCTGGCAGACCGGTCAAGGCCGCCCGCACCCGGGCGGCGTCGCGCTCGCGCTCGGCGTCGGACTTGGCGGCCGCCCGGGTTCGAGGACTCAGCTGCTCGACTCCCTCGATGAGCCGGAGTCCCTCGTCGATCTCACGGGAGGCCGCCATCGCCGCTGGGAATCCCGCGTAGGCGGCCACCATCGGCAGGATCTCCTCAATCTCAGTTCGCGTCAGGCCGTGGCGAACACCGATCTGAGTGTGCGCGATCAACTCCTCGCCGCGCGCCTGGGTGGCTAGTAGCGACACAATCATCAACGACCGGTCTCGACGCGCCAGGCCGGGGCGATTCCACATGTCGCCGACGGCCTCGAAGGCGAAGGTTCCGAGTGGCCCCAGCCGTCGGCTGAACGAGGCGGCGACACGCTCCGGTTCCGCTTCGGGGACGAACCGCCGGAAGGTCTCGGCGGCCGAGGCGCATCGCTCCTGGTGGCTGCGAGGATTCCGACCAGGCGACGCGTTGCTGGTCGTACTCATGCGTGCGCTCGAGTGAGTTGCATCCGCCACCGTATGCAGGTCGACTCGAACACTTCAAGACCGAACTGGCGGTCGGGTGTGCTATCCGGGTTTGGTTGACTCACCGCGGCGACTTCGACGAACGCCGGAGCAGGCAGATGCTCGACTGGAGCTTCCCGAGCATCCGGTTGATACAGCGCCTCGCGTGGAACAAGTCGCAGAATCCCCAGAGCAGCGCGGAGATCTCTGTTGTTGAGGTGATCGGTCGGAAACGGTCACTATTGCGGCTGGTTCTATTCTCGTAGGAGAGTCGCTCCCGCAGCGTCATGCGGCACCCCGGCCCTCACGGTTCTCTTGCACAGAGCGCTGTTTCAAGGAACGACCGGTGCTGTTCAAGGTTCTCCAGCCGTGACCAAACCTGGTTCCAATCCAGATCGGTTAGGGGTACCAAACGTGAATCGTCGGCTTCGGTGCGGCCCTTAAGCGGTGACCAGACTGAGAGATCAACCGTGTCAGGGTGTTCGGCACAGGTTGTCTTGAGCGTGAGTGAGCGTTGCCGCCGGCACGGTCAAGGAGTCAGTAGTGTCGCCACCGAATGGAATTTCCTCGAACTGGTATACGTGACAGCACCGTCGACGCGGGCGCTGAGTCGAACAGGGGTGTTGCCGCCAGCGACCGGTTCGGTTGGTGCGCCATGGCATTGCTGCTCTTGGTCGCCATGCTTTTGCGCTTGTATCGAATCGGTGATGACAGTCTCTGGTACGACGAGATCCTGAGCTACCAGCGAGCTACAGCGGGGTTCGGTGACGCCTACGACCTGATTCGGGAGGGAACCCACCCGCCCGGCTACAGCCAGATTGTGCTGCGTCCGTGGTTGATGCTGGGCGACAGCGAGTTCATGCAGCGGCTTCCGAGCGCAGTTCTCGGCACGGCAACCGTCGGGCTGACCTACGTGCTCGGTCGTCGCGTCGCCGGCCGACTCGCTGGCCTCGCAGCTGCATCGCTTCTCACCGTGATGCCGCTCCACCTCTACTACAGCCGGGAGGGGCGGATGTACGCCCTGCTCGCGCTCCTGATCACCGGCTGGCTGTTGGCCCTGTCCTCGGCTGATCAACGAAACACTGTCCGGTCGTGGGGGCTCTATAGCCTTCTCGGCGCAGCAGCGTTGTATACGCATTACTACGCCGTATTGACCATCGTCGCGACCGTCGTAATCTCAGCCCGGATTTATCTGGCCAAGGAGGCTGACGCGGAACGCCGCCGACGCTGGATGATCGCGACAGTGGGAATCGGGGTGGGCTTCGTGCCCTGGTTACCGACGTTCTGGTACCAACTCGGCAACGATCCCGTCTCTCACCTTCAGACGCGAGCGTTGGGCGAGATCGCATTGGTGCCGATCCAGTTCTTCACGGCCTATGCGGGAACATCGCCGATCGAGATCGTGGTGGTCGCCACCGCTGCTGTGGTCGTCATCCACCAAGGCCTCATCAATATGTTTGAAACGGATCGGCCGACCTCGCAGATCGACTTGACCAAGGCGACGATCGGCGCAGCACTCGTTGGCACGTTCCTGCTGGCCATCGTGGCTGAGGTTGTCCGTCCGTTGATCTCTGTTCGCTACTTTGTCGGCATCCTCCCACTCGTGTGCATCGTTGCCGCAACGGGATGGGTGTCCACGAGGAGGCGGGCCGGAATCGTGGCGGCGTCGCTCGTGCTCGTGGCCACAAGCTTCGTTCACGCCGTTCCGACGGTGCTTGACGCGTGGCGCCCCGAGTTCGAGGCCGCCACCGATCGGATCGAGACAGATGCCGTGTCGGACACCACCATCGTGCTCATTGGCCGAGACGACGCCCGCCTTCACGCAGCGGGCTTCGATCACTACTTTGATCCCCTGCCGGGCGCGAAGATCGTTGATCTCGATCTCGCCGATGATGGATTGAGAGAAGCTCTCACTCGGATTGACATGGCGACCTCGGTCGTGTGGGTCGTGCAGTACGCAGATATCGGTCCTATCGACGTCCCGAGTGGGTTCACCGCCGCGGCAACGGAGCGATTCGACTCTCGGTTTTTCTCCGGCAGGTACGTGATCGCCCTTACGCGACTCGAACTGGTGCCATGATCGGTTCCGTCGACGCCGGAATTGATCGGGTTGTTCGGCGAACCGACCTGTAACACTCCAACCTCAGCATCCGACTCCATGTCTGGCAGTCGTTTCACGAACGTTCGGATACACAGGAGCGACTGCGCCGTCGGCATGACCGTGGCAGGACTCAAGGGCCTGGTTCGTACCAAGTGAAGGGCAGGGGA